>Ga0137375_10003947_pt1 | contig 17655 bp, 16 predicted proteins | sample SagtaG_24_FD_104936 | JGI IMG/M metagenome (GOLD analysis project Ga0137375, IMG submission 104936) | Vadose zone soil microbial communities from Sagehorn Ranch, Mendocino, California, USA - Sage1_R_113_16 metaG | ecosystem: Environmental > Terrestrial > Soil > Vadose zone | place: USA...
CGGTAAAATTGGAGGAATGCAGAATCGCCATATTTCCTTCAGCAATAATGAGTTGCAGACCCCCCATGAGAGTTTACGTACCTATGTGCAAATTTAACCTGATTGACGCGATTGAACGCATGCGCGCCGCATCCACCGCCGCATCTCGAACCGCCTTGGCGGCGTCGAGCGATCCTCTCAAGTTGATCTCGTTGGCTCGCAAATTGAGACCGTACGCCGTGTTGTAGCCACCCACGGTTATGCCGTAGCTGTCGCGAGCCCCCTTCGACGCGATGCCGGCTCCGGTGTTGGCGGCGGTTTTTAAGTCCGTTAGGCGGGCGTCGTTCGCCCCGGCCATTACGCGGGCGTAAAGGCGCTGGTTTTCGTTCGTTTTATTGAAATAGTTATCGACGGCTGCGCGATTCCCCGCCGCGCGGTTCTGAATCGCCATGTACTCTTCGCGGAAACCCCAGGCGCTGCCGCCAACCCTGACCGCCTCGCCGATTAAAACTCCGCGTGTAGTGTCTTCCTTCATTCCCGTTTGTTCATTTCTTTCTCTCATGGAGGCGCGTGTGATATCGCCTCCCCAGTTGGCCCCGCTCAAGATCTTCTGGCCCTTCCAATGCTGCGTATCAGCGGCGCGAGCCACTTCTGTCTCTGCTAATGCGCGGTCCCACAGGGCATTCTGATCGGAGAGGGACAAGGCCCTCTGCGCCTCGATTGCCGTCCGGTTATACTTGTTGTCAGCCTCAGTCCCTAGAACCTGCTGCACACGTCCGGCTTCTATTCCGGCAAGTGAGGCGGCCAGACTCCCCTTTACGCCGGTGTCGCCGATGATTTTGCTGGCGCGGGCGCGCAGGTCCTCGCTATCCTTCGCCGCGCCGGCGCGCATTACTTCGGCGGCGTATCCGCCCTCCGCCTGCAGCGTCTCGGCTTGCCGCGTAATCCTGGCCGCCGTCGCCGCGCTGTAGTATTCGATGCCCGCGCCCATGACCTGGCCGACCCAACTTGAGACCGTCGTCGAGACCCCCTCGTAAATTCTCCCGACGCTCAGTTGGTATGCGATATAAGGGGCGCCCCAGAGTGACAGACCCGCGATCAGCATAATCGCCGCGCCGAACACGGCGGTATAGAACGGGTGACTTCCGCCGTTGTGGATGATCTGCATAGTCCTGTCATCAAACTGGTAGAACAGTTGTTTATCGCCCAGCGCCATCGCGACATTACCTCCCATGTAAGCGATCGCCTTGATGAGTATGGAGACTATCGGCCATATGAGTGTCAGGACAACCGCCCCCCAAACATAAGAGTACGTGACCCTTTGCGCGAGGTTCCGGTCAATGGCCAGCGCGATCATCACAGGCGCGGCGAGTCTCATGGCTATCATCAGGAAGCTGCCGAGCATCGTCAGAAAGAAATCCCCGAAGGTAATGACGCCGCGCGAAAAATTCAAACTATCGAAGACCAGCGGCATGTCCATCGAGATGGTGTCGAGCTTCCTGACCGGGTCCTCCACGGAGGATTCGGTGCTGTGGAGGACGCCCAGACGTCCCAGGACGCCGCCCGGCGTCGGTTGCACGGGGACGTATTTGACCGTGAACAACCCCTCGGTGAAAACCCTGTAGGAGGTGTCGAAGTTTCCTCGCTGTTTGACGTATAGCTGGAAGAGGGCTGACGACCCGTCCGCCCCGACGGCGAGCTCCCGCCCGGCCGTGTACATGCCGTCGATAATCTTGGGCCCATTTCCGAGGAGCGCGAAGATCACGCCGAGCCTTGCGAACCACCAGAAGAGATCGACTCCCGCGCCGGCGTTCTCCCTCCACAGCCTGGCGAAGGCGGCGATCATGACGAGGCCCGCTATCGCCTTGCTGATGTCTTCGAGCCAGGGCAGCAGCGGGCCTTCGATCTCGTTGCGGACTATGGGCAGGAGATCCGAGGCGCGGCTCGCCATGTCCGCCAGGGTCTTGGAGAACGAGGCCTTCTCGGGAGCGATCGGGGCCGGCGAAGGCGTAGGCGTCGGTTTTGGAGCCTCGGCGCGGAGCGGCGCGCTCAGGCAGACGATGATTGCGATGATCTGTGTTACGGCGAGACAGGTCTGTTTGAGCGCGCGAGGTCGCATCGTTTTCTCCTTGAGTGTTGGTCGAAGAGACGTTTCTTCGATCCGATCAGTATTTTTCTAGCGCCTTCTGGATTTCGTCCATCGTGTCGTTGAAGTCGCCCCATGCCCTGTTGGTCGCGTCGACCTGTTCGGCGAACTTGATCCGCTCGTCCATCAGGACCTGGTACTTCTTGGTGCGTTCCTCGATCCTGGTCTGGAGTTCTTCGATCTTGGCGGCGTACTGCGCGATCAACGCCTCGTTGCTGGCTATCTTCACAATCAGAGAGTTGACGCTGGTCATGTCTGGTCGCTGCGGCGGGGAATTTATCGCGTCGAGTTTAGCCTTTAGTGTTTTTTGCTCTAAATGCGTCTTTGCTTGCGCCTCTTGCAACTTGGCCAATTCGAGGTACATGCGCTCAAGTGTGTTGTCCATCTTACGTAAGCGCTCGAGGTTGGCGAGCGTATCCTGGCTGCCCCGCCCGATCGAGGTCCTGAGGTAGTCTTCCAGGTCCCGCAGGTCCGCCTCCGGATCAAAGATTCCCCTGCGCAGCCGGTCGTCTATCGACTTCAGCATGGTCAGGCGGGTCGAGATGATCGCTTTTACTTCATCCTTCAGTTGGAACGACGTGCGTACTAACATTCCAATGTCCGCCATCGTTCTGCGTGATTCGTCATCTCTCGCGATCATCTCTTCGGCCTTATCTAACATTCCTCTCAGCGTAGTAAGCTGCCTGACGGCGTTGTCGAACGTCTGCAAGTGTCGCCGGGCGTCATCGAGCTTCTTCTCGACCTGAAGCGCGTAATTCTTCGCGTCAAAGACGAACCCGCCGAATCCGGGCAACTGGGCATGGGCAGGCTGCGCCGGCATGATCAGAGCGCCGATAAGAAGGCCGAGCGTGAGCCGGTAGAACAGAGATTTCTTCCTCACTGTGTTCTCTCCTTGACGATTTTGTGTTGCGCGAGCACCTGCGTTGCGTATTTGCGCAGAGTCGCGACGAAAGTGTTACTCAATGTTGTTTCAATTGGGCCAAGTCGCATCTCGATGTGGCTGGCCTTGCTGAATTGCTCCAGAGCGCGGCGATCAAATAATTTGACTGTGAATTTGCGGATTCCGAAGCCTGGCTTAAGGTTGCCGCCTATGGACGGATACGGATCAACGCTGAAGTCGGCTTTTCCGATGCTCAGTGGTTGGCCGTTTATGATGTAGTGGATTTCCTCATCTCCGAAATCCACGGGCCCCTTTGACTGGGATTCAAATGTGGCGTATGCGTTAACCATTTCCCTTTCCCAGTCAGAGAACTTCTTTTCCCCGAGCTTGGTCTCGATTCCCATTGTTATTATGTGATCAGGCTTGTCGAGAACCGCCTGTGGCTTGAGTGTTACTGTAGTCACATTGCTGAACCGGTCGGTTTTCACCTCGATCTGATCGTTAGTCGAACTCGTCTTGTTCTTATCCGGACTTTGTATAGTGGACTTATCATCACGAGCGTGCTCCTGCTCTATGGCGTGAAGGGTCGGGGCGGTAATGCACAACAGTAATCCTGTGACAAGAATAGCTTTCATAGTAACTTCTCCTTTCAGGTGTGGAAATGTCTAGGTTTTCAACCGGGGGAATGTCGATGCGCCTGGACAGTCTACACTTGGAAGTCAAGACCTAAAAACACCGGATCATGCGCGAGTCTTTCTTGCGCCTTACATCGCATCCTGTGGTTTGAGCAGCGTCTCGTCGATCTCCACCAGCCCGGCAGCGGCCAGCCCTCGCGGGTAGACCACCGCCAGCCATTCGATCACCTCGGCGAGAGACCAGTCGGGCCTTAGCGCCGAGACTCGCGCTCGGGCGTTGCGCTCGTTGGGGTTGGTGGTGAACGTCCACAGTTCGGCGGGCGACAGATCCACCTGGATCATTTCGACGATCTGGTCGCTGCCGGAGCCGATCGCGATCACGTACTGGGCGTACTCGCCGGCCGCGTTGCGGATGGCGCTGACTGCGGCGGCCGCGTTCTCCGACAGTCCTGCGTCGCTCACGAGCCTGGAGTAATCCCCGATCGTCTTCCCGATGATCTTCACGCCGGCGTTCTTAGTGACGTCGAACAAGCCCTCGAAATCTTCGTAAGCCTGAGTCGCTAGCAGCGTGACCACGTTCTCTTTGCGGCCCTGCCGCGCGCCGCGCTTGATGACGTCGAGGATGCGCGGGTACTTGTCCCTGATCTTCCACACCTCGTCGAAGGCCAGTAGCGTCGGCGTGAGCGTGCCGTCCTCTTTAAGTTTCCCGATTGAGCGAACCACCCGTGACGCGACCCGGCCCGCGATGGCCTCGCGGATGTCCTGTGGGAAGTTGTCGAGCGAATCCAGCTCATACACGTCGTAGCGGGAGTCTTCCGCGAAGTCGGGGTGTGTGGGCGCGTCGATCCAGGGGTGTCCTCTGTACTTCTCAAGCGCCAACGACAGGGTCGCGGCTCGATCTCTCACGAGTTGATTCTCGAAGGGATAGCTGTCGAGCAGGGCCAGCAGGTTCGAGAGCGTCGGCTCTCGTTTTGTCCCGCCCCCATGGGCGTTGCGCGGGACTTCATTTCTGTAGACCTCGGCCACCAGGGTCGTGAGGATGTCCTCGGCCACGGAGTCGTCGGGCTTGACCCGCGCCAGCAGCATGAGCTCCATCACCACGAGCGCGACCTGAATCTCGTCCGGCATTTCGCCCCTCTCAAGACCCTCGTAGTCCCAGGTGTTGATCGCCCGCGGGTCGTTCACGTTGAAGCGCAAGTGACGTCCGCCGAGCGCGTCGACGTGCGGGCCGAAAGACTCGCCGAAGTCAATGGCCTTCACTCTCGCCTCGGGCAGCGTCGCGAGCACGCTGTTGCCGAGCGATGCGACGAAGACTGACTTGCCCGTGCCTGACGCGCCGGTAACTATGGCCAGCGGAGACGGGTTGGCCGCCCGGTCAAACAGGTCGAGCGAGGTCAGCCGGCCCGTCGGCGTGGAGCAGATCATGTGCGGGCGCCTCGCCCCTTCCCATGTGGTTTCCATCGGGATGATAGCGGCAAGCGAGCCGGCGACCTCTGTGATCTCCCTTCCGGTGGGCTTTGCGTTCGCCTCGCCGGCCAGGGCCTTCGCATAGAGCGTCTGTAAGGACTCGGGCTCCTCGCGCGCCGCCTCGACTCCCGGGATCTGTCGCAGCGCGGTGATCACCTGGTCGCAGGAGCGGTCGAGAAACCTGAGTGCCTCTTTCTTGTCGGCGAAGGCCTGCGCGGGGGGCGCGTAGACGACGACGTAGAAGCGCATTTCGACGAGCGCCTCCCGCGAGCCGGTGATGTGGTCTCGCACCGTCTCGAGGTCCGTGAGCGCGGCCCTGGCCTCCGGGGACTGCTTGACGCGGCCGTCGCCGCGGATCGTGGTCCGCCTGACCTGCCTGATGCGCCGGTCGAGTTGTTTGGCGGCCTTGCGCTGATCAGGATAGACGAACTCGGCGACCACGGTGTGGCGGAAGTTGAGGGCGGCGTTGAAGACCAAGGCCCGCAGCGCGTCGGCCGTGACGAAGGGCTGCGGCGGCGTGAACATCGAGACTATCGCCGCCGGGTGCGACCCGTGCATCACGTAGTTTCCTTCACAAGATACGGTCTCGCAGCACAGGTAATTGCGCACGTCCAGACCGAACACGTCCGGTAATGTCGCGACCGACTTCGCGTCCTGGCGGTGTCCGAGATAGACGGCCTCCCAGAGCGTCTCCCCTTCGAGACGCTTCATGCCGAGAGGGCATTCGCGCTCGATCAGCCGGAAGACCTTCTCGGCCCTCTCCATCTCATCAAGTTCGTCCTTGAGGAGCCTCCTCGTCACGCCGTCGTCCGCCGTCGCGGCCCAACTGCGGCGGAGCGCCGTCCCGACGCTCGACCAGCCGTTTCTTTTGATCTCCTCGATCGCGTGTGAGACGAAGGCGGCGAGGCCTGTGCTTGCGCCATCACCCGCGCGCTTTCCCGGGACGCGCGCCCAGACCGAGAGCACGCATTGTCGGTAGCGGCCGGCGGTCGCCGCCGCGCCGTGGAGGTCCAGGGCGCCGGCGTGAAGGCGCGAGGCGCCCCAGTGTGTCGATGCGCCGTCCCCCCGAGCCTGGAGGTGTTTGAGGATCGCGCGTCCGGGGTCGGGGCCTGAGGAGAATCGAAATTGAATGACAGTCCCCGGAGGCTTATCCACCGCAAGCATCCGGGCCTGGCCATCGCAGCGCGCCTCGATAACGTGATCATGGGCGAGCATAGTCGGCTCCAGCTTCGCCTCCCAGGCGCACGAGATGTCGCCGTTTGCATGGCGCAAGACGTTGTCATAGAGTCCGACTATTGATGAGTCTCTTTTCCGCCCGTGGCGGCGGGAGGGGTTGGCCGTTCGCTCGTCGAGATCAGAGAGCCCTTCTTCGCCCTGCTTCAGGCGTCTCAGGTCGCGCCAGGCCTCGGCCTGGATTCTCAGCAACCGGAAGCCCACGCCGATTCCGAGCCCCAGCCCTGTCGCCGCGGCGCCTGCGCCGACGATTGTTATGAGGTCCATGTTTGTCGCCCCCTCAAGAAGAATTCAGCTTTTTAAATAACCCAGGGTCGCCTGGGGCTCCTGATTTCGTCGGCGGGCAAAGCCGCGCGGCTGCGCGGGTTTTCGAGCATCGCGCGAATCTTGTGCTGCAGCCAGTAGGGACGCCGCCCTACCCTCGCCCAGTTGAAGAAGGCTATGGAGAGCGCCGCCGCCGCCAGCGTCGTCGCTAGCTCCAGCGGGCCCCCCCCTATCTTCAAATCGAGGAGAAACGGCACGGTGTAGCCAGCAACCCCTGCGATAAGGACGAACTTCCAGTCCGAGCTAACCACGCCGAATTTGACGACCGGTAAATAGATATTTGGTCTGACAGGTCGTTGCCGCATCACTCCTCCAACCCCTGGCTTCGCCCTTCCGTTTTAGTTTCCCAGGTCGGTGTCGAGATCTACCGCTCTGCCTTGCGAGAAACTGTAGACCAGCGCGGCGATTCCGCCGAAGCCCATCGACGCTCCGCCACCGATCATCTGCTTCATATATGGCTTCTCCAACATGATGTTGGCAGCGCCCCAGCCTACGCCTGCCACTCCAATCAGGAAGAGCAGGTTGCGCCCCCATCTGATGATCTGTCTGAAGCTATTACCCACGGTCTGGTCGTTCTGGCCGAAGATGTCGCCTCCGGCTTGTTGCGCGAGCGCGCTCGCGCTCATAAGTATGAGCGTCGCGACGAGGAGCAGGACCGGCTCGACGAGCCGCATGATCAGGGCGAGTTGAATCAGCCGATTGCCTACCCTGGCGAGGCGTGAACGTTCGAGAACTTCATTATCCACATCGAGTCTGTAAGCTAAACGCGCGCGTATCGATCTCAAGCTCATCATAGGCTCTCCTTCTTTGACGATATTGTTAAGCAAACTCCTAGATCTTCCTTGCCCGATCAGAGACGCTCATGCCTTGTCCAGGCATGAGCGTCTTCAACCGTGCGATCAGTTTCGGTCTGACACTCTCAATTTGCGTGCCACGTCTCGGCGCCGCTTTTGCCGAGACGATCCGTTGGTTTTATCGGCGATGTGAAGACTTTGTTTGTGAAGGGGAGAAGCCGCATGGCTCGTATCATAAGGCTTGGATCGCTTGGCATAACATTCGTTTTGTTATCCGTGTTGTATACGTATGCGCCGGCGCAGAGGCGGAAAGATCGGGCGGATGATTTTGTGTTGCGCTTGTTCAATCGCTCCGACGCCAGGCATCGGAGCGCCCGCCGCAACCTCGAAGCCATTCTCCGCACTCAACCTGAGTTCTGGCGGGAGATTCACGCGGTCGCGTGGAGGCTCGGGACAGATCCGGCTTGGCTCCTGAATGTGATGGCTTGCGAATCGTCCTTCGATCCGGACGCGCGCAACCCTCTTCCGGGACAGACCTCAAGCGGTCTCCTACAGATAATCGAGAGAACGGCGCGACGCCTCGGGACCACCACTGAAGCGATCAGGCGGATGAGTCCTATGGATCAGTTGCGCCTCGCCGAGAAGTATCTTGAACCGTTCAAAGGCCGCTTGAATACTTTGCCCGATGTCTATATGGCTGTCTTCCGCGGCTCGATAGTCGAGGGAGGCGATGAGATTGTGGTAGTAGATCACGCCAGAGACCCGCGCATTTACGCCCTCAACAGGCCTCTCGATCTCAACAATGACAGGCTCATAACGAAGGGCGAGTTAGGGCTTGCCGCGCTCAGCGTGGGCAGGTTTTTGCCTGTGCCCACCGCGCGGAGTGGAGCCGGGGCCGGGAATAATCCTTCCGGCAGAAGCTCTTTCGTGCTTGGAAGAGAAAAAGCGCCTCAGTCGTCTATTGAGGGCGCCGGATCAGCCGTTGAACGCGCGCCCCAGCCGCGGCGACCTGTTACACGCTCGATATATATTCGGAGGGAACAAGGGTTGTAGGCGCTCGCCGCAGCGGATTTTATTCCGAGGGCAGGGAATTGCTCCCTGCCCTCTTGTTTCTGCGCCGTCTGATTACGAGTCGAGCCCGCTCACATCGGAGAACCTTCCTCGCCGTCTTCGTTCGGCAGTAACGCATGCGTTACTGCCGAATGAGAATCGAAGCCCCTCAAATCAAATGGCTTCCGCGTCCGGGCGGCGGCGAGAGTAACGCATGCGTTACTCTCGCCGAGAGTCGAGGCCCCTTAAATCAAAGGACTTGCCTAACCATCGCCGTTCGACAGTAACGCATGCGTTACTGTCGAACGGCGATGGCGGCCCGCGCGTTACCGCCCCTCCTGAGGGCCGGCGTCTGTGATTCGCGGCCTTTTCGAACCAAAGAGCGTCTGGGCCGGCGGGTTTGGTGATCTGGCACGTAGATTGTTTATTGTGACGATCGATGGAGGTTTACCGATGTGTGAGTACCCTGAGTTGAGAGAGTTTATCGAAGGCTTTGCTGATCGCTACGCGCGCAGAACTGGACTCGGCCCGGCGCTCGCGGTGACGGATGAGGAGCTGCGGATGCTCGGCGAGTTCCTCGCGCAGGGGCTGGTCGAGTGGGCGGAAGCGGCCAGGTCGAGCGACGCTCTGGATGATCCGGCGTTGGGCAAGTTCCTTGAAGAGTTCGCCGACCGGCGTTCGCGCGGGAGCGATGTCGGCGCGGCTATCGAACTCACTGAAGAAGAGATTCTCGGCTTGGGGCTCTTCCTCTCGCGAGGCCTCATCGGCTGGGTGCTGAGGCTCGACCGGAATAGGGGGCGCTTCGCGGGTTTTGACGAGATCGCTGGAAGGAAAAGGTCGAGTTTCTCCGGCCCTTTATCCCGGCGCCTTGTAGTGGGGGCGGCATGATGAGTTATCCCAGAAATATTGAATTCGCGGAGTTCATCAAGATCTTCAGGCATCGCTATGTCTATGAAGACACAGACGGTCACACATTAATCGCGATGACGTCTGATGAGGCGCTCCTGCTCGGCAAATATCTCTTTCGCGGGATTGCGGATTGGGCGCCGGACCCGGCCTCCGGAACTGGCGGGCTCCCAGGCTTGGGTGAACATTTGGACCGATTCGCCAAACGGAACATCAGGCAAACTGATCTGGAGTTGAGAGTCACAGATGAAGACCTGCGGTCGCTCGGGGCGTTCCTCGCGCGCGGATTGGCGGCCGTCTTTCTTACTTTGGAGAGCGCACATGCACATGAAGGAGCTTACTGTTGTTGAGCCTTCTATGACGGTTCAGGCTGGTTCTCTGGAATCGGATCACGCCGATAGCCGAAAGACTGTGGCGGCCGAGGCCATTTCTCTTTCGGCCGCTCTACACCGCGATCCGGTTGACGTCAGAACTATTTTGAGTCTGTCGTGGGTGGGCCTATTGCTCGCGCTGCTCCTGGTCGTAAGTCTGACGTTCAATGTTTACCAGTATTGGCGGCGGCCCGATCGAATCGTCGTGGATCGCTCGTCGGGCCGCGTGCTGATGATCAATGACCGCGAATACGGCGCGACCGAAGCGGTGAGCGTCGGCCCGGACAGGCTCACCAACGCCGACAAGCAGTACGCCGCCGGCGAATTCGTTCGCGCAATCTATCAGATCGACCCGGCGACCCGAAACAAGGATGTCGAGAGGGCGTTGCGGATGATGGTTCCCAACTCCGCCCTCGCATTCGCTCAATATCTGAAGCGTAACGGAATTCTTGACAGGCAGCGCGCCGAGTCGCAGCAGGCGGTCTGGACGCCCCAGGACGTTTCCGTGGACCAGGCCGACCCGTACACGGTGCGAGTCATCGGCAAACAGGAGATCACGAAATTCCTCGCGGGCGCCGCCCAAACAGAGACGCGCCAATTGAGTCTGACGCTCAAACTGGTCGCCGATCCGATGCGGCGCGCGGATCGTAACCTGCGCTCGGGATTCCTGGTCGCCAGATTTGCCGACAAGGAACTGGGGGCGCTTGTAGGAGCTGACGTGTCGGTCGATCGGTAAGGCCGGACGTAATTGGAGAGAACTATGTTATATGGCAAGCAAAAAGTGATGGCAGTCTTGGCCCTCCTCGCTCTCGCCGTTTCCGCGGGCGCGCAGGCGCGCAAACGCGACGTCAGACGGGCGGAAGAGAAGCCGGCGGGGGCGACACATGCCGTTGAGCAGCCGCCGGCCGCGTCTTACCTCTCGGGTGAGGCCAACGTCGCGGTGAGTGGGAACCAGAACCCGGTCGTCAAGCTCGGGCTGTCGCCGAACGGGGCGACGATCATCGAATTTCCGGCGAGTGACAAACTATTCAATATCATTCCGGGGAACAGCAACCTGGTGACGGTCGAGGAGTCACCTACAAAGGAGACCGACCGCTTCATCATCGTGCGCCCCGGCGACGGTTTCTCCTCCCCCGCGACGATGGCGCAAGCAAGGCGGACCCCTGCGACCTCGGTGATCGTGCAGATGACGAGCGGCCTGGTGCTCACATTTCTCTTCTATCCAGTGCCGCAGCTCGCCGAGCAGGCGCATCGCGTAGTAGTCACTTACGACCGCAACGAAGTAATAGCCGCGAGGCGCGCCTCCGGTTTGGCCGTCAACCTTGACAGTGGCGTTGAAGAAAAGCAGCGGGGAACCGCGTCCCTTCGAGTCGCCCCCCCGAATGGCGTCGCAGCGCCTGTAGCGTCTGCGGAGGCGCAATCTCCCGAAGAATCAGTCCCGAATTCGCGGCATTCTGGAGACGCGGACTTGAAGTCTCCACCTCCAGGAGAATCGAGGCTGAAGAGGGTCGACTTGGGAAATGCGGCCAGCGCGGCTCTGGCCCAGGCGCTCAACAACCCGGACAGTTTCAAGAAATATGGCGACGATTCGCATGGCCTGTCGATTTCCGCCTTGCCGGTGCGAGAGCTGGACAGTCGTGCGCAGGTGGCTGTTTTCAAGGTCCGCAACAACAGGAAGGCCGGGGCGAGGCTAGCCCCAGGTCAACCCGAATTATACATCGAGACCGTAAACGATCAGGGAAAGCCCGTGAATGTGGAAGCCGTCAAGACCTACGTCCGGCATACAACGGCCCTGGGCGATCTTATACCTGGCAAGGCGGTCGAGTACTACGCAGTCGCCTATGAGGCGCCGATTCTCGGCGCCAGGCAGCGGTTGCGTGTCGCCGTGGCGATGACAACTGCGGCTGATGAGCCCGCGATAGCATTGCTCAATAGTGAAGCGCGCAAAGGCGGCTCGAAGAAATAGGGAGGTTAATGATGGACAGGAAGCCTTTCGAGACCAATGGTAATAACGTAGTCGGCGTCTCATATCCGGCGTCTGCTAAGTCTCCCGCCGTAGAGCCGACTGAGGAGTTCTCCGGCTTGAGATACGTCGATATCGAGGAAGGTCAGCCGCCACGCGCCGAGAGACCGAAGGCCGCCGGCGGCAAGCGACGCAGACTTGCGCGCGGCCTTCTGGTCTTGGCGATGCTTGCCCTCGTGGCCGTCGCGTTCTTTTGGATAGTTGGGGGGGGGAAGAAGAAGATCGATCTGCCGGTGCGCGACCGAAGCGCGCAGGCCGAGCAACCCGCCCCGCAAAAGATCGACGACATGACAGCGCAAGCGATCGCCGAAGTTCGCGGCGGCGCGCCGGCGGCGCCCTCCCCTTCATCCGCAGGGACTACATCCGTCGATACCGCGACTGCTCGCGACACGGCCCCGGCGCCGATCCCGCTCGGCGGGACGGAGCCGTCTGTTGAGAGGCCTCCGGCGCCGATCCCGCCCGGAGTTTCTTCGACTGGGGCGCCGGCGCGGCCGCCTGAGACGGTCTCCCGGCGCAACACCGAACGTTCGATCCGGTGCGCGCCGGTCAAGAAGGATGTCACGCCCCAGTCGAAGCGACCCGCCACTCCGGACTTCGCTCGCGCCCCGGTGAAGGAGCCTGCGCCAGGCCTGGAAAAAACGGTGGCCCTGCCCCCTTTCGGCGCGCTGCTGCCGGTTCGGACACTGGGGACGATCTACACGCTGCGCCCGTCGGTGTCGCGCTTCGAGCTGACGCGCGACCTGCAGGGGGACGGCTGGACGATGAAGAAGGGGACGATCCTGGTCGGCCGGCAGAGTGGGAGTGAGCTTGACCGGGCCTATATGAGCCTGACCGGTTTCATCGATCCGAATTCGGGGAAATTCGTGAGGCTGGCCGGGGACTTGCTCGGCGCCGACGGCGCGCCGGGCCTGCGTGGCAAGCGCAGGAGGATCGGCGGCCGCTGGGCGCGGGTTTTGTCACGCGCCGCCGGCGCAGCCGTCACTCTCGGGCAGGCAGCGCTCTCGCGCGGCGGGACGATCGTGAACGTCCCGAACGCCGTCACGCCGGAGCTGCAGGGCTTTACTTCTAGCGCCATCAACAGCCGGGAATTCGTCGAGGCGCCGGCCGGGGCGGCGGCCTTCGTGCTCATCACCGATCTGCCTAAAGAGGTCCGAGGTGTTGACCCGCAGCCTGGCGCCGATGACGGCGGCGAATCCTCGCTAGGGGACGAAGAGCTGGCGAGGCTGCTCACCGGCGGATCGCCCGAACAGATAAGGGCCGCGCTCCCGCGCATGACGCCGGAGCTGCGGCAGGTCGCCGAAGCGGTATTGAGGGAGACGAATAATACGGATGTCGCCGAAGAATCCAGAGAAAGAAAGCGTTGACCCGCGCCGAACGATCGAGCGCGAGGGACTTAAGGCGCTCGCGGCGATGCTCGCCCGGGCCGGCTACGTCATCCAGGAGCGGTTGCTCCGAGACCTCGGGCATGCGCTGCGCAGCCGCAAGCCGCTTCTCATCGAAGGGCCGCGCGGCGGCGGCAAGACGGCGCTGGCCGAGGCGCTCGCCGAGTCTTACAACCTGACGACCTTCTACCTTCAAGGGATGGATGACCTGACGATCGCCGACGTCCTCTATTCGTGGGACCGGGAGGCGCAGACGCAGATGGTCAGACAGGAACTGGCGGCGGGAACGAATCTGAAAGAGGCCCAACGCAAACAGTTCACGCGTGAGTATCTGATTTTGGGCGAGGCCTTGGGGGCCTTCGAGTATGCGGGCCTCTATGAAGACCCGCCGGCGCTGATCATTGACGAGGCTGACAAGCTGACCGAGAGGATCGAGGACATGCTCTTGCAATTGCTCGGGCGCGGAGTGGCGCACGTGCCTCGCTTCGGCGACATCGGCGTTCGCGATCGAGCGAGATGGCCGATAGTCATTCTTCTTTCGAACGACATCCGGCACGACCTGTCGGCGCCGCTGCGGTCGCGCTGCGTCTACACCTGGCTCGACCCGCCCACGCCGCAGGAGGAGGTCCGGATTTTGCGGGTGAGATTCCCCGAAGCCTCGCCCGGCCTGGTGCGTGACGTCGCGAAGCTTATCAATTGCATCACGCGCGACATGCCGGCGGTCAGGGATAAGCCGGGGCTGCGCGAGTCTTTAGATTTGATCGAGGCCCTGCTCGCGACCGGCGTCGAGCGTCTCACCGCCGACCTGATCGATGAGCATCTCTGCTTTCTTGGGAAGAGGCGTAAGGAGTTGCTCAATCTGCGGCAGGGATTGGCCAGGATGGAGTTTGCGGTGCGGAACATAGACCCTGAGATCAACGCCTGGGTGAAGCAGGCTTTCGCCGATCAAAACGGATTCTTATTGGAGGAGGCGGCATGAAGAAAACGATGGGGCTGAGAGGTCTGTTCAATCGCAAACCGGCGGCGGCGTTTGGTTTTTTGACTGCCATTCTAGTTGTCGTCTGGGCTTTCTCTCTGCGCACGAGCGCCGTCGATCCACGCGTCACGCTGCGTCCAGAGCCGGAGTCGTATGGCGGGAGATCGGCTCCTGTCCTGGGCTCCGCGCGCCTTGTCGCGGCAATGGACGGGGAGGTCTCCCGAACGGCCGATCGCGTCGGCGAAGCGACGTCGCTGGCGCTTTCGTCCGGAGTTTACTTGGCGAGCGCGGGCGTCAAAGGCGGGCTGCCGGGCGACGTGGAAACGCTCGTGGCGGGCCTGGCACGGAGCGGGCTGTTGCCTCCGGGGCTTGTGACGACCCAGTCCGCGGGGACTTTGGTCTCCGCCTGGGGCAGTCTGTCGATCCGCTACCGGCCCAAACCTTTGGGCGTCGAGATCGTCTCGATCGCGGGCAAGCCCGAGTACGGCCCGGCCCTGATCATCCGCCTGCCCGACGAGGCCTCGGATAAGGGCGAGGCGAGGCTCTACGTCGCCGACCGGTTGCAGGGCGTGACTGTCCCCGCGCCGTTCGCATTCTCCGCCGAGGTGATCGCCCTGGGATGGAGCCCGGAGCGGTTACGATCGGGTAAGTAGAACGTGGCGGCGATGAACGTACAACCTGACAACCCGGCAAAGGTGTGGCCGATTACGCCAATTACCTGAATCCGAGGTGATCGCGGCGGGTTTACGCCGCCTTGCAAAATTTGCAAGGCCCTACCGGCGCCGTCCCTGGTCGCAGGTCAGTAATATCGCAGGGAGGTCTGCAATGGAATCTACGGTTAAGAGGGGACCTTGGCTGGAAGAGGAATTCACCAAAGAAGGCGAATCGTACATTGTCAATGACGGCTACGTGGAAGGATTCCGCGCATCGATCACGCCGCGGGAGGGGTTCTTCGATGTGGAGGTGTATAGGAATGAATACGAGTATGAGCGCGACGACGAGATAGGTGTGCATGTCGAATACCACAGGGAGACATACCTGAATAGTCGCGAATTGACCGTTGATAACGTAAGAACTGCGGTTCGGGATTTCGAGCTTGCCGTGCCCGACAATTTGGCCAACGAACTTACCGAATGGCAGGAAAAGTATTGGGATGGCAACGAAATCGAACAATTCGCGCCTGATAGCGAGGACGTCATCAGACGAGATGGGTATAGCGTATACATGCGCGACGGAGTGCCCGCCATGTACGCCGTAAATATCGGACTCGACAGCCGAGTGACGATCAAACCGACCCAAGACGGATTTGAGGTGCAAGTAACTGAAGACGGGGTTAAGCATTCGAAGTCGCTCGAAGAGAGCGCTAAGGATGTGGAGAAGATCCTTGATCTGGTTGATATCTCAATCCCCTACAAGTTGGTCGAGGAGCTTTCCGAGTGGCGAAGGGAATTTTTGGAAAGCGAAGCGTACGCCGACGAGATGCACATGGCGGCCGCTGAAGCGGGGGACTTGGACGGCAGACTGACGCCGGAAGAGGTCGAAATGGCCTATGGCAGGGAAGCCCCAGAAGAAACCAGCGAGCGACTGAGGCTTGAGTTCGGATCCACGCTCGCGGAAACACAAGGGATCAGCAGCTACGAAACTTTGGGCGACGCCGGGAGCGGAAAGTCGCGGCTCATCCACTCTGCTCTGGCGGAAGCGCAGGGGGGCGCAAACTACGAGTCGCCGAAAATCGCAGGTGAGGGTGATGACGAGATCGCCAATAGACCCGGCTATACCATGGAAGAGTGGGAGCGGACGCTGGATCGAGAACCCGATCGCCGGTACGAAGCGGGGATCGACCTTATGGAAGCCGAAGGCATCCGTAGGGCTGAGTTGGAGCTCCGGCGGGAACAAAATGAGCAGGCGAAATTTCCGCGACTCCCGTTCATCGAGGAGGCGCTGGCCGCCGGCGCGAACGTCGATCACCTCTCCGTCCGACATCACGGCGGCGACTGGACGGTCGTCTCTTTCGAGAACGCCGAGGGGACGTACCTCGTCAAAGGCGAGGACGTGTACGTGACCGAATCGAGCGTGCTGGAGGCGCAGGCCGCGATCGAGGCGGACCCAATCGCCTTGCCCGGAATCGGAGATCTCAAGCCCGCCGGCGACATCGAGATCGAGGCGCCGGACGTCTCCTTTTCCCAGGTCATCGATTCGATGGGGCCTAACAACAGGGCGATTCTGGAGAAGGCGCTCGCGGACGGCGCGGTCGTGAATCGCTTCTGGGCCGAGCGTAGCGAATGGAACCCGGAGCGCTACACGGTAGCCGTGGTGTCGTTCGAAGACGCCCCCGGCGCCTACATTTTCTGGAATGGCGAGGACGGCGCTCAGAAAACTCAGCTCGATTTCGGGGCGACGCGGTACGCGCTCGACTTCGGCTACGAGATCAGCGACCTCGACCCCGTCAGTGAAATCAGAAGTGAGGAGAACAAGGTCGAGCCGCGAGGCCGAAGCCTGGATCATTCATTGAGCATGTGATCGTCGCGAAGATCGACGTCGCTTGAATTCCGATCTCGCAATTACTGACCAAAAACTGAAAGGAGCAAAGAATGCCACGAGCGAAAGAGAGCTTAAAGGTCGACATCGAACAGTCAACCGAGGGTGATGTGCGAACCGTGATCGTGACACTTACCGCGCCGGCCAAGGACTTCCTGCTGCCCGATCTACTCAGCGAGCAGGGGGCGATTGACCCCTACGAAGTGACGCTGAGGGAGGCGGTAAAGGTGGCCACTGAGAGTTATCTACGCGGGGCGCAGGATGCGGTCGCCGCCATCGCCGCGCGCAAACAGGGGAGCCAGGTCAGCGCCCCGGCGCGCGGGCCGAAGGAGCCTGACGGCGGGAAGGGGGCGAAGCCGAAGCGAGAGGCGACGCTGGAAGAAATGGCGTCGGCGCCGGTTTCACGCCCCGTCCCGGAACGGATCAACGGTCCGGCCGCAGGATGATTGGGACGAAGATCGAGGAGTAATGGAGTCCTTCATCGCCACATATGGCGATGAATGGGATCGGGCGTCGGCGTCTTGCGATGGTGCTGGATGGGCATGGGTCCACCCCACGCCAGCGCTCGATTTTGTACAGAATCGAGCGGAGCTTTGACGAATGTGGGTGGTTCTCTGGGGCATGATGACGAGGACCTTTGATTCCGAATGCGCCGGCGGTATCGGTATTTGTGGCGAGACGTCGGCGCTCTGTCTCACGCGCAATAGGCCGTGAATGCGATCTAGCGTGCTTCGCACGCGAAATCCATCTACACGTCACCCCCTCGCGGGGCGTATACGTCGTTTACGTTCGTTAACGTCGTGTTTACAAACGTTAACGCGTTGGGAATCAAAGGGATGATCGATCCTGGCGCGAACTTGGGGCGAAATTGCGTTTACAAGCGTTAACAAGGGGATTGAAGCGATGAAAGAGCATGTCATTGGCTTTCGAGTCGATTGGAACGAGTACCAG
>Ga0137375_10003975_pt1 | contig 17604 bp, 17 predicted proteins | sample SagtaG_24_FD_104936 | JGI IMG/M metagenome (GOLD analysis project Ga0137375, IMG submission 104936) | Vadose zone soil microbial communities from Sagehorn Ranch, Mendocino, California, USA - Sage1_R_113_16 metaG | ecosystem: Environmental > Terrestrial > Soil > Vadose zone | place: USA...
ACCCCGAGCAGCAGCCGCGGATGTGCCCTGCCTGCCATGGCCAGGATGCCCGTAGGCCGGCGTCAGGAACAGGGCGAACACCGACCACAGGCTCCACACGGCGAAACCGACATGCTCGGTGAAGATCGAGCACACGAGGTTGCGCCGGGCCACCCGGGAACCCCGAGCCGCCCAGAACGTGACGTCTTCGGGGTCCCATTCCGTTATCCAGCCGCTCCGCGCCCGTCCTGCCAGGGACGACGCCAGATCCCGCCCGGCCGTCGTGGTCATGAGGCGCCTCCGGATCGTCAGCCCTGGGGGACGGCAGCTCGCCGTGTGCGGATGACAACTGGTACAGAACGCTAGGAATCTCCCGTTTCACCGCTATTCGGACTGCGCAACGACGACGAAACATTCACCGCACGCGCCGCCTGGCCACTCAGAGAGGTTGTCTGCGCCTACCCGCTGGGCGCTGCTGACGGTTGGATCCCGCGGGCCAGAGAGCACAGGTATCCGCGCTGAGGTGCTCGATCAACGACGTTTCATATCCCAGACTTTCGCCTGTCTGGCCCCTGACTGGCATGTGCACGCCACCGAACAGGACGGCGGTGCCGAACGAGCCGCCGATCTGCTGCGCAGTCCTGGTGAGCACGCTGGAGTGCGGGATCTGCTGCTTGTCCAGGCCGATGTAGCCGGCGACCATCACCGGCCGGGCGGCGCGATCGGGGGCTCTGCCCAGGGAGTGGGGTCCAGTCCCGGGTAGGGATGTCTGCGGGACCTGGCCGAAACGGTTGGTGGTCTGGGATCGGCCTGTGTACGCCATGCTGGGTCGTGCTAACACAACAGGCCCGCTGGTGGGTGGCCACCTTGGCGATGCGTCTTGGCGGGGAGATGCTGAGGTGCCTAGGAGGGGAGACCGCGGTGTGGGCTGTCGTTATGGTGCTCCGTGGGCGCTTCCGTCGCTACTGGAAGTCGTGGCTGGCTCTCAGCGTGCTGGTGGCCGTGGCTGGCGCGTTCGTCATGGCCACGGTGGCGGCCGGGCGCCGGACGGCGGCTACCTTCCCGGAGTTCGTTGCGCGGCACGGTTACGACGTCATCGTTTACAGCGGGCGGCCGCTGCCGCAGATGACCCGGCTGCCGCATGTTGCGTCGGTGACGCCAGTGACTGTGCCCCTCAGCGGGGCGCTTGGATGCACGTCCTGCCGCAAGCCGATCGATGCCAGCAACTTCCTGATCAACGAGGTGCCGCCACGGCAGCTGCCGCGGATGGTGAGGTTGCTTTCTGGGCGGATGCCCAACCAGTCGGACCCCGGCGAGGTCCTGGCATCGTTCACGCTCGCCAAGGACAACGGCGTGCGCATCGGCTCGGTGATCCGGGCCCAGCTGGTCACACCAGCGGTCCTGAGCGGGGGCCCGGCCGATCCGTCGCCGGAGCTGCACCCCGCGCTGCGGGTGGTGGGCATCGTCGCAGCCGAAAGCGAGTTCCCCTCCGGGAGCAGCGTGCATTACGACCTATACGCCACGCCAGCGCTCGGCGCGGCGGTGAATCACCGCGCGGCGCTGCTGTCGCTTTACTATCTTCGGTTCGAGCACGGGGCCGCCGATCTGGCCCGCTTCGACAGCCGACTCCGCTCCCTGGACGTGCCCGGCACCTCGGACCTGGACGCTGCCGCCGGCGCGGTGGAGGGCTCGATTCAGCCGCAGGTCATCGGCTGGTACGTGCTTGCTGGCCTGGCCGCGCTGGCGGCGCTGGCGGTCGTCGGGCAGGCGATCGCCCGGCAGGCGGCCACCGAGCGAGCCGATCACCCAGCCTTGTCGGCGCTTGGCGTGCAGCCCCGCCAATTCGTGTTGCTCGCCTTGGCGCGTGCGGTGCTGATCGGTGCGGCGGGCGCCGCCGGGGCAGTGCTGCTGGCGGTGTTGGTGTCGCCGCTGACCCCCGTGGGCGAGGCCCGGCTTGCTGTTGACTCGCCGGACCGGGTGTCCTTCGACTCCGTGGTCCTCCCGCTCGGTGCGCTGGCCCTGATTGCGACCGTGATCGCGGTGTCGGCCTGGCCCGCGGTGCGCCACGCCCGGCTGCTGCGCACCCGCCCACAGCGGCCGGCAGCGCCGGTGGCAGTGGCGGCGGGCCGGGCCGCGGCCCTTGCCGGCCTGCCGGTTTCTGCTCTGATCGGGATCCGGCACGCGCTGGGGCGCGGCCGGGGCGGCCAGCCGGCGGGGACAGCGCTGCTCGGTATGGTGATGGCGGTCGCGGCGCTGTGCGCGACAGCCGTCTTCGGCGCCAGCCTCACGCATCTCATTTCCACGCCCGCGCTCTACGGCGCGCCGTTCCAGGCCTACTTTGCCCAGGACGGGACGGCCGGATCCCAGGCAGTGGTCACCGGCCCGCTGCTGGAGAGCCTGCGCAAAGACCGCACGATCCAGCGAATTACCCTGGCCGCCCTTGCCGAGATCAACATCAACGGCCGCCACGTCCGCACCGTGGCGATGACCCCTGTCCGCGGCCCTGCCCTGCTGTCGGCCGTGGACGGCCGCCTGCCCCGCCGCGACCGCGACATCATGCTCGGCGTGGCCACGATGCGCGCCACCGGTGCCCGGCTGGGAGGGATCGTCCAGGTGACGGTCACCGACCCGGCGGGGACACCGCACGAGGCCAGCTTCCATGTGATCGGCCGTGCGTCCCTGAACGGCGGCGTCGGCGGGCTGGGCAACGGGGCCGTGATGACCACCGGTGCCTTCATCGGCGCGCAGTGCCCGCACGGGCGCGGCCAGCCCGCCTGCCAGCGCGCGGTCAGGCATGGCCTGGCTGCCATCGTGCTGGTCCGGGCCGCTCCCGGCCCCGCCGGGAGCGCGGCGCTGGCCCGGCACATCCGCCAGTACCCCCACCTCACCTACCGGCCAGCAACACCGACCGTGCTGGTCAACTTCGGTGAGTCGGTCAATTTCCCGCTGCTGTTCGGGCTGGCCCTGTCGCTGTTTGGCGCCGCGACGATGATGCACCTGCTGCTGATCAGCGTCGCCAGACGTCGCTCGGAGACCGCGCTGCTCAAAGCGCTCGGGTTTGTCCGCCGCCAGGTCGCCGCGGCGGTCTGCTGGCAGGCGACGACAGTGGCGCTGGCCGGGATCGCGATCGGCGCGCCGATCGGCATCGCAGCAGGAAGGGTGCTCTGGCGGGTGTTCGCCACCAACTTCGGCGTGGTGCCCGTGCCGGTGGTGCAGCCGCTACTGCTGGCGGTGCTGGCAGCCGGGGCGCTCGCCGCCGCCAACGTGCTCGCCGCCGCTCCCGCCCTGCGGGCCGTCCAATCACAACCGGGCCAGCTGCTCAGGACGGAATAACGGGCCAGCTGCTCAGGACGGAATAAGCAGCTGCCCTTCTCCCCAGCAAGCGGACCGGCCCGCAAGTCAACACCGATCTTCTGGCCACCAACGCACAGCCGCCCAGAATGCACAACTCCGGCGCGGCGCCAACGACCCAGCCAGCGATCAGGGCGCCGCACAGAACAGAGGCGGCTCACAACGGCACACGATGAAACGCAGCTCACGGGCCATATCTGCAGGTAGTGGCAGGTGTTGGGTTCGAACCAACGTAGGCTAAGCCTAATTGAGCCAAGTCGGGTCCCCGGCTCTGCTGGACCCGGGCATGCTGCCGCTCGCCAACGACGCTTGCTCGCTACGAGTCATATCCAGCGTGCCCGGTGGCTAGTTCGGCGGCCAGCCGGAGCATCGCGGGGCGTTCTGAGGCAGCGTACAGCTGCTGTGCTCCGCTGAGCATCCAGTCATCGCCGACTGGGACGATGCGGGCTGTCATGAAGCAGCCCGGCCGCATCGGCACGAGGGCTGCAGGCCCGGCGTTGGCCCGGATGCGGTAGGTCCGCTCGTCACCGAGGTTGGTGGCGGTGATCGAGTCCCCGGTGTGGTCACGGATCTCGAAGACGCCGGCCACCACCTCGCGCCAGCTGAGCAGCACCTGGCGGTCGTCATCGGTGAGATCGGGATGCTCCGCAGTGAAGACCCCCGCCACGGTGCGGCCGTCAGCCAGCGGTTGCTGCAGGATGAAATGGTCTATCACGTTGGTGATGTCGGCCTTACTGGCGACCGGGCCGGTGGCGTACTCCTTGAGCGCCTGGTCGAGCTGCCCGGAAAAGCGCGGTGAACAAGCGAACTCAACCAGCTGGCGCTTCAGCTCGCTGCAGCGCTCCAGCAGGCTGGCCACCTCTGACGGCGCCTCGGCACCGGCCATTGCCGCCGCCCGTGACTCCTCCCAGGCCGCCGTGACGTCCCGGCCCAGCGTGGGTACGTAGGGGATGAACCCGCGCTCGAACGCCTCGACCTGAATATCCACCGGAACATGCCGGGCGTCGACGGCAAGGCCGTTCACTTCAATGATCCACATCAGGGGGTTCTGGGCGGCTACATCGGCCCGCTGGAACTCCGGTGAGAACGGGCTGATCCGCAGCAGGTCGCGGACCTGCCTGGCCTTGCTGCCCATCGTGCTCTTGGCCACGCCGAACGCCTCGCTGAGCTCGCCAGCCGTGACATACGGCTCACTTGCCGGGTCGAACACAAAGTTCGCCTGGCCCAGCGCATGCACCACCCCAGCCGCCCACGTCGCCCGGCGGCCAGCAGTAAGCGGCGACGGCCGCTTGCGGGCCAGCTTCGCCACTGCACGCCGGGCCAGGTCGGCATACTCCTCGTCGAGGACAGCCCGGCACACCGCGTCGGTGATGGCCACGATCTCATCAGCTACCAGTCGCAGCGCTTTCGGCACTCTCAGTTCGTCAAGATCGATCATGGCAGCCCTGGCGCTCGCTGCTCACCGCAGCCGTCCGCAACTGCAGTATCCGGCCATCGTTGCAAGTTCTGCTTTGCTCAACGCAGCCACCGGGCAAGCCTAGCGGGGCACACCGGGACCGGGCCCCCATTCTGATGCGAGGACAGGGGACAGCCATTTCAGAACGGTTCCGCCTCCAGGCACAGAACCCACCCGTTTCCGGGGTTCGCTGACACGTCACAGAGCCAGCAGAGCCCTTGCGCATCACCCCATGGGTCGCCGCGCCCGCCAACATCAAGGCGTCACGCGCCTGGCAGAAACCGAACGGCCAGGCCGTACCGTGGTTACTGTGAGCGAGCAAGTCACCGACGGCAACGGACATTCAGCCCTACCCGTGGAATTGGCACGGTTGCGTGCGGAGAATGCCCGGCCTGTTGTTAGGTTCGCATACTGGTTACGCCGTCAGTTGGCAAGGCGGCAGTACCCCCGCCGCTAGCGGGTACCGGGCTCGGGGCCAACGGCTCTTCCCGTCCGGGGAGACCCGGCGCCAGGATGCCTGCATGAAGCAGTTCTTTGTGGAATCTGCCGGCGCTGTCCTGGCGGTACGGCAGAGCCGTGACGACGGCGAACCGCTGCTCCTGCTGCATGGCGGCCCCGGAGTGCCGGACTACATGCAGGCCGCAACGGCCCCGATGCTGCCCAGGTTCCGGTGCATCAGCTTCGACCAGCGCGGAACCGGTCAATCCGCGTGCCGTGACGGGCGGTACGAACTGCCCGCCTACCTGGATGATATTGAGGCCATCCGGACTCACGCGGGTGTCGCGTCCTGGCACGTGCTGGGGCATTCCTGGGGCGGCCTGCTCGCTCAGGCATACGTCTCTGCCTACCCGCACCAGGTCAGCAGCCTCGTCCTGGTCAGCTCCTCGCTCGGCGTCGGCGGCCAGTGGAAGCAAACCAAGCGTGAATCCTTCCGCATCGAACATGCCCGCGGGGGAATCCGGGGCACCCTCCGCTTCTACGCCTACGGTTCGGGCCTGGTGATCCCCGGCTCGGTCCGGGCCTGGTCGATGCGTCACGTGATGACCGAGACGTGGCACAACTACTTTCCGGATCCCGGATCTGCACCCGATCCTGACCCGGCGTGGCTGGCCGGCGGTTCTGCGGTGGCGATGATCAAGACTGACCGGGCCATTTCACGGGAACACCCGGACGCGCTCAAGAGAGCATCGAGCTATGAGGGACCCGCGCTGGTCCTGTACGGTGCCTCCGATATTTTCGCAGACGGCACCCAGATCGTCAGAAGCCGGTTTCCGCATGCCATTCACGTGACGCTGCAGGATTCTGGTCACGTGCACTGGCTTCAGAATCCGTCAGGCTACGCCGATGCGCTGCGCGAGTTCTACGACCACCTACCCGGCTCCCCATAGCCAGCCGCCCGCTCCGGCGGCTACCGCCCTTGCGCGCAGGTCAACCCGGTCTGACCGCCACGGTCAGCCGCGCCGGGCAGCGGGAACATGCGCCAGAACGGCGACTCCGCGCGCGTTCTCGCCTAAACTCCCGGTCACGCAGCGTGTTGCCATCTACCTGTTGCCCGCTGCCGACCGCCAGCCCGAGGGGGCGTGGGCGTCGCCGCCAGCCTCAGGTGGGGTCGATGGTGCGGGCGAATGTCCTGGCCTCGGCCGATACTGCCCGGCCTGACGCGCGCCCTATGCGGTTATAGGCGGGCAGCCAAAAGGGCCAGCGAACGCCGTTGACTGGCCGACCCCGGCCAGGGACCGTCTGAGCGGATTGGTTCATGCCGATGGTGACCGGGCGTGCGTAATGGTCTTCTGGTGGCGGCTTCGTATTGGTCGACAACGCTGGCCGGGATTCGCCCGCGGTCGCTGACCGCGAGGCCCTTGGCTTTGGCCCACGCCCGGATGTCGCCGCTGCGCTGACGGCTCGATGCGGTCCGCGCTGGCCCGCGCCGCTGACCTGGCCCAGCCTTACGGGCGTGCTCGACGAAGGGTGTGAGTTTCTTACGGAACGCCCGGGCGTTCTTCTTATTCAGATCGATCTCGTACTGCGCGCCGCCGAGCCCGAACCGCACCGTCTCACTGGCCGGGCCTCCGTCAAGATCATCTTCTAGCGCGACGGTTATCTTCGTTGCCATCGCGGCCTCCACTACTGCGCTGGACTATCTGCACTGTACAGATCAAGTGTCATGCCGCGATCACCGCACAGCAGCCAGCTGGCAGCCCCTTTAACGGACCTCCTGAGGCAATCCTCGCCAAACGGCGCACCAGCTTGGCCGACGACGACAGCCCAGCACGGCGCCCGTAGCCGTCAGCGGCATGCGCGGGACAGCCACGGGCCCAGAAGAACCCGCCGATTGCCTCGCGTACCAACGGATCGCCACGCAAACCCGGCGTGACGCCTTCAATAGCGCGCAGCGTGTCGCGCCAGAGGTGATTGCGCGACAGCGTACGTATCTGGCGGCTGACCCGAAGCCGCGTCGCGGTCGGGACCGCTAAGAAGGCTTCAGGTAGCTGCACGCGCAGAGCTTGCTGGCATCGCTGTAGAAGTCCGGGAGACCTGGCCCTGACGGGCCGTCTGTTACCGCGCTGGCCGGTACTGAGAACCTTGCGCTTTGCGCAGGGATTCAGTCCATTCCTGGCCGCTGAGGAGCCGGGTGGTCTTGGACGACCTGACCGCGCCGCCCGCGGCAACTGCCATCGCGACACTGGCAGCGGTCGTGTCATCAGGTGCCTCATAAACGACCAGCACGTCATACTCGCCGAACGGAAAGCCGCCCGCCAGGATCTTGGCTCCCAGGGCCTCAAGCGCCGGCCTGACTGCCTCGATACGGTCCTGCGGCTCCCTGATCTGAGCCGCCATCGACTCTGCGGTGTAGGCGGCCTGATACATGTAAAGTGCCATCGGAGAATCCCCCTCGATTCTTCACGAGCCCTCATCGAACGGCCCGCCGACTTCCCCGACGGCGGGCGGCCAAGGCCCGAAGATCACTCCAGCAGGAACGCAGGCCCTGGCCTGCGCACCAGCTCACACTATCGTAGGCGTGACTTCTCCTCTCATGGCTCCCTTCGACGAAGGGAGCCATGAGAGTTGCGGGTACGAGCCTGCCCGTCTGTCGGACCTGCTCCGTGATTGGGTAGGCGGAGCTTGTGAGCAGCAGCCCGATGGCCGCATGTCATGTGTATACGGATGTGCTCAGGCCTCTGCGGCTACGGCGAGAATATGGCGGGTGGTTCTCAAGCGTCTCGGCCAGTTCCCCGCCGGCTGAGATCCGGCCTGACCCTGATCCGTCGTCATCACGCAGTATCAGGAAGCCGCCTGACCGCTCTGTCTAACTGTCAGGCACGCAGCCGGGAAGAGATCCATTGCCGTGCTGCGCGCATTCAACTACCATTGCGCAGTAAGTAGGCCGTTATTACCGGTGACCAGAATTGTCCATAAATTCTGCACGGGGCTGCGGTGGCCTCGGGGGCTCACGGGTGAGCCACGTCTCGCTTAGGGGAAATCATGGAACTGCCCGCAGACTTTGCCTTCCAGCCGCTGGACAACGACGAGGGAACTTCAGCGCTGGCTACCGCCCCGGCGGGGCTGGGCCCGCTCGCTGGTCTCGCCGGAAGCTGGAGTGGACAAGGCTTCAATGCCATCTGGCGCCCGCATAGAGGCACGTCGGACCATTTCCTCGAGCTGAATGTGACCAACGACCGGATCGACATCGAGGTCATCGACGGGCAGATTCCGAACCGCGGCTTGGTCACGGCCCAGATCTTCATGCATGGACTGTCGTACCTGCAGCAGATCTCCGACGCCAACGTGGAGATCAACGGGGCCCCGGCCGGGCTGCATTTCGAGCCGGGTGTGTGGATCAACATCCCGCCCACCACCGACCCGCAGGAACCCGCAACTATCGCCCGGCTGGCTTCCATCCCGCATGGAACGACGATCCTGGTCCAGGGGACCGCCACGACCGCGGCCGGAGGGCCCTCGATTCCGGCCGTCAGCCTCACCCCATTCGCCATCGGCTCCCGGAATCAGCCGGTCGACTTCGACGAGCAGCACCTGAACAGGAACACGCAGTTCCGGACGTCCGGTGTGGGGCTGACCGGCATCACCCAGGCCATGCTCGACAACCCCAACAGTGTGCTGACCAGGAATCCGCCGAATGTCACCACGACGACCAGGCTGCACGTGTCGACCACCGCGGGCACCATCGTGGGCGGCGGCACGTCGAACACGGCCTTCCTCGTCGGCACCAAGGACGGCCCAAACGCCGACGCCGCGCACGTGGCCGCGACATTCTGGTTGCAGACGCTGGCCGGCGATACCGAGCCTAAGCGCCTGCAGTACTCCCAGATCGTGTTGCTGAACTTCGCCGGCCTAAGCTGGCCCCACATCACGGTGGCCACGCTGACCAAGGCCTGAGGCCAGTCCGCCAGGCACGTCCCAGGGCGGTCTCGCACGAGGAGGCGATGGCCGAGCTGCTTCGCGAGCAGTGAGGATTGTGCGTGCCGAGAATCTCGTCCGCGCGGAAAGTTCGGGGCGGCTCATCTCGTCCTCCCTGATTTTTTGACTCACCCTCTCGACGGCTGGGCGCCCCTGGAATCGACAGCCACGAACGATTTACAGAGCAATCCATTCACCGCATGTCCCATGAAGTCCAGCTGAGTCCTGCTGCATCTCATCTCCCGCTCCCGTCCTGGAACCGGGCGGGCACGTCGCTGAGCCGCCGGCCCAGACCCAAGCCAGCCCGGCGTGCAGAAGGTTAGACGTAGAGCCCCTGCCCTGCTCGCTGGAGGGCACCCATCGCTGCCGCGGGGCCAGATCGTCTGCCGCAGGCAATGGGTGTCATGCCGCGAGTTGCCCGAGTTGGTGGGTCACTAGTCCCGCCCGAGCTCCCCCTGCTCATCCTGACCTGTCTGGGCCATCAGCGCAGGGTACTCAGCACGCAGCCCGCCGCGCGGTCTGGATCGCGCGGGCCCGCCGGGACCCTCACCGATTGCGCCGGACCCTCCGGGCGGCTACGTGGCCCCTCAGCGGGCTGGATACCAGGCAGGCAGCGCAGGTCATACTGATAAATGACCCGGCCAAGATTCTGCGTGAGGATGCGGTGCCGAGGTCACCCAGGGCCAGACCCAGGGCCCGGAGGTAGAAGTGGAATGAGGCGGGTAGCCAGCATAATCGCGGCCATGGCGGTGGCCAGCCTCGCCGGGTGCCACACCGGCGCGGACACCGCTGCCCACAGCTGGCCCCGGGCAGCCGCAGGCACCCCGGCCCCGCCTGCCACGCCATCGGTGGTGGCGTCGGGTTGCTCGACCTGGGTGAGCCGGCCTGGTTCGGTGGCCGCGCTCGTGCACGTCCGCACGACCCTCCATGTGGGCCATGCCCGTGCCCCGCAAGCGGGCGTGCCCGGGCTGGTCACCGTGAGCAGCATTGACGTTGCCTTCATCTCCGGCGGTGCCCAGGTGGGGTGGGCAACCCAGGCCATCCCGCGCGGTAATGCCGCGATGGTGATCGGGAACGGCACGGTGGAACTGACCGCGATTGCCGACAGCATCTACCTGTCCGGCCAGTGGGCGCCGGACTGCCGCGTGCAGCGGGTCTACTGGCTGCCCGGAGATCACAGCTGATCATGCCCGTGCAGCCTGATCGGGCCGCCCTGCTGGTCCGCCCGACGTGAACGCCTCAAACAGCCCGGGGGATCACCGGCAGCAAGCCTCTGCGCCACCAGGTGGGCCACCAGGTTCCCCCTGACGCCCGGTCGTTGACCGCGGCTTGGGACGCTCGCCGCCGGAACCCAAGACGCGGCAGCCCGCTATGTCCCGGGACATCCGGTCATGGCCGCGGTGAACGTGGTGGACTGCCGGCAGCCGCGGCCTTGGCGCTGGCCGCCTTCGGGCTTACGCTGCGGCGCTGGCCGCCATGCTCAGCCCTTGGGACCGCCGTCAACGGCGGACTACGCAGGCGGGTGCCAGGCCCGCGGCGAGTACCTTTCGCACCGAAGTCTCCTTTCCGTAAGTTTCCTGGCCGCTATGGGCAACGCATGCCGGTCAGGCTGCCTCGTTCATCCCGCCGGGTGGCGCTGTGCCAGGAGCGTCTTCATCGCGCGCGGCAGCCCGGCTCGCGGCCGCGGCGTCAACGGCGCCGGGCGGACCCGGTATGAGCTGACCTTCTTCTCCGCCCTCGGCGCCAGTTCCCGTCTGCCCGCGCAGGTGCGGGCTATCGTCTTTCAGCAGCCACTTCTCCACCTGCGTCAGGACATACAACAGCAGGCACATGGCGGGCACGGCTAGTGCCAGCATGAGGACCTGTCCCACGTCCACGGCCATCACCCCGGGCCTTCCACGTCATGGGCTGCTTTAGTGGGCTACCTCCCACACCTGGTAGCCGGTGCCGGACAGGGAGACGAAAACCGTGCCCTGCGACAGCGAGGCACTCGGCAGCATCTTCGGGAAGAACAGATCCACCACCACGGTGCGCCGGACCACCCGCGCGCCGCACTGGGCGCTGACCTCACTCCCGCGCGGCCCCGCATACGGTGCCAGGGCGGAGCGGACCACCACGGCCAGCCCGGAACCCCGGTAGAGGACGGGAGCCTGGATGCGGGCCTGATCGGCGGCCCGCGCGACCGCCTCCGGCGGCAGGGGGAGGGGGTGCGAGGGGCACCGGCCCAGCACGGCCGCCGCGGCGGCACGCTGCGGCTGCCCGCCCTGGGTGGCCGGGGGTGCGAACGCCAGAGCGCTGACCAGTCCCCCGGCGGCGCACGCGGCGAGCACAGCGGTCGTGGTCAGCAGGCGCCGCCTGATCGTCGTTCTGCGGCGAGCCGGAGGTTCCACAGCTTCCCCACCTCCTGCCCTGCGAGGTGGCCCCAGTGGCCCAGCAAGAGCACGTTGCGCCGCGGCTTGCCTGGTGTCAACACCCTGGCCGTAACGAATCTGCAACAACAGGGCGCGTCCGCGAAAGGCTGCTGGAACGCGGACTGCTGCGCAGCCGTAGCCCGGGCCAAGATCTGCAGGCCGGCGGGTAAACGGGCCGACAGGGAACCTGGCGAGCGGGGGGAGGAACAGGCGGAACCGGCCGTTGCTGCCCACGGCGGTAGTGAACCGCGCTCCCGCCGATCCGATGGCCACCACTCGTCCGGGCAATGGAACCGCTGACCCCGGTGCCGGGCCACGGCTGTTCCGCGCCGCCCGCGGCGGGATCCTGCACGAAAGCCGCTACGGCCGCACCTGGCACAGGGAACTGCTCGACTCGGTCCGAGCCGAGGACATGCCACCGGGGATCCTTAGCGACTGCGATGGCTAAGGGCCGGGCGAAGAGCGCGGCGCGCTGGTTCGCCCGGCGGCCTGGGCTGGCGCCCAGCCCTTGATTTCAGGCCCACAACAACAGCAGCGGGTGTCAAGCGGGCGACGGCCTGGTTATCAGCTTTCCTGGCCTGCGCACGGGCGGCGGCAAGTCTCTCTGTCCCAGCATGGGCTTGCGTCTACTGGAGCGCGGCGCGGGCGCTTTCCAGGTCATCAGTGGCAATTACGATCTTCACGCCCCCGAACGCGGTGTAGGCAAGATCGACGTTGACGTTAGCGTCGGCGAGCTGGCGGGTCAGCTCGCCGAGGGCCATAGGCCGGTCCTCGACGTCGACCACCAACACCTCGCGCTCGTCGGCGATCCCTATCCCAGCGCGCCCGAGCGCCGCCCGGCATCTAGCCACCATCTGGCCGTCTAGGAGCACGTGGACAACACCCCTGCCATCTCCGGTGAAGGCCGCAAGGCCACGGATACTGACACCGGCTTCGCCAGTGACCTCCCCCAGCCGGGCCAGTTCTCCCGGCCGGTGCTCAAGAATCACTGTCAGGTCCGCAGACATTGCGTCTTTATCTTCCCACCGCGCCGGCACCAGGGCAATCTAGCCGTCACCGGGCTGCCGGGCGCTACGGCCAGGCGGACGTTTTTCGCTGAGCTCACGACCACGCTCTTTGCCGCAACCAGAGTTAGCGTCGCGGTATGGCACCAAGCAGCCGCAGACCGGACGCGGCCGAACTCGGGCACCGCGTCTGGGACTACCTGCGCGGCCGGGCAGAAAATCTGCCGGATGAATTCACGCCAGACACACGCGACGAAGTCAGGGGCTGGCTGTGGGCTGGTGCGGTCGCGAGCTTGATACGTGAGGCGGTGCCGGACATTCCTGAAAGCGATCTTCGGCGGGCCCGCGAATACCTGAACGCCAGTGGCATAGTGGTGAACATACGTGGCTACCAACGCGGCGGAGGACAGCCTCAGTGGTTTATCCGCGCCGATTGGCACGGGGGACCGGGCGGCCATGTGCACATGGTCCCGACGACCCATCAGTCCCGCCAGCCAGCCGCACCCGAGACTGGTCAGCCCGCTGAGGGCAAGGAACCCGGCCAACTGGCACGCCAGCCAGGCCATGACGCCCTGGAGGCGCTCCGGTCACTCATCGACCAGGTATCCGAGCTGCAGTCGGACAACGATCGGCTGCGCGGCGACAATGACCGGCTCAGCGCGGAGATCGAGCGCATGCGGGCGCTCGTCCGCGGGATCGGCGGGGAGATCGCCCGGCGCGCCAACGAACTGCTTACCGAGATTCAGGAGTAGCGACTGCTGAAGGGCGGCATCATCAATTTGCGCCGGCTCAAGCCGACCCCGGCCACCGGAGATCAACCTCGCCGAGCACCAGATCTGCCGAAAACAAGTCCTCGGCGGGCTCACAACGAGTACCAGGTCGCGGCGTAACAGTTCCAGGCTGTTACGAAAAGACGCAGGTCACCACCCCGATCGTGGATTAGAGCCTGGCGCTTCAGATGGTGATGACTGATCTTGCCCCGGGCGCGGTCTTCTTGGGACGTGCCGGATGGCCCCCGGGCAGGCCCTGGTCAGGACCTGGGCGGGAAACCGTAGCGCCCGTGCAGGCGGACAAACCTGGCCGCGGTGAGCACCTGCTTCCGCTCCAGCACCCGCTCATCGCTGACGCCAGCCACCCGGGCCGCCGCGACCAGGTCCCCGGCAGAAGCGTCCCGGCTCATGAGGCTCCGGGCCGGAGGGCCAGCAGGCCGTCCGGCTGGAGATCGACCCGGGACCCGAAGCGGCGGCTGGCCCGCTCCAGTGCACTGCGTAGCCACTCGGCGTCCCCGGCGGACGCGCGCTGCAGCCGCAGTTTCCTGGCCCGCATGGGCGCCATCCGCAGGGCCGCCAGCGTGCCCGTGCCCGGCTGCAGCGACGCGAAGTACAGCAGGCGCAGGTCGGCCCGGTACTGCTCGTGGCCAGTGATGCCCTCGTAGTCGTCGATGCAGTCCCCGCAGCCGTACAGGATGAGCTTGCCCCGGAACACCTCGACAGGGCGGGGGTGGTGCGAAGAGTGGCCGTGAACGATGTCGACGCCCCCGTCGATCAGCCGGCGGGCAAAGCGAACCTGATCCGGGTCCACCTGATACCCCCAGTTGGATCCCCAGTGGATGGAGACGACCACGACGTCACCCGGCCGCTTCGCGGCCCGCGCGCGGCCGGTCACGCCGTCGGCGGTCGCGCCGGACAGATCGGGCAGGAAGTCGATACCGGGCCGGCCCGGTGCAGCGGCCCAGGCAGCCGGGATCCCGCCAGAGCCCGCCCCGCACGAGAAGATGACCACGCGCGCGCCACCTGGCACTGGGACGGCTACCGGCCGCCGGGCCGCAGCGGCGTCGCGCCCGGCGCCCACCGCCCGCAGCCCGGCACCGGAGAGGGCGTGCAGGGTGTCCTCCAGCCCCCGGCGGCCAAAGTCGAGCACATGATTGTTCGCCAGCGCGCACGCATCGGGACGCGCCGCGGCCACGCACGGGATGTTGCCCGGGCTCATCCGGTAGTGAATGGCCTTGCCGGGCGCGAACCGGCGGCCGCGGGTGATGCTCGTCTCCAGGTTGATCACCCGGACATCGGGTGCCAGGTCGTCGAGTACCGGCAAGGCCTCGCCCCAGGGCCAGGAGAAGTCAGCATGCCGCGGGATCGGGCCACTGGCCCGCTCCGCCAGCTGGACATATGCCCGCGCATCGCCGACGTGCCGCTCCCGCAGTTCCGGATCGCCAGGGTGCGGGAGAACCTGGTCGACGCCCCGGCCAGTCATCACGTCGCCGCACAGGAACAGGCCCAGCAGCCCATCGCCCACGTCACCCACTCTGCCAGGCCACCGGCTCAGCGCCCAGCCGCCAGCCCGCGCCACCGGTCCCGGCCGCAAATCCCGCCCAGCCGGAACCGGGGACCGGGACCCCTCCGCCCGGCAAGCACCCACCGTCAGGTAGGCAGCCGGTTGCGGGCTTCTGCACGGCGGCATGGAGACCCCCCGAGCGCACCCGCGGCAGGAGCCCGGTCGCGCTCAGGATGACGGGCTCTGTCAGCTGCCCTAGCGTGGGCGGGAGAATCGCTGGAAACCGGGCCCGGGAAATTTCCTGCGGGATGTCGAGAACCGGGCGGCCGCTCCGACCGGGGGTGGGCGCCCGCCCTGGGCGCCGGACGGAAGGGGACCGAGATGAAGTACATGATCATGATGTTCGGGGGCCTGGGCGCCACGATGCAGACCCGGACACCTGGGTGGATCACGGGCATGCAGGACTTCATGATGAAGCTCGACAGCGAGCTGAAGGAAGCCGGGGAACTGGTGGCGGGACACGGGCTCGCGGACCCGGGCCAGGCGAAGACGGTCCGCTTCCGCAACGGTGCCCCGGTGCCGACCGACGGGCCGTTCGCCGAGATCAAAGAGTCGCTGGCCGGGTACTGGATCGTCGAGGCGGGCGAGGACCGGGCGATCGAGATCGCGTCCCGGGTGGTCGCGTACACCGAGTACCCGATGGAGGTCCGGCAGGTCATGCACGAGTCGGCGGACCTGTGACCAGCTTGCCCAGGCGTGTGCCGCCGCCGGGACGGTGAACGCGGAACACCAGGTCGAGGGCCTGCTGCGCGAGCTCGCGCCGCAGGTCCTCGGCACCCTGGTACGCCGGCACGGGCAGTTCGGCGCGTGCGAGGACGCCGTGCAGGAGGCGCTGCTCGCCGCCGCGGTGCAGTGGCCGGCCGAGGGGGTGCCGGACCGGCCGCGGTCCTGGCTGCTGACCGTGGCCGGCCGGTCGCTGGTCGACGGGTGGCGCGCCGAGAGCGCGCGGCGCCGCCGCGAGGAGAGCGCGGCGCGCGATCCAGCGGGCCGTGAGCAGGCCGCCGATCCACAGGGCGCCAGCCACCGGCCCGCCGACGACACGCTCGTGCTGCTTTTCCTGTGCTGCCATCCAGCATTGTCGCCCCCGTCGCAGCTCGCACTCACGCTGCGGGCCGTCGGCGGCCTGACCACCGCCGAGATCGCGGCCGCGTTCCTGGTTCCCGAGGCCACGATGGCGCAGCGCATCAGCCGGGCCAAGCAGCATGTCAAGAACGAGGGCGCCCGGTTCGAGCTGCCGGCCCAGCCAGAGCGCACCGAGCGGCTCGGCGTGGTCCTGCACGTCCTCTACCTCGTCTTCAACGAGGGGTACACCACCAGCTCGGGGCCGGCGCTGCACCGGACCGACCTGACCACCGAAGCGATCCGGCTCACCCGCCTGCTGCACCGCTTGCTGCCCGGCGAGGGCGAGGTCGCTGGGCTCCTCGCGCTGATGCTGCTGACCGACGCACGCCGGGCCGCCAGGACCGACGCCGACGGGTCGATCGTGCCGCTCGCCGAGCAGCGCCGGGAACTCTGGAACACCACCGCGATCGCCGAAGGCCAGGCGCTGCTCACCAGGACCCTCGGCACCGTCCCGGTCGGCCCGTACCAGCTGCAGGCGGCGATCGCCGCGGTGCACGACGAGGCCCCTACCGCCGAGGAGACCGACTGGCCGCAGATCCTCGCGTTGTATGAGGTGCTCGCCCAGGTGGCCCCGGGACCGGTGGTCACGCTCAGCCGCGCGGTCGCCCTGGCCATGGTGCACGGCCCGAAGGCCGGGCTCGCCCTGCTCGGCACGCTCGACACCGACGACCGGATGACCAGCACCCACCGCCTCGAAGCGGTGCGGGCGCACCTGCTCGAACGTGCGGGTGACACGACCGCGGCGCGCGAGTCCTACCTGAAGGCCGCGAGGATGACCGCCAGCGTGCCTGAGCAGCGTTACCTCACGCTGCGCGCAGCCAAGCTGCGCCAGCCCGCCCCGCCCGCCGGCCCGGCGAGCTGACCCGGCTGGCCTCGGATCCGGGCCGGGCGCGGGTCACCGCATTCGCCGGCGCCCGCCATGAGCCCTCACCCGGAGGCCGCCCGCACACCCGCCGCCCGGCCGAGGCCGCGATCGGGCCGCCGTCGCTGTCCGGGGCCGGCTCCGGTCAGGGCGTGGCGGGCAGCCCGAAGACGGGGAACAGGCAAGGGTCGGGGAAGCCGGTGATGCTGGCGACCTGCTCGCCTGCGAGGGTGAGGACCATGATGCCGTAGCCGCGGCAGCCTTCGGTGCTGTCGTCGGGCAGGTAGGCCGCCAGGGCCGGCTGGCCGTTGGCCCGGGTGGCGACAAGGCGGATGAGGTCGAGCCGGCCGGCGGCGGGCACGGTCGCGAAGAAGCCGGCGATATTGCCGCGGCCGATGATCTCGACCGCCTCGGGTGGCATGGCCAGGATCGCGTCCTCGCGGAGCAAGGCGGCCAGGGCCGGGATGTCGCAGTCCTGCCAGGCGCGCATGAAAGCGTCCACGACCCGGCGTTCCCGGTCGCTGAGCGGACGCTGCGCCGCGGCGGGGGTGCGGGCGAGGGTAGCGTGGGCACGCTGCAAGGCGCTGTTCACCCCGGCGACAGTGGTGCCGAGCAGGTCGGCGACGTCGCGGCTGGGCCAGTCGAGCACGTCACGCAGGATCAGCACCG
>Ga0137375_10003978_pt1 | contig 17600 bp, 18 predicted proteins | sample SagtaG_24_FD_104936 | JGI IMG/M metagenome (GOLD analysis project Ga0137375, IMG submission 104936) | Vadose zone soil microbial communities from Sagehorn Ranch, Mendocino, California, USA - Sage1_R_113_16 metaG | ecosystem: Environmental > Terrestrial > Soil > Vadose zone | place: USA...
ATATAAACTGGGTTCCACACATTATCCACGTAAATGACTGGCATACCGCTTTAGCAGCGTATGATTTATTAGCAAAACATTGGGAAGCGGGTACGCGAAAAATCGCATCTTTAGTTACAGTGCATAACCTGCCTTATCTTGGGCCTGATGTGAGCGCCGTTCTTGAAAGTTACGAAATCAAGCTCGCTCAAACCGACTTACCACATTGGGCACGTGTTATGCCTTTGCCTCTAGGTTTATGGGCATCGGATGCGATTGTGGCTGTATCACCGACTTATGCCAAAGAAATACTGAGGCCTGAATCTAGTAGCGGTCTACATGAATTCTTAGAATCACGCCGCGAGTCATTGTATGGAATTCTAAACGGTCTGGATACAGTTTCCTTCGATCCGGCAACCGATCCCGCTCTCGGCGTGAATTTCGATGCTGATACGCTGGAAAAGCGCGCGGCGAACAAAGCACTACTGCAAGAACGTATTGGTTTTCCGGTCGAATCTGAAACTCCTTTATTGGGAATGGTCTCACGGATGGATCCGCAAAAAGGAGTGGATATTGCTTTGACTGCTTTGAAATATATGCGACGTTCGAAATCCAAATGGCAGGCCATTATTTTAGGTACAGGAGACCCCAGTCTGGAAGAAACCGCCTTGGAGTTACAAGCAGATAATCCGGAGCGTGTACACGTACAAACGCGTTATGATGCAGGGCTTGCCCGACAGATATACGGCGGAGCAGATATTTTCCTTATGCCCTCGCGCTATGAGCCATGCGGTCTTTCTCAAATGATTGCCATGCGATATGGATGTGTACCAATCGTCCGGGCCGCGGGTGGCTTGAACGATACGGTCAAACACGGCGAAACTGGTTTTGTCTTTCAAGATCCTAACTTTAGAGCACTCACTGCCGCGATCCGCGCGGCGTTGAAGATTTATCCCGGCCGTACGATCTGGCAAAAAATCCAGCGCGCTGGAATGGCGCAAGATTTTTCCTGGTCGAAATCAGCACAGAAGTATCTTGAGTTATATCAATCCCTGATAAAAAATTTATGACCTTCAAACGATCCTCCGGAATCCTCCTTCATCCTACTAGCCTGCCCGGCCCCTATGGAATTGGTGATATCGGCCCGCAGGCTTATCGTTTTATTGACTGGCTTTCTTCAACCGGTTGCAAACTTTGGCAAGTCCTACCCCTTGGTCCAACGGGTTATGGCGATTCGCCCTATCAATGCTTTTCTGCTTTTGCAGGAAATCCATATTTGATTAGCCCGGATGCGCTTCCAGGAGATGGACTTTTAACTAAAGACGACTTTAAGGATAAACCAGATTTCCCCGCTTCTCGCGTGGACTTTGGCTTGCTCATCCCGTGGAAAATGAATTTACTCCAAAGGGCATTTGACCGTTTTCATTCTACTCGCAACCCTTTCCGAAAAGAATTCGACTATTTCTGTGCTGAACAAGCTGCGTGGCTCGATGATTATGCTTTGTTCATGGCCTTGAAAGAATCCAATGGAGGTGGCGCGTGGAATGGATGGCCGGAGCCTTTGAGGAAGCGAAAAAAATCAGCTTTGGCTGAAGCGCGGAAAAATCTTTCTGAGAGTATTATTCGCTATTCGTTCTATCAGTTCTTATTCTTTAGGCAATGGAATGCTTTACGCGCCTATGCAAGAGAACGCGAAATTCAGACTATTGGTGATATCCCAATCTTTGTTGCCTATGATTCTGCTGATGTCTGGGCTCATCCTGAATTGTTTTATCTGGATGAACAGGGTAACCCAACTGTTGTCGCCGGAGTCCCTCCGGACGGATTTTCCGCGACAGGTCAGTTGTGGGGCAACCCGCTCTATAACTGGGAAGTCCATAAACGGGATGGATATAAATGGTGGCTTGCGCGAATGCGTTCAGCGTTGCAATCCGTGGATATCCTCCGCATTGACCATTTCCGCGGCTTCGCAGGTTATTATGAAATACCCGCGAGCGAAAAAACAGCAGAATTCGGTCGGTGGGTGCCCGGCCCTGGTGCGGACTTTTTCCGTGCGGTCGACAAACATCTCGGTGATGGGTTGGGCACTCCAGGCACGGGCTTGCCAATCATTGCAGAAGACCTTGGGTTGATTACGCCAGATGTGATTGAACTACTGGAGACTTTTAAGTTTCCTAGGATGAAAGTCCTACAATTCGGTTTTTCAGGGCCAGATAACCCTTTCCTGCCTCATAATTATCAACCTAATTGTGTAGCCTACACCGGCACACACGACAACGATACCGCAATGGGCTGGCTTGCAAGCACTGATAAGAATGAACGTAAATTCGCGCTACGCTATCTGCGGGTAGATGGCCATGACTTTGCGTGGGCTTTGATTCGCGCGATCTGGTCTTCGATCGCGGTGATGTGCATTACCCCAATGCAAGATGTACTCAGTCTCGGTGGCGAAGCAAGGATGAATTACCCAAGTCGCCTTGGTGGAAATTGGGAATGGCGAATGGGGGAGAATGATTTGAGTCAAGCACTCTCAGACAAATTGAGAGAGTTGAATTACCTGTATAGCAGATAAAAGTTGATGTCTTAAAGACGTTTTTTCATCGGTGGGCAACTTAAACAGATATCCCTTACCAAGCCTGTTCCCTTTCAATCTACCCACACTTTATATACCTACTTGATTCTTATTGAATCAATAATTGTCGATACCTGCTCTTCGCTGTAGTTTTCTTTCTCAGAGATAATAGTCAAGCTTTCTACTCCCCTATCCGTCACAAAGCTAAAGCTGGTGTGGCGCCACTCCTTGTTGAGCTGTGTGTTTAGAATATCCGTGATTATATAGCAACCTTCCATCTGTCCGTTATTATAGATGCGATTCTCTACCACTGTTACAGTGTAGTCGCTTCCCCCGAGATAAACAAAAGATCTGCAATACTCCTCGGTTATCGTTGCAGGTGGGTAGATTTGCTCGATCACCTCACTCTTATCACCTTCATAGCTATTAAACCCCGTCTTCGTCCAGTCCTCTGGGATCAAGTAGTAGTAGCTTTCATGGGCGCTAGTGATCTGCTGATAGCCAGCTTCTACTGTTGGAGGCTCGCCTGACAGCAGCCGTGTTATTTGATTGCAAGCCATCATCAGGAACAACGCGCCAGTTAGCAAAGCGGCTATTAGGATCACATCATTACCGTTCGAGTCATTTCTTTTCATGACGCTTCTCCTTATTCTTACAGATCGCGCGGTAATTCTTGCGTTAACCAAACCTATTCTTTACTGAAATGGCAATTTGACTAAGCTGCCGGACGGCGCTCAGAGCATAGCTTACGTGATCCGACCAACCCTGAGATAGATCGGCCAGCGGATGATTCGTTGCTGACTAAGTTCTCCCCATGTTTTAGCTAACTCTGACCAGATGATGCCAACGGGATCTTGGCCGCGCTCGGTCCTGTACCGTTTGGTGGCTGACCAACTCTCTAAAAAGCCCACGATGTGTTCCAAGTCCCACTCTACCTGCATTTCAAAATCAGGTGGGTTCAGTTCTTCAAACGGAAAAGGTAAGGTTTGATAGCGTTGATCCAGATACCGAATGCGCTCCGGCCAATAGCCGTCTAAAACTTCCCTGTAGTAATGCGCCAATACTCGATCAATAGCAGGTTCGATCATGGGCAGATGGTACGTCCAAGCGGCGAGAATCCCATTTGGGACAGCGACGCGCCGAACGGTTTCATAGAATGGCTCCAAGTCGAACCAATGGACGGCAACTGCAACGGTTACTAGATCCACACTGTTGTTCTCTAAACTCACTTCTTCAGCGCGTTCGACTCGATAATCAATCCGCTCGTGGGGCACAGCTTGAGCCAGTTGATCTGCGCTGGCATCTGTCGCGACAACACGATTGAAATATCGGACTAGCTCCTGGGCTGCCTGCCCATTGCCCGTACCACAATCCCAAGCTAATTGGTGACTCGGAGAAATAGAGGCCAGGTAATCAAAGAGTTCTCTTGGATAATGTGGGCGATATTGCGCGTACTCGCGTGCTTGTTTAGAAAAATGATCTTCAAAGCTCATCGTACACTGATTCCAAATTTGCGAGAGTTGTCTAACAATAACAGCTTGCGTAGCAGGCGGAACAAGTAGGCTGCGACTCAGATTGGGCTTAGACAGATAACAATTGCTCTATCTCGGTGGGAAATTTTCGCCGAGGTGTATTATCCTTGTCTCGATAAGGTGGTAGCGTCTTATCGGATTGAGCGGCTTTCAGGTATTGTCTTTTAGTCACCTTTTGACCATGATTCAAGTACTTGGGATAACCCCGACGCAACTTACCTTTTTCATTCCACATTCGCTCAATCCCGTGATAATTGCCTTCGTGCCAATGCCGTTCATGCCATAGAGTGGGATGCTTTCCACTGAACCACAACTCATAGCCATGAGGCGAGCCATTTTTCATACTGTGTATTTCTGCAATGGAAATCGAGCCATCTGACCATTCCTGCCGCCAAACATCTAACCCAGTGCCGTGATTCATCCGGTACGTGCCAATGACTCTTCCCTTCCGTCCATACTGTTTGGCCAGGCCATTGATCTTGCCATTGACATATGGCTCTACAGACATAAGCGTTCCATCAAAATCCCATCTGTACTCGCGGCCATGTTTCTTACTGTCTTTGATTGGCGTCTCGAGAATTAAATCCCCATCTTGATCATACCAACGCTGGCCGACCACTTGGTCGTTGAGAACATACTCCATCAAACGGGATGAGAATGGACCGACCTGCTCATACTCTCTTATGAGCCGTTCAGTTGTGCCTGAAGGGATATCTGATTTTGGCCGCTTCATAAGGTGAATTGCAGGATCATACCATTTCCTTCCACGCTCAACGAAAGCTCTGCTAACCCGCCGATAATAACATCGGCTGCCTGTAGCTCTCTCGCAGCATGTGTGGTCGTGACACCAATAACCTGCATTTTAGCCATTTTACCAGCCTGCACTCCGGCAGGAGAATCTTCTATCACAACACAATCTCTCGGCTGAACCCGTAAACCATGTGCAGCCAGCAGGTATCCCTCAGGTGCAGGTTTTCCTTTCTTCACATCATCGCCTGTGATTAACACTGTTGGCATAGGTAATTTTACATGCTTTATACGGGCTTCAGCGATGCGCCGTGAGCCGGAAGTCACAATTGCCCACTGGTTGGATGGTAATCCACTCAATAGCTTATGTATGCCTGGATATACCTGCACATTCAGCATATCAGCAATTTCCTCACTCTCCAAGACCATAACCTCGCGCTCTGCCTGAAGATGCGGAGCAACCAACTGGATAGTCTCAATAGCTCGACGTCCATGCATAACGCTTAACAGAACGTCAGTGGAAATATTGTGCCGTTCACTCCACGCTTGCCAGAGACAGCGAATGCGTGTCACCGAGTCGACCAAGGTTCCATCTAGATCAAATAAAATTGCCTGACAAGCTATATATTTCATTTCGCATTCACTAGGCCCAAAATAATGATAATTGGATTCTTTTCGTGTGAAAAGTGTCGACTAGCGGAGGAAGCCGAGGGTTCGTCAGAGAACACGGCAGGCTACACCTGACCTAAGCCTAAAACCAGCTTGTAATTTTGAGAAACGCCACGAATGACCAGGCAACAACAAACAAAATAGGCATTACTCTGTGCGGGAGAAGCATCATTTCAAATCTCGTAAATTCCTCGGCGCTGAGACCTATGATCGGTGGACCTGTATAGTTCTGATCTGCTGTGTAATTTCTCCACCAATGCTGTAGTTTGGCAATCGCTCTTGTAGCTGACTCCAAAAAGACTCCTAGCGATATCGATGAGATAAGTCCCACAAGACACAAAACAATGACTACAGCAGAGTTTTTATCCCATATAAGGGCAAGAGCGGTAAAAAGGAGACCTTCTAAAGTCAGCATCCAATTCGTGCGTTCGTTGACCAGCATGTTTTCATGCTGGATCATCGAACGGATAATCTGTGCGTCATGTTGAATATCCATGTTTAGTTTAGTATAAACTCATTTCAACCAATTCAAGCTTTATCGCTCATCATCGGCCTCTCTCTATCTGTTAAATTAACAACAATCGCATTACTCGCTTTTATCAAATTTCCCGGTGTGATCATGATTTCTTCGCCCCATTGACCCGCGCCAGTGCCGAGGATGGGTTCTTCAAGCAGACTCGCTTCAAGGAATGTTCTGAATCCGGGTGGCTGCCAGCTGAAGGCGGGGATGGAGCCGATGATGTATCCCGTTGTTTCTTTTACTACTTCGGGATCTGCCATCCTGATATTACGTGAGCCAATCGCCTTTTTGAGATTCCCGGAAATAGCATTTTGGTCACCGCCGAGCATCACAAGTACGCGCTCGCCAGTGTCTACTTGAAAGATCAAAGTTTTCACCGCTTGTCTTTCAGAAAAACCCAAAGTATGCGCTACGTTAGCGGCGCCTTTTTCTGTTTCAGGCGAAAAACTGCGAGCTTCATAGGGGATTCTTAGTTGATCAAGATACAAATGGGAAGCTAACTTCATATTCAACGACTTCCTTTTGAGGCGAGGTAAATTCCAAAAAGTATGAAAACGCCGCCGATAATTGTAGCGGCAGTTGGCACTTCCTGAAAAATAAAAAAAGCAAGGACAGCCGCGCCGATTGGTTCACCAAGCGATAGTACAGCGACGAACGCTGCGGGAAGATAACGTAACGCCCAGTTATATGTGGAATGTCCGATCAATTGCGGGAAAGCGGCCATCAGCAGGATCCACCAGTAGGTGATTGGTTTGAATCCAAATGGAGTATTGCCTGTGATGAACATAATAATAATCAAGGCGGTGGCGGCAAGTCCATACACAACAAAAATGTATGGGATAAGAGATATCTTTACACGCAATTTTCTACCAATGATGAGATATCCCGATATTGCCCATGCCCCAGCAAGGGCCAGGAAATTGCCCCACATGGCGTGCCCTTGAAAGACTTCTGCCATTGCCGGGCACTTGATTCCATTATCAAAAACACACGCACCTGCTAAGCCGATTATTGTTCCCCCTAAAAGGGCAAAGACCAAGCCGACAATAGCTGCCCGCGTAAGATTCTCTTTCAAGAAGATTGGTGAAAGTAAAGCAACCCATAGTGGCCCGGTTGTAACCAGTACAACCGAGTTGGCAATACTCGTATATTCAAAGGATGTAATCCACGTGGCAAAATGTGCAGAAAGGAATAAGCCAGCAGCGGCTGCTAGAACTAATTCTCCGCGCGTAAGTTCTTTTAATTCATTACTATGTCGGATGAGTACAAGCGGTGCAAGGATGAGAGTTGCGAAAGTTAATCTCAGCGCAGCAATTACCAGTGAAGGAGCTTCCTGTTGTGCCAATTTGATAAAGATCGATGCTGTCGAAACAGCCAATAAGGCAAGGATAATTGCAAAGGGAAGGATAAGGCGAGCGCGTTGTTCATTCATCGGTGGCAGGCTTGTCCTGAGCCAGAGCGAAGGATCAGGATCCAGGAAAGATGCGGCAAGTATACTAAAATCTATATCACTGCGAGAAATGACACTTGCACCCCGTTCGGGCCGGGAGCCCGATGGGGCGAGACGGCCGCACTGCGCACCGTGCCACGTCCGCCCGGCGTGGTATTCGGTGCAGTGCAGGTGAGCAGTCTCCAATAAACTGAAAAGTTCACGTCAATTAGCCCTTTCCGTTCATTCGGAGATTGCTTTGCAAGAGCCGCCGCGCTGAACTTGTCGAAGGGAGCGCTCGCAACCCCGCCGAAAGCCCTGCACCTTTCATCGCCAATCATATGGAGGTGCGGGGAAGCAGGCGGGGCAATGACATGACAGAAGTCTTTGAAAAATGTAAGAAATTGCATCAATTACTTGACAGTCAGTCATCGAATGTATACAATTTACATGATAATTGTCATAAAAAATTGTTGTTACGGACCAAGTCAAAAAGGAGAGAAAAATGGCTTTTGAACTTCCGAAACTTCCATATGCATACGACGCGCTGGAACCTCACATTGATGCACGTACAATGGAAATCCACCACACAAAACACCATAATACCTACATCACGAATCTAAATGGTGCGATCGAAAAAACTCCCGAATTAGCGGGTAAATCACTTGAGGAATTGTTGAGCAATTTGAATGCAGTACCAGAGGGCGTTCGTATGGTTGTCCGTAATCACGGCGGCGGTACTTTCAACCACAATTTGTTCTGGGAAATCATGGGGCCAAATGCCGGTGGTTCTCCGAAGGGTGAGCTGGCCAAAGCAGTTGATTCAGCTTTCACTTCATTTGATAATTTCAAAACTGAATATGAAAAAGCAGCTAATGGACGTTTCGGGTCTGGTTGGGCCTGGTTAGTAAGGAAGAGCACAGGTTTGGCTATAGTATCCACAGCAAATCAGGATAGTCCACTTTCTGAAGGCCTTGTTCCGCTCATGGGCATTGACGTTTGGGAGCATGCCTATTATCTCAAATACCAGAATCGTCGCGCAGAATATGTGACAGCCTGGTGGAATGTGGTGAACTGGGATGCGGTTGCATCTCGCTTTGCGATGAAGTAAGTACAGATTTCTTTTACAGTCTCATACTCCGGGGATGCAGAGGTTACGCGGCACTTGCATCTCCGGTTTTTCGTTTAAAGCCTCGCCCTCAGAGTTAGCGAGCGCGGTTTCAGTGAGCGGACTGCAATCCTACATTTTGGTCAAAGCCTTGCATCTAAAAAGAAGCAAGTTATAATACTGCCATAACGATTCTGATCATATTCTCACAAGGAGAAAGTTTCTATGACTCACATTATCACTAGCCTGTGCGTTCGTGACCGAGGATGTATTGAAGTCTGCCCGGTCGAATGCATGGTTCCCGGACAACCTGTCGCCGAATGGCCGTGGATCTATATTGACCCTGATACCTGTATTGACTGTGGGGCGTGCATTCCAGAGTGCCCCTTTGCAGCCATCTTCACTGAAGATGAAGTCCCTTCAGCTTATACGGCCAAAGGCGGTGAATATATCAGCAACGTCGGGCTAACCGGACATTTTGATGGTACTAACCACTTTGGAAAACCGATTGTGCTTGATACAACCAGACAACTTGCCGCAGGTGAAGTAGTTGACCTAACCCCCGATATCAAACCCAACTATGACTTCTTCAAAGAAGGTCCCGGCTATAGTGCCAAAGATAACGACGACGGGATGTAGTTAGTTTCCTGAGAACTAGAAAGCCAGGTGCGTGCCTGGCTTTCGGGGGCATTCAGGCATGGCTGCGCTATTACCTCATTGACTCAATGCTTCTGTTAATACTTCAGAGCCGATACTTTTAGCAAGAAGAGAATTATCTTCTTCAAGCGTAACGACTACAACTAAAGGTGAACCTTGCCAATCAGGCAGTGTCCCAGCGACGAACCATGATACGACCGAATCATTGTCGCCTGCTTTGGAGGTATAACCCCAAAATGGTTTCTGTTCAACTATGAATGCGGAGGCCGCTTCATCCGCCGCCTCAGCTTGAATCGCCGCAACCGGCTGACTCGATGTTGACAGAACTACCCATCCCTGTTCAGTTGTATCTACTGCAATGGCAATGCGGGGTGATGGAATGACACCATGATTGCTCAATGCAGCCGCGGCCAGAGCGACATGTAAAGGGCTGACACGTATTTCTTTCGGTTTATTAGACTCGGTGGACGGGTTGACCGGCATATTGATCACAGGTGTATTGAATAACCCAAGTTTTTTATAGAATGCAATGATTTCAGAATCAGCCGGTTTTGCTTCTCTAAATTGTGCTTGGATAAGTGGATCCAAGATAGAATTGATTGGGTATTGACCTTGTGTGGCGCGATTAAGTAGCGGTGCCTCCGCGTCCTGTGTAAGTAGAAGACCGTCTTCGTCAAGCTTGTTGGGATCAAAGGTTGGGTGAGATGCCATCGCCAGGATTTCGCCTGTTTGCGCGTTCATCAAAATGATTGCACCTAGATGAGTATCCAGCAATTCGTCTGTTTTTGCCTGTAGCGTAAGGTCTAGACTCACGCGGGCATTGTTACCGGTGGGCGGGGTGCCATAAAGCAAATGCTCCCACCAAATTAAGCTTGCCGGATTCCCCTTCAGTCCACGTAAATAATCGTCGAGGCTGGCTTCCAAACCGGCTTGACCATATACAGGATGGGTATATCCCACGATAGAGCCAAGCTCTGGGTATAAATATACACGCCGAAAGGTTCCTCTAGTGCCTCGTGTTACATTAATCGGATGATTATTTCTGTCCAGCAAACTTCCACGCGGGACATAGCGGTCCGCAATGGCGCGGCGAGGATTGTCGGTGCGATTCAGGAGATCAGGTGCACGCACAATAGCCCACCATGCAACAGTCAGTGCGGCTGCTGCGAAACCAATTCCAAGCAGACCAGTAAGCAGTGCATGTGGCCGCGAATTCTCTAAGGGTGCCGGTTCAGTCTCGCTTTGCCCGCCAATAATTATTAAGATCAGGAGCGCAGTATAGGAAGTTAATAAAGATGAACCGCCGTAGGAGACAAAAGGTAGGGTAACGCCGGTAAGAGGGAAGAGTCGTAGATTGCCGCCAATAATCAATAAACTTTGAATTCCGAGATAAGTTGTTATGCCCGCAGCAAGGAAACGGCGGAATCTATCCTGTGCCTGTAGGGAGGCGATCATACCTCGGGCGACGATCAGCCAAATGGTGGCAATCAGACCGATTGTTCCAACAAGACCCGCTTCTTCTGCAATGGCTGCAAAGATAAAATCTGAGATCGCTACAGGTACAAGCCCTGGATTGCCGATTCCTGGTCCGCGCCCGGTCATGCCACCGTTGGCAACTGCGAGCAAAGATTGAACAATTTGATAGGATTGTCCGGCAGGATCAACCCAAGGATCTAACCACCCATCAACACGTGTGCGAATAACATCCACCGAAATATATCCAACTAATAATGCTATAGCCAATCCAATAGCAGTACTGATTAGAACGCGCTGGCGTCCAGTTGCAAGATAAAGAATCACTGTATAAAGAAGTATAAAAATGGATGCCGTCCCTAAATCGCGCTGTACAAACAAAATGAGAAGGGCCAAACCAGTGACGAAGATTGTAGGGAGAAGTAATGGGAATATCTGCATACGAATAGGCAGGCGGTCTGCCAAATAAGCCGCAAGATAGGCAACAAGCAATAACTTGAGCGGCTCTGACGGTTGGAAATAAAAACCACAACAACCGAGCCACAACCGCGGTCCAAAGCCACTTGGATTTGTTCCAAAAATCAATGTGAGTGCAGTAAGCAGCAGCCCGCCACTCAATAGAATGTATTTGTAACGACGAATGAAGACGAGATTTGATGGAAGCCGGAGTCCAATAATGAAAATGGCAATGCTTACGATCAACCAAATGGCCTGCCGTAAACCAAAAGTTTCATTTAATCGCCATATTGTAAGAAGTCCCCAACCACTTAACAATGCCGCAGCAGGAAATATATACGGATCACGATCAAGTAATATTTGTGCTGTTGCATAATGACCTAAGCTGATTAGTACTAGCCAGATTGCAAACCCGACCCAATGCGACCAGCGATAATCGACATCCCACGTCCGTTCACGAACTGCCGGAGATAACGTAAGAATAATCGAATAAACAAATAGAAAGGCCGTCGCCCAACTCAAGAGACGACTTTGGATCTGGTCATTCATGGCCTGTGATTGTGACATACTTACACAGAAGTCACATTACTTGTAATATTTCCCAACCAGCAAATCCAGCTTTTGGCGCGTTTCAGTGGGGATGACCTTAGGATCCGTAATCAGGGCGTTTGCCAGCGCCTGGCTGCATTCGCAATCGCGCTCCGGTTTAAGATCTCTCGCAAGAATTCGGATGGCTTCCTGAGCCAGTTCAGTATTTTTGCTCAAAGTTTGAATGACCATTTCCACAGTTACAGGTGCTTCACTTACGTGCCACACATCATAATCTGTGACATGTGCCATTACTGCATAACATATCTCGGCTTCGCGTGCTAGAAAAGCTTCTGGAGAAGCCGTCATGCCAATAATTGACATCTCCCAAGAACGAAATGTATTCGATTCAGCTTTGGTAGAAAAGCGCGGCCCCTCGATCGTAATGAAGGCTCCTCCACGATGGGCCTTTGCCCCGGCCGCGATCACCGCTGCTTCAAGTTGAGCCGATAAATCTTCGCAAAAAGGATCTGCTACGCTAATGTGAGCAACTATACCCTCTCCAAAGAACGTACGCGAACGTCCTTTCGTATGATCAAAAAGTTGGTCGGGAATGATAATATGACCGGGTGCATAATCTTCTCGTAACGAACCGCAAGCACTGACGCTGATGATGCGTTCCACACCGAGAGATTTCAATGCATAAATATTGGCGCGATATGGCACTTCACTTGGAGTAATGTGATGGCCAATCCCGTGTCTTGCCAGAAATGCGACGCGGCGGCCTTCCAGTGTTCCAATGATAACCGGCGCGCTCGGCTGGCCAAAGGGTGTACCGGTTTCATATTCCTGTGTGTCTTTCAACCCGGACATGCTATAAAGACCAGATCCACCTATTATGGCCAGCGAAACGGATTCATTCATGCATTCTTCTCGATTCGTTTGGTAGGAGTTACCAGTGCGTCAGAGGTCAGGTTGACCACGAGTTGGGTTTGTCCGCATTGGATTTCGTCGCCTGATGTGAGCACGGTCGGCATGGTCACAGGTAATTTATTCAAGCGCGTGCCATTGGTAGACGAGAGATCATCCAACCACCATTGACCGTGGTGATACCTCAATTGAGCATGACGTGTTGAGACCGTATCATCTGTAACAGGGACATCACAACTTGGATCGCGTCCAAGTGTGATTTCCGCCTGAGAAAAGTGTCGAATTACAGGAGTGGTCCGACCAGCGCGGACAGCAAGGCTAATCCCCGGTACTCGGCGATTGGCAAGCGAATGGGACTGTCTCTGTACCTCGCGCCAGAGTACGAAAAAAGCCCAACCTAAAAACCCGTATAATGTAAAGGTTAATATTAGGCGTAGGGCCAATACAATCAGGCCGCTCATTTCTTCTTGTTGAGTTTGGCTGTTGTTCTTTCTTTTACGACTGCTGTAGGTCGTTCCGAGCTGGCGTTTTGATGAAGTGGTGCGGTGTCCTTCAAGTCTGGTCTTGGAGGCGGATTATCCTGACCAAAAATTAAGGCAACTCCGGCCAATGAAATCACATCGCCAGGGTAAAGCACGCTCTGGCTAGTGCGCTGCCCGTTCACAAAAGTTCCCCCGGTGGAGTTCAAATCGAATACAACAAATCGTCCTTTTATAGATCGCAGTTGAGCGTGGTTGCGCGAGACGCGCGGGTCATCAATGACTAATTGATTATCGAGACGGCGACCAATGTTCACCACGCCTTCAATTAACGGGAACACTTTTACGCCCTCTACGATCAAAAAAGCGTTATCAGGAATTTTTCCCGGATCTTCGAGATTTCCAGTATCCAGGGGAGATGCTTTGGTATCGGCCATAGGTTCTACTCTGTGAGATGCCACGATGTTCGCGTCATTTGGGGAGATACTTTCGTCAGTAGTGATAGTGATAGTTGGTGGTGTAGCAAATAACAGTCCGGCTTCCTGACCCGCTGTGTCAATGGAGCGCAAAAGTGTATCGAGTAGGAGACCTTCCTGCCAGTGACTTGCTGATTTTGGGTGGACGATCAAAGTATAAACATTAGGTGCCGCAAGAGAGCCGTCATCCAGTGTAATAGTATTGAGTTGGATCGCCGACGCCAATTTTTGAATAATAACATATTCCACCTTCTTGCCAGGCAAGGCGCTCATCAAATCAACTTCAACCAGGGTTTGCAGTCTTGCTTCGAGTTCCTTTAGATTCATCTTATTTTCGTACCGTCGGAAAAGTTAATAACATTATAGATTGTAGGTGTCTTTTTCGCAAGTCCGCTACTAGTTCAGAACCTGTAAACAAACCGGTTGAGTTCACAGCCGGTAACAATTTTAGAGATTCCGCCCACAATTCGAGCATTTCGTTTCTGTGTGGCCGACAACATAACCACAATTTGGACAGGTATCTGGATAAACTTTTCCAAGAGGAGCTCCACATGCGATACATGCCGGAATTCCAACTGGATTCGCTGAGCCACAGTATTCGCACAGGATACGATTTAGCCGGTCTGAAAGATCTTTTGTGGCTCCGGCTGCCCGTGCAGTTTGATCAATGACTTTCCAGATCCGCTCGGTTAATTGCAAGCTTTCAATATCTTGTGCGATATCGTCAAGCCGACCAAGCAAACTGAACGGATTTCGCAGCGCGGCCAGTGCACTTATCCCCAAACTCGCGGCTACCCCTAGCCAGGCTTGTTGTCCCAATTCGATCATGATTCCATCTTCAACGCATTGAATCGTAATCGTGAGAGCGGTTTGCCCGCCCGAAGGTGCGCCCGGGTATGTGCCCATCTGAACGATCATTTTGTCGCTTTGACCTAGCGTCTGTGCATGCAGGTTGCCTTGATTAAACTCCGCCAGCAAAGCTTGAGCAATATCAACCGGCTTGAGGGTTCCATGAAAGATTCGTCGTTCCATGTTTTAGATTATAATCGCCTTTGCGATTCTCCTTAAGTGTTGTTACGAAATGCGAAGGTTTTGGTTTCAACCCACTCTTTTGATTCTCCTCGTTGCTGCTTCTCTCGGGTGGGCTTTCAGTATGTCTTCCTCGACCGTTGTCCTAGCCCAGCAACCGACAGTTACCCCTAGCTCTGGTTCTGCTCAGCAATTCATTACAGTGACGAACTCGCCTGAAGGTGTGAATGTCCGTATGGGTCCGAGTGCTGCGACTTATCCGTCCGTTGGACATTTAAATCCCGGTGATACTGCTCCTGCAACAGGCAGATCGCCAGGCGGAGACTGGATTCAGATCGAATATTCGAACGGTCCAAATGGCAAGGGCTGGGTTTATTCTCCCTATGTGGCTGTTTCTCCCGGGATTTTGCCCATTGTGGAACCGCCTCCCACTCCTGTCCTACCTGCGACACCAACAATTGACCCAACGCTAGCGGCGCAATTTAACGTGAATCCAACTTCTACACGTTTGCCCACGTTCACCCCAGCGCCAGCTCTCACGAATCCAGTTTATACTGACTTGCCATCAAGCCAAGTGAATGGACCCATCCCGATGGCTGGAATCATCATTTTTCTCAGTTTAGTTGGTTTGGCTGGTTTTATATTTTCATTCTTTTACCGTCGTTAGATCCAGTTTCTTATTAGAAGAGAACTCCCTTATGATCATCTGGTTGCGACGATTTGGCTATATCCTGATTGCTGCGGGGCTGATGTTCCTTACATTGTACGCGCCGGTCCGATCATCGGTCTTTGCACAACAACCTACAGGCTCGATTCCAACAGTTACGGGTACACCTCAGGGAGTCATCATTTCCTTATATCTTGATCGCCCACAGGAAAACGTATACGCCGGGCCAAGTTCATATCTATATCCACCAGTGGGTGTATTGTTAGCAGGGCAGGAAGCCCCAGCTTATGGCCGTTCAGAAGATGGCAACTGGATTCAAATTTATTATCCAGGTGTTCCCGATTCTGTCGCCTGGGTGTATGCACCTTATGTATCGATCAAGAAGAACGGTGATCTACCCGTCATAGCGCCGCCTCCTACTCCGACCCCAGGTACGACACCCACGATTGAACCTACTCTGTATGCGGCGCTAATTACACCAAATCCTCCAACTCGTTTGCCAACTTTTACAGCACCCGCACCCCTGGTTGAGCCGACATTTTCTGAAGATACTTCTACCGCTAGCCGTTTACCGATGGGGCTGCTTATCTTTGGATTTGGATTCATCGGTGCCCTCGGAGTCTTAATCTCATTCCTGCGTGGCAGGTAGATATGCAAGTGCTTTAAAACAAAAAATGGCCATCAAGGCCATTTTTTGTTTTGTCAAACTTTTAGTTATTACAAGAGCAGGACCCACCACAAGCGCAGCCACCTTCACCGTGCTCATGACTCATGGCATTCGGGCTATTCACAGCAAACCCGGCACCACGCTGGGGGTCATTGACGAAATCAATCGTTGCCCCACGCAGGTAATCAATTGAAATTTCATCTACCACGACCTTAATGCCATTATCCTCAAAGGTCTGGTCGGCATCACGGAAGTTATTATCCAGCGCCATGCCGAAGTTGACCCCAGAGCACCCGCCACCGGATACATAGACGCGCAAGGCATATCCTTCCAGTTTGCGTTGGGTGAGAATATCTTTGACAGCCTCACTCGCCGCAGGTGTTAGTGTGAAAAGTTGGGTTTCAATTTCTTGAAGCATAGATATTCTCCTGAATTAGAATACTTTCTAATTAGGCTGAATATTATCAGGTTTGGTGTGGGTTGTCAACTTAGGCCCTGTTAAAGATTAAACTTCGCTAAGTTTCTTGACACATTTTATTTGCACCTGTACAATCTGCCTGCTTGGTTTGGGCGGATTATCGCCTACCGCTCGTATCGCAGCCTGCATGCAATTTGTGTAGGCTGCGGCACTCTGCAAATAATTCTGTTTCGGGAGGAATCACCCCACATGTATGCTATGCAAGGTTTAACATCTTTCGAACAAGTTGCGATATGGGCTGTATTCGGTATCGCAATTGTTGGTCTCCTCTATGCTCTTTTCTTGCGCAATCAAATCATGCGCGAGGATAAGGGCACAGCGAAAATGCAGGAAGTTTGGGGCGCTATCAAAGATGGCGCGGATGCCTACTTGCGCAAGCAACTACGTTCCATCCTTCCATTAATCGCCATTCTCACTGTTGCTCTCTTCCTCTCAGTTTATATCGTTCCCCCGTCGCCGGAAGCCATGGAGCGATTTGCTGGCCAGAGCCCGCAATCCGTGCAGTTGATCATCGGTATTGCCCGTGCGCTAGCCTTTGTGTTAGGTTCCGTTTTTTCTCTGACCGTTGGCCAGATCGGCATGCGTATGGCTGTGCAGGGGAATGTACGTGTCGCCGCTGCTTCCAAAGTATCTTTTGGTGAGGCTCTTCGTATTGCCTATCGCGCGGGGACGATCACTGGTATGTTGACCGATGGCCTTGGTCTGCTCGGTGGTACGGTTATCTTTATCATTCTTGGTATTGCTGCTCCAGATGCCTTGTTGGGCTTTGGTTTCGGTGGTACGCTGCTCGCACTCTTCATGCGCGTGGGTGGTGGTATCTTTACCAAAGCCGCAGACGTCGGCGCTGACCTGGTCGGTAAAGTGGAAGCAGGCATCCCGGAGGATGATCCGAGAAATCCCGCCGTGATCGCGGATCTCGTCGGTGACAATGTGGGTGACTGCGCTGGTATGGCTGCAGACATCTTTGAGTCGTATGAGGTCACGATCGTTTCCGGACTTATTCTTGGTCTGGCCCTCTGGCACCTGACCGGCCAGCTTGAGTGGATTATCTTCCCGTTGATGGTGCGCGGGATTGGTGTGTTGTCCTCGATTATCGGTACCTATGTTGTAAGAGGCGGCGGCACAGGCAAAAGCGGTGATGCGATGGCGGCGATCTTCCGCGGCTTTCTTTCTTCCGCCGCGATCTCTGCCGTATTGTTCTTTA
>Ga0137375_10003987_pt1 | contig 17579 bp, 8 predicted proteins | sample SagtaG_24_FD_104936 | JGI IMG/M metagenome (GOLD analysis project Ga0137375, IMG submission 104936) | Vadose zone soil microbial communities from Sagehorn Ranch, Mendocino, California, USA - Sage1_R_113_16 metaG | ecosystem: Environmental > Terrestrial > Soil > Vadose zone | place: USA...
CAACGAGATCATGATTTGCACGCCGATCGTCCGCAAGTTGATCGAGGAGGAGCGCGACTCGAACCTCATTGACGCGATCCGCATGTCCTTTCAGGAGGGCATGATCGATTTCACCGAGAACCTGCGGCAACTCGTGGATCGCGGCGACATCACCAAGGAAACGGCCCTGGAGGTGGCGCCCAACCCCGAGCAGTTCCGCATGGTCCTCAAGGGCGTCAAGATGTCCACGCCTGGCATCATGTGACCGCAATCCGCTGGGAGCGCTTGGCGATCTTGGCGAGCCGGGATCACGCTCCCGGCTCGCCAACAGTTCCAGGCCGTTACTCCCGGAGCTTTCGATACCGGCGAATCAGACAGTTCGTCGAGCTGTCATGTCCGAGGTTTGGTTCGGCCTCGCTTTCCAGTTCCGGGACGATGCGCTGGGCCAGCACCTTGCCCAACTCTACCCCCCACTGGTCGAAGGAGTTGAGCTGCCAGATGGCGCCCTGCGTGAAGACGGAGTGCTCGTAAAGGGCGACGAGCGCCCCGAGAATCGCCGGCGTGAGCCGCTGGGCGAGGAGCGTGTTCGAGGGACGATTGCCGTCGAAGACGCGATGAGGCACCAGCCAGTCCGGTGTGCCCTCGGCCTTGACCTGCTCGGGCGTCTTGCCGAAGGCCAGCGCCTCGGCCTGCGCGAAGACGTTCGCCAAGAGCAAGTCGTGATGCCGGCCCAGCGGATTGAGCGCCTCGACAAAGGCGATGAAGTCGCACGGGATCAGCCGGGTGCCCTGATGGATCAGCTGGTAGAAAGAGTGCTGGCCGTTGGTCCCCGGCTCGCCCCAGTAGATCGGGCCGGTGTCGTAGGCGACCCGGTCCCCAGCGAGCGTGACCTGCTTGCCGTTGCTCTCCATCGTCAACTGTTGCAGATACGCCGGGAACCGCTTCAGGTACTGCTCGTACGGCAGAACTGCGACGGTCTGGGCATCGAAAAAATCGGTATACCAGATCGTCAAAAGCGCCATTAAGACAGGCAGGTTCTTGTCGAACGGGGCGGTGCGGAAGTGCTCGTCCATCTGATGGAAGCCGTCGAGCATCGCTCGGAAGTTGTCCGGACCGATCGCCAGCATGGTCGAGAGGCCGATGGCGGAATCCATTGAATAGCGGCCACCGACCCAGTCCCAGAACTCGAACATGTTCGCGGTGTCGATGCCGAACTCCGACACCTTCGCGGCATTCGTCGAAACCGCGACAAAGTGCTTCGCCACGGCGCTGATATCGCCGCCGAGGCCCCGTAGCAACCAGTCGCGCGCGCTGTGCGCGTTGGTCATCGTTTCCAGCGTTGTGAAGGTTTTCGACGAGACGATGAACAGCGTTTCCGCTGGATCGAGGTCGCGGGTCGCTTCCACGAAGTCGGTGCCGTCGATGTTCGACACGAAGCGGAACGTCAGCGCCCGCTCGCTGTAATGCCGCAGCGCCTCGTAGGCCATCACCGGGCCGAGGTCGGATCCCCCAATGCCGATGTTGATGACGTTGCGAATGCGCTGGCCGGTGTGGCCCTTCCACGTGCCGCTGCGGACTCGATTGGAGAAGTCCGTCATCTTGTCGAGAACGGCGTGGACCGCGGGCACCACGTTCTCACCGTCCACGACAATCGACGCCCCTTGCGGGGCGCGCAGCGCCACGTGCAAGACGGCGCGGTTTTCCGTGACATTGATTTTCTCGCCGCGGAACATGGCGTCGATCCGCGCGCGCAAGCTGCATTCCTCGGCCAGTTGCACGAGCAACTTGAGGGTCTCGTCGGTGACGCGATTTTTCGAGTAATCGAGGTAAATGCCCACCGCCTCGGCGGTCAGGCGCTCGCCGCGCCGGGGATCGCTGGCGAAGAGTTGCCGCAGATGCACGTCACGCATTTTCGCATGGTGCTCGGCGAGGGCTTTCCATGCCGGACGTGAGGTGAGCGGTTGAATGTCAGTGGTCATGTGTGGCCCCCTTTCCTCGTGCTCTCGCTGCCCGCTGGGTGGACGGGCTTTCGAGTGTTACTCTACGCCGAAACACGCGTCTTGAAAACGGCGTACATGCTGTGCGGCGCGGCTCGATCTGCGTCATGGCGCACATCGTCTACGCTTCGGACTGCCGCGAGTTTGGCCATTTTTCCAAAAAGAGTGCGCGAATTGCCTCGCGTCGGACCATTTTTCTGTAAAGAACGCCCAGCTGGCCTTGAGGGAGTCGCGCCATGTCAACTACCCACCCCACGATGCTCTTGCGCCACGTCCGCAAGTTGGCGACGCTGGCCGTCGATGTCTCCGACCGGGACTTGCTTCAGCGATTTGCCGCGAGCCGTGACGAGGCAGCGTTTGCCGAACTGGTCCGGCGGCACGGCGCCATGGCCTATCGCACTGCGGAACGCATCCTGCACAACGCGCACGATGCCGAGGACGTTTTCCAGGCGACCTTTCTCACGCTGTCGCGCAAGGCCGGCGCCTTGGCCTGGCGGGAATCGATCGGGCCCTGGCTGTACGAGGTCGCCAACCGCCTCGCTCTTGAGGCCAAGACCGCGGCCGCGCGCCGCCGCCAGTGCGAGGGCCGCGCGGCGGCAAGGACCGCTGCCGATCCCTTGACGGACATTACGCTGCGTGAAGCCCAGTCGATCTTCGATGCGGAATTGTTGCGCCTCGACGAGCACCTGCGGGCGCCCGTGATCCTGTGCCATCTGGAGGGAGCGACGCAGGACGAGGCGGCCCGCCAACTCGGCCTGTCCCTCGGTACGTTTCGGCGACGCCTAGAGCAAGGTCGCGAACTCCTGCGGAAGCGCTTGACGCGCCGCGGGCTTGCTCTTTCGGCCGTGCTGCTGGCAAGCGTCCTGGTTCCGGCGAGCGGAACGGCGGCCATCCCTGCCGGCCTCGCACAGGCCACGGTCCGGACGGCTGTGCTGGTAGCGGTTGGAGGCAACGCGGCAGGCTCCGTCAGCGATCCCGTGCTGGCGCTGATGCAGGCCCTCGGCCGAAACGCTACCCTCGCGCCCTGGAAACCTGCGGCAGCGATTTTCCTGGTCGCGGCAGTGACGGTCGGGGCTGCCTTCTCGGGACGGCAGCCAGCTGGCGAGCGAAAGGAGCCCACGCCCACAACGGCACGGGCGGCGGACCAGCCAGGCCCCAAAGCACAGGCGGAGGCACCCCAGGCGGCCCATGTCGATCGGCTCGGCGACCCGCTGCCCGCCGGCGCCCTGGCACGCATGGGCACGCTGCGCTTTCGCTGTTTTGACGATGTCGGGTCCATCGTCTTCTCTCCGGACGGCAAGCTCCTGGCCGCGTGCGACTCCGAGAGCCTGCGCGTCTGGGAGACCGCGACCGGCAAGCCGGTACATTTCCCGAGCGGGATGGGCAAACCGAAAGACCGGCCGCATCGGGCCGCGTTTTCCCCGGACGGTGCGTTCCTCCTTGCCCTGGGATACCCGCAGGAGCCGGTCGTGCGCCTGTTCGAGGTTGCTTCCGGCAAGCAAGTCGCGTCGTTCAAGGATCCGCCTCCGGGGGTGCTCTCGGCGGTCTTCTCGCCCGATGGGAAAGTGGTCGCCCTGGGCAGTGCCGCGGGTAAGTGGCAGATTCGCGAGCGCACCACCGGGAACCTGATTCGCGAATGTGTTGAGTCCGACAAGAAGGTCGGCGTGTCGGTCATGGCCTTCCGCGAACAGGGCAAGGTGCTTGCGGTACACACTGGCAACGACCTCGTCTTCCGGGAGGTGGCAAGCGGCAAGGAAGTGAAGCGGTTCAATGTCGGCGACCGCCCGCTGGTAATCGCGCCTGATGGCAAGGTGGCGGCCTCGATCCCAAGACGCGGGCCGATCAAACTGTTCGACCTGATCGAAGGCAAGGCGCTGCCGCCGTTGCCGGCGGAATTCTCCGGCCCCAAGCCGGCGGTGTTCACTGCCGACAGCAAGCAACTCCTGGTGCCGAGCGCAGATGGCACCGTGACCCGGTGGAATCTGGCCGGGCGAACCGTTGTCGGCAAGGTCAACATGCACGTGGGAACTTACGAGATGAACAGCGTCGGCGCCCTGGTGGGCGTTTCGCCGGACGGCCGGACCCTGGCCACCGTGTGCGACCCTTACCGTGTCCGCCGCATTCGCCTTTGGGACTTGACCACCGGCAAGGAGCGTTTCGCCAACGAAAACAATGACCCGGTCGGCCCCACCGCCTTGTGTTTTTTGCCTGACGGGCAGACACTCGCCACCGTCGATGGAAGCGCGACGGTGCGACTTTACAACGCCACGACCGGCGAAATGCGGAAGCAGTTTAGCGATCCGGAGGTGGCCAGCAAGCCGGGCGCCTTCAGGAACTACAAGGTCATCGACTTTACGCCCGACGGCCGCACGCTGCTCCTGGGGATGACCCTCTGGGACGTGCCCACCGGGAAGTTGCTGCGCCGCATCGACGGCTGGGGAGCACGGCTGTCACCCGACGGCACGTTGGTGGCAGTCGCCGGGGCGAGTAGCGCGCCGGAAATCAGGCTCTCGCGGACTGCGACCGGCGAGGAGGTCGCCCGGCTCGCCTACCCGCCTGGGCGGAGCCTCGATCTGTTCTCGTTTTCGAGCGACGGCAAGACGGTGCTGGCCGTCATCGGGCCGCAACGAGACGACCCCGAGCGCAGCATGGCCCGGTACGTGTGGGACGCGGCGACCGGGAAGTTGCTCGACAGTTACGACAAGCTGCCCCAGATGGCTCCGACCGCCTGGGCCCAGAACGGCCGGCTCATCGGCGGCCACAACCACCGCGAGAAAGTCGTCCTGTTCGACACGCAGCGGGGGCAGGAGCGCCATTTGGTGCCGGGGTGCTACGCGGTCTTCTCGCCCGACGAGCGGCTGTACGCGGTGACGATTTTTCACAACTTCTACGGTCCGTTTCACGTGAAGATTTACGAGACGGCAAGCGGCCAGGAGCGGCTGCGCTTCACCGGCCTGCGGGGCTGGCCCGTTGTCTTCGCCTTTTCCCCCGACAGCCGCATGCTGGCCTCGGGCAACACCGACACAACGGCGGTGGTCTGGGATCTGACCGGCCGGATCAAGAACGGCCGCCTCGTCGAGAGCCAGTTGACCGAGCCGCAACTCAGGGATGCCTGGAACGCTCTGCAAGGCGACGCCAGGCAGGCTCACGCCGCGATCTGGACGCTCGCCAGCGCCCCGGCCCAGAGTGTGCCCTGGCTCGCAAAGGTGTTGCGCCCTGCGGCGATGGATGAAGCAAAAATCACTAAATGGATCACAGAACTCGGGAATGAGCGCTTCGCGGTCCGCACCGCCGCTGACGCCGAATTGCAGAAGCTCGGCAGGATCGCCGAGAAGGCGTTGCGTCGTGAACTGGCGAAGGCACCTTTGGCAGAAACGCAACGACGCATCGAGAAACTGCTCGAAAAGCTCGATCAGATTCCCCTGCAGGCCTGGCGTGCGCTGGAAGTGCTCGAGCGCGTCGGCACGCCCCAGGCTCAAGCAGTCCTCGAAACCCTGGCCGCGGGCGTCGCGGACAGTGACATCACCCAGGCGGCCCGGGAGTCGCTCGGGCGCTTGCGGCAGCACTCGAAAGCGAGGTAACCATGTTACGCGGTTTGCTGGCACTGGCGTGCGTTTGCATCGGCGGGGCGTTACTCGCCAAAGCCGCCGAGCAGCGACAGAAGGGCGACCTGGCCATCTTTCAGGACTTCCTGAAGGAGAAGTACAAGGACAAGAAGTGGCAGATTGGCCCCAGTCCGATCGAGACGCCGGAGTTGAAACAGGCCTTTCCCAACCTCCGCTTCTACTACGTTTTCACCGCGCCCCCTGCTCGTACGGGGGATCTCCAGGCCGAGTTGAAACGACTTCGGGAGGAGGAACTCAAGAGGAAGCAGGGCGGGAAGAAAGAGGGGGAACCGTGGCTGAGCCTGACCGTGGCCATCGACAACCAGGGTAAACTGCAACCGCTGGCCAGCCCAGCCGACTTCAAGAAACTCCTGCCCGCGGTCAATTCGCACGTGGAGGCCAACACAACCGCGGCCTTGATCCTGACACTCTATCCGTCCGGCACAAAGCCCAGCCGCGTCTTGGCCGACGACGTCAGCGCCATCCGCGATAAAGACGGTTGGTCCTGCAGTTTCTCCAACCGCGAGGCGTCCTACTCCGGCGGAGTGCAGTTCAATCCCGAGGGCGAAGTCGTCGCGATCAGCAAATATCGCCTCAGGCAAGTGCCGCCATGATGAGCGACGGCGCCGGTACTTGAGCCGGTAAGCGGGGAGTGGAGGCGGTCCCAGAGGAATTTGCCCCGGTGAGGGCTGCGTCGAAGAGGACGGCCCCGCTGGAATCTGGGACGCCTCCGCTCAGCTGTGTATCCACGCCGCACATCCCTCCATGCCACCGTGCTGTCGTGGCCTTCCGGCCGGCGGTTTCCTTCCCGCCTTCAAGAGCATGACTTGCGCTCCCGCAGAGACTCATCGAGTGGACTCACAGTCAGGGCCCTGTGCCCACGGCATGGCCGTTGCGGATAGTCCCGACTATTCTTCCCGGATGGTTGGGCTGCAGGCGGCGCGGCGCCACCCCGGAGGTCGCCCAGCCGAACGATCAACCCTCTCTCGCCGTCCCTGGAGATTCTCCCGTGCTCCGCAACTGGTTCCATCCCTCGTCGGCGAGGCGCCCCCGCTCCGTCGCCCGGCGCCTGCAGCTGAGCGTTGAACTGCTCGAAAGCCGTCAGACACCCGCGACGATCAACGTCACGACCACGCTCGACCTGGTCGATCCCAACGACGGGCTGATCTCCCTGCGCGAGGCGATCAGCCAGGCGAACGCCGACGCGCCGGGCGACGTTATCAACCTGCCCGCGGGCCTCTATCAGCTCACCCTACCGAACGCAGCTGGGCACGAGTCGAACAACGCCAGCGGCGACCTGAACCTGACCCAGTCGATGACCATCCAGGGCGCCGGCGCCGCCACGTTCATTGACGGCAATGGCCTGACCTTGCACGACCGTGTGCTGCAGATCTCCAACCCCGGCGGAACTGCTGCCGCCCCACAGGTGATCCTCAAGTCGCTGGGTGTCCAGCACGGCGAAGCGCCGGCGATCTCCTCGACCAACCCTGGCGACAGTTCCGAGATCCACGGCGGCGGTATCATGAACGACACCGGCTGCGCCTTGACCCTGGATCAAGTCGTGGTCCGAAGCAATACCGCGCCGCTTGGGGGCGGTCTCAGTAATGCGGGTACGCTGACGGTGCAGCATGCGAGCGTCTTCGTCAATAACAGGGCCACGGATTCCGGCGGTGGGATCTTCAACGACAGCCTGGCAACGGCAACGATCGAGAACAGCGCCATCTCCGTGAATACGGCGTTGAACTTCGGCGGCGGACTCTATTCCGAATTTGCCAGGGTGAGCCTGCGGACAACCGATGTCTACCAAAATTGGGCGCTCAACGGCACAGGCGGCGGCCTCGGGATTGTTGGGGGTTCGGTCACGCTCGACGCCGGCTGCCAGGTCAGCACCAACGACGCTCATGCTGGGGGTAGCGGTATCGCCAATCACCATCAGGGGCAACTGACCATGACGGACGGCATCATCTACGGCAACGCCGCCCTGGATGGCCACGGGGGCGGCATCCTCAACGACGACGGCGGAACGGTGACGCTGTCCCGTGTGAACGTCCGGGGGAACGTCGCCAGGAACGGCGGCGGCATCGCGAACGTCGGGGCGCTCCTGTCCGGCAGCGGTTCCACGACCACGAGCACCCCGACAACCGTCACGCTCGACGGTGGCAATGCCATCGCCAACAATAACGCCGCGAACGGAGGCGGGATCTACAACGCTGGCAGCGACGCCACGGTGCGCGTCACCGGCAGCAGCGTCCGCGGCAACATGGCCACGCACGGCACCGGCGGCGGCATCCGCAACGACGCCGGGGGTACCGTGACACTGTCTGGCGTCACCATCCAGGGGAACTTCGCCGATCACGGCGGCGGCATTGCCAACCACCGGACGGTCCTGCCCAGCAGTGGCTCCACGAGCAGCCCGACAACCGTCACGCTCGACGGCAGCAACGTGATCGCCAGTAATACCGCCGCCAACGGAGGCGGTATTTATAACGCCGGCAGCGACGCCACCGTGGGCATCACCGGCGGCAACATCTTCGGCAACACTGCCCAGGGTTTCGGTACTCTCCTCAACTACGGGGGAGGCGTTTTCAACGACGGCGGGGGCATGGTGACGCTGTCCCGCGTGGAGGTTGTGGGGAACTTCGCGTCGAACAAGGGTGGGGGCATCGCGACCCTCGGGGCGCCGCTCACGGTCGCTGGCAGCGCGATCCGCGCCAATCATGCTGTCGGCGGGGAAGCCGGCGGCATCGCCTGCATGGGCGGTCCGCTCAATCTGACCGACAGCGTGGTTGTGGGAAACCTGGCGAACGCTCAAGGCGGCGGCCTCTTCATCCATCAGGGGGTGACCGCGGTCCTCTCCCGCGTGAGCGTGCAGGGAAACAGGGCAGGGATCAGCGGCGGTGGGATCGCGAACGTGGGGGGAGCGCTCACCATCGACAGCAGCGAGGTCCGCGCCAATGCTGCCGCTTTCGGCGGCGGCATCTACAGCGAAGCCGGCACGCTCAAGCTGACCGCCAGTATTCTTGTCGGCAACGCCGCCGAGGCTGCCCAGGGCGGCGGTCTCGCCAACAGTAGTGGGAACACGGGCACTCTGTTTGCCATCGACGTGCAGGGCAACAGCGCGGCCGAGGGTGGAGGTATCTCGAATCTTGGCACCCTGCACCTCTCCGGGAGTCTCCTCAGCGAGAACATCGCCAGGACGACGGGGGGCGGCCTCTACAACTACGGCGGAGGGACGACAGACGGCTCTGGCGACGCCATTCTCGGCAATGTTGCTGGCCAGAACAGTGCGACCCCGACACACGTCGGCGGGGGCATCTTTAACGAGGGCCCCAGCAGCGTGTCCGGGTTGCAGGCCACGGTCGCGTACAATTCCAACCTCATCGAGCCGGACGATGTGGCCCCGTGAGGCAGGTCGGTGGCGGGCAGTCCCGGGCCGGAGGCGGCGCACGGGAATGTGTTGGTGGGGGGAAGGAGTGAAACCGACAACCACCCGCGCCTCGCAATGTTGGCATTTGGCGAGCCGGGAGCGTGAGCGACCGGAGACGCCACGGTTCTCCGGTCGCTCACGCTCCCGGCTCGCCAACAGGGGAGAGCCGCACCCGCGGTCAACTTTCGGTCTTCCCAAAAATCGACAAATCGAGTCCAATCCGCCAGGCGTTGTGCCAGGTGCGCCGCCCCTGTGCGCACCCAGCGAGGAAAAAGGGCGAAGCCAGGAAACCCAGAGGCGCTTGCCGAAACTCCCTCTGCCGCCTTTTTCCCCTTGCCTTGTTCCTTTATCCGAACCTCCCCACAGGTTGCGGTATGGCGGAAGTGCCCCTGACGACGACGCGGTCGGAGACGGCGGAGCCCCGCGACAGCTTGCCGGAGGTGCGCCTCGAACTGCGCTCCGGCGCCGCACAGTCCACGACCTACCCGCTCGCTGAAGTCGCTTTTCTCATCGGCTCCGTTCCCGGCTGCGACCTGCGCGTGCCGGGGGCCGAGTTGCCACCCATTCTTTGCCTGATCCAACGCCGCCCCGGTGCCGTCACCCTGCGCAAACTCGCTACGTCGCCCATCCTGGTCAATGGCCGCTCCGTCAGCGGCGCCACGCTGCAACCTGGGGACATCGTCAGTGTCGGCGGCGTCGAGTTGGCCGTCGCGATTCGGCTGCCGGCAGGGGCGGCTGGCGGCCTGCGCACCGATCCTGCGGCCGCGCCGTCCGCGATTCGTGCGCCGCATTTCGTCCCCGCCCCAGATAGGGCGTTGGAGTCCGCGCGCGAGGAGTTTCGCCGGCAGGTGCAGCAATTCCGCGACGAGGTCGATCAGTTCCAGCAGCAGCGCACGCAGACAGAGGAGGACGAACAGCGACGCCGGCGCGAACTCGATGACATCACCGGGCGGCTCGATGAGCGCGAGCGGCAACTGCAGGAGCAGATTGCCGACCTCGAACAGGATCGGGTGCTGTGGTATCAGCGGCGCGACGAGATCGAACGGGAGTGTCGTCAGCAACAAGAAAAGGCCGCCGCGCTCGTCAAGGAAGCGGAGGAGAAGGAGCGAGCCGCAGCGCCCTCGGTCCTCGATCTGCAACAGCGTGAGGAGGCCCTCGCCCGTCGGACCGAGCAGCTGGTGCAGCAGCAGAGCGCGCTCGACCAGCGCGCCGCCGACCTGGTCACTCAGAAGCAAGAACTGGCCACGGCACGGCAGGAGCTGGCCGACATTCGCCGGCAGCTTTACGAGCATTATCGCGAGCGCCGCGACCGTCTGGCCGCCCTGCAAGAAGCCGTCAACCGCGCTGCCCGCAAGGTGCAGGAGCGTAAGCAACAGGTCGATGCGGAGGCGAAGCAGTCCCAGGCGCGGCGACAGGAGGATGCCGCTCGCCGTGCCGAACTGGACGCCCAGACGGAGGAACTGAACGCGGTCCGGCAGCGGTTGGAAGAGGAACGCATCCTGCTCGATCGTCGCCGCGAGGAAATGCAACGGGAACTGACCGAGCAGTTAGCGGAGGGCAAGGCGCGCGAGGAACGGGTGGCGGCCGAACGGGTTGCGCTTGCGGGCGGCCAGGCCCAGTATCGCGAAGACCTGGTGCGTCTCGATCGGCAGCGCGAGGCCCTCGGGCAGCGCGAGCAAGACGTCGAGAGGCGGGCGAAGGAATACGAGCAGCGCTTGGAGCAGCTGCAGCACGACACGCGCGACCTCGAAGAACAGGTGCTGCAGCTCGACGAATGGCATACCAAGTTGTGCGCCGTCGGCGAACGCCTGGCGAAGCAGAAGGTCGAGCAGGACGCTCAGGCTCATGCCCTGGCGGCGCGGGCGGCTGCCCTGGAGGGCCAGCAGGCGACGCTCGCCGCGCTGCGCACACGGCTCGAACGTATCCGTGAGGAGGCGAGCACGGAGTCGCAGGCGCTTGCCGAGCAGCGGGCCTGCCTGAGCGATGCTGAGGCCGACCTGCAAGCGCGGCAGCAGGAGTTGCAGCGCCAGCGCGCCGAACTGGACAGCGACAAGGCCCTGATGGAGCAGGAACGCCGTCAGTTCCTCGAACGCAGCGCCGTCATGGAGCAGGCGGTCAGTCAGTTGCGGCAGGCTCAAGAGAAGGCGGCCGAGCAGGAACGGCAACTGCAGGAGCGGGCGCAAGCCCTGGACGCCACCGCCGCTCAGCAGGCGGAGCAGGGCAGCCTGGTGCAAGCGCGAAAAATGCAGCTCGACGACCTGCAGAAGCGGCTGGAGGCAGAGCGCGACAACCTGCGCGAACGGACGACCCTGCTGGCCCAGGCGGAACAGGCACGCGAGGCGCTGCAGGAACAGTTGCGTCGCCGCTCCGAGGAATTGACAGCTCGCCAGAAAGCGCTCGCGGAACAGGTCGCTCGTCACGAAAGCGCCTTTCAGGAGCTGGATTCTCGCCGGAGCGAACTGGAAGAGGAACGGCAGCGCGGCCGGCAGGAGCTGGAAGCGGTGCGGACGGAGATGGACCGGCGCAGCGCCGAACTGGAGAAACTGAGCGGCATGCTGGCCCAGCGCGAGGAGCATTTGCAGCGCCAGCAGACGCTGCTCAAGGACAACGGCAGGCTGGTGGCTGCCGAGCGCAAGGTACTCGCGGAGGAGCGCAATGCCGCCGAGGCCGCCCAGCGACAGGCCGAGGAGCAGGCCGCGAAGGCCCGTGCCGAGTACGAAGCGGCTCAGCGCGAGGCGCAGGCGCTGCAGCAACAGTTGCCCGATCTGGAATTGCGCGCCGGCGGTGCTCTCGAACGCCTGACGCAGGCCCGCGAGCAGTTGCGCGAGCAACTCGCCGAGGTTCACGCTTACGCCCGGCAGTGCGAGGAGGATTTCGAGGCATTGCGGACGCAACTGCAGGGCGACACCGAGCGCTTGCAGCAGCAGGAGGTGCAGCTGCGCCGCGGCCAGGACGAGCAGCGCCTCGCGGTGGCGGCGTTCCGCCAGCAGCTGATCGAGTGGCAAGGGCAAGTGGGTGAGATGAAACGCCTGCTCGCGCAGGGCGAAACCCGTCTGCAGCGCCGTCGCGATGAGGTGGACGAGCAGGCGCGCCAGGTGCAGGCCGATTCCCAGCGGCTGGCGAAACAGGCGGAACAATTGCAGGTTCAGGAGCGTGTCGTCGCCGAGCGGCGCGGCGAGGTAGATCGGCATTTAAGCGATATGCGGGAGTGGTACTGTCGTAAGTTGCGCGAGCTGGCCGGTGTGCCCGAAGCCGACGGGGAGGCCGCGGATGAGGCAGCCTCGGCGTCACAGGCCAGGCCGGGGCGTGACATCCTGTCGCTAACCGGTGATGTGGATCCCGCCGACCGCCAGCTCGGGGAGCTGCTGCGCTCGCTGGGGCTGGTCGAGCCGGACACGCTGACGGCGCTGCTGGTCGAAGCGCGGCGGCAACGACGCTCGCTGCGTCAGGTGTTGCTGGCGAGCGGCGTGGTGACGCTCTATCAGCTGGCGCTGATCGAGGCGGGCAACCTGGAGGGGCTTGTGCTGGGGCGGCTGCGTGTGGTGGATCGGCTGCGCTCGACGCCGTGCGAGACGGTTTACCGCGTCTTCGACCCGCGCCGCGGCGAGGAGGCAGTGCTGCGTCACCTGGCCGAAACCGAGATGGCGGACGCCGTGCATCCCGACGAGTTTCGGCAGCGTTTCGCCCAGGCGATGCTGCACCATCCCAACCTGGCCGAGACGCTGGAGGTGCTGGAGATCGCTGACCGCCCGGCGGTGCTGCAGGAGTGGCTGACCGGGTTGCCGAGCCCCGAATGGCAGCCGTTGGCCGCGGTGCCGGGCGTGTGGTTTCGACTGCTCAGCCAGGCGGCCCAGGGGCTGGAGACCGCCCATCAGGTGGGCTTGCTCCACGGACATTTGCGAGCGGAATCGTTGCTGTTGACCGGTGACGGCATTGTCAAGCTCTGTGGGTTCGGCGAACCGTTGTGGCTGGCGGTACCGCCGGTCGCCGGGGAGGCGGAGGACGCTGGCGCCGACCTGTATGCGCTCGGGCAACTCGCGGCCGGCTGGTGCTCCGGGGCGGGGAAGCGGAAGGGCACGAAGGGCATGCCCGAGGCCCTCCTGGCAGTCCTCAACCGACTGACAGCGGCGAACACGGCGGAGCGCTATCGCAGCGCCGGCGAACTTCTGGAAGACCTGGACCGAGCGCGGCCGGAAGTTCCTGCCAACCCCGAGGCGTGGGAGCGACTGTTGCGCCAGGTGCGCGACGAAGCCGCGCCGCAGGCGATGTTCCGCCAGACCGCGTGAGCGGCACGCACTTCCTGGCGAGCGGGGGGCGTAAGCCCCCTGATGGTTCGCTTCGTCTCTGCATCAGGGGGCTTACGCCCCCCGCTCGCTCGGACTTTTCAAGGTGCAGGCAAATCCCGGATTGTATGCTACGCTTGTGGCGGGTTGCTATCCTGCCTCTCCACCACAGGCGAACGAACCATGCGTGGCCACCTGTTCCTCGGCCGTTACGATCCCATCCGTCAACTCGGCGAGGGTGGCATGGGCTGCGTCTGGCTGGCCCGCGATCTCCAGGGCCCCAAGTCGGTCGTCCTCAAGGTCATGCACGCGCACATCGCCGCGAAGCCGACGTTCCGCGAACGCTTCCAGCGCGAGACCGCCTTGATGGCCCGCCTGCAACACCCCAACGCCGTCGCCTTCCTCTCCGCTGCCGAGGATCCGATCGCCGGGCCGTTCATCGTCATGGAGTACGCCGCTGGTCAGCCGCTCGACAAGATTCTCGCCCGCCACGGCCAGTTCGTGCCGACGCGGCCGCTGCGCCTGCTGCTGCAACTCTGCACCGTGCTGCAGGCCGCCCATTCACAGAAAATCGTTCACTGCGACCTCAAGCCGGCGAACTTGATGATTCTCGATTTCGACTCCCCCTCCGAGAAACTCAAGGTCATGGACTTCGGCCTCGCCCAACTCAGCGACCAGGGGGAACAGGCGGCAGAGCCAGGCGACGGCCCCGCCTACGCTGTCGGCACGCCCGGCTACATGCCGCCCGAGCAGGTGCGCGGCGAGCCGGTTGACCACCGCGGCGACTTGTATAGCGTCGGGGTCATGCTCTATCGTCTGCTCACCGGACGACTGCCCTTTGAGGGCGCCTCGACCATGGAAATCCTGCTGGCGCAGGCGACCGGCAACCCGCCGACCTTCGTGGAACTGGGCCTGAAAGATGCGATTGCGCCGGGGGTCGAAGAAGTGGTGCGCTCCTGCCTGGAACCCGACCCGGCGCACCGGCCGCAGAGCGCGCGCGAACTGGGTCGGATCTACCGCGAGGTGGCGGCCGCGAGTTACAGTGACATGGAGTTGTCCACGACCAGCGCGGCCCTGGCGGCTGCTCTGGCCGCGCCTCCGCCCGAGCCGCCGATCAGTAATCCCACCACGCTGATGGAGCGGATGGAGGCCTGGCTGCCTGAAGCGATGGCCGAGTTCAAGTTGCGCGGCTTCGCGGAGGCCATCGGCGGCGAAATCGTGGAGAGTGCGCCGGGCCGGGTCCGCATCCATCTGAAAAAGTCCACGGAAAAGCAGGGACCGGCTGGGCTGTTGTCCTGGCTCGGCCTCGGTCGCAAGCCAGCCTCGACCCACGCGCTGCCGGAACTCGCCATCGAACTGCACCTTCGGCCCAAGGATCCCGCCCAGCGGGGCCTGCTGCAGGTCACCATCCTGGTGCATCCGGCCGGGAGAAATCGCACCCCGCCACCCGACTTCCGCGACCGCGCCGCTGCCATCGGGCACGCCTTGCGATCCTTCCTCATGTGCCAGGCGTAATACGGAATCGCCTTGGCGATTCTTCCTTTACCAACCCGAAGCGTAAGCGAGGACGGTCCTCGCTGACGCTTCGGGTTGGTGTTGACCACGAACGACCAAGGCGATTCCGTAGAAGAGCGCAGACAACACCCCGGTCCGCGCCCGAAGCGGGAGCGCGGGACTATCCCGCGCTCCCGCTTCGGGCGCAGATGGCCCACGGCACACCAGCGCGAGCCTGCTCAGGGGAGTTCAATCTTGTGGGAATTGCTCCCGGCCTGCAGGTCGAAGGTAAGCCCCGATTTGTCAAAGTCGCCGTACTTTTCCGGAATCTCGAACCAGCCCTTTCGGTCCACTGGGGGCCGTTTCTCGTGACACTCTCCCTCTGACACGATGGGAATGGAAAATGAGGCCTGTGGCACCCTGTGCGCCAGCGGGGCAGCAACGAATGGCTGCCTGGATGAGGGGAGTCATCTTCCGCAGGACTTGTGCTCACCGGTTGCGAGTATCCCGGCGATTTCGACGCCCCTCCATCACGACTGGCTTGGGAGTCTATTTCGCTCAATTTATCGCACCGCTCGCGAAATGCAAGAAAAATCCATGAAATGTTTATGAGAGGTGCAGGTAAAAAATGAGAAACCGGGCAGGCGCCCGCCTGACGAGATGAGCAGTGGTCCTCGTTCCGTCGTTCGCCGGCTGACACTCTCTGGGCTCGCTTGTCGGGTCGTCTGTTGCAAGAAAAGGTGCTTCGCCGGTGGCTAAATAATTCCAATTCCTGCCTTGATTGTCCCTTGATTCGGGGAGCGAACTAACTGGCGGTAGGGAAAAGGGAAAGCGAACGAGCGGCGGGGTTTATCCCCGCCGGCTGGGATAAACCCCGCCGCTCGTCCACCACTTTCCCTCGCGTGGGCAGTTAGAGCGGTTCGCCCTGGCGTGGCATACACTAACCCGAAGCGTGAGCGAGGATCCGGCCAGCTTCCTCGCTGACGCTTCGGGTTAGTGTGCGCAAGGCAACTACGAACCGCTCTAGTTAGGACCATCCAAAATTGGGACTTTACGCCCCGCGAATGGCTTCTTTCATCTCGCGGACGGCGCGCTCCATGCCGACGAGCACGGCCCGCGACACGATGCTGTGGCCGATGTTCAACTCTTCGACGCCGGGGAGGCGCGTCACCGCCTGGACGTTGCAGTAATTCAGACCGTGGCCGAGGTGGACGTGCAGGCCGTGCTGCCGGGCGAACGTGGCGCTCTCGCGGAGCTGCGTCAGTTCGTGCTCGCGGGCCGCGGCTGTCCGCGCTTCCGCATAGCGGGCGGTCTGGATCTCCACGGCCTTCGCGCCGAGGAGTTTTGCCATCTCAATTTGCCGATCGTCGGGATCGACAAAAAGCGACACCTCGATGTCGGCAGCCTTGAGGCGCTGCATGGCCCGGCCGACGGTCTTCTGATGGGCGACAACGTCCAGCCCGCCCTCGGTGGTCAGTTCCTCGCGCCGCTCCGGCACGAGTGTGGCCTCGTCCGGCTTGACCTCGCAGGCGATATCGACGATCGCATCGACGGCCGCCATTTCCAGGTTGAGGCGATGCGTGACCACGGAGCGCAGCAGGCGGACGTCGCGGTCCTGGATATGGCGGCGGTCCTCGCGGAGATGGATGGTGATGCCGTCGGCGCCGCCGAGCAGCGCCAGCACTGCCGCCTGGACCGGGTCGGGTTCGGCGGCGCGCCGCGCCTGCCGCACCGTGGCGACGTGATCGATGTTCACACCCAGTCGGATCATCGGCTTGCCTCCTTTCCCAAACGGTCCTGGTCGTGGCGTCTACCCGGTCGCCGCGGGCCGCTGGCCCTTGAGTTCCAGGTAGCGGCGTGCCTCGCGGCTCAGCGCCTTGTAGGCGAGAAAGCCCAGGAGCAGATCGACCGTCTTCTCAAGGACAGTCCCAACGATCAAGAAAGAAGTGAACGGCACCCAGTAATACGAGGTGAAGATGAGCGGCAACAGGATCAGCACAGTCACGCGCGCCGACCAGCCGACGTGATAGCGGACGTCGAAGAACATCCGAAACATGGCCCGGAGTTCGCCCAGCAGATCGAACAGAAGCCAGGGATAGCGCGCCGGTTTGAGCAGTGGCAGAGGCGCTGCGGGAGTTGGGGGAGCCAAAGGCAACGTCGCAGGCAGCGCCGCAGGAGGTGTGATGGACTCCAGCGGGGGGCGCCGGTCCTCGGGCGGCGCTGTGGTGCGTCGCTCCGCGGAGACCATGTATTCCGATCGCTCCGGGAGCGCGGCAGGGGCCGCAGGCGGCGCGGGCTTCATGCCGAGCCGTTCGCTGACGCGCTCGACGATGCGATCTTCGATGGGGCGCGTGTCTTGCAGGGTGGCCACGGCGTCTTCGAGACGCCGGACGCGCTGTTCGAGGGATTCGTCAGCTGGATCCGGCGCAGGCGTTTCTCGGGGCGGAGAGGCGTCCGGAAGGCTCGTCGCGTGTTTGACCATCGCGGAATCTTACCTCCGGGCCGCAGGGGCGGAAAGGCGGGCTGTCGTTATTATACGGCGCGAAGGAAGGCGGAGCGGAGTACGGAGTACCGAGTACAAAGTACCGAGTACGGAGTGCGCAGTTGGAAGCAATCTGAGGAGGACTCCCCGCGGTACTCCGTACTTGGCTGCTTACTTGCCCGGCACGGAGCTGACCTTGTCGGCCGTGGGGAAGTTCGGCGGGATCGGCAGGGTAACGGTGCCGGTGGCGGCCCACTCGGTGCCGCGCTGCAGCGTCGTGATGAAGCCAACGCAGCGCATGCCAGCGACGTC
>Ga0137375_10004007_pt1 | contig 17530 bp, 18 predicted proteins | sample SagtaG_24_FD_104936 | JGI IMG/M metagenome (GOLD analysis project Ga0137375, IMG submission 104936) | Vadose zone soil microbial communities from Sagehorn Ranch, Mendocino, California, USA - Sage1_R_113_16 metaG | ecosystem: Environmental > Terrestrial > Soil > Vadose zone | place: USA...
GCCGATCCACGCGCCCTGCCGCATCGCGAGACGCTCGTCGCCGATGCGCTGATAGATGAAGACGTCCGGATTCAATGAGAACTCTTTCGGCTGGCCGTTCACCAGCAGCCGCATCTTCTGACCGTCCCATGAGACCAGGACGCCTTGCTGCCATTCGAACGCGCCCTTCTTGTCGATCACACGGAAGAGCAGCTCCTCGATCGGCACCGAGCCCGCCGCAGGCAGAAGTCCCTGCTCGTTGACGAACGACACATCTGACGCCGTGAGAACGGCGGGGTAGAACGTCTGCCGGACGAACGCCGCGAGAGTGGCAGGATCTCTCGAGGGTGGCTCGCCGGCCTCCCGCAGCCCCATGAAGCGTTCGGCATCGGTGAAGTTCGACACGCGCGCCACGGCGAGTACCGCATCTTTCCAGTTCGCCAGGGATCGTGACGAGGCGAATGCCAGCGGCCTCGGATGTTTGTATTCACAACTCGTCGACACCAGATACGGCACCTTCTCGTTGAAGATGTTCTCCGCGTCTTCCGTGCGGCCTCCACACGTGGAACTGTAAAGCGCATTGATCGGCTTGCCATCATACGTAGCGACGATGCCTCGCGTGTCGACGATCGCCTGCGTCGCCAACGGATCTTCCGTCTGCACGCCGAGGTACACCTGGCACGCGTCGGTGGCGCAGACGTCGTACCCCTCGTTCTTGTACTGGCCCAGGTTTCGCTCGATATAGGTGCGGGCGGCCACCGCCTGTGCTTTGAGCGCCTCGATCTGTCCAAACGCCGTCGGGTTGAGTTCGTTCGGTACGACGCCGCGCAGGTAGTCCTCGAGCGGGAGCTCGTTCACGATCGTCAAGGTATGCCTGGCGTTGCTGAACACTTCGAGCGCGCCGCGATAAGCGCGGTTCTCGATCTCGAGCGGCGCGCCGGGCGGCTCGATACGCGCGCGCGTGCCCGCCGGCAGGACGAGCATCACGTCGTTATCGAGCTCCACGGTCAGCCGGTACTGGAGGCCGGACTTGTTGACGGGGCCACTGGCGCCGGGATCGAGTGCGAGCACAGACGCGAACGTCGCAGATCGCGTGGTGTGCTGTTCGACGCTGAAGCCGCTCGCCGACCGGATCGTCACAGTGGCCGCGTTCTGATTGAGGCCGATCCGAACGGTCGGCTCCGTTTGCGGCTGCGCTGCTGCCGTAAGGAGAAGCACGGCTGCGAGGAGGAACTGACGCATGCCACCATCGTGACACAGGGGATGGGCGCGTGACGCGCGTTCGCGCCGCGAGGCGGCACGCATCTGGCTATCAGCACCAGCGCGCAGCGCGCAGCCGGCCATCGCGTCCATCGCACTGATTCGGTCGTGTACCAGCGGCGATCACTCGACACCCAAGTGAAGTCGTAGCATCTTCACTTGCATGTCAAGTGAAGCAAAGAACGTCGAGGCAGCGCGACGCGCGATAATTCCGCTGGCTCGACGGCGCGTCGCTCGACTTCAGGCTTGGCCTTCGGATGCTGATCAAGTAACCGGGGGTTGACGCTGGTGGGCGGCCTACGCGAGATCCGCTGTCGATTTCACTGAACTCGCGGTGGGGATTTCTTGTCGTCCTGCTGACGAAGCTGAGTGCCGGCTTCTCTGGAAGGGAAGCCGGCACCATCCTCGTTTACGTTGCGGCGATGATGGGCGTCTGCATGCTGGCCTGCGGTCCACCCACTCGCCGCGCGCTGCGCGTGCAGCCGACAGAGGCGCTCAGGGACAGCTGACGCGTCAGCGCTTCTCGAGCACCGGCCCGTCGAACGACGCCGCGCCGCAGCTCGCCACGCTCTTGACATTGCCCCGATCGTCAGTCGCGGTGATCAGCGACGATCCGAAGCTGAAGCTGACCTGTTCCATAGGGAGCGATCCGCCCGCCGCACCGGCCGACGACACGCTCGAGATCAGCACGTCCTCGAACTTGATCTTGTAGAACTCCTGCCCCACCTTAAGGTCTCCCGCGCGCACGAGCGAGAAATTCAACTCCCCGATGTGCGCCCCTTCGCACGCCTTCTCGAACAGCGCCGGTGAGGCGGTATCCAGGGCCTTGACGATCAAGAAGTCCGAGACCTGCGTCTTGCGCGTGGCGGGGGAAAGCTTGCCCGGTTGCGACGTCGCGTTGGTCGTATCCGTAAGGCCCCACGAGTAACTCAAAACTTCGATCCACTTCTCCTTCCCCTCGCGGGCCGACTCGCCGTCGATGCCGTCAATCTTCAGGAACATGTCGACTGCCATGACGCCTCCTCACTCCGTGACAGTAATGATGAACTCGACGAGGTCGCGCGTCTTCGACGGCGAGACCGCGGGCTGCTGGATATATGTACCGCGTGCGCCGGCAAAGCGCGCCGTGCCGCCGACAATCGCGTGTACCTTCGGCGCGCCCGGGGCGGCCGGTGCCGACATGCCGAAGAGCGTCCCGTCGTGCAGCTGCAACACCTGCATCTCGACGTTCGATGCGGCCGTCGTGTGCGGCCCGAACGGCGTGCTCAAACAGAAGCAGTTCGTGGAGAACTCGCCGACGTGCTTGCCGTCCGGTGCGTCGAACAGCTGCCCGGACGCGACGACGCGCGTGTCGGCCGGAGTGTTCCCGTTGCCCACTCCGGGAATGGGACGGATGCGCGCGTAGAGTTTCAGCGGTCCACGGCCGGCGGGCACCGCCTCCGCCTGCGCGCGTCCCCAGCGTGTGCCTGCCGCGACGGCCAGCCCTCCTCCGAGCAGCGCCAGCCCTGACTGCAGCAGCGTGCGGCGCCCCTTGGCAGTCTCGTTCATACGTCCTCCTTCATTGAGCGGGAACCAGGAATCCCAGCGAGACGAGACGCCGGCAGATCGCCGCCGTCGCCCGGCGCGTCGCGTCATGGTCGGTCGCGGTCTTGGCGGCGAGGTCTGCCGATATGTCGCCGAGCGTGCGGCGGCCGTCGCAGCACGTGAGCAAGTGGATCGTGTAGGGGTCGACGTCGCCGCGGAATTTCAGCCCGCCGTCCAGCGCGATCTGCGAGCCGTTGCCCGCCACGTAGCGGCCGTCGCGCAACGTGAGCGTCTGTTCGAGTCGATGTCCGGCCGGAACGAATGCGCGCGCCAGTAGCGCATCGTCGGTGTGCGCCTGCGACAGGAGATCCTGCGCGTCGAAGATCCGCGGAATCAGGGACTCGTCCGGTTCGAGCGAGCCATCCGGGAAGCGGTCCGTCCGCACCCATCCCGTCCCTTCGGCCCGCCGGCGGAGGATCACCGCTCCGAGGCCAATCTTCTCGAATCCGAGCTCGCGGTGGTACGCGGGCCAGCTCTCCAGCGCGCGCTCGTAGGCGGCGCGATCCGGACTGCTGTTCCACGTCGCGGCGTAGGTGAGGGGATCCTGCGTGCCGTTGCACAGCATCCAGGTGTCGCAGCCCGACGACGAGACCCAGCGGCGCAGCGGCGCGGACCAGTCTTCGCCCGCGGCAATGCCCCAGTTGCAGAGCACCGTGGCGTAGCCCCCTTCCTCGAGGTGCTGCGGCGCGCGACGGACGACCTCCTCACAGAAACCGTGGCCGCGCCGATTGCCGTCGCGGAAGATGTAGCGCGATTCCGGCGAGATTACGTACGGCGGATTACAGGCGATGAGATCGAACCGCTCCCCCTCGACGGGATCGAACAGGCTGCCTTCGCGGAACTCGACATTGTGCACGTCGTTCAGTGCGGCGTTGAAGCGCGCGAAGTTCAGCGCGCGCGGATTCGTGTCGACGCCGACAACGCGCTCGCTGTGTCGGGCGGTCATCAGCGCGAGGACGCCACAGCCCGTGCCGACGTCGAGCGTCGAGCGGACCCGCCGCCGGACCAGCAGCGCAGCCAGCGTCCTGGTCGTCGGATTGACGTCGAGCACGTGATCGCGGCTGACCGATGCCCGGCGATCGTAAGTGTCGTGCGCGAGCACGAGACCCGCGCAGCCCGAGAGGCGCAGACTGGCAGTGACACCCTCGGGACCACGCGCGAGAAGGCCCAGCCGCTCGATGTGCTCGAGGGACAAGGGTGCGAGCGCATCTCGTACGGCCGCGTCATCGACCGGCTGCAGCAGCACGAAGAGCTTGATCAACGTGTGGAGCGGCGTCGGCTCGGCCAGCCGACGCAGGTATAGAGGAACATCATCGCGGATATGCGCGTTCCCGCTGGCCGGCGGGGTGCCGAGGGCGGCGGGGACCGCGTCACCCGCGAACCCGTGAGAGACGAGTACGCGGCCGAGCTCGGCTGTCAGTGGCGGGTCGCTAGTCTCGAGAGGACCCGCGTCCGACGACGCGGGGCGAAGAACGGTGATGGCCACAGTGGCCGTGGACGTTATCGCCCCGCCTCATCGTTAGCAATTAGCCAAACGTCGTACGACGAAAGTTGTACCGCTGGGTGAACGTCCTTGCACCCCCTGACATAGGAGGTAATGCATGAAGCCCAACGAGTCATCTTCACTGGGTGAACAGCAGGCGGAAGGCAACCTCGGCAACGAACGCGTCCGTGATTCCGAGTCACGCCGGCGCAGCGAGCGGATGCGCAATCGCTCGAGCGACCGCAGCCGCAGCGAATCCAGCAGCAGCGAGAGCTCGAGCCCCAGCTCGGAGACGCACGACACGAACGATTCGAATAAGGGCGGCAGCGAACGTTAGGAGCACGTCACCAGGGATGCTCTTCCCGTGACCGCGCTTCCGCCAGCCATTCGCCGCTGACCGGCTCGGAACTCAGAAGCCGCGCATTGCCGCTGCGGCGGCGGGCGCGCAGGATGAACCCGGCGCCGAGGGCGAGAATGGTGAGTGGCAGGAGCCAGATGATGCGCATGGGGATTACCTCACGCGCAGCAAAACCGGTTCCGTCTCAGCTATGGCTCTTTTCGCGGCTGTCGTGATGCGCGGTCGCGATCCGCGTCGTATTTCGCGTCAGTAAGTTTTTCGCGGTTACTCAGCCTTTGAAGTAAATCGGCAAAATCGGCGGGCGGCGGCGCCTCGAACTGAAGCCGCCGTCCGTCGGATGGATGGTCGAACGCCAGGCGCCATGCGTGCAGCGCATGCCGCTCGAACTGGATCGACCGCAGCGTGCCTGGCCCGAACGTGTATCGCTTTTCTCCGACGAGCGTGTGGCCGCGCAACCGCGCCTGGATGCGGATCTGATTGCGCCGGCCGCTCTGGAGCCGCACTTCGATCAGCGAGGTGTCTTTGTACCGCTCGAGGACCCGGTAATCAGAGATCGCTTCCTGCGCATTCGGATCGCGAGGATGGGTTTCTTTCTGGATCAGCGCCTTCTCGTCCCATACAAGATGATCGCGCCACTGGCCGGACGCGGGTGAAGGATGTCCGTACACCACCGCCAGGTACACGCGATCCGGCTGCCGCCGCTTGAACTGCGCCTTCAGTCTCGCCTGCGATTCGGTGTCCTTCGCGAACACGACGAGCCCCGACGTGTCTTGGTCGATCCGATGAACGATCAGCGGACGGCGCTTGCCCGATGGACGCAGGTGGCGCTCCACCTCGTCGTACACCGATGGCGCCGCACTCTTGCGTTCCAGCGGCACCGACAGAAGGCCCGCGGGCTTGTTGACGACAATCAACGCGGCGTCTTCGAACAGGATTTCGACGTCGCCGGCGGTCTGCGGTCCCGGCCGCGGCGCCTTCGCGCTGCCAGGGCGGTCCATCCAGATCCGCACGCGATCGCCGTCCTCGAGCCGGCGCGCCGCCGCATCGCTCCGCGCTTCGTCGTCGTTGACGAAGATCTTGCCGCGCGCCAGCGCCGCCAGGGCTTTCGCGCGCGATCCAAGCCGTTGCGGCGCCGCGAGGAATTTGTCGAGGCGAGCGCCAGACTCCTCCGGCTCGACCGTCCATTCGTTGGCTGCCATCCGCCCTCGTACGTTACAATAGGAGGTTCTTCCAATCCTTTGTGGCCCGGGAGTACGGCCTCTTTCATGATTTCAGTCAGCGGCGTGTCGATGCGGTTCGGTTCGAAGGTCCTGTTTGAGGATGTCACGACGACGTTCTCGACCGGGCGGCGGTATGGCTTGACGGGGCCGAACGGCGCCGGCAAGTCCACCTTCATGAAGCTGCTGACCGGCGAGTCACAGCCGCAGTCGGGGACCGTCACGCGCCCTGAGAAGCTCGGCGTCCTGCGGCAGGACCAGTTCGCGTTCGACGAGTTCCGCGTCATTGACACGGTAATCATGGGCAATCAGCGCCTGTGGAAAGCGCTCGAGGAGCGCGAGCACCTCTACGCCGTCACGGACATGACCGACGCGCAGGGCATGCGGCTCGCGGAGCTCGAAGGAGTTGTCGGCGAGGAAGACGGCTACACCGCCGAAAGCGACGCCGCCGTGCTGCTCGATGGTCTCGACATTCCCGAGCCGCTGCATCATCGGAAGATGTCGGCGCTGCAGGGGGGACAGAAGGTCCGCGTTCTACTCGCCCAGGCGCTGTTCGGCGGGCCGCAGGCGCTGCTCCTGGACGAGCCAACGAACCACCTGGACCTCGAGTCGATCCACTGGCTGAGCGACTTCCTGAACCACTACAACGGGACGCTCATCGTCATCTCACACGACCGGCATTTCCTCAACGGGATCTGCACGCACATCGCGGACATCGACTACCAGACGATCATCACCTACACCGGCGGCTATGACGACATGGTGCTGGCGAAGATGCAGATCCGCAGCAAGGTCGAGTCCGACAACGCGCAGCGCGAGAAGAAGATCGCCCAGTTGAACGACTTCATCGCCCGCTTCTCGGCCGGCACGCGCGCCAGCCAGGTGCAGGCGCGGCGCAAGGAAGTCGAGCGGCTGCAGACGACGGAGCTCGCGCGGTCGAACATCCAGCGCCCGTATATCAAGTTCACGCTGGCCCGTCCCTCCGGACGGATGGCGATGGAGATCAAGGAGGTCTCGAAGGGTTTCGAGAACCATCCGGTGATCGAGGATTTCGACGCCATCGTCAACCGCGGCGAGAAGATCGTGATCGTCGGGCGCAACGGCGTCGGAAAGACGACGCTGCTCAGGGCGCTGCTGTCGGACGCGCCCGGCGCGATCGGCGCGTCACCGAAGGATATTGATTCCGGCTCCGTTCGCTGGGGACACGAGGCGTCGGTCGGATACTTCCCGCAGGATCACACCGGCGTGATCGAGAAGGGGATGACCGCGGTCGAGTGGCTGCACCAGTTCGATCCCGACGCGGCGCGGCAGGACATTCACGGCCTGCTCGGGCAGATGCTGTTCAGCGGCGAAGAGGGCCTCAAGCCCACGCACGCACTGTCGGGCGGCGAGACGGCGCGGCTGCTGTTCTGCCGCATCATGCTGCAGAAGCCGAACGTGCTCGTCTTCGACGAGCCGACCAACCATCTCGATCTCGAATCGATCAACGCGCTCAACATCGCCCTCCAGAAATTCGAGGGGACTGTGCTCCTCGTCACGCACGACCAGGACCTCATCGAAGAGGTCGGGACGCGCGTCTGGCAGCTCGAACCGGGGAAGATTACCGACTTCAAGGGCACTTACGAAGAGTTCACATCCACGCTTGCCTAATCCGAAGCTTGTGCCTCGACCCGGCGGGTTCGCCGGACTCGGTCTCTCGAAAGAGATCGTTGCGTCGCTTACTGTCCTCGGCTACGAAGAGCCGACTCCGGTCCAGCGTGAGACCATCCCATTGCTGCTCGAAGGCAAGGACCTGCTCGGGCAGGCCGCGACGGGCACGGGCAAGACCGCCGCGTTCGCGCTGCCGATGCTGCAGCGCCTCGAGGATGCCGGCGATGCCGGCCGGCGGCACACCGCCGGCCTCGTCCTCGTGCCAACGCGCGAGCTCGCCATGCAGGTCGCGGAAGCCATTCACAAGTACGCACGCGGCACGAAGCTGACCGTTCTTCCGCTTTATGGCGGCGCGCCGATGCACCAGCAGATCCGCACGCTCGAGCGCGGCGCCAGCGTCGTCGTCGCGACACCGGGCCGCGCGCTCGATCACATCCGCCGCGGGACGCTTTCGCTTGGCACGCTGCGCGTGCTCATCCTCGATGAAGCGGATGAAATGCTCGACATGGGCTTCGCCGAGGATCTCGACGCGATCCTCGAGGCAACGCCGGAGGCGCGCCAGACGGCGCTCTTCTCGGCGACGATGCCGCCGCGGATCTTGACGATTGCCAACCGTCACCTGAAGGATCCGGCGCGCGTGTCGATCGCGCGCGAGAAGGCGGCGCCCGGCAAGCTGCCGCGCGTGCGCCAGATCGCCTACATCGTCGCCCGGCCGCACAAGGCGGCGGCGCTGGAGCGCGTGCTCGAGACGGAGAACGCCTCGTCGGCGCTGGTGTTCTGCCGCACGCGTCTGGAAGTCGATACGCTCGTCGAGACGCTGAACGCGCACGGCCACAGCGCGGAAGCGCTGCACGGCGGGATGGAGCAGCGCCAGCGCGATCGCGTCATGACGCGATTCCGCGAAGGGAAGGCCGACCTTCTCGTCGCTACCGACGTTGCCGCGCGCGGCCTCGACATCGAGCGTCTCTCGCACGTCATCAACTACGACGTCCCGAATTCGTCGGAGACGTACCTGCATCGCATCGGCCGCACCGGGCGCGCCGGCCGCGAGGGGACCGCGATCACGCTCGTCGAGCCGCGCGAGCATCGCCTCGTCCGGAGCATGGAAGCGGTCACGAAGCAGAAGATCGAGATCGCACCGGTGCCGACGGTTGCCGACCTGCGCGCGCGCCGCCTCGAGCTGACGCGGGCGTCACTGCGGGAGCGACTCCTCGCGGGCGACCTCGAGCAGACGCGCGTCGTCGTGCAATCGCTCGCGGAGGAGTTCGACGTGCTCGACATCGCCGCGGCGGCGGTGCATCTCGCGCACGCGGCTGCAGGGGGAGAGGGGGACGACAAGGAAATTCCCGCGACCGGTGCGACTCCGGCCGGGGACCGTCCCGGCGATCGCCGTCCGTTGAAGCCGGCACGCGGACACGTCAGAGCCCAGACTCCACGCGGAGACGACGGCGACATGGTCCGGTTGTTCGTAGGCGCTGGCCGCCGCGGCGGCATCCGTCCCGGCGATCTCGTCGGCGCGATCACCGGCGAGTCCGGTCTCGAATCGCGATCGATCGGCGCGATCGAGATCAACGACGCGTTCTCGCTGGTCGAAGTGCCCGACGATCGCGCGGAAGAAGTGATCGCCGCGCTGCGCAGCACCAAGCTGCGCGGCCAGAAGGTCACCGTCCGCCGCGAGCGATAAGCTGCTCGCAGAGCGTCTCACCGCGCCGTACGCGCCAGCGCACGGCTAGCTTCACTTCGAAATCCCGCTTCGCGCGCCGGAAAAGCGCCCCTGCGTCGCGGGGTTTTTCCGGCCTGCGCAGGCGGGATTTCTTCGCGGAGCACCGCGCCCCAAGAGCGCTAACCTATCGCACGCGCGAAACCGCAAGTCGATACATATAAATGTCAGGGCGCGGACGTTCCACGTCGACGAAGCCCGCCAGCGCCAGCCGGCTGCGCATTACCGCAGCAGCTTCAGCCCGCGCACGCCTTTCAGATCGAGGCGCCATACCGCGCCCTTGCTGGTTTTCTCGTCGGCCAGCGCGCCGGTGATGAACAACTGGTCCATGTTCGGCCCCCAGAACGCAACGTTGCTGGTCGTCAGGTTGCCGCCCGGATAACTGCGCAGCAGCTTCCCGTCGGGGCCCAGCACCTGCACCGTGTGCATGCCGTAATGCGCGACGAAGAGATTTCCGTCCTCGTCGAGCGTCATGCCGTCCGGCGCGTTCTCGATCTGATCCCCCTGTTTGGTCGGCAGCGTCGCGAACACCGTGCGCGGCGCGAGCTTGCCCGGCGAGACTACGGGAAAGGAGAGGATGCGATTGTGGCCGCTTTCGCCGACGAGCAGTGTCTTGCCATCGGGGCGCAGGATGATGCCGTTCGGGAAGGCCAGCCCCTGTGCGATCAGGTGCGTCTTCCCCTGAGGATCGACGTAGTGCACCGTGCCGATCGGATTCTTCACGTCCGAGCCGCCGGGATCGGTGAAGTAGAAGCCTCCCTTTGGATCGATGGTCAGGTCATTCGGGGCGCGCAGGGGCTTGCCCTCGCACTCGGATGACGCGTCCGCCAGCTTCTTTCCGGTCGCGTCAAGGTGCAGGACCGCGCCCTTGTCGCAGACCAGGTGCGTGCCGTCGGAAAGGATCTTGTGACCGTTCGGCGCGGGCGTCCTGGCCCAGAGCGCGGTCTTGCCATCCGGAGCGATGGTGTAGATGGTCCCGTGCTGCGTGTCGGAAACGTACGCGATCCCCGAGCGGTCGAACACGATGCCTTCGCAGTAGCCGGGGACTTCGGCGATCTTGACCGGCTTGACGGCAGTCTGGGGTGGGAGATCGCCCGCGGCGAGCAGGCCCGCGGTGAGGGCAAGAAACGACACCATTAATTTCATGGTGCCGACTCTACAACAGCTGTCCCGCTATTTCCTGTTTTCCAGCCGCGCGTTCAGCGTTCTTGTTTTGCGGGCGCGCTTAGCGCGCGCGGGCGGAGAGCCGGCCTGGCAGCCGCCGGCCGGCAGCGAGACGCACGATGGGAATGTGGGCCGTCGCAGGACACGTCGATAACAATTCCGTCGTTTCCTGCGCATCATTGTCGCCGAGCGACGCGCCGACGACGATCAAGTCGGGCAGATGACAGGACGCCTTGACGATGGCCTCGAACCCGGTGCGGGCGACGGCGACGCGGAAGCCGCGCTTTTCAAGCTGCCGCACGCGCCGCGCACGGGACACGGGATTCGAGTCCGCGATGAGAACGAGTGGCAGCGCGATCGACGACGTGGTCGAGTCGGGGGAAAAATTTTCGGTCGTGAGCGTCTGCAATTCGGACATTCAGGGCGCCCTCCGCGGTTCGCGAGCGACGCTGAGCAAGAATGCTGCCGTGATTCAGGCGCGCAGAACGCGATTGATGCCGACCGCCGCGATGGCACCGACGCCGATCGCGACGACATCCAGATCGCTCGCCTGGTTGAGAGGATCGAACGCCGCAAGCAGGGCAAAGCTGAGGAGGCCACCGGCGATCGCGCACGCGAGGATTTCCGCGAAGACGAATACGGGGCGCCTCGGACAGCGATGTCCGTCTGTAAGGTGGCCCTTGCAGCGGGGACAAGTCGCCATTGGAATATGAAGTCGGCCGGTCGCCGACACGATAGCACAGGCGATTTGTGGCTGAGGTGGATTTTTCGCCGCATCGCGTATCATGGCCGCCACCAAATCGGTCGTGATGAACAGCCATCGCGTCGGTTCATTCGTCCTCCTCGCCGCCGGTGTGCTGCTCGTCTTCGCCGGGCTCGCCTCTGCGCTGGGATTTACCCTCGGCGGCATGATCGCCAGCAGCGCCGCCATCGTCGCGCTCCTGTACGCCGGTGGCGTGTGGTTCGGCCGCTCTTCCCACGCGGATCCGTCTGTGGTCCTCTTCACTCGAGGGCTCGTCGTAGCGAGCGGGCCGCTCTCGGGACGCGCAGTCGCGGATTTGTTCTCGCCCGAGATGCGTGGGCCCATCGAAGAGGGATGCCGGAAGGCGCTGCTGGGGCAGGCGTCGCGGTTCGCGTGCGGCGCCGCGCAACTTTTCGCCGCGAGCCCGGTCAGATCGAGTGAAGGCGCCGTCGTCTTCGGGCTGCTGCTGTCGGGCCGCGTGGCAGAAGCGGAAGTGGCGGCGGTTACCCCGCTCGCATAGGACGCGCGAGCAGCGCGACGCCGAGGGCGACGACCGCGAGTGAGAAGAGGTGGGCGACCGTGAGCGGTCCCAGCACACGCGTGTTCACTCGCACGAACTCCAGCGCAAACCTGAACGCGCCGACGCCGATAAAATACCGTCCGAGCACCGTGCGATCCGACAACCCGCGACGGCGCCAGCGAATCAACATCCACGTGAAGACCGCGAGGAAAATGGCCTCGTAGATCTGCGTCGGATGGACGCGTTCCGTGGTCGGCGGCAGACCCTCGGGAAACGCGACGCCCCAGGGCAGGGACGTAGGATGTCCGTAGTCGTCGCCGACGAGGAAACATCCGACGCGGCCAAGCATCTGGCCGACGGCGAGCGCCGGCGTGGCGGCCGAGAGGACGGCCATCATCGGCCACCGCTTCACCCGGATCGTCAGGTAACCGGCGAGCAACCCGCCGACGAACCCACCGAACCAGCTCATTCCGCCTCGATCGAGGAAAAGGCTCAGGAACGAGCTTTCATTTAAGTGTTCGAAGACGTAGAGGAGCTTCGCGCCAAGCAGTCCGCCGACCAGGCCGTAGACGGCAGCATCCATCGCTGCGTCAGGCAATCCCGATCGCGCCAGCTCCCGCCGGAATACCCAGAGTCCGGCGAGGGCGCCGAAGGCGACCATCACGCCGAAGCTGGTGATGTCGAGCGATCCGATGCGGAAGAGAACGGGGAACAAGCCCGTCTAGATTACTTCTTCTTCCCGCCGCCCTTGCGTCCCTTCTTGGCGGCGCGGCTGCGCTTCTCGCTCGCGCGGCGCTTGTTCACCGTGGCCGCCGCGATGCGCTTGGCAACTTTCGCGCTGCGGCCGCGCTTGCTGGCGGACGCCTTGATCTTCTCGTACTGCCGCGCGTTCTTCTTACCCTTGACACCACGTGGTGGCATGCAGCTACCTCCTCAAATGGCCGGTTTCTGGCCGGCGAGGAACCGATCAACGCGGGCCGCAACCTCCTTGAGATAGGCCGCGTCGCCGGCGGACACCTCGGTGGTTACGTATCCCTCATAACCGATCTCATGCAAAGCGCGCCGCACTTCGGGCCAATCGATGTCTCCCTCGCCGATGGGCTTCCACGTGAACCGCCCGTTCGGCCGGTCGAAATTGAAGTCCTTCAGGTGCACCTTGACGATCCGCCGACCCAGCGTGCGGATCCAGTCCTGCGGGAAGGCATAGATCACCACATTGCCGACGTCGAAATACGCCTTCAGCCACGGCGACTCGAACTCGTCTACGTAGCGCGCGAATTCCAACGGACTGAGGAGGAACTTGTTCCACACCTCCTCGACCGCGACAATCACCTTGAGATCTTTCGCGAGCGGCAGCACGCGCTCGCGGATAACGCGCTGCGACCGCTGGTAGGCGTCCCGATACGGCGTTGCCGCGTCCACGACCGCCGGAACGAGCAGCACGGCGTCGGCGCCCCAGAGCGCGGCATTGCGCAGCGACGTCTCCATCCCCACGACGCTGCGGCGGACGACGTCGGGGTCGCTGCTCGAGAGCGGCAGCCGCCAGTGATCCATGTTCATCACGGAGTGAATGCGGAGGCCGGCCTTCGTCGCGGACTCTCTGACTTCCGCCGCTTCCTCCGGACGTGTCACGGTCTGCATCTCGATGGCCTCGAATCCCGCCTCCTTCGCCATCGCGAAACGGCCAGCATAGGAGAGATCCTTCGGCAGCATCGAAATGAGGATCGACTTGCGGATGCCCGGGGGCTGCGCCAGCACGTCGATGGAGTGGCCGGCGGCCGCGGCCGCCGCCATGAGCTTGATGAACGCGCGTCGGTCTGTCATGCGGAGCCTTATACTACCGATCGGTCTACGCGTCGAAAGGGAGGCACATGTCAATTTCAGACATCAGTCGGCGGCGGTTTCTCGGATCGGTTGCGGCGGCGGGCGCCGCCGCGGTGACGGTCAATGCGGCGAAGGGGGACGCACGCGCGTCGCAGCCGGCGGGCGGCAAGGCGCAGGCGCCGGATGGACGGGTGCTGAAGGCCGGACTCATTGGGTGCGGCGGGCGCGGGCGCGGCGCGGCAACGAACTTCCTGGACGCGGGACCGAACCTTCAGATCACGGCGCTCGCCGATGTGTTCCCCGATCGCGTCGCGAAGGCGCGCGAGCTTCTGAACGGGCAGCGCGGGCAGCAGATCGGCGAGGCGAATTGCTTCACCGGGTTCGACGCCTACCAGAAGCTGCTCGGCTCCGGCGTCGACCTCGTGATCCAGGCGACGCCGCCACACTTCCGGCCGCTGCACGCGGCCGCGATCGTCGACGCGGGGAAGCACCTGTTCATGGAGAAGCCGCTGGGCGTGGACGTGCCCGGCGTGCAGGCAGTGATGCGCACGGCGGAGCGGGCGCAGAGCAAGGGCTTGAGCGTGATGACCGGCACCCAGCTGCGCCGCGACAACGCCCGCATGGAAGTGTACCGGCGCGTCCGCGACGGCGCGATCGGCGACATCCGATCGGTGCGCGCGATCCGCAACCAGGGAGCGCTGTGGTACCGCCTGCCGGATCCCGGCTGGTCCGACATGGAATACATGATCCGGGATTGGGTGAACTGGGCCTGGCTCTCGGGCGACATCATCGTCGAGCAGCACATCCATCATCTGGACGCGATGCTGTGGGTGCTGGGGAAGACGCCGATCAAGGCCACCGGGATGGGCGCGCACGCGCGGAGGCGCACCGGCGATCAGTACGATTTCTTCAGCATCGACTACGAGTACGACGGCGGCCTGCACCTGCACACCACCATCCGGCAGCTCAATGGCTGCGCCAACGAGCGGCAGGAAGTCTTCGTCGGAACCAAAGGCTCGGCGAACCTTGACGGGATCATCTACGACCTCGCGGGGAAGCCGATCTGGAAGTACGACGGGCCGGTCAACGACGCGCTCGTCCAGGAACACGTCGACTGGGTCACCGCGATCCGGACGGAGAAGCCGATCAACACCGCGAAGGAAACGGCGCTCGCGACGCTGATGGCGATCATGGGGCGCGATTCGGCGTACACGGGAAAGGCGATCACCTGGGACGATCTGCTCGCCTCCACCGCTCGCCTCGGTCCGACCGAGTACACGCTCGGTCCGGTGCCGCTGAAGCCAGAAGCGCCGGTGCCCGGCGCCGATCAAGGACCGCCGCTCAGCGGCACAGCTTGAATCCCTGATCCCTGATCGCTAATCCTGAATCCTTGATCCGGAATCCCTGATCCGGATCGCGATGGTAAACTCCGGCACATGTCCGCTTTGCTGCGCGCCTCCGCGCTCGTGGCCGGACTGGCAGCGGCCTCCATTGCTCAACCGGCGCACGCGCAGGCGCCTTCGTCTCGCCGCGTAGAGGCGCCGCCCGGCGGGCGCGCCGCTGCGCATCTGGCCCGCGGGGCCGCTTTGGAGCGCGAGGGAAATCCCGCGGCGGCGGCCGACGAATACCGCGCCGCGATCGCGCTTCGGCCGGAGATGGCGCAGGCCCACGATCGCCTGGGATTCGTGCTCGGCCTGCTCGGACGTACCTCCGAAGCCCTCGACGAGTTCCAGCAGGCGGTTGCGCTGCAGCCGTCCTCCTTCGACGCCCAATATCATCTCGGCGCCACGCTCTGGTGGACGAAGCAGATTGCGCCCGCGCGCGCCGCGCTGCAGCAGGCGGTGAAGCTTCGTCCGGCGCACGCCGAGGCGCGCTACTATCTCGCGCTCACCGAGAAACAAGCCGGCGCCGCCGACAAGGCGCTCGAAGATTTGCGGATCGCCGTGCGGCTGGGGCCGCAGATCGCGCTGGCGCACCTGCAGCTCGGCGTCGCACTGCAGGAAATTGGCGACGTCGACGGGGCGATCGACGAGCTGCGCCGCGCGAGCGCGCTGGATCCATCCTCCGCTGATGCCCGCAACAGCCTGGGTATTGCGTTGATGCAGAAGGGGGCCGCGGACGAGGCGATTCGCGCCTTCGAGATGGTCATCCAGGCGCAGCCCGATCATCCCACCGCACGGTTGAACCTGGGCACCGCGTTCATGCAGCAGGGCAACCTCCAGCAGGCGATCGAGACGTACCGCGAGCTGACCCGCCGCAACCCGGCGGATGCCGAAGGCTTCTATGACCTGGGCCTGGCCCTGAAACAAAGCGACGACTTCATCGCCGCCGAGGCCGCGCTGCGGACCGCGGCTCGCCTGGACCCTGCGCTGCCGGAGGCACCCTATACTCTCGGCGTCGTGTTGTGGCAGACCGGACGCGCCGACGAAGCGGCCGCGCTTTTCCGTGACGCGATCTCGCGCCGAGCGGACTTTGCCGATGCGCACTACATGCTCGGCACCATCCAGAAGCAGCAGGGAGAGCTCGATCGCGCGATCGATGAATTCCGCGAGACCATTCGCCTCCGCCCCACGTCCGCCGAAGCGTACACAAGCCTGGCGCAAATCTTCCGGCAGCGGCATGACGACGCGGGCGCGGCCGCGGCGCTTGCCTCCGCCGATCGGCTGAACCGGCGGAAGGCCGACGCGCAGGCGGGGGTGTTCGCGGTGCACGCAGGGCTGGAGATGATGAAGCGCGGCGCGATCGCCAGAGCGATCGAGAAATTCCGCGAAGGCGTCCGGCTTGCCCCCGACAACGCGCAGGCCCACTATCAGCTCGCCATGGCGCTGCGCCGCACGGGTGCGCGCGCCGAAGCGGCCGCGGAGTTCGAAACCGCCCGCCGCCTCACACCGTCTCTTCGGATGCCGGAGACAGGACGCTGATCGTGCGCGGCGACTCCTGGTCCTTTCCCGCGCTGACATTCATGATTGCGCTCACGCTGCTGATCGGCCGTCCCGCGGTGCGGGGACAGCCGCTTCCCGCACCGGAGTTCTCGTTCGTCAACGTCGCGCGGGAGGCCGGTCTCGACAGCCCGACGGTCTTCGGCGGTACCACGTCGAACAAGTACCTCCTCGAAACAACGGGCACGGGCCTCGCCTTTATCGATTACGACAACGACGGCTGGCTCGACCTGTTCCTGGTGAACGGATCGACGCTCGAGGGTGTCGCGCAGGAGAAGGCGCCGACCAATCATCTCTATCGCAACAAGCGTGACGGCACGTTCGAGGATGTGACGAAACGCGCCGGCCTCGACGCAAGCGGCTGGGGACAGGGCGCGTGCGTCGGCGACTACGATAATGACGGCGCCGACGATCTGTTTGTCAGCTACTTCGGCCAGAATCGCCTGTATCACAACCGCGGCGATGGTAGCTTCGCTGACGTGACGCGGGCGGCCGGCCTCATGCAGCTGCGGACGCGCTGGGGCACGGGCTGCGCATTCCTGGATTACGATCGCGATGGCCGACTCGATCTGTTCGTGGCCAACTACATCGACCTGGATCTGCGCACGGCGCCGACGCCCGATTCCGGCCTCTGCCGCTACAAGGGTGTGCCGGTCGCCTGCGGTCCGCCCGGACTGCCCGGTGGGAAAAATGCGATGTACCACAACAAGGGGGACGGCTCGTTCGCTGACGTGTCGCAGACGTCGGGGATCGCCGGCGCAAGCGGCACCTACGGGCTCGGGGTGAGCACGCTCGACTTCGACAACGACGGCTGGATCGATCTGTACGTCGCCAACGATTCCAACCCGAGCGCGCTCTACCGCAACAATCACGACGGCAGCTTCACCGACATCGGCGTCCGCGCCGGCTGCGCCTACAGTCAGGACGGCAAGCCGCAGGCGGGAATGGGCGTCGCGATCGGCGACTTCGATCGCAACGGGACGATGGACGTGTTCAAGACCAATTTCGCGGGCGACACGTCGACGTTGTACGTGAACACGGGCGACGGGCTGTGCGAGGATCGTACGTTCGCGGCCGGCATCGGACTGAA
>Ga0137375_10004010_pt1 | contig 17513 bp, 15 predicted proteins | sample SagtaG_24_FD_104936 | JGI IMG/M metagenome (GOLD analysis project Ga0137375, IMG submission 104936) | Vadose zone soil microbial communities from Sagehorn Ranch, Mendocino, California, USA - Sage1_R_113_16 metaG | ecosystem: Environmental > Terrestrial > Soil > Vadose zone | place: USA...
GTCGCGGACGTCATGCGGCGTCGCGGACGTCATGCGGCGTCGCGGACCGTCATCCGGCGTCGCGGACGTCATGCGGACGGAGCCATCTACGGCTCGGTCCGGATGACGTCCTGCGTCTTGGCCCGGCTCGCGTCCCCCGTTGGCGACCGGCGATTGGCCGAACCATGCATGGTGCACGACTTGGCCAACCCGTCGCCTGTTCGAATCACCCAACCCGTGCACCATGCATGATTTGGCCAGTCGGCGGCCCGGCCAGACGGCCAGGTCGGCGAACCAACCGATGCGAACGGCTGGTCGCGTGCTCTCCGGACGACCAGAACGGCCGGTCGTAAGCGTGCCCGACAGGTGGAAGTTCGGGTTGTGGTCGTCCGCACGGGCCACCCGTCGGACCTCGAGCCACGGCGAGTCGCTGAGTGGTGTCCCGCACTCCCGCGCCGTCCAATCACGAGCCTGGCCCACCGTTCGACAGTGGCGGATCACCGTCGTGAGGTGTCGGGATCCCGCCCACGTCTCGCCGATTCGCCGGGGCCGCCACCTGATCGACTCAGGACGTCATGCGGACAGAGCCATCTACGGCTCGGTCCGGATGACGTCCGGCGGCCCGCCCGCTCAGTAGCGGATCTCGAACTCGCCCGCGCCGGTCGGTCGCGAGTCGATGACGCCCACGCGTCGTACTCGGGCGGCGGGTGGGCCCTGCCGGCACCACTCGACCAGGGCGTCTACGGCCGTCGCCGGGCCCTCGAAGTGGCCGGCCACCGATCCGTCCGGCTCGTTGCGCACCCAGCCGGACACGCCGAGCCGGCGCGCCGCCTGCCGCGCGTAGGCCCGGAACGCCACCCCCTGCACCCGCCCGCTCACGAGTACGTCGACGGCCTTCTCGGTCATGCCTCCATGATGGCGGGCGTCGAGCGTCCACAACGTCATCCGGACAGAGCCATCTACGGCTCGGTCCGGATGACGTCCCGGCAGTTACAGGATCGCGCCCGGAGAGTACGACGCCGCGTCGGGATGCGCCTTCGCCACCTCGTCAACGCGCCGCACGACCTCCTGCACCTGGGCCACGGCCGCGCCGGTGAACTCGATCGGCGCCGCCACCAGCGCGTCGATCTGGGCCCGGGTCAGCCCCAGCCGAGCGTCGCCCGCGAGCCGGTCGAACAGGTCGTTGACGGCCAGCCCCTGACGCATCTCCAGCGCGACTCCGACCGCGTGCTCCTTGATCACCTCGTGCGCCGTCTCGCGGCCGACCCCGGCGCGCACGGCCGCCATCAGGATCTTGGTCGTGGTGAGGAACGGCAGGTAGCGGTCCAGCTCGCGCTGGATCACTGCCGGGAAGGCCCCGAACTCGTCGAGCACGGTCAGGAAGGTCTGGAACAGCCCGTCGGCGGCGAAGAAGGCGTCCGGCAGCGCGACCCGGCGTACGACGGAGCAGGAGACGTCGCCCTCGTTCCACTGGTCGCCGGCCAGCTCGCCGACCATCGACAGATAGCCCCGGAGTACGACGGCCAGCCCGTTGACCCGCTCGCACGAGCGAGTGTTCATCTTGTGTGGCATCGCGGACGAGCCGACCTGGCCCTCCTTGAACCCCTCGGTCACCAGCTCGATCCCCGCCATCAGCCGGATCGTGGTGGCCAGGTTGGACGGCCCGGCGACCAGCTGCACCAGCGAGGACACGACATCGAAGTCGATCGAGCGCGGGTAGACCTGGCCGACCGAGGTCAGCACGTGGCCGAAGCCGAGATGCGCAGCGACCCGAGACTCCAACGACTCGAGCGAGGCGGCCGACCCGTCGAGCAGGTCGAGCATGTCCTGGGCGGTGCCCATCGGCCCCTTGATCCCGCGCAGCGGGTAGCGCGCGATCAGCTCCTCCACCCGCGCCAGCGAGACCAGCATCTCGTCGGCGACCGTCGCGAACCGCTTCCCGAGCGTGGTCGCCTGCGCGGCCACGTTGTGCGACCGGCCGGCCATCACCGTCGTCTCGTGCTCGCTTGCCAGCCGACCCAGCCGGACCACCGCGGCGACCGCGCGGTCGCGCAGCAGCCGCAGCGAGGACAGGATCTGGAGCTGCTCGACGTTCTCGGTGAGGTCGCGCGAGGTCATGCCCTTGTGGATGTGCTCGTGGCCGGCGAGCGCGCAGAACTCCTCGATCCGCGCCTTCACGTCGTGCCGCGTCACCCGCTCGCGGGCCGCGATCGACGCGAGGTCCACGTTGTCGATCACCGCCTCGTAGTCCTCGACGACGCCGTCGGGGATGTCGATGCCGAGGTCCTTCTGAGCCTTGAGTACGGCGATCCACAGCTGCCTCTCGAGCACGATCTTGTGCTCCGGCGACCAGATCGCGGCTAGGTCGGCGGCGGCGTACCGGGTGGCCAGCACGTTGGGGACGGTCATCAGTTCTCCTTGAGAGAGGCGCCCTCGACGACGCCCAGGGGTTCGGCGGCGATGTCCGAGCGGCGCTGGAGCCCGTCGAACGAGATCAGGTCGGCCGCGGCGTACGCCCGCACCCGGGCGTCGGCCACGTCGCTGCCGAGCGCGCGTACGGCGAGCACCCGGCCGCCGGCGGTGACCAGGTCGTCGCCGACCAGGGCGGTGCCGGCATGGATGACGTCGACGCCCTCGACAGCGTCGGCGGCATCGGCGCCCTTGATGACGTCGCCCTTCGACGACGACTCGGGGTAGCCCGCGGAAGCGAGGACGACGGTGACGGCGGCGCCGTCGCGGAAAGAGGGAGGGGGTACGTCGCCGAGCCGGCCCTGCGCGGCGGCGTACAGCAGCTCGCCCAGGGGCGACTCGAGCAGAGCCAGCACCGGCTGGGTGTCGGGGTCGCCGAAGCGGCAGTTGAACTCGATCACCCGCGGGCCGGCCGCGGTGAGCGCGAGGCCGACGTAGAGACAGCCCACGAACGGCGTGCCGCGCCGCACCATCTCGTCCAGCGTCGGCTGGACCACCGTGCGCAGCACCGTCTCGGCCAGGTCGACCGGCGCCCAGGTGAGCGGGCTGTAGGCGCCCATGCCGCCGGTGTTCGGGCCGCGGCCGCCGTCGAAGATGCGCTTGAAGTCCTGGGCGGGCTGGAGGGCGCGGGCCGTGGAACCGTCGCAGACGGCGAACACCGACACCTCGGGGCCATCCAGGAACTCCTCGACCACCACCCGCTCGCAGGCCGCCGCGTGGGCGAGCGCCGCCTCGCGGTCGGCCGTCACGACGACGCCCTTGCCCGCGGCCAGGCCGTCGTCCTTGATGACGTACGGCGGTCCGAAGGCATCGAGCGCTGCCTCGACCTCGGCCGCGGTCGTACAGGCGCGCGACGCGGCAGTGGGTACGCCGGCCGCCGCCATCACCTCCTTGGAGAAGGCCTTCGACCCCTCCAGCAGCGCGGCCGCCTCGGACGGCCCGAAGCACGCGATCCCGGCCTCCGTCACCGCGTCCGCCACGCCCGCCACCAGCGGCGCCTCGGGCCCGACGACCACCAGGTCGACGTCCAGCTTGGTCGCCAGGACGGCCACATCGGCACCGTTCATCGGGTCGACGTCGTGCAGCGTCGCGACGGCCGCCATGCCGGGGTTGCCAGGGGCGGCGTACACCTCGGCGACACCGGGGTCGAGCGCTAGGGCCAGGGCCAGCGCGTGCTCGCGCCCGCCCGTGCCGATGACGAGCACGGAGAGGGAGGTCTTGAGGGGGGTGGTCACGGGCGCCCATTCTATCGGCGCCGGAGCAGTGATCCTGCCCCTGCTCAGCGCGGCCCCGGAGCCGTCGAGCGCACCGGCTCGTCTCCTCAGAAACTGGGGTGGCGCCAATGCGGTCTCCTGACCCAACGTCGAAGGTGGGTGTTTCCGTCTTCTCCTCGAGAGGAGGCCCGGATGGACCGAGACACCGCCTTCAGGGACTACGTCGCCGAACGCAGACCCCAGCTCTACCGCTCGGCGTACCTGCTCTGTGGGGACCCGCACCGCGCCGAGGACGTCGTCCAGGACGCGCTCGTGCGTCTTTACGTCGCCTGGCCGCGGGTCACCCGGGCCGACAACGTGGACGCCTACGCCCGTCGGATCGTGGTCAACAGCCACTACGACCAGACCCGCCGGCCGTGGCGGAGGGAGTCCGCGGTGGCCCGGGGCCCCGAGCGACCGATCCCCGAGGGCTTCCCGCCCGAGGACGCACAGACGCTGTGGGCCGCTCTCCGCCGGCTGCCGACCGGCCAGCGTCGGGTCGTCGTACTCCGACACCTGTGGGGCCTGTCCGTCGATGAGACCGCCGCCGACCTGGGGATCAGCCCCGGCACCGTGAAGAGCCAGACCCGCGACGCGCTCGCGAGTCTGCGCCGGGCCCTGGCCCCCGACTTCGAACCGCAGGTCGCCCGGAGGGAGGAAGACAGATGACACAGCTCGACGACAACGACCTCGTGGCCCGGCTCCAGGCCCTCGCGGACGGCGTCCCCCTGCCGCCCAACGCTCCCGACGACGACGTACTCCGAGGCCGCGTGCGACTGCGGCGGATCCGGATCGCGTCGGCCTGCGCTGTCGCGGCGGCCGTGGCCCTGGTGATCGGGGCGTCGTTCGTGTATGCCGGCGGGAACCGAGCCGACCGGCCGATTCCGCCCGTGCAGACCCCGACCTCCACGCCGTCCTCAGACCGGGTGGCGCACGGTCCGACCACGCAGCCGCCGTACAACCTCGGCTATCTCTTCGACGGCGGCGACGGCATCTTCCTCGTCCAGCACGGCCTCGTGATCTGGTACGGCGACGGCGACGGCTGGGAGCGGCGAAGCGAGGTAGCCAGCAGCGGCTTGTCCTTCTCACCCAACGGCCAGGAGGGCTACGTCGACGACGGCTCTGTCGGCAACGGCTTCGGTGGCCTCGTCACGCACGACGGGGCGCGCACGTGGCACCCCCTTCAGGTGCCCGACGCGCACTGCCCCGAGAACGACCCGGTGCTCCTGGCAACGGGGATGTATCTCCCGGCCGGCTCGTGCCACCCGGACACCGGCTACTGGTTGCCCGCTGGCTCGGACACCCTGGAGAGGCGTCCGGCCGCGCCCGTCGCCGGCCAGGCCTGGTTCCATTCCTTCGGCCACGTCATGGTCGCGGTCGTCGGCTCCCCGCATGAAGACGGTGGGCTCACCGTGAGCCGCACCCTGGTCAGTGCGGACACGGGGTGGACCTGGCAGGAGATCGTCGCTCCGTGCCCGGGGTCGCAGGCCGAGGTCGACGCCGACCCCGACCACACCGAGCTCCTGGCCATGTGCGGGCGCGGAGCCGACAGGGCGGTCTGGCGGCTGCGCGACGTTGCCGGGTGGGAGCAGCTGACCGACTCCTCGCCCCCCGGCCTGCCCGTCTCTCCCGACACCTGGCTGGCCCACCTCGACTCGGGCTGGGAGCTGGTGCGCCCCGAGGGCAGTGCCCCGGTCGCCGGTCTTCCGGCGGACGTCGTCCTCTGGGGCGGGCCGGCCACGGCGGGCGGCGACACCTATCTCCTGCTGGGGACCGCCGCCCAAGGGGACATCGCCCAGCTCTATGTCAGCCGGGACGGCGGACTCACCTGGCAGAAGGACGGCGAACCATGCGGACCATCTCCACAGCAGTGGCCCTGCTCCTCGAACTGACTCCTGCCACCAGGATGCAGGAGGAACGACCATGAAGCTCAGAATCGTCGCCACGGTGCTGGCGACCGCCGCCGCGACAGGGTGCTCGGCAGGACCGATGACGACGTCGGACGGCCCGCCGTCCGGTGCCGCAGCGACCGGCACGGCTTGGACTCCGACCGGCGAGCTGGTCTACGGAACCCTGCCCGGCGACCTCGGCGACGACGAGTTCGTCGTCCCGGTGCTGTACACGGTCAACACCGACGGCTCGGGCGGGCGGAGGCTGCCTCTCTCCGCGTTTGGCGCGGCCTGGTCGACCGACGGCACCCGCCTGCTCGCCAATGGCATCCCACTCTCTCGCGACGACTTCTGGCCGGCGCGGCCGGCCGTGGTCGATCCGGACGGCCGCATCGTCAAGCTGTTCAAGCTGCCCGGCATGCCGGACGAGGTGAGCAACTGCCGCTGGACTCCGGATGAGAGGGATCTCGTCTGTGACATCGCCGCTGGGGTGGTGCGGATCGACCCGGCCACCTCCAGGACGACGATGCTCGCTCGGGGCGGAGAGGACCAGGTGTGGGACGTCGCCGCGGACGGAACTGTCGTCTTCGCCCATCAGGAGAGCAGTAGCGACGGCATCGAGGACGCCGAACTGTGGACCATCAACATCGACCGCTCCGGCCGGCGCCAGCTGACCGAGTTCGGCGAGGTGGAGGGCACCTATGACACAGCCGGCGGCTCATGGCTCCCCGACGGCTCGGCGATCGTGACAGCGACGCCGCAGGGGAAGCTGGTCAAGGTGGACGCGACGACCGGCGAGCTGACCGAGATCCCGCTCGACGAGTACCTGTTCGCCTCGCGACCCGCCGTCTCCCCCGACGGCACGATGATCGCGTTCGAGGCCGCTGCCGACGACCAGGACATCTATGTCACACCGATCGACGGCGGTCCGGTCGCACTCGTCGCCGGGACCGATGCGGACGAGATCCGACCGGATTGGCGACCCGGAGCATAAGCAGTGAAGTCGCCGTCGAAGGTCAGCGCACCGTGACCGGTAGCAGCGAAGGGCCGCGGAGGTTGATCCGGCCGTTCCAGGTCGGCTCGCCGTCGAGCGCGAGCCCCGGGAACCGCTCGACCAGCCGCCCGATCGCGACGGTGCCCTCGAGCCGGGCCAGCGAGGCGCCCAGGCAGTGGTGTACGCCGGCCCCGAACGACGAGTGGCTGCGCGCGTTGGCCCGCTCGATGCGTACGACGTCCGCGTCCTCGCCCCAGAACTCGGTGTCCCGGTTGGCCGAGCCGAGGCTCGCCATCACGAACGCCCCGGCCGGGATGGTCCGCCCCGCGACGTCGTACGGCTCGAGCGTTATCCGGCGGCTGAACTGGACCGGCGAGTCGTAGCGCAGCAGCTCCTCGACCGCGTTGCCGGCCAGGTCCGGCTCGGCGCGCAGCCGGGCCAGCTGGTCGGGATGACGCAGCAGCGCCAATGTGCCGTTGGCGATCAGGTTGACGGTGGTCTCGTGGCCGGCGATGTAGAGCAGCACGACCTGGGCGACCAGCTCGTCATCGTCGAGTACGTCGCCGTCCTCCTCGGCGTGCACCAGCGCGGTCAGCAGGTCGTCGCCGGGGTGCTCGCGCTTCCGCCTGACCATCTCTAGGCCGAGCGCGGCGAGCTCGTCGTCAGCGACCATGATCGCGGCCGCCAGGTCGGGGTCGACCACGGGCTCGAGCGAGCGGACGATGGTGCCGGCCAGCTCACGCATCCGGAGGTGGTCGATGCCCGACGGGACACCCATCATCTGCGAGATCACCGCGAACGGCAGCGGGAAGGCCAGCGCCTCGACCAGGTCGACCGACCCGGCGTCGGCCATCCGGTCGAGCATCTCGTCGACCAGGCGCTCGATCTCCGGCTGCAGCGCGGCCACCGAGCGCGGCGTGAACGCCTTCGACACGAGCCTGCGCAGCCGGGTGTGGTCGGGCGGGTCCTGGTCGAGCATCGAGAGCCCGCCGGACCGCTCCTCGCGCTCGCCGTAGATCTCGGAGTTGAGATCGGCCAGCGCGCCCCTGACGTGGCGCTCCTCCACCGAGAGAGAACCGCGCAGCAGCGCCGACACATGCTCGTGGTGGGAGACCACCCAGAACCCGAGCGGGTGCTGGTGGACGGGCCCGGCCGCGCGCAGGCGCGCGTACTCCGGGTAGGGATCGTCGGTGTAGCCGGGAGCGAACGGGTCGAAGACGTACGGCGCAGTCTCGGTCATGCCAACCAGAGTGCCGGGCGGCCGGCCCCGACGAAAGGGCCGGCCACCGGATCGGTGTGGGTCAGTCGTCGTGGACCAGGATGGTCTGCTCGCGGCCCGGCCCGACGCCGACTCCCCACACCCGGGTGCCGGACATCTCCTCGAGCGCCTGGACGTATCGCTGGGCGTTGACCGGAAGCTCCTCGAAGGTGCGGCACTCGGAGATGTCCTCCCACCAGCCGTCGAGGTACTCGTAGACCGGCCTCGCGTGGTGGAACTCCGACTGGGTCATCGGCATCTCGTCGTACCGCTTGCCGTCGATCTCGTAGGCGACGCACACCGGCACCCGCTCCCAGCTCGAGAGCACGTCGAGCTTGGTGAGGAACAGGTCGGTCAGGCCGTTGACCCGGGTGGCGTAGCGGGCGATGACCGCGTCGTACCAGCCGCAGCGGCGGTTCCTACCGGTCGAGACGCCGACCTCGCCGCCGACCTTCCAGAGCTTCTCGCCGTCCTCGTCGAAGAGCTCGGTCGGGAACGGGCCGGAGCCGACGCGGGTGGTGTAGGCCTTGATCACGCCGATCACCCGGTCGATCCGGGTCGGGCCGACCCCGGAGCCGGTGCAGACGCCACCGGAGACCGCGTTGCTGGACGTCACGAACGGGTAGGTGCCGTGGTCGACGTCGAGCATGGTGGCCTGGGCGCCCTCGAAGAGCACCGTCTTGCCCTCGTCGAGCGCGTTGTTGAGCAGCAGGGAGGTGTCGACGACCATCGGCCGCAACCGGTCGACGTACGACAGGAGCTCGTCGACGACCTCGTCGACGCCGATCGCGCGGCGGTTGTAGACCTTGGCGAGCAGGTGGTTCTTGACGTCGAGCGCGCCCTCGACCTTCTCGGTGAGGATCTTCTCGTCGAAGAGGTCGGCGATGCGGATGCCGATCCGGTTGATCTTGTCGGCGTACGCCGGCCCGATGCCGCGACCCGTCGTACCGATCTTGTTCTTGCCGAGGAAGCGCTCGGTGACCTTGTCGACCGTCGAGTGGTACGACGCGATGACGTGCGCGTTGGCGCTCACCACCAGGTTGGTCGTGTCGACCCCGCGGGCGGTCAGCGCGTCGAGCTCACGGAACAGCGCCTCCGGCGAGACCACCACGCCGTTGGCGATCACCGAGGTGGCGCCGGGCGTGAGGATGCCGCTGGGCAGCAGGTGGGTCGCGAACTTCTCCCCGTTGATCACGATCGTGTGGCCGGCGTTGTGGCCACCGCTGGTGCGGACGACGAAGTCGATGGTGGTGCGAGTGGCAAGTAGGTCGGTCGCCTTGCCCTTACCCTCATCGCCCCACTGGGCGCCGAGAACGACGATTGCTGGCATGTCGTGCTACTCCTTGTTCGTCTATGACGGAGTCTTGTGACGGAGTCCCTCCGTCGTCACGACGACGGCTGCTCGACGCACTGGTTTCGGTCAGCTGAACGACAAAAGCCCCGGCAAGGACCGGGGCTCTTGCGGCCATACGTTACCAAAGCCGGTCCGAGTAGGGTCCAGGTCATGGATCCGCTGCTCGTGATCAGCAACCGCGACGCCGGCCCCTCCGAACAGGACCAGCTCGAACTGGCCCTGCGCGTGCTCCGGTCGCGGGCTTCGGTTGAGGTGGCCACCACGTCGAACCCCGGCGAGCTCGACGGCGTACTCCATCGGGCGGGGTCGCGCCGGATCGTGGTCGCCGGCGGCGACGGGTCGATGCACGCCGTGGTCGCCGCGCTGCACAGGCGCAACGAGCTCAAGAACAAGGTGCTGGGCCTGATCCCGCTCGGCACCGGCAACGACTTCGCGCGCGGTACCGGCATCCCGCTCGAGCCGGAGGCCGCTGCCGCGCTGGTCGTGGACGGCGAGGTGCGGCCGGTCGACCTGATCGTCGACGAGCTCGGCGAGGTAGTCGTCAACAACGTGCATGCCGGGATCGGCGCGCAGGCCAGCCGGCGTGCCTCCGGCTGGAAGGACCGGCTCGGCGGCTTGGGGCTGGGCCGGCTGGGCTACCCGATCGGCGCGGCGCTGGCCTCCCTCCGGCCACCGACCGTGCGGCTGCACATCGAGGTCGACGGCACCTGCGTGGTCGGCGTCGACGAGCCGGTGCTGCAGATCGCGGTCGGCAACGGCTCCCACGTCGGCGGCGGCACCGAGCTCACCCCCGAGGCCGATCCGTATGACGGTCGCCTCGACGTGATGATCGCCCGCCCGGTCGGCCCCCTGGCCCGCGTCGGGTACGCCGTACGCCTCCGCCGCGGCGAGCACCACCAACGCGACGACGTGCTGTATCTGCGCGGTCGTGAGGTCTCGATCTCGGGCGCGGAGTTCTGGTGCAGTGCCGACGGAGAGATCTACGGTCCCGAGCGTCAGCGCACCTGGCATCTCGAGGCCGCGGCGTACTCCATGACGCTGCCGTAGTTGTCGCTAGCGCCGGGGTAGTCCGTGACGTTCTTGTCATCGACACGCCCATGGGACTGACAGGAACGTCACGGACTACCCCGGCGGTTGCCTCACAGCAGGCCGCGACGGACCGCCTCGACGCCGGCTTGAAACCGGGTCTCAACATGGAACTCGTCCATCAGCTCGGCGACCCGGCGTCGTACCGTCCGCAGGCTCCAGCCGAGGGTGCGGGCGATGCGCTCGTCCTTGGCGCCGTCGGCGAGCAGCCGCAGGAGCAGGGTGCGGGCGACCCGGCGGCGTTCACCCGTTGGGTTGTCGAGGCCGGGGACCTCGATGGCGCGCTCCCAGTACAGCTCGAACAACGCGTGTACGGCGTCGAGCACGCCCGGCTCCCGCACCACCAGCCGCCGGCTGCTGGCCAGCCCGAACGACTCCTGCAACAGCGCCACCCCGTCACCGATGATGGCCAGCCGGGTCGGCACCACCGCCGCGATCCGGACCTGCTCCCCCGCTTCGGCCCGAGCACGGAGGTTCTCGGGCGCGTCCTCGAGGGCCCGCACCGGGTAGATCGCCCGGCAGCTGCGCCCGGCCGCGATCGCCTTGGCAACCGCGCGCGTGAGCATGCCCTCGTGCGACATGGCGTACTGGTCGGGGCGCATCCAGCACAGGTCCCCGTCGGAGCCCTCGATCCAGTCGACGAGCATCGCGGGGATGTCGCCGCCGAGCTTGGACTCGCCGTCCAGCGGCCGGTCGCCAACGCTGAGCGAGCTCGGGAAGGCCTGCCGGACCGACGGCAGCGCGTCTCGCACCGCCTCCAACCGGTCGGCCGCCTCGCGGATCGCGCGCACCTCGGCGAACGCCAGGTCCGCGATCGCGTCCATCGGAGCTCGCGCGAAGACCTTGCCGTCGGCGAACTCGACCAACCCCAGCTGCTCACACGTCGCGAGCCGCCGGCGTACGTCGTCGGGGTCGATGCCCACCACACCCGCCGTCATCGTCACCGACTTGCCGGACATCGACATCACGGCCCGGAACAGCCGTTCCTCGTCCGCGGGAACGCCGAGCACCGACAGCGCCGCCACCGTGTTGTCGCGGGCGCCGGGCATCCTGGCATGTTAATGCCACTGGCACGATGAGGGGCGAGCCTTGGCCGCCGAGATGTCAGGATGTCCGCTCACGACGTCTGGGAGCAGGCTCGCACGACGGGGGATGTGAGCACACACCCGGGCGCCGTGTTCGCGCGAGGCGCTGGAATCGTGTTCGACGGCCGACTCCGGCGCCTTCCGCCTATTTGGGGCCCCTTCACCGAGTACGGCGCTGCCGGCTGGCCGTCGGCTGGTCAGCTCCGGGAGCTGAGGTCGACGCCCACCCGGGGCCGTTCGCCGCGACGCGAACCGCTCGAGCCGGTCGGCGCCGTACAGACCGATCACGCTCACCACCACGCCCGCGGGGATGTCCAGCACCCAGTGGTTCCCGGAGGCGATGATCGAGTAGCTCATCACGACCGGCTGCAGCACGCAGAGGACGCGCAGGGGACGCGAGCGGGTGAGGCGGAAGACGACCACCGCCGCGACGATCAGCCAGGCGACGTGGAAGCTGGGGACCGCGGCCAGCTCGTTGGCGACCCCGATCGGGCGGGCCTCGGCGTCGAACGCCCCGGCCGCCACCGTGTCGATGTAGCCGAGGCCGCTCAGCCGCGGTGGGGCACAGGGATAGAACGCGTAGACGAACATGCCGACCGCCCCGGAGACGAGCAGTGCGTTGCGCGCCGTCGCGTACGCCGCCGGGCGGCGCAGGTAGAGCCAGACGACCGCCGTCACGAGGACCGGAAGGTAGCCCCAGAAGTAGAACGCGTCGCTGGCCCCGCTCAGCCAGGGCACGCCGAGGGTGGCGTCCTGGATCGCGTGCTCCCAGTCGAGGCCGAGCCGCTGCTCGAGGGCGAGGAGGTCGTGAGCGTGCGCGACCGCCAGGTCGAGGTCGTCGAGCGTGTACCAGCGGACCACGAGGTTGCAGAGGAGCGCGACGCCGACGACGCCGAGCTCGACCAGCAGGCCTGGCAGTCCGGCGCCTCGCGAACGGAGCAGGTCCTTGGCCGCCACGGTCATCGCCTCGGAGGCCACACCGGGACGATCTCGTCCACCGTGATCCCCGGCTCGGCCAGCAGCGGCGGCTCGGAGACCAGCCTGCGGAACACTTCCGCGGTCCGGGCGAAGTAGAAGCCGTCCGAGGCCCGTTCGTCGAGCGTGTAGACCAGGTTCACGCACGACCGGGCGACGACGTCTCCGTGCTCGTCCACCACGGGCTCCGGAGTGACCCGCCCGATCGCGACGAAGACGCTGGCGGTGCCGTACTCATAGAGGTGGTGGTACGGCGCGTCGACCCCGAGCGAGCCGGTGTTCACGACGTACACGCTGGTGTAGAGCGGGATCGCGGCCCGCAGCGGAGCCGGGAGGGCGTTGTGGTCGTCGAGGACCCTGATCGAGTGGGCGATCAGGTTCAGCACCGGGCGCGGCCACGAGGCGAAGAAGCTCACCAGCTTGTCGTCGGCCCCCGGCTCCGCGCTGCGCTCGCGCCGCACGCTCGCGTCGACGAGTCGGCGTACCTCCTCGACCGTCTCTTCGCCGGTGAAGACCAGGCGGGCCTCGGACTCGGGAGCCTCGTCGCGCATCGACTCCTTCACGACGAAGGAGATGCTGATGTCGTTGTGCTGGTAGGTACGCCGGCCGGCGACGAACCGGTTCATCTCGGGCCGCAGCCGGAGCGTGCGCGCGATCGCCGTGAGGAACACATGGAAGAGGGTGATCCGCTCCTCCCTCGGCCGGCCTTGGTTGACCTCGTCGAGCCAGGCCAGCAGGCCGTCGACCTCGATGCGCTGAGGGAAGAAGACCTGTGACCCGGTGCGGGTGCGCAGCAGGTACGGGATGATTCGGCGCAGCGCCGGAATCTCGCCGAGGTAGGTCCCGTCCGTACGCCGCTTCACTCCACCAGACTGCGGGCCCATCGGTGGTGCCGGGCAGTGCCGAACGACCCGGGCCGCGCGGTCTTCCGGCCGAGTGGCCGGTAGCGTTGCCGCTCGGAGCCAATTTGTTGGGCAACGATCGGCAGGAGCGGCGTACACATGGCACGAGGCGGACAACAGGGCGACCCGACCGACTGGGTCACCCGAGCGGCGGACGACGCGATCCGGCACGCCGGCGAGGCGCCTGCGTCCATCGTCGCGTCCGGCAAGCTGGTCACCGTCGCCTCCGGCGCCAGCCCGTCGGGACCGATCCACCTCGGCAACCTGCGCGAGTTCCTGACCCCCCACTTCGTGGCCGAGGAACTGCGGCGACGCGGCGTCAACGTGCGCCACCTGCACAGCTGGGACGACTACGACCGGTTCCGGAAGGTCCCGGCCGGCGTCGACCCGTCGTACGCCGAGCACATCGGCCGGCCGCTTTCCGCCGTACCCGACCCGGAGGGCTGTCATGCGTCCTGGGCCGAGCACTTCAAGGCGCCGTTGCAGGCCGCGTTGGCCGAGATGGGCGTCGAGATGGACGAGGTCAGCCAGACCGAGATGTACCGCGCCGGGACCTACCGCGAGCAGATCCTGACCGCGATCCGGCGCCGCGACGAGATCGAGCACGTGTTGTCCCGCTACCGGACCAAGGCGATCGCCGAAGGCGCCGGCGACAGTCCCGACGAGGCGGCGGAGCTCGCCGACTCGCTCGAGGGCCTCGATGACCTCGATGGCTCCGTGGCCGGCGAGGACGAGACCTCCGGCACCGGCGACCTGGCCCGGTTCCCCTACAAGCCGTGGTGCGGCAACTGCGGCCGCGACACCACCGCGATCACGTCGTACGACGACGAGTCGACCGACCTGGCCTACACGTGCTCGGCGTGCGGGTTCGAGGGCGTCACCAACGTCGCGACCCAGGACGAGGGCAAGCTGGTCTGGAAGGTCGACTGGCCGATGCGCTGGGCCTGGGAGGGCGTGGACTTCGAGCCGGGTGGGCTCGACCACGCGACGCCGGGGTCGTCGTACACAGTAGGCAAGGACGTCGTGAAGATCTTCGGCGGTCGGGCCCCGTCGTTCGTGTCCTACGCGTTCGTCGGCATCGCGGGGATGCCCAAGATGTCGTCGAGCGCCGGCGGCGTGCCGATCCCCGCCGACGCGCTGAAGGTGCTCGAGGCGCCGATGGTGCGGTGGCTCTACGTGCGGCGCCAGCCCAAGCAGGCGTTCAACATCGACTTCGGGCCCGAGGTGGTCCGCCTGTACGACGAGTGGGACGCGCTCGGCCGGAAGGCGGCCGACCCGGCGAAGCGGGACGCCCAGGTGCTCGCCTTCGAGCGGGCCTCGTCGACGGCCGCCGCGGGGAGGCTGCCGACGCCCGAGGTCGTCGTACCCTTCCGGGTGCTGTCGTCGGTCGCCGACGTCACCGCCGGCTCGGCCGAGCAGATCAGCCGGATCGTCTCCCACGTCGGCCACGCCCACGACTCGGTCGCACAGCTCGAACCACGGCTGAGCAGGGCGATGGGCTGGACGGCGGAGTTCGTGCCGGCCGAGGACCGGACCGTCGTACTCGAGAAGCCCGACGCCGACCGCCTCGCCGCGCTCACCGAGGACGAGCGGCTCTGGCTGGCCCAGCTCCTCGACCGGCTGCCCGACGACCCGGAGCTCGACGAGGTGACCTCGCTCGTGTACGGCGTGCCGAAGCTGACCCTCGGCCTGGGCCTCGATGACGACCCCACCGAGCAGGTGAAGGCCGACCAGAAGGCGTTCTTCAAGCTGCTCTACAACCTGCTGGTCGGCAAGGACCGCGGCCCGCGGCTGCCCACGCTGATCGTCGCGCTCGGCTCCGAGAAGGTGCGTGCGCTGCTGACGCCAGCCTGACCGCCGTGACAGTTTCCCCGGGCAACCGGGGAAACTGACGGTTGTCAGGCGAAATCTCCCCTGACAAGCGTCGGTTTCGCCGAGTAGCCGGGGAAGCCGTCACCCACCCGCAGCGGCGGGTCGGACGGCGCAGGTCCGTGCGGAACGACGGCAGTTGACGACGACACGCCATCGTCACGACTGGGCGCGTCGGCGTGTCGGCACGAACTGTCGTCGTTAGTCACGGCGCCCGTGATCGACCGTGCCCGGCGGCCGGTGCCCCATGAGGAGGACGGGCAACCAGCTCAGTCAACAGGCTCTGATCTCCCGGGAAACCGACACGCCTCGGGTCAGCCGAGGAGCAGGTCGGCCGCCGTACCGCTGGAGTCGCGCAGGAACTCCGAGCAGCGGGTCCACTCGTCGTCCTCGCCGATGGCCTTGGCCGCCTTGGCGAGCATGGCCAGCGAGCGCAGGAAGCCGCGGTTGGGCTCGTGCTCCCACGGGACCGGGCCGTGGCCCTTCCAGCCGTTGCGGCGGAGCAGGTCGAGGCTGCGGTGGTAGCCGACTCGCGCGTAGGCGTAGACGGTGACGTCGTCGGCCCCGTCGGCAGCGGCCTGCTCGGCAAGCGCGGCCCAGGCGAAGGGCGAGGCCGGGAACCGGCGTACGACGTGCGCGGGCTGGGCACCCTCGTCGAGCGCGGCTGCGGCCGGGTCCTCCGGCAGCTCGGTGGGGGGCGGTCCGGCCATCAGGTCCAGGTGACTCATGGGGCCAACCCTACGCATCGCGGAATGGCTGTCCCCGGCACGGTGTTGACTACAACCATGGTCGACACCACGAAGTCCGGCAGCACCGACGTCGTACCTCAGAAGGACCCCTGGCCGGCGCTCTGGGCGCTGGTGCTCGGCTTCTTCATGATCATGGTCGACACCACGATCGTGTCGGTGGCGACGCCCGCGATCATCGAGGACCTGCAGGCCGAGGTCAACGACGTGATCTGGGTGACCAGCGCCTATCTGCTGGCGTACGCCGTCCCCGTCCTGATCACCGGCCGGCTGGGTGACCGCTACGGCCCCAAGAACCTCTACCTGATCGGCCTCACCGTCTTCACCCTGGCCAGCCTGGCCTGTGGCCTCACCACCACGGTCGAGGGGCTGATCTTCGCCCGCGTCGTGCAGGGTCTCGGGGCGAGCATGATCACGCCGCAGACGATGGCGATCATCACCCGGATCTTCCCGGCCGAGCGCCGCGGCCAGGCGACCGCGCTGTGGGGTGCGACAGCGGGCGTCGCCATCCTGGTCGGTCCGCTGCTCGGCGGCATCCTGGTCGACTGGCTCGGCTGGCAGTGGATCTTCTTCGTCAACGTGCCGGTCGGCCTGGTCGGCTTCGCGCTGGCCTGGTCGCTGGTCCCGTCGCTGCCGACCCACAGCCACAGGTTCGACTGGCTCGGCGTCGCGCTGAGCGGGGTCGGCATGTTCTTGCTGGTGTTCGGGATTCAGGAGGGCCATCAGTACGACTGGGGCGACGTCCTCGGCAGGATCACGGTGTGGGAGATCATCATCGGCGGGCTCGTCGTACTCGCCGGGTTCGTGTGGTGGCAACACCTCAACTCTGCCGAGCCGCTGGTGCCGCTCCGGTTGTTTCGTGATCGGAACTACTCCCTGGCCAACGTCGGCATCACCACGGTGAGCTTCGCGTTCACCGCCTTCGGCTTCCCGTTCATGCTCTACGCCCAGCTGGTGCGCGACCTGTCGCCGACGCGGTCGGCGCTGCTGCTGGTGCCGATGGCGGTGATGTCGATCGTGCTCGCCCCGGGAATCGGCAGGCTCACCGACCGGATCCATCCACGCACGATCACGGTGGTTGGCTTCGTCGGGCTGGCCGTCAGCCTGGTCTGGCTGTCCAGGGTGATGACGCCGGACTCTCAGGTGTGGGAGCTCCTGCTGCCGATGACCCTGATGGGATCCAGTAGCGCGTGCATCTGGGCCCCGCTCACCGCCACGGCCACGCGCAACCTGCCGATGGCGCTGGCCGGCGCGGGGGCGGGCGTCTACAACGCGACCCGCCAGGTGGGTGCGGTGCTCGGGTCGGCCGGGATCGCCGTACTCATGGACAGCCGGCTGTCCACGAACGGCCTGCCCTTCGACCCGTCGAAGTCGACCCCCGGGACCGGACTGCCGGGGCCGGCCCAGGAGCCATTCAGTACGGCGATGGCCGACTCGATCCTGCTGCCGGCGGCTGTGCTGCTGCTCGGACTGGCCGCGGTGCTGTTCTTCGTGACCCCGCAGCACGCCGGCTGGTCCACCAAGGAGTAGAAGGCGCCCGGGACGTCATCCGCACCGAGCCATAGACGGCTCTGTCCGGATGACGTCCCGGCAACGACCGTCAGCGCGCCAGCGTCGTACCCGCCGAGCGCAGGTTCTCACACGCCTCTACGAC
>Ga0137375_10004014_pt1 | contig 17508 bp, 22 predicted proteins | sample SagtaG_24_FD_104936 | JGI IMG/M metagenome (GOLD analysis project Ga0137375, IMG submission 104936) | Vadose zone soil microbial communities from Sagehorn Ranch, Mendocino, California, USA - Sage1_R_113_16 metaG | ecosystem: Environmental > Terrestrial > Soil > Vadose zone | place: USA...
CGCAGCAGCAGATCGCGGGCCAGGTGTGCGAGGTCGGCCAGAAATCCTGGCGGAGCGTGGCGATGCACGATCCTGTGTAACGCCTGATGAAACACGGGATGACATCACGTAGAAAACCTTTGAGCAGCGCGTGCTCGCGCCTTGGCAGCCTCTTCCGCGCGATCCTTCGGTGGTGCGTTCGTCTCCAGTGAACTGAGCAGGTTGCGGGAGGCGGCGGCTATCTCGTCAACGGCGGCAAAGAACGCAGCTTTGTTGGCTTTCGATGGCGTGTTGAAGCCGCTCACCTTGCGCACGAACTGTAAGGCGGCCGCACGTATCTCGTCGTCGGTCACTGGCGGTTCGAAGTTGAAGAGCGGTTTGATGTTTCGACACATACGCGTCACCTCGCTGTATTGGCTGCTGATTATGGGCGTACTGGCTTGCTATCCCGGCGTTCCACTGCGCGGGCATATTTCTGCGGGCAGAAGCGCACCGTGGTCTGTGTGCCATGAGACGCCTCAGTCGTCGATCGCCTGGTAGACCGAAGTCCAGAAGTCGAGCCAGATCTTCGGCGGATCCGGGGATGTCCAAGCCTGTTGCGTCAACAGAATCCCAACTAGATCCTCCTTGGGGTCCGAACACCAGGATATCCCCAGGCCGCCGTCCCAGCCGTAGCGTCCGGGAACGGCCGCTATATCGTCGCGCCTGGTGACGATGGCCACACCAAACCCCCAGCTGCGATTCGCCCCAAGGAAGACCTCGGCCCCCGCTTGCTGCTCAGGCGTCAGCTGGTCGGTCGTCATGAGCTCAACCGAAAGCCGCGACAGGATGCGCTCCTTCCCATGTCTGCCCTTGTTCAGCAGCATCTGACCAAAGGCCAGATAGTCGTCGCTGGTTGAGACCAGTCCCCCGGCGCCGGACGGGAATGCGGGCGGGCGGCTCCATTGGCCACCTGCGGCCGCGTCATACAGATCGAGCGCCCCGCTCGCGGGATTGGTCGCGTAGCTGGTGGCAAACCGATCGAGCTTTTCGGCTGGCACGCTGAAGCCGGTGTCCTGCATGCCGAGTGGCTCGAAGATGCGCTCGCGCAAAAACAGCTCCAGCGGCTGGCCGGAGGCGCGCGCGATCACGACGCCTAACACGTCGGACCCCGTGTTGTACAGCCACGCTTCGCCCGGCTGGCGTATGAGCGGCAGACTGCCCAGGCGACGAAGCCACTCATCCGGCGCGGGCATCATCGCCGGGTTCGGCGGCCCCATGCCGATCTGCTGCTCGCTTGCGGCCTGCAGGATCGGATAGGCGTCCGGCGGGGCTAACATCTGACCGAAGCCCATGCGGAAGGTCAGCAGATCGCGCACGGTGATCGGCCGCTTCGCGGGCACGGTGTCGTCGAGCGGGCCATCGAGCCGCTTCAGCACCTGGCGGCCAGCCAGCTCGGGCAGCAGCCGATCGACTGGCTCGTCCAGCCGCAGCCGGCATTCCTCGACCAGGATCATTGTCGCCACCGCCGTGATCGGCTTGGTCATCGAGGCGATGCGGAAGATGGTGTCGCGCCGCATCGGGATGCGACCGCCGAGCGCCTGCATGCCGATCGCATCAATATGCACCTCGCCCCGTCGGCTGACCAGCGTCACGATTCCCGGCGCGATACCGCGCTCGATATGCTTGGCCATCACATCATGCATGCGGTCGAGCCGTGCCCTGGATAATCCTCCGCTGCACATCTGGCAAGACCCTCCTTCACGTGCCCTCTGGCATCGGCGCGTCGAGGAACGGTGGGACGATCGCGAGCAGCAGATCGGTTTGCTCCATCACCGTGAGATGGGTTGTGCCCGGCAACACGGCCAGCCGGGCGTTCGGCACGCCGACGAGGTCGCCCGCCACGCCGCCGCCGAGCAGTCGAAACAGCTCGACGGCATGCTCGGGGCGAACGACATCGGAATCACCGATGATGACCATGGTGGGCACCGTGATCGCCCGGATCTTCTCGGCTGGCCAGTCCTGGACTTCGGTGTCTAACGCCGTGAGCTTGGCGACCAGCGTGGGGAAATCTTGCGGATTGGGCGCGAGCCGCAGATAGTCCGCTTCGAATGGGGACCCGGTGAACGCTTCGGGCGTGATAGTTTCGATCATTGCAAGGACGTCGGGGTACATGCCCTCGCTTTTGTAGGTAGCCGAGGCGGCGACCAGTTTGCGCACGCGATCCGGGTGCCGGATAGCCAGCTGGAGCGCCACGCCGCCGCCCATGGAAAAACCGAAGACGTCGGCGTTCGCGACGCCGATCTCCTGCATGAGTGCGGCGGTATCGTCCGCCATCTGCTCGTAGCGAATCGGGCGGTCGATGTCGGCGGTGCGCCCGTGGCCTTGCAGCTCGACGGCGATGACCTGCCGGGTCTTGGCCAAGATAGGCAGCAGCTTGCCGAATGCGCTATCGATGGTCATGTATGCGCCGTGCAGCAGGACCAGCGGCTGGCCGCCGCTGCCGTGGATCTCGTAGTACATCGTGAGACCGTTCACCGCAGCGTAGCCGGTCTGAGGGGTGGTGTTTGTCATGTCGATTCCTTTCAGCGTTTGGGTCGGCGGCGTGGAGAGAGCTGCGTGGATGCAAAGGACTCCACAACCTCTTCAATCTGCTCCGTGCCGAGCTGCTCGAACAAGCGGAGACCTTCACCGAGGAGCACGGGCACAAAATTCAGGTGTACTCCTTAGTTGGAAGCAGGGCTTCCGGACAGTCTCGACCGGAGCGTACGCTCTGCCTCTATAGCTGACATGAGATAGTCGTTCGGTGGAGCCCAGAATCGACAACGGACATGCGAAGGCTGATAGATCGCCTCCCAGCCGGGGAACTGACGCTGCTGATCTGCCGCCATTATGCCTCCGTATCTGCCAGCACGACTGGCCGCTGAAGAAAGGCTCCATACTGCTGCACAGCTCGTGCGATTGCCTGGTTCTCGGCCTCGCTCAGCGTGGTGAATGGGCCCTGCCCTTGCATCGGCGGTCGATAAACCTGACCACCAGGTAAAGTCTTTCACGGTGGCCGGTCCGTGACTGGTGAAGTACTTGCCGTTCTCAAAGCTCCACAGCACACACAGTTGCTGGTCAAGGTTCAGGCCGTCTGTCCGGCTGGGTCGAACATGCTGGCACTCCACGACATACTGCTCATTGACCCCCATCACCAGCTTCTCGACGTTGGCATTGGAGCTTCCCATGACGTTGCCCACGGCGTCGAAGAAGGCCACAATCTCGTCCAAGCAGTAACAGCTCCAGCCTGCCCTGGCTGTTGACCCGCAGAATAAAGGCGGTGACCGTTTGCCTGACGGGATAGTGTTCCATGATCACACCCTCCCAGTCACAGTGATAATTCTATGGGCGCCAGTGGTATTCCACATCGGGTGCCGATTCCGGTGGCGGGCTGATGCCAAATGTGACCGCTTTGAAGCCGTGTTTCTCGTAGAGTGCGCGCGCCGCAAGGTTCGCCTGATGGGTATGCAGCTCGAGTCCCTGCGGCGAGAGCATCTTGGCCAGGTTGATACATCGCGTTCCCCAGCCTTTCCGCCATTCGCTCGGATCGACATACAGGCGGTCGAGATACGAGCCGTTCATGGCGAGGTAGGCGACGATGTCCTCGTCGAGCGTGCCGACCCAGATCGCGCAGTTGGCACGGATGACCTCGTGAAAGACCCTGCGCGCATGCTCAAGCGTCAGCGCCTGCCAGGTCGGCAGGTAGGGGTAAGCGGCAAGCCCTGAGCGGTGCCAGACGGCAACAACTGCAGGCTCGTCCGCATCCCGAAAGGGACGAATGCGTCGGCGTGGGTCATCCATACCAGCGTGTCCCAGGTTCTCCTGGAGGCCACAACCAAAGCTGAACGATTACCTAAATCCGAAGGTCTGAGCGAGGAGGAAGCAGACGCTATAGATGATGTCATCGATGAAATTGTTGCGATAGTGGATACAGATCAGGTTGAGTTGGATGAGACGCGTATTCTTAGCGCCGAAACAATGTCTGTTGCGGAGTACTTTGCGACGCGTCCAATTTTCCTTGAATATCACTCGTATCAAGGGGATGAGGGAGCTGGAGCCGAGCCGCTAAATTTGCAGTAAGTCGCAGCATCCCACTGTACGCGGGACACTTGATGGCGAGCCGACATGGCCTCAGTTTCAGCGTGGAGCTCGCTACTTTGCTGCGTTTCCCGAGCGCATGCGTGCGCCCGTGACGACCGACATCGGTAGCCTTGTTACGTATGGGTTTCCTCCAGAACTGCTCTCAGTGTGGGCTGGCGCTATTCCTGCACTCAATGCCTTGCAGCTGGACGCGATCAATAATTTCCGCATACTTGAGGGCGATCACCTGGTTGTCTCGGCGCCAACCTCCTCGGGCAAGACGATGATTGGTGAACTGGCCGCCTTGAAGGGCGCGTTGGAGCGTCAACGTGCGTTGTTTCTGCTTCCCCTTAAGGCACTGGTGAATGACAAACACCAGCAATTTACCCGCATCTATGGCGCATTTGGGCTACGGATCATTCAAGCGACCGGCGAAACGATAGACGACATTCCAGCGCTCATGCGTGGGCAGTACGACATCTGCCTTATGACGTATGAGAAGTTCGCCGTGCTCGTACTGGGCAGCCCGCATATTCTCGGCCAGGTTGGCACCGTTGTTGTGGACGAGGTGCAGATGGTTGCCGACAAGTCTCGTGGCGTCAATCTTGAGTTCATCCTGACTCTGCTGCGGATGCGTCCACGGGAGGGATTTGAGCCTCAACTCATTGCGCTCTCGGCGGTTATCGGTGATACCAATGGCTTGGAGCGCTGGCTTGGCGCACGACTCCTGCGGCGGGATGAGCGCCCCGTGCCGCTCAATGAAGGGGTGATCCGCTTCGATGGAAGCTATCGCTACCTGGACCCCGCAGGAGAGGAGAAGGTACTCACCGCCCACATTCAGCCACAAATGGGCGAGGGATCAGGTCAGGACTTGATCATTCCTCTCGTCCGTAAGCTGGTGACTGAAGGAAAGCAGGTTATCGTCTTTCGGGAAACGCGCCCAATCGCTCGGAGCTGTGCGCGCTACCTGGCAAAGGCCCTTTCCTTGCCACCCGCGCAAGAGGCGCTTGATGCTCTGCCAGCGGGCGACCCATCAATAGCCTCTGCTCTGCTTCGTGAGACACTCGCACATGGGGTCGCATTTCACATCTCGGATCTGGACCGAGAAGAACGCCTCGTGATTGAGGAGCAGTTTCGTGCGCCAAATACCAGATTGCGCGTGATTGTGGCGATCACAACCCTGAAAAAAAGCTCGAAATATAAGGAGCCGCAGGCGTGGATGCAGGCGCTTGCCCAACAGCGCGTCGCGCCGTCTGTCATGCGTGCGCTTCAAAGGAGAGTGCATGACCAGCACCAGGCGACACTCCGTGCCAAGAAAGCAGCGGCATGTCTGTATTGGGTGACTGATCTGCCACTTGCTCAAATAGAACAGGCGCTCATGCAGTTTGATCGCCTCGATGGAGCTGCCGGTCCTATCCGGTCAGTTGCTTCCAGAAGTTGTGACCTCTTGCCGACAGTGACGCGTGTTGCCGAGCTGCTCCATCCAGAGCTTGATTTATCCGAACGTCTGAAACAGCTTCTCACTCGTCTTGAAGTTGGCGTGCCAGCCGCCGCGGTGGAACTCGCGGCACACACGGGTGCCCGATTGCGACGCGGTGATTACCAACGACTTATCAAGGCCGGACTTTGTGTTATCGACACAATTGAGGTGAGCGATGATGACGCGCTCTTAGCGTGTCTGGAGAACAATGCGACGAAGTTAGCTGCGGTGCGTCGAGCGGTAAAGGTACACCGCGACCAGGAGCGCGAACAGGCTACCCTTATACCGGCGATACCGATGTACGAGGGCTAACAACCAGGAGAATTAGACTACCCTCAGCGGGATGACCGCAGATCACTCCTCTCGTAGGCCCAGGTCGATAGGGATGGACAGGCAATTCCGGCATCGATGTGGTACCCTTGGGGCGTGCAGGAAAGAGATGGGGACGTCGTCTGAGCGCAGGTATTCTAGCACGCTGCGCTCGACCGCGCTGAGGAGCAGCCGTGCGAGGCACAGGCGGTCGAAAGGAGATCGCGATGTTCAAGTCCAGACAGCGCCCGATAGTCATCCCGCAGTGGGAGCACCAGAAGCTCGCGGGTACGCTGGCACTGCTGTGGGGCAATGCCGAGTTTGAGCGTCCGCCGGTGCCGTTCGAGTCATTCCTGACCGGGATCGGGCTGCATGATCGCGCCTACGACCCGCTGGACATCCTGCCGATTGGGGAGCTACCGGAGGAGGAGTGGCTGGCGCTCACCCGCCGCGGCTTCGAGATGACCTGGGCCGACCCGGTCGCGGATCTGATTACGAAGATGCACCTCCAGCGCCTGGTCAGCTACGGGGATGCGCCCGCGCGTCAGGCGCTGGCCGTCGAGATGGCGCAGGAGATCCAGAGGCAGCTTCAGCGCCATGACCTGGACGCGGCCACCTTCGAGCGGATCGACCGCATCACCAGCCTGTGCGACCGGATCGCGTTCGACTTTTGCTTTGAGGTACCAGCCGAAGGCGAAGTGCGCATCTTTCCCCGGAATGACCGCGAGGAGGAGGTCGCGGTGCGTTATCGCATTGAGGACGGTACGATCCAGGTGGATCCCTGGCCCTGTAAGGCGGATAGCCATGCAGGCTATCTGGTTGGCTACCAGCTTGACGGCTATCCGACGGTGCTAGAGCCGGTTATGATGCCGTACAGACTTGTGCATCTCACTCACTGAGCAAACAACGGAGAACGCGCATGCAATCCTGCGCCAGTCCGACTGGTATAATGGCTACAGAAATTCAGACACTCCAATGGGCCGATGAAAGGTAGCTCTGCTGATGAAAAAGGTTTACACAGCCGCCTGCAAAGCCCACGTCGCGCTGGACCTGCTGAAAGAGGAAACGACGCTGGCCCAGATCAGTGCCGAGTATGCTGTCCATGCGAATGTCCTGCGGGCCGGGCGCACCCAAGCGCTGAACGGCCTCCCCACCATCTTTGCGCGCCGGGACGCCCGCGCGGCGCGCACGACCACGCCAACCCAACCGGTGGACGACCGCGCTGCCGCCCGCGGCCGGCGCACGACCCAACGCACCGGGCTGAAAAAATCTAGGATGGCAAAGCTCGCTTGAGGTAGTCGGCCTCTCGCTGCTCGAGATAGGCCTGCGGATCGCGTCGGTACCGCCGCCCTTGCGCCCGGAGAGCAAACCGTCGGCGGACCGTCTGGCGGATCTTCCACCACTGCTCGCGGTTGTGCGGGACGAGATCCGCCGCCGTAAACCGGCGCAGGCGGGTGGCCACACTCGCGACCAGGCGCGTCGCCCCGCGCAGCACGGCGCTTGGGGCGCCTCTCTTCCGTCCCGTCGCCCGCCGTTCGTGAAAGCGATGTTGCCCAAAGCAGTGCTCCAGATCGTTATTGGTGCGCGGAATATCTGGATCGTCGTAGCAGTGGAACAAGCCAGCCCGGTAGCTGCGTGTCACCTTCAGGAAGTGGGTCAGCGCCTCCTCGAGCGGACCACAGTGGCGTTTCGTTACCCCAATCGAACGCAGCACCTTCACAAACGCCCGCTGGACCTCGTCACGCGCCTGCTTCTCGCGATTGGCGAGCACGTGGGCAGCGGCATGCACCCAGCGGTAGGCCCGGCGGATGGGCGACCAGTACTCCGCCGTCTCAGCAAGCGCGTACTCGATGATCCGTTTCATGCGTTGGAGTTCGGGGATGCGCTCCCCTTTTTCTCCACCCGCTCGATACTTGCGTGGATCTGGGTCAGTCGTTCGTGGAGCCGGAGTCCCGGTGCGTCCAGGGGCGGGCTACCATCATCGGTCAACGCACTGCGCACCGCCACGGCATACCCGCGCATGAGTGTGGCCTCAGGATCGTCGCGGCCCTCCACCGCCCGTTCCAGGGGCCGGATTCCGCGGACGCGCTTCTTCAGCTCCTTCTTAGCATGGCGGTCGGCCTCGAACAGCGGGGTCGCGGCTTCGCGCAGGTAGTGGAAGTGACACAACTGGTGTGGCACGCCGGGAAACACGCGCGCGACTGCGTTCCGTATTGACCGCTGCCCATCCGAGACGACGGCGGTGACCGGCACCTCCAGCGCGTCGCGCACCTCTTCCAGCAGCGTGGCCAGATCAGCCTCGGTTGCCGAGAGCAGGCTGCGGGCGAGTAGAACCTCGTCCGACAGGCAATCCCGCAGCACCCACAAGACTTCGTGGCCAACCTCCGGCTGGAGCCCATCCAGGGCCAGGATGACCCGCTGGTGAGGGTTGGTCAGGCGGCGGAGCCGCGCGACATCCAGCACCGACAAGGCTACCAGTTCGTCGTAGCGGTCAAGCAGATTCGTCACGGTGCGCTGGCTAATCGGCAAGTCCCGCGCGCGGAGCATGGTGTGGATCTCAGGGACACTGCGATGTTCGCGATAGCGCCAATTCCCAATCTGGGCAATGACATCCAGGCCGAATTCGTGCTGCGGTAAGGCGAAGCGCCCTTCCGCTTCCGGACGGTACGGCTTATGATAGCGCGGGCAGGTCGGGGTCTGGCAATTGCGGACCTTGAGGACCAGGCGGACGCCGCCATTGAGTGTGACAACTGTGCGTCGATTGGTGTACTGCTGCCAAGTCGGGCCACCACAGTGCGGACAGGTCGCCTGGCAGCATTCGAGCCGTTCGCTCCGCACGGGCGCTGGGCGATTGAGTCGCTTCATGTTGGTCCTCCCTCGTTCTCACGTGTCGGCGGCACCGTAGCGCAACGGCAGGCGTCTGTCAAGTCAGCTTTGCCGGCCTTGCAAAAAAATGCCGAAGCTCTCATGGAGAAACTACCACCATCCTTGGCGCTTCACCCATTGGAACATGACCGCCATGATGGCCACGATCACTGCGAGCGCAACGACGACTTGGCCAAGGTTGGTCTCCGGGAACACGATGATGTTCATCCCATAGATCGAGGCCACGGCGGTGACGGGCAGCAGGAGTGCGGTGATGAGCGCCAGCCGCTCCATCGCGATGTTGAGCTTTGTGATCGTGCGAGTCTGGTAGAAGTCGATCACGCCCTGGAGGAATGCTTGCTCGCCGTCGCAGATGTTCCGGACCCGGTCGAACTGGTCCGTCAAGTCTTCGACAAACAGGCGTTCCGCGGGTGACATGAACTGCGGGGCGAGCTTGGTTAGCCGCGCATAGACCTCGCTGCTGTGCGCCGCAATGGTCCGGAACGTGAGCAGTTCATGTCGGAGCTCAAACATCGCTTCGAGAAGCTGCTCGGGAGCCGCGATCGGTCCGGTCATGATCTCCCGCTCGAGCGCGGCTACTTTGGTCGCAAGGGCCGACATAAGTGTCTCCATGCGGCGGTCCAGCGCGGAGACGATGGTGTAGGAGAGCGCGGCCGGGCAGCTTGGGCGATAGCGCCCCTCCTCGATTCGGTGCAGCGCCGCGTGAGTCTCGCGAAGGGCGGTATCAAGTGGGACACCCGCGCCGAGCGGCCCATGGACCGTCACCAGATAGCGCTGCCCGACAAATTGATCGAGCTCGAGGAGATGGATGTGACTGGCTGTTCCAGGCTCGGGGGCGTGGAGGATGATGAATAGGTGGTCAGTGTAGGTGTGGACCTTTGGAATGTGGGTTCGGACGAGGCAGTCCTGGATGGCGAGCGGATGGAAGCCGAACAGCTCCGAGAGCACCGTGGCGGCCTGCTCGTCGCACACGGGGATGTCCACCCGGACGAACCCATCTTCCTGGGTGAGCAAGAACTTCAGGTCCTCAACCTGATGCCGCTCGATCGCGCTAGCAGAAACCCGGTAAACATCCATACCATCCATACCTCCTGGAGTGCTGTGGTGTTGTCGGTGGCGGAACCTCGGAACAACACACCAACGGATCTCGCAAGGGGCTCGTTTTGTAGATGAGAAGAGATACAGAGAGCGGATCGCGGTGATCCAGCAGTTTGGGCATGAACTGCGGTACCAATTATCGCATGCTGATTGCGTGGATGCAATACCACGTGCTGCGGCGCCATCGCATCACCGTGCGGGCGGGGGAAGAGTCTCAAGCAATCTTTGCCGACCTAGAAAAACCGTCAGGGCAATAGTGCCGTGCAAGCGACTACCGATAGTCAGGCGGCCAGGAAGTCGTGCTACCGGTCGTGGCGTGCCTCGCCTGTGAACGGGACTATTGCCCTGACGGAAAAAAAGCGGCCCCCCGCCCGTAGGGGACCCGACGAGCGCGGATCGAGGTACCGGCCGCCAGGCTTCCCGTGCGGCTGCAGGCCAGCTTGCGCAGCATCCGCCGGACGCCTCTCGCTTATCAGCCGCTGCCGCCCGCGGCGCGGGAAGTGGCCATCAAACAGCGCATCGACGCGGTGGTTACCGCCTATCCATTCTATGAGGCGCGGAAGGTCCAGGCGCGGCTGGAACCGGCGTTTGGTCCGATGGCGCGCACTAGGGTGCGCCGCTCCATGCCTGAGCGGGCTCGGGCGGCGGGCTATCCTGGGCCGAACCTCAGCTGTCCGGTCGCATTGAAGACCACCATCCCCGCAAGCAGCGTGGGCGGAGCATCTGACTCGGGTGACACCATCGCATCTCTCACGGCGTTCCATACCTGCTTTGCGACCAGCAACAGCGTGGTGCGGCCCGACGCGCTCGATCCGGGTGATGGTGGTGATCAGCAGCACGACCGCGTTCCTGATCGAGCGCATCCGTCCCAGTGTTCGCGCTAGCGAACGCATCTCATAACCCGGCCTGATAGTCATTCCTTCGGCTTGTTGGCCAGGAGGATGGCCGTGTCGCCCGGCCAGTCCCAGAACAGGCCACTCGGCGAGCGGGCCGCGAGCTCGGCACGCACGTCGGCTTCGAACTGCGCACGCCGGTCGCCGAACAGATGTGGCGCGGCGAATGAGGTCGAGAAGTAGTTGGCGAGCACACCGTCGATGTCCTGGACGATATCGGGCCGCCCCGGGCAGAAGATCTGGCGCGGCGCCCCGAACCGCGTGCGCGCGAGGGCGTCTTCGTACCGATCCGCAGGCGGTACCGCGAACCCCTGGCCCGCGCGGCGGCGTGGCCCGAGGTAGTGATCGATCAGCGCCCGGATTGCGTCGTGGGGGATCGGCGGCTCGCCCGGACCGCTCGGCTCGGGGCGTCCGGCGTGCACGTGCGCGATCAGGGCCAGCGCTCCACCTGGTTCGAGAATCTCATAGACCGCTTCGGCGACGCGCTCGCGGTCGGTCCAGTGGAAGGATTGGCCGAAGGTCACGAGCTTGAACCGTCCAAGGTCGAGCGCGGGGATGTCCTCGGCCAATACCTGCACCCACCGGATGTTGGCGATCCCGGCGTGCATGGCCCGCCGCGCGCCCTCGGCCAGCATTTCAGCGTCCGGATCGAGCGCGATCGCCTCGGCGAAGCAGTCGGCCAAGGCGATGGCGAGCACGCCGGGGCCGCATCCAACATCGAGCAGGCGGCCAGAACCGTCCAGGCCGACCTCGGCGGCGAGCGCCGGGACCAACGCACGCGAATACGGCGGCCGACCCTGCGCGTAATAGGCCGCGCTGCATCGGTAGATCGTCGGATCATACGGCATCGTGATCAATGCTCCCAGGAAGCGCGCGGCGCGTGCAATTGCAGGCGCCCGCTTTGCGCGCCCTGGCTTCCGTGCGGTGTACGCCTACTGGTACCCGCGTGCGCTCATGATGGGTGGACCGTGTATGCTTCAGCGTGCCACAATCGCACGCTTGCCGACAAAGTGACCATAGCGCGCGGCGGCAGCCGTCATGGCGGTAGCCTGGGCCTTGTTGAAGGCGGTGAATGGGCAGAGCTTACGCGTCGATACCCGCAGCACGGCGCGCGGCGGCGACAATGGGGTTATCGCGGGGCGCCCACGCGATCTCCCAATAGTTGTCCTCCGGATCGGCAAAGTACGCCCTGAAACACCGCTTTCCCTGCAGCAACATACATGCGGTTCCGTTGTTTAGCCTGCGTGATCATTGCTTCGGATCGGTCGATCGCGGTGATGGTGCCGCTGACCAGCCGTTCATAGATCAGAGAAACGGCCACGCCAGACCCACAGCCGATTTCCAGCAGGTGATCATCAGGAGCGACCTGCAGCATGTCGACGGCCCAGACCAGCCGCTCGGCAATCCTGTTCGCCACCACCGCACCTCTCTACCTTCCAGCGTCGAATGAGATTGTCTCCCCATGGGAACGCCATGTCAAGCAGGAAGCGGATCAACGGTGCTGAGCCCGGAGCAGGGCCAGCGGCTGCTCGCGGCCGTCGCCGGGCACCGGCTGGAGGCGCTCTACCACGTCGCGCTGCTGCTGGGCTTGCGCGAGGGCGAGGTGCTGGGGCTGCGCTGGACTGACGTGGATTTCACCACGCACACACTGCGGGTCGAGCAGACCGTGCAGCGTGTCAGTGGCAAGCTGGCGCTGGCCCATCCCAAAACGGCGAGCAGCAAGCGCACGCTGCCCCTCCCGAACAAAGTCGAGCGGATGTTGGCGCGCCACGCCGAGCGCCAGGCCGAGGAGCGGCTGCGCGATGACTGGGAGGACCATGGGCTGGTCTTCCCCTCGGAGCGGTGCAGACCAGTTGCTTCCTGATCGCATCGTAATCGCGCCCTACCGCGTCGCAGTGATCGCGTAGCACCTCCAGCTTCTGCTGGAGGCGCGGGACGGGGACGGGAAAGGCGTTCCAGCCGTCTGCGTGTTCCGCGACGACGCGCAGGGTTTTCTGCTCGCCCCCACCACCAATCCAGATAGGCGGATGCGGGCGCTGCAGCGGCTTTGGTGCACAGACGGCGTTCGTGAGCGTGAAGTAGTTCCCCGCGAAGTTCGCGCGCTCCTGCGTCCATAGGAGCTGGCAGACCCGGATCGCCTCGTCCATCTGCGCGATGCGGACCGAGGCGGGCGGAAAGGGGAGGCCGTACATCCGGTACTCGGCCTCCAGGTAGCCCGCGCCGATGCCAAACTCCAGCCGCCCGCCAGCGATCACGTCGAGCGGTGCCGCCATCTTGGCGAGCACCGCCGGATGACGGTAGCCGACGCTTGTGACGAGCACCCCGATGCGGATGCGGTTGGTCGCTTCGGCGAGCGCTGCGAGCGTGGTCCACGCCTCGTTCCATGGGTCGGTGTCGCGTGCGCCGAACACAGGGTTGGTTATAAAGTGGTCGCCCAGCGAGGCCCAGTCGTAGCCGAGCGCCTCGGCCTCTCGCCAATAGTCGCGCCGCACTGGGTAGGGCGTGTCGGTCGGGCCAGCCTGGACGCCGAAGCGAAGTGACCGTGGCGCATGCATAGTGACTGATTCCTCCTTATTCGCAGTTGCTTCATATTCAGCCAGCCGTCGGTGCCCGATGCTCGCCACGCTGCCGTCGCTTGCTCGCGCGCGATGCGACGTAGTTGGCCTCATGCTCGTCATGGAAGTGCCCGAACGAGTCAGTGGCCACAGTCGCGAGCGGCTGTCCACCCAACCAGGCGTAGCGGCCTGGATAGGTCAGATCGCACTCGGACAGTGCCGCCACCGCATCGTGCATGCGCTGAAAGGAGCGGCGATACTCGCTGAGCACCTCCTGGAGGGGCCGATCGCGGTTAGCCTGGTAGATCCAGGCATTAATCGCGTCTACGTCGTCTTCCTCGCTGAGATGTGCGGGCCATGGTGGCGCTGCTGGTGCACGATTATGCAGGGCTGCGTCCAGGCGCGCCAGTGTCTTTGTGCGCCAGCCCTGGAGGTGAGCAACGACATCTTTGAAGGTCCACGCGCCGGTCGCGCCCGGTTCCAGCATGCGCTCCTCGCCGATTTCAGCCACGAGCTGATCCCAGATGGCATGCTCGCGCTCGATCTGTTCGAGCAAGGCGCGTTTATTGGGTGTTTGGGTCATATGTCCGCTCCTCTATGCTGCAACATGTGGGAGTGATCGAGCAAGAACGTGACCATCGGGCTTATACGCGGAGCAGCCCTGGGAGCGCAGAGTGGTAGTAGACCGGGGTGCTACACTAGAGAGCGACAAAGGCACTCCTGCGAGGGACGATAGATCATGACCGCAGCGCGCACGATTATCCACCTTGACCTCGACGCCTTCTTCTGCGCGGTCGAGGAGCAACGCGACCCGACCCTGCACGGCAGGCCTTTTGCCGTCGGTGGGCGACCGGAGAGTCGGGGCGTGGTCTCGTCAGCCTCCTACGCCGCGCGGCAGTTTGGGGTGCACTCGGCGATGCCCATGGCTCAAGCGGTACGGCTCTGCCCTGACCTGCTGGTGGTGGCGCCCAACTTCTCCGCCTACCGGGCTGCCTCCCAGCAGGTCATGGAACGCCTGCACCGGCTGACACCGCTGGTCGAGCAGATCTCGATCGACGAGGCGTTCCTCGACGTGACGGCGCTTGGTGAGCCGGGCGATACCCTGGCCGCACAGCTCCAGGCGACCATCCGGGATGAGCTGAGGCTGTCCTGCTCGCTCGGTGTGGCGACCAACAAGCTGGTTGCCAAGGTCGCCACCGATGAGGGCAAGAGCCTGGTGCGCAGCGGCAAGATGCCGCAGGCGATCTGCGTCGTGCCGCCCGGCGACGAGGCGGCTTTTCTCGCGCCGCTGCCGACCACGGCGCTCTGGGGCGTGGGCCCAAAGACCGCCGAGAAGCTAGCTGAGCTGGGCATCCATACGATTGGCGACATCGCGGCCTGGCCTGCCGCTGACCTGGCGCGGCGCTTCGGCCAGCATGGCGACGACCTGGCTCGCCGCGCACGTGGTATGGATGACCGGCCGATTGTGACCGAGCGCGCCGCGAAGTCGATCTCGCAGGAGACCACCTTCGCGCGTGATGTGACTGACCGGGCGACGCTGGAGCGCACGCTGCGCGAGCAGGCCGCCGAGATTGCCCAGAAGCTGCGCCGCAATGACCTGACGGGCACGACAGTAAAGCTCAAGATCCGCTGGCCCGACTTCACCACGCCGACACGCCAACTGACCTTGCCACAGCCAACCGACGAGCCAGACGAGATCGCCGAGGCGGCCCTGCGGCTGTTCCACCAGATCTGGACCGGAGAGCAGGCGGTGCGGCTGATCGGCGTCGGTATAAGCGGCCTGGGCTCGCCGCCGCGCCAGCTCAGCCTGTGGGATGCGCCGCCTGCACCGACGCCAGAGCAGGTCGCACGTCAACAGCGCGTGGAGGCGGCGCTCGCAGCGATCCAGGCGCGCTTCGGTGCGGGAGCGGTGCGGCGAGGAAGTGAGCTTGGAGAGCCATGAACGAGCAGGCACGATCACACGAAGCGCACTGCCCGGAGTGCGATGCGCCCAGAGTGAACGGCATGACCTGCTGGGACCTGCTCGGAGCGATTCTGGCCTGGGAGTATCACGACTCTGAACTCATGGCCGAACATTTTCTGACGGGGCAGTCTGCGTACGTGTTCCGTCGCCCGAGCCCAGTCCCTTGGCCTGCAGCCAGGCCAGGCAGTAGTCGGCGATTTCCCGCCAGCCGCTGTCGATGGTCAGCGAATGGCCGCGACCGGCGAACTCCTTGAATTCGGTCACAGCCGTCGATTTGCGATACGCTTTGAGCGCACTCCTGACCAGGAGCGGCGGGACCGTGAGGTGGTGAACTGCAGACCGATCCCGGCGACCGAGATGGATGCCGTCAAAGAGGACTGGCCGTGCCCAGCGTTCATTGGGGAGTGTGAGATCGGCAAGCATCTGGGCGGCAAGCAATGCTGTAACCATGCTCTGTGGCATCTCTGCTATTGGCACGCCTCCAACGCTTTCCGGATTCTTCTTCAATCGGCCTCCCATTGCACGGGTGCTGGTCTCCCATCCGGATACTCGTTCTTGGGCGCTGTCGTCGCATGATACGCGAGCAGGCGTGCGGGCTGCGTGACGTGATTCGTCAGGCTATGGAGCATGCCGGGTGCAATCCGGATAGAGGTCGGCGCGCAGAGCTCATATGTCATCTCGTCAAGCTTTATGCTGACGCGGCCTTCGATCAGAGTCAGGACTTCTTCATAGGCATGCCAATGCGGCACAATATAGCCAGCGCTGCGCGGGGTTGCCGGCGAAGCCCTGGCTCCAGGATTTGTGCGCCTGGAGATTCTCGCAGTGCTTCCCGCGCAGATCGAGCACGAGGTTGATCGGGCCGAGCTCGCTGGACAGGTGCTGGACAAACCGCAGTGCCTCGGCAGCACCCTGCTCGGCCTGCTGCTGGTCGATGATGCCGGTGATGCGGTGCAGTACGGTCGCTGCGAGCGTTGGGGAGCGCGATGTTTCAATCATGCGCGAGATTATACCAGGCCAGGGAGCGCACCCCATGGTGATGCCACGGCGAGCGAGCGGTAGCTCTGGCGCGTCCCGATGCGCCGCTCGCATGGACTATGTGTGGTCGACCCGGCGATTGTTTGACCACCCGGCCCCCTCGTCAAGACCCCAGCCAATGATCTGTATCGGGGTGATCCGAATCAGCGCGTCATCCACCGCGTAGTTTGCGCCAAACAGGGCCTGCCCCCCAGTCGCGAGCGTTTGCGCCGTGCCCCGGATCTCCACGCCGCGCGGCTGCCAGGGCGGCAGCACATCATCGATCACCAGCGCGACATGCGGGTTGTGCTGGATATTGCGGAACTTCCTGGTCTGGCTCAGGTAGCGTCCGCCGATCTCGATCACGTCGAGGTCGGCATTGTAACGAAAGCCGACCGGCGCGATCTGTGGTGTGCCGTCGGGCCGAACCGTCGCTAAGCGGGCCAGCCGCTGGCCGCGGAGATACGCAAGCTCATTCTCGGTAAAGACACTCATCCTCAGGCGCTCCTTTCCCGGTCGCCGCTGAGCATTATGCTGCGAAGTCGTAGTCGAGCGTTAGCGTATGCGCTCCAGCAGAAGTTACGCTGATACTCGCCTCCCCACGCAGACCACGCAGATCGCCGGTTCCCGAACCGGGCACGATGTAGCCGAAGGGACGCAGCACGCCGCGCTCGATTGCGCCGCCATGCTGGAAGACAAAGCTCCCGGCACGTTCGCCCAGGCGGCCCACAAAGCGGTCGGCACCGACATAGCCGACCTGATCAGGCGCGGATGGGCAGACCAGCAACTCTGCGACGCTCTCGCCGATCAGGTCGCCCTGAAAGCGGCGCTGGATGGTCGCGCGGAAGAGGGTCGGCCCTTCGTCAGGCGTGTCGTAGGGGGTCTGATTTTCAGAGAGATTCTCAAAGGTTGCAATCGCGCGGGTGCTCATCGCATGTCCTTTCGCTGCTTGTATGAATCGAAGGGGTGATCAGCGTGAGTATAGCAGCGATGTGGCTGAGCGCCCAGCACCCCGAGAGGGAGCGCTACCCTGTCCATCTGGACAGTGGTAGGAAGCATCCTCATGGGCTGCCAACGTTACCGGGGACTTCCCATTCGCCGTGGCGTCTAGCGATGCCGCTCGCTGGAGTAGCGGCACATGATTGACCGGGTCTTCTCCCAGGTAAACTCGCGCAGCGTCCTATGGACGCGCTCCGCAACACGCCGTGATGGCAAATTCTGCGGGTTTAC
>Ga0137375_10004015_pt1 | contig 17506 bp, 15 predicted proteins | sample SagtaG_24_FD_104936 | JGI IMG/M metagenome (GOLD analysis project Ga0137375, IMG submission 104936) | Vadose zone soil microbial communities from Sagehorn Ranch, Mendocino, California, USA - Sage1_R_113_16 metaG | ecosystem: Environmental > Terrestrial > Soil > Vadose zone | place: USA...
CCCGCGGGCAGTTCGGGGCCTTCTCCCGCGCGAGGATTGCGGCTGGCCAAGACGCAGTATGTTAGATCGGCAATTGCCGCGCGTCGGCCAGGTACATTACGGCGAGGCCGGAACAGCGTTTCAGAGGCCACTGGCCGCGAGGGTCGCCACTTCCGCGTTGCCGAAAGCGTGTTCCGCCTGTCCGGTCAGTCGTTTCGTGGGGCATGGCTACTCCGACGCAACGATCTGGTAGCGAGAATTTGACGCACTAATGCTAATCTCGTCTGCCGTGCCGCGAATCTCTTTCACTTCGCATCTAGGGCGCCACGTGGATTGTCCCGCCGAAACCGTGCCGGGCGCGACCGTGCGGGATGCTCTCGAGGCGTACTTCGCGCGTCATCCGCTCGTACGGCCCTATGTCTTCGACGAGCAGGCCAAGCTCCGACGCCACGTCGTGGTTTTCGTCGGCGAAGAGCAGGCGAGCGACCGCGACAATCTCGCCGACGTGACGGAAGAGGACACCGAAGTCTACGTCATGCAGGCGCTCTCAGGAGGATGACGGTGGCCGATCGACTCCTCGTCTCGACCCGCAAGGGGCTCTTTTCGTTCGGGCGCGGGGGCTCGGCCGGTTGGGACATTCAGCGTGTGTCGTTTCTCGGCGATGCGGTGTCGCTCGCGTTTCACGATCCGACGGACGGAGCGATCTACGCGGCGCTTGGATTGGGACATTTCGGCGTCAAGCTCCGCCGTTCGAAAAACTCCGGCGAGACCTGGGAAGAATTGACCGCACCGAGCTTTCCCAAACAGCCCGAAGGAGAGTTGGACCAATTGCCCGACGGAAAGCCTTGGCCCTGGCGTGTCGAGCAAATCTGGTCCCTCGAAGCGGACAGAGGAGGCGAGCTCTGGTGTGGCACCATCGGCGGCGGACTTTTCCGTTCTTCCGATCGCGGTGCCTCGTGGACACTGGTCCGCGGACTGTGGGATCATCCCAAGCGCAAGGAGTGGTTCGGCGGCGGCGCTGAGCTTCCGGGGATCCACTCGATCTGCCTCCATCCGGGCGACCCGCGGACCCTCAGCGTGGGCGTTTCCTGCGGAGGTGTCTGGCGTTCGAGCGATGGCGGAGAGACGTGGGAGGTCTCGAGCAACGGCATGTTTGCCGAATACATGCCGCCGCCGCGCCGCCATGATCCGGTCATTCAAGATCCTCATCGGATCGTGCAATGTCGAGCCAACCCCGATCGATTCTGGGCACAGCACCACAACGGCGTGTTTCGCTCGGACGACGGCGGACGCAACTGGCACGAAGTGGAGACGATCAACCCATCGGGATTTGGTTTCGCGGTCGCCGTCGATCCCAATGACCCCGATACGGCATGGCTCGTCCCCGCGCAAAAGGACGAACGGCGGGTGCCCGTCGACGCCAAGGTGGTGGTCGAACGCACGCGCGATGGGGGCAAAACGTGGGAGCTGCTCACGAACGGCCTGCCTCAGACGCACGCCTACGACCTTACCTACCGGCACGCGTTCGATGTGGATGAGGGCGGCCGCCGTCTCGCGTTTGGCAGCACCACCGGGTCGCTGTGGGTCACCGACGATGCAGGAAACGAGTGGATTTGCTTATCGACGCACCTGCCGCCGATCTACGCGGTGCGGTTCGCTCATTGATGGGTGTGTGAGGTAGGCTTGCAATGTGCAGACCGGCCAGCAGCTATCTCTTTTCGGGCAAGAGGAACCACGCTGCGATCAATCGTTTGCTTCACTGCGCCACCTGACGTTCGATCTCGGCGCATGGGTGGACCTGGCGCCCGGTTGGCTCAGCGGCCACGCTCAACTCTTCGACATCCTGCTCGAAGAGACGGCTTGGCGCTCGGAAGAGCGCGAAATGTACGATCGCATGGTGGACGTGCCACGTCTCTACGCCGAGCTCCCCCCCGGCCGAAGTCCTCATCCGGTTCTCGAGCGGATGCGCCGAGCGCTCAATGTACATTACGCCACCGACTTCAATCGCATCAGCTTGGCCCTCTACCGGGACGGGCGTGATAGCGTAGCCTGGCACGGCGACTACGTCGCCCGCCGGCTGCCCGAAGCGATCGTGGCAACCGTCTCGGTTGGCGCGCCGCGTCGGTTTCTCCTTCGAGCGTACGGTGGCGGACGCTCGCACGCCTTCTCGATCGGCTGGGGCGATCTCATCGTCATGGGGGGCAGCTGCCAGCGGACCTACCAGCACTCGGTTCCGAAAGTCGCCCACGCCGATCCCCGCATCGCCATCATGTTCCGCCCCACGTGGGTGGAACCGGAGTGAGCTCGAAAGCTTCTGACTCACCACCCCAAAATCGGTCGGATGATGTCGCGCAGACGCGTTGCAATCTTCGTGTGGGCTGCCACCGTCGGGTGCGTCCAATCGCCGACGTAGTCACCCGGACCAGTGAGCCACATGATCGGCGAGCTCGGATCGACGCAGTGCATCTTCTTGTCATTCAGCATGGCGACCGCGTTGCAGATATCCGCATTGCACTTACCGAACGGGTTCGACACGAGCGCGACGAAGGTGCCGACGGCGAAAATATGCGCGTCCATATATTGACTGCGCGCGAAAGTCAGAAAATTCTTGTACGCGTCGATGAAGGCGGCGTCGTTCGGCGGCGTACAGCTGCCCGCTGGGTAGTCTGCAAAATCGTTCGTCCCCAGCGTGACGATGAGCACGTCGGGCTTCCATTTTCCGAAATCCCAGTGGCCACCGCCGGCGAAGGGATGATGGGTCATCTTGAACTCGTCCGGCATGTGCAAGGACATCGGAGGCAGCTGCTCGCACAAGTTGCGGTACATCCCTTGGCCGGAGTGGGCGATGACCGACCATTCGGCATCGAGCATCCGAGCGAGCTGCGGGCCGTAGGCCATGTAACCGTTCTCGTTCTGGGGCGTGCTGGGGTTCATGCCCTCGTCGGCATACCCGGCGCTGATGGAGTCTCCGACGACCTCGATCTTGCGCGGCGGCCTCGCATTGGGAGCGAGCAGGTGTTTTCCCGGATCGAGGAGGAGACCGCCGATGACGGTCTTGCCGTATCCCCCTTCGCTCCGCCGAAAGAATTCGAGAGTGTGCATTCCATCGACCAATCCGCTCGCAATGGAGCGCTCCGCCTGGGCCGAGGCCGGCAGTGTCTTCATCTCGCCGCCATCGATGCTGTACGTGAACGTGTTCATCGGATCGTTCAACTTGATCCGGACGCTCGTGCCCTCGAACTTCGCCTTGACACCGATGGGGCCCCAGCTGCCGCTCGGATTGGCCGGATCGCTCATGTCCCAGCGTCCGAAATATTGGATGCCCGGGGCTTCGACTGCGCTTCCGCCCGCCCCTCCCGACCCCGTCGTGCCGCCGGTGCCGGCGCTTGTGCTCGAGCCGCTCGTGGCGTTGCCGCCATCCGAGGCCGCCGATCCGGATGCGCCGCCGGCGGGTTCGGTCGCGCTCGAAGGGCCGTCGCCCGAGCACGACATCAGAAGCCCAATCGAAAAAACGGCAACTCGCGAGGCGGTGTTCATCGTCATGTGCATGGGAGAGCGCCTATGGACTGGCTCTTTGTTCAATAGTCGCGGCGGGCTTCGGCGACCATGGCCCTGAGTCGCACCTTTATGCACGTTGTGAATATCGCCGAAACGACATGTTCGCGCGATGTATATTTGCGGCATTCTTGGCCATTCATTTTTGCGCCATCGAAGGTAAGTTCGCCACTATCGATCCTCCCTACGGATGCTTTGCCGTCAGTTGATCATTGGCCATGCGTTCGAACCGTGGGCGCCGACGTCTGCCCGCTTGCCTCGGCTCGTGCTTCCGGAGGTCTTCCAAGTGGTCCTAAGAGATCGTGCGACTACCGCTCACGCGCTGGTTCGTCTCGGGTCTCGCGCCCTGCGCGGGCGGCAGCCGAGGATCGGTCGCACAGTGTTGCGAGCAATGCCGAGACGGCGGGAGATGGCACGTACGGCGAGACCGTCGGTGTAATGCAAGCGCATCACCTGTCAACACACCAAGAAAAACATGGAACACCGCCGTTTGCGATGGAGTTGCCGCTCATGCTTCCAGCAGTTACGTCTGACCCGCACGGTGTTGCAGAAATCATCGACCCGAGTTGCGGTCACGCATCCTCCCAGGCGCACCGGTCGAAAACTTTGTAGATCGCTGCGTCGGGTTCGAAATCGCCTTCCCCAGAACCGTCGGAAGCGACTCCCCAATCGCTGCCCGTGCATCCACCCGCAAAGCGCTCCGACCGCCGCCACTGGCGCGGCCGACCTCGACACCGAGTTGAGTCGGTGACCGAAAGAGTGCTTGTTTCGACTACGCCCCGCGCCGCCTAATCTAATGGCACTGTATGGGTCCCGCGCCCGGTAGCTTGGCCGGTTGGCTGCGCGGCAAACCATCGGTTAGACTCTCTTACATGCGGCTCGAAGCAACGAACGGAACACCCTACGTCGAGCGACGAGACGAAGCGTACTGGGTCGAGGGCACTCGAGTGTCGCTGGACTCCGTTGTGTACGCGTTTTGGAACGGCCAGACACCCGAGAGCATCGCCCAGTCATTTCCAACCCTCATGCTCGAACAAGTTTACGGTGCGATCGCCTTCTACTTGGCCCACCGGGACGAGATCGACCGATACCTGGCTGGGCGCCGAAGCAACTTCGAGGCCGCTCGCGAGAAGTCCCGGAAGGAAGATCCGGCGTTCTACGCGAAGCTCGCTGCGGCCAAACGGCCGTCGTGAAGATTCGCTTTCAGGCGGACGCAGACTTGAATCAGATCATTCTTTTGGCGGTGATCCGTCGCGAGCCCGCGGTGGAGTTCCACTCGGCATCAACCGCCCGGATCGCCGGTCTGACCGACGCTGACGTGCTTGCACTTGCCGCTCGCGAGGCTCGGCTTCTCGTAACGCACGATCAGTCGACCATGCCAGAACACTTCTCGAGGTTCATCGCGACTGGGACGAGCCCAGGTTTGCTCGTGGTTCCGCAGCATCTTCCTCCTGTCACCGTGGCGGACGAACTTCTCTTGATCTGGCACGCTACGGAATCGGAAGAGTGGACAAATCGAATCTGCTACTTGCCTATTTGACCGACCCTGGTCTTGACCCAGTGCCCGTCTGGATGCGGCACGAACCTCGTGGTGAACGGCGCCAGCCTAGATCGGGTGCGCCAGAGGCGATGAGAGCGCGCGCACGCCCACGCACCGGACCTTCTCCGGTTGGCCCTCTTCGATTCGCAACCGAAGCGAGGAGCGTGCAACTCGCGAGAGGGCGCACGAAACGCGATAGGAGACCCCGCGCCGACGAACGTACTCGACCTGCTGACGACGCTGATGCGGCTCACCATTTCTTTTGAGGCAATCTCTGCATGACTCGATCTCGAGAGCGCGCTCTGCCACGAGCGCCTCAAGAGGCTATTCTCCGACGCTCGGCCGCAGATCTTTCGAACACGGCGCATTCCGCTTTTCGCGGCGTCAGCCTGGCGCGGACTCTGGCGGATCGAACGGCGCCACGCCGAGGGGAACGAGGCTCGACGCGGCCATCAGCGAGGGCCGCACTGCTTCAGTCTGCCCAACCGTCGAGTATTTCGCCCGGCACTTTGCTCGCGAGGGAACGGGCCTGGGTACTGTACGAATCCATCTTCATTGCTGCGAACTGGGTGAAGGCGTCTCGCAGCCAATTCGCGGCGAGGTCGAACTGCTTGAAACGGAGGGCGACGACGGCGCCGCGAAACTGCGTGATCGCGGCCTCGCGGGGGGAGCCTTTTCGGTGTGAGGCGGCCAGCGCGCGGCCGAAGTGCTCGAAAGCCACCGGCCAGCTTCCGACCGCGTTTCCTTCGAGAACGCCGAGGGCGCGGTGAGCCGGCGCCTCTCCCAGCAAGTCGCTGGCCGCGCGACGCTCGAGCGCACGGCGGGCGTGCTGCGTCGCGTCTTCCGCACGGTCAGACAGGGCGAGGGCTTCCGCCAAACACGCGTGGTTCCACGACAGCGTCAGCCCAATACGGGTCGACTCGAGCCAATCGGTCGCCACTTGCAGCAGCTCGAGCCCTTCCTCTTCTTCGCCGCTCATGAACTTGGCGTAGCCGCTCACGGTCTTGCTCATGGCGAGGATGTACGGCCCGTGAACCCGTTCGGCGGTGCCCTGCATCAAAGCGGCCGTCTCGCGGGACGCGTCCCATGCCCCTTGCCAGAGCTGCACCATGCCGAGCTGCGTCAGAATGGAACCCTCGAGTGCCCGGCTTCGCGCCGCCCGCACCATCGACAGCGCCTCGTCCAAATAGGAGTACGCCTCCTCGAATCGGCCGAGCTCGCCGTACACGAGCCCGAGATAGCCGACGGCGTAAGCGCGGCCGATGCCCGAGGATGCCGCGCGCGCAGGCTCACGCGCCCCCGGCCTGACGCTGGGAACGCGGTCCTTGCGATCGAGCCCCTCCGTCAAATGCTCCAGCGCCTTGTCGTATTGCGTCGCCGCGGCGTAACTCTGCCCGAGGTTGACGTGGAGCTGCGCGACCAGCCGATCATCCCCGAGCTGCTCGGCCAGCGGCAAGCACTCGGCGAATTGAGCGATCGCAGTTCCCTGATTGCCGAGCGCGTATTCGATGCAGCCGAGCCAGCAAAGGGTATACGCCGCCCCCCGGCCATAGCCGATCCGTCGCGCTTGTTCGAGCGAATCTTTCAACACCTCGAGCTGCTCGGGCGCCGGCTTGAACATACAGGCCGCTGCCCACTTCAGCCCGACGTCGACCCGCTTTTGTACGCGCTCGGGCGTGGATACGAGCCGATCCAAACAAGCGACCGATTGGCGATAGCGTTGCCGGGCCTCCTCCAAGGAGAAGGTGCGCGCCGCCTTGTCGCCCGCGCGCTCGGCGAAATCGGCAGCACGCCCGAATTCGTCACCGGCCTCGTAGTGATACGCGAGTGCCTCGCAATGCTCGTCGAGCGCATCGGCACTCGACTGCTCGATGGCTCGTGCTGCGCGCGCATGCAGCTCGCGGCGCCTCTGCCTGAGAAGCGTCTCGTAGGCGACTTCTTGGGTGATGACGTGCTTGAATTGGTGAACGTCGGCCTCCCCCGGTTCGCTGGGATGCACGAGGTCCGCGGCGGCCAGACGTCGCATGCATTGCATCAAATCCACGTCTTCTTCCGGCGAACCTTCGACGAGCAACCGCAGCCGAGAGAGCGGAAACTCCGCCCCCAGCACCGACGCGAATCGCAAGATCTCGGCATCCCAGGGATGAAGAGAGTCGATCCGGGCACGCAACACCGCGTGCACCGTGTCGGGAATGGGCAATTGCCCACCGCGCTCGCCGATGCCAATCTGCAGCGATTCGCTCCAATTCCACTTGGCGTCACCGAACGCGCGGCACACCTGCTCGACGAAGAACGCGTTGCCGCCGGTATGGTCGTGAATGGCGTTGACGAGCCAGTCAGGTAATCCGCTGCCGAGTAGCGAAGCAGCAAGCTCCGCCGTCTCTTCGGGCGCGAGTGGGCAGAGCTCGATGGCCGCGGTGCGCGACGCGCCCCAGGGAATGGCATCGATCGGGCGATGACTGACGGCCACCAGGATGCGGTGCTCGGCAATGGATCGGGCTAGATGCACCGTCGCCGTCCCCGAGCCCTCGTCGGCGAAATGCCAATCTTCCATGAGTAACACGGTGGGTTTCCGACTTGCGACAGCCAGAAATAGATCGACGAGAGCACGCAAGAGGAGGTCGCGCAGTTGCTCGCCGCGGACCGACGGAGTCACGTCGCTGCTCACTCCCAAGAGCGACGCAAAAACGTCGAAGTAGCGGGCAAGATCGAGCGCATCGAGGCTCTCCCGCAGATGAGCCGCGGGCATCTGACCAGCCCGAGCTTCGGCGAGCCCGAGCGCCTGGCGCACGGGACGCAAGAAAGCCTGGAACGGCGTGACCTTGCCGTACGCTTCACAACGCGTGTGGAACACCGTCGCCGTGTCGTCGATGCGCTGCCGGAATTCGTGGAGCAGCCGGCTTTTGCCAACGCCGGCATGCCCCGCGAGCGTGACGAGCTGCCCATGACCTGCTCGCGCCCGCTCGTAGCATTCCATCAGCACGGAAAGCTCGCGCGCGCGCCCCGCCAGCGGCACGAGCCCCGAGGCTTGGGCCGCTTCGAAAGCGGTCGAGGTGCTGGTCGGGGCGAGAACCCGGTACGCAGTCACCGGCGCGGCGCGACCGCGCAGGACGAACGAATCGAGTCGCTCGCTCGAATAGAAAGGAGCAATGTGCCGTTGCGTCGATTCGCTGGCCAAGAGCTCGTCGGGACGAGCGAGGGAGCGAAGCCGGGCGGCAACGTTGATGGTGTCGCCGCGCAAGCTGTAGAGCCCATGGCGCGGGTCGCGCGCCCTCGCGAGCACGAGACCGGAGTGCACACCGGTGTGCAGTCGCAACGCTCGCCGTAACTTCGGCTCGAGCTCGTTGCCGAGTTCGCGCACGTACCGATGCAGCTCGAGCGCGCTACTGACGGCGCGCTGAGGGTCGTCTTCGTGCGCCGTCGGAACGCCGAACAGGGCAACCACCTCGTCGCCCACGAATTGATTGACGACCCCGCCGTGCTCGTGGACGACGCGCGTCGCCTCACCTTCGAAACGGTCCATCACCGCTTCGACCTCCTCCGGATCGAACACCTCGTTCAAGGCGGTGTAGCCGCAGAGGTCGGCCATCCAGATCGTCACCCGGCGCCGTTCGCCCTGCGCGAGAGGCGGCAACGACGCCGACGTGTGCGGACCTTCGGACTTCATCGTAGTCGATCTCGACCGTCCTATTGCCTCACTCCGGCCAACCTGGAGAGGGCGCGCAAACCGGGCATGAAGAAGTATCCGCCCCCGCGGCCTCGCACGAAGGACTTGAGCGGAGTGACCCGTCTTCGTGCCGGGTCACCCGGCAGCTGGAACTCTCCGCCATCGTTCGGTCCGATGATGGGGTCGGGCCCGTTGTGCTGTTCGGCGAACTTCGGGTTATTGGCCCAAGTCTGCTGAACGAACTCGAACTGCCGCCGAATGTTCGTATTGAAACAAAGAAAATGGAGGCCCCTCTCCGTCTTCGGCTTGGAGGCCTCGAGCGCGTCGAGGTTGGGCAAGAAGGACGAAGGGTCGAGCGGGGAGTCGATCGGCTCGCCGTAGGGACGACCGCGCCGCACCAGCCGGTGACGATTGCTGATCCTCAGTGATTCGCTCGGGTCGGCGAAGAGCCCATCTCGGGGATTGGCCCGGCGGACGTGCGAGCTCGCCGGGCAGGCGTGCCCCTTCGGGTCATCCCGGTAACCGAAGGCGTCGAATTGCTCGAGGCCGGCGGTTTCGGTGCGCGCCGCCTTGACGAGTGGAGCGCCGTTCGGCCAGCGACCCACCATTTTCGAAGCGAGAAAAATCGGATCGCAGTCGAGCTGACGCGCCTTCTCGCGAATGAACTGCCAAAACCCGAAAACGTCCTGCTCGAGCTGACGAAACACGAGAAAGCTGCCGTTTTTGGCGAGGGCATCGGGACCGCCGCCGTCCGGTAGGCCTCCGTACTCGTTGGGATAGCCGAACACGAATTCGCCCGCCCGCACGAGGTTCTCCGCTTGCGATGCCTGCGCGATCCCGCGCCGAAGCTCCTCGGCCGTGGCGGGATGCAGCGCGAGCCGAGGCTGCGCGACGCCGTCGCGAAATCCGAAGTGTTCCCGGAACCAATATTTTCGAAAGCCGTCACCATCGCTGAGGGTGTGCGTTTCGAGGCGCCTAGCCACGCGTATTTTCGCGGCGTCGATCTCCGCGTTCGCCGCTTCGTCGAGCGCCTGCAGCTGCGTCGCCGTCCTGGCGTAAAGAAGGAGCACCGCATGAATCGAGTCCGTGGGCCTACCCCAGATCCAACTTTCGGGCGCCTGGCGGTCGAGATCGCCGAGAGCCCGGTTACGCTGCGCGCTCTTGGACATGCCCTCGCGGAATTCGAGTGAGAACGCGTCGAGCTCGCCGCCAGGCAAGCCGAGTGCGCCGAGCCCGTCGGAGGTGAATGCGAGGTTAGTGGCCGTTTCGTGATCGCGATCGGAGGCGGGCGTCACTCGAACACGAGCGAGCCAGCCTCGTGCAGCCGCCACATCGCTCATTTCGAGGAGCAAGAAACGGGCGAAGGGGAGCTCTTTGTAACCACGAATGATGAGTCCCTGAATGTCGTCGAATTCGATGCGGTCCATGGCGCGTTCCGTCAAAGCAGGGCCAACCACGCTCGGTCTTCCTCCGGCGTCCCCTGACGAGAGATCCCGTGGGCGATGTCGAGGCCGTGTTGGATGTTCGCAAGCGTCAACTCCGGGTAGGCGCTGTACCAGACAGGGGTCTTGATTTGGCGCAGGCGGGTCCACTCTTTGAATTGCTGTTCGTGCTTTGCCCCCGCCCCGACCAAAAAACAGGTCTCCGGAAATCCTTCGGTGTTGCTCCAGATCGCCGAAAGGCCTGCCGCTGCACGATCCACGAACTCACCGAGGTAGCTTTCCCAGCTGCCATCGTAGTCGCTCAAGAAGAGAAGTCGTTTTCGTTTTCGTTTCTTGTCGAGCAACATCCAGCGGCCGAAATGGATGCTCGCGATGCCCCCCAGCGAGCCTTCGTATCGATCCACCAAGCGAACGCGTATTCCGATGGCCCAGAACGCAAATCGAAGGAAAAAAGTGCGGAGGAGTCCCGGTTTCACCAGCGCACAATGGGTGAGTGCATTTTGCGCCACATGATCTTCTTCGGTGCGAACCCGAGAGACTTGCCCGTCGCGTAGAGGTCGTGGATCTCGCGCCAGCGGGTCCGGACGCCTCGCGTCGAACCGCTCCTGGACCCACAGCGCTAGCGCCAAAACCGCCAGCGGTGTGACCCCCGCGACGAGGAGCCACCCGCCCTGCGCGCCGAAGCCGAAGGCAACGAGCGCCGCCACGGCCGCGAGCAACAGAAATGGGCCGGCCACGATCGCGGTCCAAAGCGCTTTGCGAATCCTGCGTGCGGCGGGCGAGAGGCGGCGCAGCACCGGTGGGAGGACGCTGCCGTCGATGGGAGCGCCCGCTTCGCGTAACAAACGGCCGAGCCCAGCCGGGGTGTCTGCCGTACCGCCCCCCTCCATCGCTGCGTCGAGCGCTGCGCTGAGCCGGCCGCGCAAATCGGCGGTTCGGCTGACCACGTCGGTGGTGGCGCCTTCCACTCCCTGGTAGGCGAGGAGCGGCTCGACATTGTGCATGAGGAGAAAATCCCTGACCTGCGAGTTGGGAGCCTCGGGGCCGGGATACTCGCTCACGTGCGCATAGATCTCGTCGAAATGGTGGCGCGCGACTTCGACGACGCGGTCCAGACAAGCCTCGCGATGCGACGCAGGCGGAGCCGAAGGCCCGCGCCGAGTAACACAAACCGTCGCAGGCGCGGCCGAAGGCCCGCGCCGAGTAACACAAACCGTCGCAGGCGCGGCCGAAGGAACCGACCTGTCGACGACCAGCGCCAATATCAACTGCGGGGGGAGTGTCTCCGTGGGGGAGAGCACCGCTTCGTCCACCAGCGCAAAACGGGCGAAATGCAGCCCCCTCACCTGATCGAAAGCCATCACCGGCCGGCCCGGATTGCCGGTTAGCGCCGCCAATGTTTTGGCTACATGGTCGACTGGACTCGATCCGTTGGTCCCCCGCACCACGTCAGTGACGATGGTGAGTATGTCTTGGGCCACGAGGTCCTCCTTCGCGGTCGCGCCAGTATACGCGAGTTGGCAAAGACATGTGGAATCGGTAAAAGACAAAGTTGGAGTAGGACGATGCGACAGGAGTATCGCTTATGAGCATTTCAGGGGACAGTCTGGGTACGGCCTCTCGGATTGGCGGGCGCGCGGCCCTTTTATCGATTCCTTCGGCTGTTCCCCCGCCAGAAGAGAGTGGCTCACCGGAACAGCTTGCCGACATCATCATCGGGCGCGGCCGGGGCGTCGCCGCCGCGCCATCGTGGGCATCGCGGGTCGTCGCCGCGCTGCGAAGCCTGCTGATCCGAACGATGGCGCTGCCTCTGGGGGTCGTGATCGGCGTATTCGCAGGAACGCTCCTCGCGCCGGGCACGTTCTTCCTAAGGCTCGCGTGGCACAAGCGGATTCTCCTTTTCGTTTTCGCGCCCTTTGCCGGCATTTTGCTGGGGGTCGCAGGCGGACTTCGATGGATGACCCAAGGTTGCCTCATCGATCTGCCCCTCGTTGCCCGGGTATTGCATCGCTGGCGACCGATCCTCAGTCTACCGAAATCGCTGACCCACCATGGTCTCGGGCTGGTCATCGTCACTCGACACGCCGATGTGCGCCGGGTGCTCGAGCGCGAGGACGTTTTTCGCGTCGATGGATACGACGATCGGATGAGCGCCGCGTCCGGCCGATTTTTCCTAGGCTTGGATGGTTGTCACACTTATGACCAAGAACAAGCGCTCGGAGCGCACGCGCTCGGCCGCGACGAAAAACTGCTGAGAGAATGCGCCGGAAGGCTTTCGCGAGCCCTGGTGGCGAAGGCCGCCGAGCGCCCCTCTCACACCTTCGACATCGTGAGCGAGCTCGCCCAGGTCGTACCGCTGGCGATCCTCAAAAACTATTTCGGCGTGCCGGACACGCCCGACGAGCGTCTGCGGGTCTGGCTCGAGACCATGAGCTTCTTCATTTTCAACTTTTGGGTAGGAGGTCCGTACCGCGCCGCCGCAGTGCGGGCCGGCGCCGAGCTGCAGCGACATCTGCGGCAGCTGATCCACGAACGCACCGAAGCTCTCGCGCAGGGCCGTCCGATCACCGACGACGTGCTCGGCCGCATGCTTCGCCTCGTGAAGCAAACGTCCACCGGCCCGGCGCTCAGCCCGGCCGAGGAGGATCTCGTCGTCCGGACCATGGGGGGCCTCATCTCTGGCGCCACGGTTCCGACCATCGGTGCTTTTGTTTCGGCGATCCATTATTTACTCGATCTGCCGGCAGAGTTTCGACAGCGTTTGCGGGCCGCCGCGCGTGGCAACGACGACGTCACGATGAAACGTTTCCTCCTGGAGGCCGTGCGTTTCAGCGCGTACCCCCCCACTCTGTACCGGCATGCCGTCCAACCGTATGTGTTCGCGCCGGGTACGGCGCACGAGACGACGGCGGAGGAAGGTGCCTGGGTCGTGACCGTGCCGTTGCTCGCGAACTTCGACCGGAGCGTGTTTCAGCGCCCTGCCTCGTTCGATCCCGATCGCGCCGACACTCCGGGGGGAGGTCCACTCATCGTCGGCTGGTCGCGTCATCGCTGCTTGGGCGAACACATGGGCGCGATGCTCATGGTGGAAATGGCGAAGCCTCTTTTCGCCAATGACGCCCGTCGATTGGCCGGTCACGCGGGCCGCTTGCAAAAAGGCGATCCGGGCCGCATTCCCGACGCCGACTACGCGCGTCACCTCATCGTACGCCTTGCAGCTCAGCGCTGAGTGTTTCTGGCCTTGGAGGCAGGGGGCGATTTCGGACGGCGAGTCTTTGCTCCGGAGGGGGACGTTTTCGCGGACGAGCCCGGGGTGTCGTTCGCTGCGCCGGTGTCGACGTTCGCGGTAGCTTCGGTCGGGCTCGTCGCGATCGGCGCGGGGTATCCATTCGCGCCGTTCTCCTGAATCGCGTCGGCCATCGGCAACGGCGCCGGGACCTTCGCTTGCCCATCCGCACGTCGAAAAAGATGCAGGACCGCGGCCAGCACGATGAGTCCGCAGGCAGCGGCTACGACTCCGATCACGATGCGACGCAGGCGCTGCAGTCTTTGCACCAGCACGAATCCGGAAACCATCTCGTCGCCGAGCTCCGGGATGGATGCCTCGGACTTGCGTGCGCTCGGCAGATCGGCCACGACCGCGGAGGATGATGACTCGGCAGGGTTCGAGCCATTCGTGGAGGAAGAAACCGAGGCCCCGCTCGCGTCGCTCTGCATGCTCGCCCCTTCCATTACGGTCCCGCCTGCGGAGCTTCGCCGGCAGCCAGTTCCGCTTGTCCAGTCAGTACTTTATCGTGCGGCGCGGCGACGCTTCGAGCGCGCCGCCGTGCGGGCCTTCGACATTTGGCAGTAAGATGAAAATACTTCGTCACGGGCATACAACCCCGACAATGGAGCGGGGATCGTACGCTTCTAGTAGGTGGCGCTTGTTCGAAGCGATCAACGGTCGAGCGAACTGACGTGCTGAGATCTCGTTCCCGTCAAGCGAGGTCGCCGAGCGTCGAGACTGAGTGGCCCCGGACCGAAGTATGCGATGAGCAGCGCGCCTCCGAGCATCGAGAGATTTTTCATGAATTCGATTTGTTGCATTCGCGCCATCATGGGGTCGGGCACGGCCCAGAACGCATGCATGATCAGGGTGACCGGCACGAGAAATAGAACGATCAGCCAAGCGCCGATACGTGCGTGATACCCGAGTACGATGCTGAGGCCGCCGACGGTCGCGATGATGCCGGCCAGGGGTACGAGAAGGCTCGGCATCGGCACCCCCTGGCTCGCCGCATACCCGATCGTCTGCTGCGAGAAATGGCTGAGCGCCGCCATTACGAAAATCGCGGAAAACAGCACACGCCCGAGCACAACGACGTAACGCATGAGGTCGTGCTCGCCATGCATCGCGCGGCTGCGCGGCCCTCCGAATTCAGATCCAGCGACGTTGCTCGTCATGAGTTCCTCCGTAAAGGGAACGCCGGCGGGCCGAAGGCCGCGCCGAGTAACACGATCGTCGTCCCACACCGATCTTTTCGGCGGCAGTGGCGGTTTGGCGCGCGGGCTGGGACTTTGGGACGTTGGACAGAGGTAATACGATGGCCCCTCATCATCGCTCGTATCGATCCTTTGCATGATCATCGCATGGGGCCTACCCTGTGCTCTTCTCGTGTCGAAAGGAACGTTTCGTCGGCCAAAGCTGGTCCTTCGCTTCTTCGTGCTGGCGTGCGCCACGGCATCGGTGGCGTGTAGTTCTTACGAGCCGACGCGAGGTCAGCGGCGAGGTGGCCAGCTCTATCACCGCATGTGCGCGGTGTGTCACGGTCCGACCGGCGCCGGTTACCGAGCCGATCAGGCGCCGGCCGTCACCCATCCCGAATTCTTGGGATCGGTGAGCAATGACTTTCTGCGACGAGCCATCGCTGGCGGTCGATCCGGCACGACGATGTCTGCCTGGGCCAGCGAGCGGGGCGGCCCGCTCGCGGCGGCCGATGTCGATGCGCTGATCACCTTCATGCGGGCATGGCAGCGGAGGGCACGTCCGACACTCGATGAGGGTGCCCCGGCCGGCGATGCTGTGCGCGGCAATGAAATCTATGCGCGCGAGTGCGCGCGGTGCCACGGGCCGCGAGGCACCGGCGGTCCCTATGTCAATATCGGGGAGCCCGGACTGCTCTCGACGGCGAGCAACGGCTTTCTGCGCCACGCGATCCGTCATGGCAGGCCCGGAACTCCGATGGAGGGCTTCGCGCCGAGCTTGGGCGATACAGCCATCGAGGACATCCTCGCGTTCATGCGAACCTGGCAACCGCCGCCGAGCCATACGCCGCCGACGCCGCCGAGCAAGGCCTTGCCGCTCACGCTGGGCCCCGTCCCGTTGAACCCGCAAGGTCCTGAACCGATCGGTTTCAAACCGCATCCTGCAACGACGAAAGCCGATGTCATCAAGGGCCAGCTCGATCGGCACGCCAAGATGGCACTACTCGATGCACGCGCTCCATCCGATTACTTGAACGAACACATCGCGGGGGCGGTGAGCGTGCCGTTCTACGACCCCGATCCTTTTCTCTCGGCGCTGCCCAAGAATGCTTGGCTCGTCTGCTATTGCGCCTGCCCTCACGCCGAGTCGGGCCAGCTCGCCTCGAAGCTTACCGCCGCCGGCTTCACCAAAGTCACCGTCCTCGACGAAGGGCTCGGGTTCTGGCGCTCGCGCAAGTACGAAACCCACACCGGCGCGCAGCCCTAGCATGCGGCGAAGTAGCCGTAAGCCAACATCGTCAGAGTTGGGCTAAACTGGGGGGATGCTTGGGCGCATCTTCCTTGGCACCGCCGCGGCCGTTGCGCTGCTTCTCCAAGGGTGTGCTCCGCTCGGAGTTAGTCGATACCAGAGCGCGGGCTCGGAAACGTCCGGCGCCGGCAGCGCCCCGGGGCCGAGCGTCGAGCGAGAGCTGCGAAACGATCCAAGGGGCCTCTTTTTCCGGATCGCGCAGGCTCGCGGTCTCGCGCCGCGCGCGGACGTTCCCATCCTTCTCGATCAAGAGAGCGGGTTCTGGACGGCGTTTCAGGAACGAGAACGGCACCAACAGGCCGAAGCGAATGTCGACACGCGTCCCTTTTACTTGGCATTCAACTTTCGCCCGCAAGTAGGGCCGGAGACTCCCGGTATTTCCGGCGTTCTCGAGGAACAGCTCGTCGGCTTCTACGACCCGTTCTCCCACAGCGCGCACGTCCGCGCATCCAAGCTCGGAGCCGGCAAGACGGATGACGACATGCGGTTCATCGTCGCCCACGAGCTCGGGCACGCCTTGCAAGATCAAGCTTTCGGGCTGCTTCGCCCGCTCGCGGGTGCCAGCGACGACGCGCAACTTGCGTTGGCCGCCGTGCTCGAAGGCGACGCCAGCGTCGCGGCATTCGGCCATCTTGCGCAGGTGCACCGCAAACCCCTGCGCCGCGTGCTCGCGCGCGCGTCGGATTTCGTTCGCGAAGGGACGTGGCAGCGCGAGATTGCGACCGACGCTCACAGCAGCGCCCTGCGTCGAGCTCCCGTCGACGAGCGCGAGCGTTTGATGTTTCCTTACATGAGCGGGCTCACGTTCATGAGCGATCTGTATCGCACCGGGGGCTTCCCGTTGATGAACGGTGCGTTCCGGACGCCGCCGACGAGCACCGAGCAGGTCCTGCATCCCGACAAGTACCTCGCCGGCGAGGGACCGGTGCCCGTTGCGATCCCCGAACCGCCAGCTGGATGGCGGCGTGTTCTCGGCGGGCGGATGGGGGAGCTTCTGACCGGCGTGGTCTTACGCCAGTGCAGCCCCGCTTCCGGCGCAGGTATCGGATGGGGCGGCGACGCGTTCGCTATCGTTCAGGGCGCCGGATCTTCGGTCGCCCTGCTGTGGAGCACCGTCTGGGACGATGAGGGCGCCGCGCGATCGTTTGCCGATCAGCTCCAGGGGCTCACCGCCTGCTGGGCGAGCGCAACGAACCGTACCCAGGCCTTCAGCATCGCTGCCTCGACGCTGGTCAAGCGAGACGGGACGCGGGTGGCGCTCGTACGAGGTCTGGATCCAACATTAGCCGAGCGCACGGCGCGTACGCTGCTCGCGCTCCCCGAAAAACCGCCCGCGCGGACCCCGCCTTTCGGCCCGCTTCGCGTCGTACCCGCGAAACCGAGACCCACCGCTGCGAAGGGGAGATTCCTGGGCACAAGCTATGCGAACGACATGCTCGGTCTTCTGGCGCCATTGCCGCCTGAATTCACCGTGGAGCTCGACAAGAGCGCCATGTCGCTCACGATCACCAGGCCCGCTCCGTCTTTCGCGCTCGCGCTTCTCACCG
>Ga0137375_10004016_pt1 | contig 17504 bp, 19 predicted proteins | sample SagtaG_24_FD_104936 | JGI IMG/M metagenome (GOLD analysis project Ga0137375, IMG submission 104936) | Vadose zone soil microbial communities from Sagehorn Ranch, Mendocino, California, USA - Sage1_R_113_16 metaG | ecosystem: Environmental > Terrestrial > Soil > Vadose zone | place: USA...
GTATTCCCCAAGTCGATATTGTGGGGATCGAGATGCTTCTTATTTTTTTGGAGCACTATACAATTCCTGCCGGCACATCCGAAGATGAAGTGTTGCGTACCCTTCGAGATCGAGCGCTTATTTTTGTCCTGGCTGAAGTTGGTCTACGCATCGACGAAGCTTGTAAAATGATTCGGGGACAAGTTGATTGGAATGCTGGACGAGCAATTATCCGCGGAAAAAGAGATAAGGAAGCAGTAATACGTATCTCCACCAGGACAATGAACTACCTAAATGCCTATCTAAGCTCTCGCCAGCATCTTGATGGTGCAACGGGTAAACCTTTGATGTCTCTCTCCCTCTTTGCACGTCACGATCTGGGAGCCGGGCAAAAGATACTACCCATGACCACTACAACAGGACGAGCGATAGTTGCTGATTGGATATCCAAATGTGGGCTGAAGGATAGACCTGCCAAAACTACCCCTCACTCACTCAGGCACTATTATGTAACGATGATTTATTACGAAACGCGCGATTTGAAACTTGCGCAGGAACTGGCGAGGCATGATTCGTCCGAAACAACGGAGCGGTACACACACTTGTTTGACAGAAGGTTGGACGAAGCTTATAGAAATACGTTTGAAAAACCGCGAATAACACCAGTGGATATAACTGCACCGCTACCCACCAATAATGCAGGATAAATATGGACCCGGCTATTTCTGCCGGCGAGAGACAGCGAGAGCACCGCGCTCATTGGCATTATGGCCACTGGCGGCATCAACCCTACGGGAAACAGCGGGCATAGATACGGTCAAAATGGATCCGGCCGGTATTGGTGCGTGGCGAAGGTCAGCCCACTCAAGGACATATTTATGACCTGCCCTCCCCCACCGATGAATAATGTTTGCTAGTAAACGTCCGAATTTCATTACAGTAAATTTCCGTGATATTTTACAGTTGCGGTTTTTGTCCTAACTTCACTTGCTGACTGATATATATGGCGCTTCATCAAATCACTAGAACAGACACAGGCTACCAATGCTCAGTATGCCTCTGGACGTGGAAAAGCCGGCCAGCTTTCACGTGCCCAAATAGATATCTGGTGCAGCTCCCACCAACCTGAAAACCAAAGGACAGTTGAAAGCTTTGTGGCTGAAACCGGGCCCGGTTATCCTATTTCTGTTTTGGGATGGAAATATGCAGCTAGTCGTGCAAAACGGGTTGATAGGATTTCTCATCAGCTTGGTGATAGTTCTTGTCTTGCTTCTGCTCAAACGACCTTATCTTGCGTTTTAGGCAAGCAGACTATTTACCAAGAATGAAGATAAGACGGACAGCACTCTTCGGGCTATATGATTACCTGTTCGACACTGCGACGAAGCGAACGCGGCATTGGGTCGGCGTAGCCAAATCGTACCAATAACTGTGGCAGAGCATTTCCAAGCCCTATGGCACTCTGGAATTGTCCGCGAACACTTGCTATTTCAATAGGCTGGTTCAGGAAAGCTGACTTGATATTCAATAATGTCATCTTAAGCGCTAAACGTTCATAAACCTGCCCCGCGCGTACCCATGCGGCTTTATCGTCCACTTCTGAAGCAACCACAACTGCTCCAGGGGAACTACGCAATTTCTTGGCATCTGCATCAGCTTGCTGCTCAGGTTTAGTACCCGCCACAAATATCTGTCCCAGCCAGCGCGGCACTTCGGGATTGCCCGAACAGCGCGTGTAGAGACCATCGAATGAGGCCAGAGTTTCCCTCTTGTTGAAACGCAGCCAGTGAATTAGCTCGTCAATGAACGCTTCATCGGCATACTGGTTTAGATTGCCTTGATTGACGTACCCTACCGTCGTCTCCATATCGGCTGGATTTAGCACGAAGCGCAGCACCACGCCGGGTTCCAGAGATATAGTTTGCACCTGCTCCAAATCATCAATCTTAATAGGTTGACCGTCATATTCCGATCGGGTATTCTGTCGCAGCGAAATGGCATCGAACATCGCCTCGCGCTGTGGAGTATCGGGCGTCAAACGGATGTGAATCAAATCCGCCGTATCAGGATAGGTCACTTCAGATGCATATCCGACAGCACGAGTAGCCACTAATAAGTTCTCCAGCGCGCAGCCCAGGCTGATCCATAGTTCGCGCTCATGGGGATCAACCGCAGATAAATGGCGAGCATAATCCGGGTGGATTTCGATAACATTTTCTTTGATGGCAAACTTCCACGGCTGGGTGTTGTGTCCATTCGCTGCAAGCGTAGCATAACGGACTAGTTCCCGCATTTGTACCGAAGAAGTTGAACCTACCTCAAAAGGTCTCCAGGTATGGCTGGTCGCTTGGTCATAATTCAGCCATGGGGCATACGTATACAAGACATGCCCGCCTGCAGTTGTTACGCCAGCAACAGCCAGGATTTTTATGAAATCACGACGGCTTAGGATTGGACGAGAAGGTGCTTTGTTCATGGCTCAACTCCTTGATCGAGGTCCACCCGGATTGACAGGGTCATTTCTTTCTGCCCTTTCACCAATGTTTTGAAAGGCGGCATTGCTTCCGCTCGTCTTTTGATGCCAAGCATACATTTGCGCATCATCCAAATGTCGAAGAATTCGATGAGCAGGCTGAACAGAATTGTCGGTGAAAACCATCGATATTTCACACGCACACGTGTTACTAGACGAAAGCGAGTTTCCTCTTCAGGGTAGATTTCCCAAACCCACGTGCTGTCGCCTATATTGTCCCACCACAACACCCATTTGTTCTTACTAAAATCTTTAACCCGCATGCCTTGTTTTCCATCTGGGCTCATGGGAATCACATCGCCAACTTGTATGTTTTGATGTTCCGATAGGATGCTTTCTGCGCTTGGTCTTGCTAAATTATCCAACAGGTCGTAGCTATACCAACCGGCCCGGGTAACACCCATTTGAACGATCCAAGGATAGATATTTTCAGGCGGCGCATGGATCGTAACTGCCCGCGTGGCATTGAAGGTAGGTTGGCTGACAATCTCATCCCCAGGCATGGAGCGTTTGATTTCATGGTCTGTAGCTCCCCAATGCAGCTGCCAGCGGCGAAAGATGGCAAGATAGATTAGCACGAGAATAACGAGAATAGAAGCAATAACGATAATAGATGGTTGCATTTCAATTTTCCTTGATTAAGTGGGCTAATGAATTAGGATCATGCCTTTGTCATTTGCCTAATTCGTGGCTTTGCTGCAGGCAGTCCGACGGTGGCAGTTTCCTTCCAGCCAAAAATTTTCATGGTTACGATTACCAGTGCTGCGAGAAAAACGGTTGCGAATGCGAACGCGGCTGTGGAAACTGGCACCAGCAGACTGATCATCAGGTTGTATGAAAAATGGATCAGAATGGCGGCTAGTACACTGCGTCCGTTGTGGTTATAAGCCAGAGTCATGAGGACGGTCAGCAGCAATATCTGGATCATAAATAACCAGAAAATAGGCGTGAACAGGCCCCAATGATAGTGCGTGGTGCCGCGCATAAAAAACAATGGAAGATGCCAGGCCCACCATACGGCAGACAGCGTGAGGCTGGAGCGGAGCGGAGACCACGTTCGTTGGAAGGATTCCAGTACAAAGCCGCGCCATCCCAGTTCTTCTGAAAGCGGTCCAGCAATCAGCATCATTATAAGGAAGATGGGGATGCTAATTGGGTCAGCAGCTAATAGTTTGAGATTGGGCATAGCTGGAAGTACGCCACCGAGTAGCACATCTAAGGCAATGCCTAGCACAATAACAACTGGGATAGCAAGCAGAGATAGCAGCCACCAGATTGGGCGAATCCGGCGCGGATCGATCAGCCGCGCCCAGAAATCGCGGCGTACCTCTGCATTGAAGCTACGCAGTACAAAGGCAAGAGCTAGCAGTGTGGGTCCGCTTCCTCCCAGTGTGAAGAAAACGATATTTGGGAAGGTGGTGCTCGGTTGCCCGTTGAATATGGCGATGCTCCAGCACAGCCATGAAAAGACGAATGTGAACAGGATAAATCTGCTTGCAGGTGAATTTTTCATAATTTTCCTTATAGGTTATCGAGATCAACTTCATTAACATTAGTGGCTAAACGGTTTATCCGCTTGACTTCCATCAGCGTCAGGTTGAGGCTGCGTACCTGGCTCAAGATCCCGAACAGAGCTGCCTGGTCGGGAAGGCTGCCGCGCAGGAGAGTGCCTGACGTGCTGCTTTCTTTACTGGTGGGTGAGATTTCCATTCCTTCAAACCACTGTGACCACTGGCTATCGAGGGTTTCCTCTACCCGGATTTCGTACCAGCTGGCGGTCATAGCCAGTGAAAGAAGAAGCTGGCTGTGCCGATCAGGTACTTGATGGCGATCAAGATTCCCACAGCAGCTACGGCCTGGGTTTCGCCAACAATCAGGGGCAGCTTCCAACCAGCAAGAGCCGAGACGATGATGATCAGGATGGTGGTACCAAGCAGATATCCTGCGATCGCCAGTGGAGAGGCCCAACGACCGCTTGCACCCACTTGCCCAATCCCACTGACACACATTGCCATGCCGACTATCAACAAGGCAATCAGACTGGCGCGCGGGCTGCCAATCAAAGGAAGTGTCTTGCCGTTGAATGCAGCGAAGACTATCCCCACCACCACGCCCAAAAATAGAGGCACCATGACGCTATTAAAGATATTCATCGTATTTCCTTTCATGTCAATCTCCTTTTTTAGCTTAAATACATCATAGCCCTCCGGTCGGCAGATCCACAGTGTCCGAAGGGCGTATCTTGGGGCGTAATATGGATTTATTTTATGGTTTCAGGGATTCAGTAATCCCAAGGAGCGTCCGCGGGCTACGGCTCCGGTGCGATTCTCTACCCCCAGCTTGCTATGGATATTTTCTACGTGTTTCTTGACCGTACGGATCGAAATGACCAGCCGGGCAGCGATCTGCTGGTTGGTCAGTCCCTCTGCCACCAATTGCAGCACTTCCTGTTCGCGCTTGCTTAATGGCTCGGGCAAATCCTGCGTAGCTCCATCTATCTTGGACATCTTCGCAGGCCCTTCGAACGCCAGCAACACACGCTGAGCATAAGCTCGCAGAGAGATATCCTTAGCTCTCGGGTTATGCTGTAACCAGGCCTTCAAGGTTTGTCTCAGCGGGTCACCCGCATCCACGAAAGTCCGCAGATTGCCTTCTGGCTTTCCCAGGCGTAAAGCTTCATCTAGAGCGGCCTCAGCTAAGGCTGCATCCTCATGATAGGCGACTGTCATCAATGTCAGGATGGCGATGCGGCTACCGTGACGTTCGCCTGTTGATGCAGACAAACGCTCTAACAACGCAGCAGCTTCTTCAGTACGTCCCAGCGCTAACCATGCCCGGCATAACTCGATCTGGCCGGTTTCATACCGGAAACAGGGTTCCAGCTCAGCCCGGGCACTTGTCTCTCGCACGAAAGTTTCCAGAGCCGCCTGGTTCTCTCCGGCTGACCATAACTGTATTTGCGCTTTTTCGAGAGCATAGATAAATTCAGGATGGAAATGGTTATTTTGCTGGAGATCGTTGGCCCGTATCAGAGTTGCCTTGGCACTCGCCAGATCATCTTGCGCTATTTGCAGGCGTGCCAACAGGCTGTAACCCAAACTAAGAACTTGGGGAATGGGCCAATCTTCCATCAAACGTAACCCCTCTTGCACCTGGACATTAGCCTCCTCCAGCCGATTCCACTCCAGAAGAATTTCACTCCACAACAAGTTGAGAACACCACCAATATAAAAACGCCGGTTTCCCCGCTGGCGTATATAGGTTTCGTTTTCCGTTACCAGCGCCAATGCCTGTCGAAGACGACCCTGTTTCTGCAGCACCCAAACCATGCGAAGCACAGAAACGGGGACCGCATTGGTGCCGTTGAGGCGCTTGTCACGTTCGAGCGCATCTTCATAATAGCGCATCGCACTGACAAAATCACCTTCCATGTAATGAATGGTCCCTAACACTACAGCTACACTGTTGCGCATGCCAGTGTTGCCTTCGAGGATGGCCGCGTAAGCCTCGCTCAGCGAATTATCCAGTGATACTGGTAGGTTTTGAAAATCAGCTAGGTAGGCACGTAAGGCTTTCGCAAAAGCCCGGTTGGCATCATCACCAGGCTCGGGCTTGCGGCCAGCTCTTGCCAGTTGCTGCTCGGCGGATTCTACGAACGGCAGGATACGCCCTGTCTGTCCACTGATGACATACACCCAGGCACTTTGCAGGCATAAGGACGGTCGCTCAACGATTACTTCCATGGGAAGGCGGTTAACAAAGTACATAAATTCCAGATCTACAGTCTGCCAACGTTCCCTAATATGCAGTTCGATCAAGTCAGCTGCGCGGGACATATCTTGGGCCTTGAGCGCGTATTCAACGGCGAGGCGCGGATCGCTATTATCCTCATACCAGTCGGAGGCTCTCCGGTATAACAGGGTAGATCGTTCCGGTCCTTCCCTCTGCAATCTGGCGAGAAGCAGGTCATTGAACAGGTGGTGATAACGGTACCAGTGACGTTCCTCGTCTAGCGAAAAGACAAATAGGTTGGCTTTGGCCAGTCGTTCCAGGAGCTCTTGGGCTTCTCTGGTCTTTTTGCCGGTGACTTTTGCACACAGCTCTGCACACATGCGTTCCAGAATGGAGGTCTCCAGTAAAAAGAGCTGGACATCTTCCGGCTGGTTTGCGAAGACCTCTTCCATAAGATAATCCAAAATGAATCGATGACTACCTGAAAATTCCCTGATGAACCGGTCCACATCGAGTGAGTGCTGGAGAGATAAGGCCGCCAATTGCAGCCCGGCGATCCACCCCTCGGTACGAGTTTCCAAGATTTCCATCTGACCCATCGAAAGGTATAAGCCCATGCTTTGATTGAGAAAAGCAACAGCTTCCGGCAAGGTGAACCGCAAATCATCCTGGCGCAGTTCGACTAACTGACCCCTTGCCCGCCGGCGGGCCAACTGCAAGGGAGGATCCTCCCGGGAGATCAGTAGCAGCCGCATTTGAGGCGGCTGGGCTTCCAAAAGGAGTGCCAATGCTTCGTAAATGGCAGGATTGGTAATGGTGTGGAGATCATCCAGAACCAGGAAAAACGGACTTGGGGCGGCCGCCAGGTCATTATCCAGCAGCGTCACGACCTCTTCCAGGTTTGCACCGGGCAGCTGCACAAGTGCAAGCGCCTCACTTCCAGTTCCAGGCAGAACCGTTTGCAGAGCAGCAACCAGATAACCAAAAAAGAGTGCAGGTTGGTTATCCCGCTCATCAAGCGAGACCCACGCTGTTAGCCCGCCTCCATGGCTAGCCAGCCACTGGATAACTAATGTGGTCTTCCCCGATCCTGCTGGCGCCGAAATGAGCACTGCTTTACAGGCTGGTGACTGGATCGCATTCAAGCGCTCCATCAGGCGTGGCCGTTCTACGAGCTGAGCCCGGGCGGCCGGCGCAAATAGTTTTGTCCTTTGCAGTGGAGTGGTCATGTCGCTGGATTCTATTACTCATTGAAAATAGAATCAATCCTAATAGTCTCATTCTGATTTTTGGTGCAACAATTTTAGTATATAAGCTCAATCCTTGCCTTGAAATTTATGTTATCCCCTACTCTGCCAATGCTGGCAACCAAAAGCGTAGCCAGTGATCGCGTTCCCGAAGGGTGAATTGAACACCGGCATCAAGCGAGTCAGGAGAACCCTTCTCTGCATCCAACATGCAAATAGTTTTGGGGTTGTTGATCTTTCCAAATATGCGGGTGTGAAAAAGATCGAGCCACGGCAGTACATCGTTGACGCGTTGTGTATTCAGCGAAATGAACGGCCACGCGCGGCGAGCAGGTCCACGTAAGAACAACCAGCGAAGATTTTGCAAGATGTCCGCATTATGCCCCATCATTGAATCAAGCCCGTCGATCATAAGGAGGACAGACTGTTGGATAGTCCTATTGGCGTGTGCCCATGATGCTAGTGAGAGAATAAGGTCTGCGGCACCTTGGCTACCTATTTTGAATACACCGACGCAGTTACTGATATTTCCCAACGAGTTCCATTCATCAGGATGATTGGTTATCACTGCAAATTGGACATTCCCAGGTTGGTGCATCTTGCCTACAGCTGCGGCGATGAGTTGTAGAAAAGCAGATTTTCCTGAGCCGGGATCTGCCGGAATAAGAATTGGTCCAGGAACGGGGTCATGGAGATTGAGAAGAACTGGCAATCCATCTGAAGCAACGCCGAGGAATAGAGCCTCGTGCGGCATCGGTCCAAAATCGCTCAGAACTTCACTTAGAGATGGTAAGGATGGAGCAAGCTGTGTCTGAGGTCCCCCACCAGGGATAACTTCTGTCTTTAGCTCGCTTAGGGCTTCTAACATAAGTGCATATCGGTTGATGTCTGTCATGTATTAGTCCTCCATATATAACGTGGTCAAATTATATGGATTGGGCGCCTTCTCCCAATGTCGATTCAGAGTGTAAAACTTGTACGGATTTTTGTCAATAGAAACTTGAGTTTCTGTATACAAATCTTCGTACAAGTTGTCACTTTAACAATAGATTGGCTGCTCTTAGAAGCATAGTTTGGACAAAAGTTTATATTTGGTCGTTTCTACCTAGAATAAAACAGGAATCACAGGGGTATCCTAATAAGTGCCAAAGATATCTATCCCTTCTCATCCATTTAACTATCTTGCGACAGATATACAAGCCGCCGTTCTGACGCTCATTCGTCTCTCATCCTCTTGCATTTTATGAGATTTTAGAAAATATTTCAAACCAGTTTGATATATTTTCCCAGGAGAGACAAATGAGCTTGGCACAGACCACATCCAAACCCCTTGGGTTTCTCAAGCTTTTGGCACACGATATCCGCTGGCGAATCCTTCTGGCTCTAGCCAAAAGTGATTATAGGGTCAACGAATTGGTGAAGCAAATCAAGCAGCCACCAAATTTGATTTCCTACCACCTCAAGCGTCTGCGACTGAAGAAGCTAGTTACTGAGCGCCGTAGTTCAGCAGATAGCCGGGATATTTACTACAGCTTGAATCTCGACCAATTCAGTCAGATGTATTTTGAGACTGGACAAGTTTTGCATCCCGCATTGGGAAATCCCAGTAATCAACCTGATCCTGAGACCAAAGCCTTTGTCGAGAAACCCGTTCGTGTCCTATTTCTTTGCACACATAATAGTGCCCGTTCCCAAATGGCTGAAGGCCTTTTACGTGAATTGAGCCGAAATCAAGTAGAAGTTTTCAGCGCTGGCAGCGAGCCGACACCGATTCACCCATTGGCAATAAAAGTCATGTCGAGCAGGGGTATTGATTTGAGAATGCATCGAGCCAAGCATTTGGAGGAATTCTTGGGCCAGGATTTTGATTATGTAATCACTGTCTGTGATCGGGTACGTGAGGTCTGTCCAGTATTTCCCGGTGACCCCGAGCAAATTCATTGGAGCTTCCCTGATCCAGCTGCTATTGAAGGTAGCCAACAAACACAAGAGAAGGGTTTTGAAGACACGGCCCGTGAATTGACAAACCGGATCCAATATTTACTTCTGATGATTGGGCGTAGACAAAAGGAATAATAATGAACCAACAGGCTTATCTGCTGCGTCGAATGGGTGCGGAACTTTTGGGCACCTATGCTCTTGTTACGACAGGCTGCGGCGCAATTGTCGTTAATTCTCAAACGGGTGCTCTGTCCCATGTCGGAGTTGCACTCGCCTTTGGTCTGATCATCACTGTGATGATCGCCGCCACTGGCCACCTTTCAGGTGCTCACTTCAATCCAGCTGTCACTCTGGCTTTAGGCTTCATTCGTCGTTTCCCCTGGCGCGAAGTTCCACTATACATGAGCGCTCAATTACTCGGAGCAATTCTTGGTGCGTTGACGTTACGGTTGTTATTTGGACCGACCGCCAACTTGGGAGCGACATTACCACAAGGTGATCCGATTCAATCACTTGGGTTGGAATTTTTGATGACAGCAGGACTTATGTTTGTGATTACTGCTGTCGCAACGGATCCGCGCGTGCCCACGCCGCTTGCCGCTTTGGCCATTGGAGCAACCGTTGCTTTGGGTGCATTGTGGGGCGGTCCAATCAGTGGTGCATCCATGAACCCAGCCCGATCCTTTGGACCGGCAGTAGTTGCTGGAGCCTGGTCCTACCACTGGATCTATTGGCTTGGCCCTATTATCGGCGCGGTTTTTGGCGCCTTAACATATCAAATAGTACGATTACCAATACTCCAACCAGAGCAATCATCCCCAAATCTTCAACCCCAGTCTGGAGATTAAAATGCAAAGCATCACTATCTTTGGCGACATTCATGCAAACCTACCAGCATTGGAAGCAGTTCTAGCTGACATGGAAGCGCGCGGACTTTCTCCACTGTACTGCTTAGGTGACTTGGTGGGCTATGGAACCTTCCCCAATGAAGTGACTTCCATCATTCGAGAAAAGAATATCCCCACGATCATGGGTAACTATGACCAAGGTGTAGGAAATGATAGCGATGATTGTGGTTGTGCTTACACCAGCAAAGAGGCTGAAGCACTTGGCAAACGTTCAATTGCCTGGACAAACCAAAACACCAGTTCTGATAACAAGCTCTTTCTTCGACAACTTCCTTCAGATATTCCTCTGCAGTTGGATGGACTCCGCGTTCGACTTGTGCATGGCAGTCCGCGCAAGATCAACGAATATTTATTTGCGGATCGGCCAGATGCCACTCTTGAGCGCTTGTTAGACATGGCTGAGGCTGAGGTTCTCGTTTGCGGACATACTCATATTCCTTATCATCGGACTCTTCCCAGTGGCCGGCATGTGGTAAATGCTGGCAGCGTGGGCAAGCCAAAAGATGGCAACCCGCAGGCTTGCTATGTGGTGTTGGAAGCAAACAACCGTGATCTTACCGTCACGTTCAGGCGCGTTCCTTACGATGTGGAACGCGCGGCCCGGGCCATTGAATCCAGTGCGATGCCACACGAATATGCCGAGATGCTCCGAACTGGAACTGGATAGACTTGGAAATCGAGTGTACCGGCCAATAGCATATAGAGTCTTGATTTCTTTAATTAGATTATTAGATTCCAAAAAGGAAGTATGTAGTCTAATTTCATCGGCGGAGAATGGCCTCCGCCGATGTTGGTTCACATAAAGGGAAATAGTCAGATATCAAGCGTGGATCATTTCGGTGATCTTAAGAGCAACTTGTTCCGCATGGGCTTTGATCTGCTCCTCAGGAAGTTCATCGACTCCAAAAAGGTCTCCGTCCAGTTCATAGAGGCTATCGGCAATGATCAACTCCGGTTTGAGATCATTCAGAACGCCCTGCATCATCCGAGAAGCACACCGTATAAAACATCCTTCCACTGCAACGACACGTTGAGCATTTCGGACGAGACTCCTTTGGCCCGTATCTTTCGTGAACGCGCCACCTAAGCAAATGCGGACCGTCTTTTCCGGCATGAGGCCGTAACAAATTTTATTAGCGGCTTGTCGAGCAATCTCCCCACGCAGGCAAGCGCCCTCGCATGACAGTATCGCAATGGGTTTTGTCGCGTGCCGTTGAGCATAATCCTCGCACAATGAACAAACGTTTTTTGTCTTTCGAATGTGAACAACCTCGTATTGGCTATCATCCTTCGTCGATGGATCGTTTTGAGTAGGCATATCCTTTTCCTTTCCAAGATAGTGTTTGTGTCTCTTACTGAAGGACGAGAATTAGAGGACGAACGATACAACCAAAATGCAACTTCGCCAGGCAGCTGGAAGGTCACCTGGCGAAGTGAAAAAATTGTTGGAAAGGATGTTTACAAAATCTAAATTTTGGATTCGCAGACTAAAATCCCCTGCTGATCAACTGAAAAGTCACATACTGCTGAAAGCACCGACTTGAGTTTCTGTCTTGCTCGATACAAGCGGATTTTTACTAATTCCAAGGAACACCCAAGTCTTTGTGCGATTTCCGGGCAGGTCATTCCATGGAGATCATGCAAAAGGATTGCAATGCGATGATCATCAGACAGTCTACTGACATAAGCCTGTACGCAGGTGCTCATTTCCTGTTGATCGATCACCTGATCCAATTTCAGTTCATCGAAATCTTCGATCTGCCCTTCCAAGGTATCGGATTGCTCTCCTTGGTTGTCTTCGAGGGATTGGCTTTCCATACGATATGAAGCTTGACGAAATCGATCATAACAAATGTGTGTAGCGATTCTGTACAGCCAAGACGTCAATGCACTTTCATTTCGCAAAGTGGATAATTCGCTGTGAACGCGCAAAAAGGTCTCTTGAGTCAGATCTTCAGCTTCATCTGGTTGATGCATCAGACGCAAAATATAGCGATACATACGGTCATGATACCGACTGAAAATATCCTCGAAAGATAAGGTCTGTACCTCTATAGAGAAGTTCTGTGTTTGCATTGTACTCATTATTACCCTTTAATCTACCGCCGGGGAAAATGCCAAGTTCCTTGGTAAAGTGAGGCGGCAAATCGATTTCTTAATGTTCATTGATACGGGCGTAGTGGATTTTAGCCATACTCCTAGTTCAGATACAATCTGACTTCACAATCTCATTTTACATATTTTAAACCAGTGCTGCAATCTGATACTCAACCTGACTCAGACCAAGCGTATTTACATTAATAATCGTAACGCGGTATAAACACAACCTTCTTCAACAGGTGGCGTGGTTAGCGAACGTAGCAAAATTGACACCCACTAACTCGCTGATTTCGCCGTTGATCTCACGCAGGAAATTGATGGCTCCCTGCTGGGATTGGGAATAGTCGATGATCACTGAATTGCGTTGGACCCTCTGTTGAAGTAAGCGCAAGGAATCAATCTCAGCCTGATTTACAGGGCCCTTCGCCTGCTTTTGGCGCAGACGGGCTTGTAACTGAGTAAGTTGTTCCAGCAAGGTGCACGCTTCGTTATCTGCTTCGAAATGACTGTGGGCATTTTGATAACGGATGAATGCTTCGGAAGCCAGCAGATTATCAATGAGTGACTGAGTGGCTTCCTGCAACTGAGGGGATACTATTGTTGGCATTGTTTTCTCCTACCCACAACAACTCACGCCACACGCGGCAGCATAGTTCAAACCAATGGATTCAGATAGTCTGTCGCCTAACGCTTGACACAAGGTGGCGAGCTCCGTTTGGGCTTTGAGATATTCCTGCACAACGGGCTGACCTATAAACGCAGTTTGCAGACTTTCCAGTTCGGTGCGTTGTTCAGGGCTGAGCGCGTTGAGCATCAATAGAGCACGCCAGGAAGTCTGTTTTTCCTGATATACCCATAGTGCTTCTTGTGCAACCGGATCCTGCTGGAACCGATCCGCTGCCTGCTCGAAGGCTTTGAACTGAGACATCTCTGCCAGCACAGCAGCAAAATTGCGGGCAGCCTGTTTCACCACTGAGGGCGGCGCAATTTCGATATCATCAAATACTTTATCGTCCATAATCAACTCCTTATCGTACGTGGAAACCCCAAGCTTACATCTACATGGTTGAATTCATCCACGAGGTTCGAACACTTCGACATCAGTAAGCTCTTCCAAATTTTTACGTAGAAGCGGCATGGAGATTTTGCCTCCACTGCTGACAACTTGGCCCTCTATTAACACAAGCGGTAACTGCGCTTCCGTTGGCATGGGTGGACAATCAACGTCGAACAGGTTGTAATATTTCACTTGTACTCTGTCACCAAAACGCACCCTTAATTGTCTCGCAACCCAATTGGACACTTCACGCCAGGAATCCTTCGTGCCTTCTGCACATGCGACTGGCGCACCGACAATTTGAACAAGAACTGGCTTGCTCATGCAATCACTTTTTCCATGTCATACATCTGCTCACCCAGTTTGGTCAGCATCTTCAAGCCTTTGATCTCATTTGGCAGCAGAGGGATTTGTACGAGCGGCACGCTGAACCGTTTCGCAATTTCTTTTAAATATTTTTCCTGCATGACCCGACGGGATTGCACAAAAGGCGTCGTGGTTTGCTCAGGTGGAATGACCATGTTGGCGACTACCAATCCGGGATGGACGCCAACCGTGACAAGTTCCTGCGTTGCCCGCCAGGCTTCGAGGATGGGCGTCCCTTCGGGATACATCACAAACGCAAACGTGCTTTGTTCGGGATCAGACATCATCTCGATGACTCTTCCAAATCGCTCTTTCGCAACATCATCCGCGGTGGTCACGTCCACTGAGGCAAAAACCTTCACGTCGATCTGTTTGCTCCAGTCTACAGGCAATTCCAGCAGGCGCAACGTGTGACCCGTCGGTGCGGTGTCGAAGATCACAGAGTCCCATTCTTCCTGCGAGGCGTATTCGATGAACTTATCAAATGCCGCCATCTCTTCCGTACAGGGCGAGTTGAGTTCCTCTTCCATCATCTTAATTGCAGATTCCGGGCGTCCGCGCTGGCGCGCATCGTCGAGGATGCGTTTCCTATACGTTTCTGCCGCGGCTTTCGGATCAATATTGACCGCCCATAGATTCGGAAGGCCAACTACTTCTGTAACCTCATCACCAACAGGAGAATCCAGCACATCGCCCAAATGCGCGGCGGGATCGGTGGTCAATAGCAGAGTTTTGTGTCCTTGCCGCGCCAGCCATACGGCTGTAATGCACGACGCAACCGTCTTGCCGACTCCGCCTTTGCCTGCAAAGAAAACTGTTCGCCTACGACCATTCGGTTGCACCTGTGCTCGCACAAGATCAAGAGATGATGCGAATGATTCATCCCGCAACTGGACATATACGGCTTCATTCACCTGTGAGGTTGATTTGCCATCGAAGAAAATTTCTCCCACCTCACGTAATTTCCGTACCCCTTTGATTTCGTCTGCAAGTAGAGTCATGCCTTCTTTGGCATACGGGAAGTCAAGCTCGATTTGCACCAGGTAACGCGCCTGCATTTCAGCCCGCGCGGCAAAGAGTGGATTACGCGCAGCCTCGTGTTGGATGATGCCGTTGATGATCAGGCTGAAATTTTCGATATCCAGTTTGATTAATTCGTTGATCGCGCGGCGGGTTTCCTTGATGGATATCGCCTCGGGGTGTAGCACAAACACAAAACGGGTCTGCTCAGATTTCCGCATGGCGGAGAGGGCGCGCTCGTACTTGTGTTTGGCATCTTGAATAGCAGCCGCAGGTCCAAGACAGGTTTGACCGCTGCCCGCGCTGGCTGCGTCAATGGACTGGCTCCACTCGGAGGGAAGTTCGAGCAAACGGATAGTGTGACCCGTGGGTGCAGTGTCGAAAATTACGATGTCGAAAACCGTACCATTTTCAGAGGGGACATCCAGAAAATCGGTGAAGCGATCAAAGGCGGCTACCTCTGCCGTACAGGGCCCGCTCATCTGCTCCTCCATCACCTGGACAATCTGTGGAGGGAAGGCAGCACGGATGGGTGCCATGGCACGGTCAATGTATTCCTGTGTGGCTTGGTCTGGGTCGATCTCCATCGCGGATAAATTCGGCACATCTGTAATCGCGGTGACTTGATGCCCAATTTCCTGCTCAAAGACATCCGCTAGATTGGAGGCGGGATCTGTAGTGACGATTAGCGTACGTTTCCCTTGATCAGCGTAACGCACCGCGTGGGCGCAAGCCATGCTGGTCTTGCCCACGCCACCCTTGCCAGAGAAGAATATAAACTTTGTCATTTTGCCCCTCCGTTCAGAGCTTTGTTGATTTCATCCAACGATGGATACGCACCTGCTTTAATCACCTTGCCGTGAACAACGGTGATCGGCAGAGCTTCCATTTGTTTTTCACGCACCAGTTTCATGACCTCGACGTTACCCAAAAAGGCATTGGGGTTGCTAGTCATCTGGTAACGCTCCACGCGGAGATTGGCGCGTTGGAGGCTGAAGATCATTTCATTCACATCCAGCAACGTCTGATCGAGGGTTGGTCCGCATAATCCAGTTGGACAGCACATTGGCGGGTCAAAGAACTCCACATCGGCCAGGGCGATGGAAGCAGGTAAGGTATTTAATACAGGAATGATGTTGCTCATGATTGTCCTTCTTAAGAAATTGAGTTCATGCAATACAAGGTTCTACACAAACGTTTGTTGGAATGAGTGAGAGAGCATTGTATAAGGGTCGTTATAATTTACAGATTTGTTGCAGAGATAAAAGCAGGCACACACTGCGGACATTCACACGAAGGGTTAATCTGTGTATTGATGAGTGCAGAAATAGATTCGGCAGGGAGTCCGCTCAGGCGCGCAAAGTCTAGAAGTACGTCTAAAAGAGAAGGGTCTTTCAATTGGTAGAAAACATAGCGACCTTTACGTCTATCAGTCAAAACATTTGCTTTACGAAGCGCCATGAGGTGTTGAGAGATATACGCCTGTCGCCAGCCCAGCGCGGCTTCCAAATGACAGACACAGGCCTCGCTTTTTCCAATTGCGAGCAGGATGGCAATGCGTTGGGGCGACGCAATCACTCCAAGGGGTGCAAAGATTTCTTCTGCAATTTGAGGAAGGGATTGTTTGCTCATATTCATACTCCTGAATATATAATACCGACATATTCGATTATTTGAATGTAACAACTGTCATCATTTGCTGCGACAAGTATCCTTGCCGATATTGCCTAAACCTGCAAAACCTAGTTAAAAGTGTAGGTCCTATTTTGTGTAGCGCAGATCAACTATCCACGCGTAAGTATTTCACCTCGGCCAATAGCGGCAAAGCCAACCTTGTTGCATCGGTAGATCTGAGCAGGCCCGGCGGCGCAAGATAACCTGCCTTGCTAATAAGCCAGTTTTTCAGAATGGCTTCTGTAACCCCAAGCGGCTGCAGTATCTCCTGGACCGCCCGAATGAACAACTCCCTATATCTTATTCGGTCAACGGTCTTCGGATTTGGCAATGTCGGTGCGTCCCAAGCCCATACGCCTGGCGCTGGAGCAATATAGATAAACCTGATGCACTGTCCTCGTTTTACACTCTTTCCCAGTGCCTGTAATTGTCTTGCTACAACAGCAGAAGGAGAAAGCACGCTATATCGCTCCGGCTCGCGGCTAAGTGTCTGCGTTACCACCAATTCCTCCAGAGGCACTTCTCCTGCTTTCAAGGTAGCTAACTGTTCCTGTAAAACGGCCAAGATTTCAGGCAAAAGGTCTGTTAGCTTCGTGGGATCACTTTCCTTTGCCAGAATATTCAAGACCATCATCTGGGTGTTGGCTATAAAAATCGGAGTATCCCTTCGACGCAAAGCAATGCCTCGAATTTTGTGTTCACTATCCGGAGAGAGTCCGTAGAAGCGATTAGCAACTCCTAAGTTGGTATTTGCCCGAGTTGCCAGGAATGCAAACCAAGGATAAACGGTGCCGTCAAAATCCATCGGCAGATGAGTTGCGCGTTCGATCTCCTCCGCTAGAGCCTGATAATCCTCACGGGTTGCATCGGGCTTGGTAACAAATAGACTATCCACATAGAGGTGAAGCACATTAAAGCCAAGTTCTTCTGCAATCAATTTTGCGCGA
>Ga0137375_10004019_pt1 | contig 17493 bp, 14 predicted proteins | sample SagtaG_24_FD_104936 | JGI IMG/M metagenome (GOLD analysis project Ga0137375, IMG submission 104936) | Vadose zone soil microbial communities from Sagehorn Ranch, Mendocino, California, USA - Sage1_R_113_16 metaG | ecosystem: Environmental > Terrestrial > Soil > Vadose zone | place: USA...
CCAGGCCAGCGTACGTGCTCGGTCGACGGCGCGCGAACATCAACGCGCCGCCAACACGTGCCCGGCGGTCATGGGCGCCGCTTGCCCCTGACCGTCATGCGAAGGCATGCGCCGTCCGCGTGATCGATCCCGTTCTGCGGTGCCCCGGTCCTGCGGATCACCAGGATCCGGTGACGACCTCTCACCTGCCTGGTGGCCAGCCTGGGCCCGTCGCGAAGGCTCGCACGGCCGCCAGGGGACGTGCCCGAGATGCAAGGGAGAGGCCGTGACATCACCAGCCCTGCCCGACTACGCGCCCATCCCTCGGTCCTTGCTCGGCCCCGCCCTCAACGACCAGGGCTACCACGTCGCCGCGTCGAGCGGAACCTCTACTGGGTCACCGACGCGGTCTACCGGTCGGCGTTCCTTGACGATGACGAAGGCGTTTCGGGGGGATTCATGACCACGACCTCACGCACGGCTGCCCAGCGTGCCCCGGGGCAGGCGCGGCGCGGCTTCCACCCGGGGATCGCGCTGGCGGTGATCGCGGGCGCGCAGCTGATGGTGGTGCTGGACGCCACCATCGTCAACATCGCCCTGCCCCACATCCAGAGTGCGCTGCACTTCTCGACGACCGGCCTGTCGTGGGTGCTCAACGCCTACACGCTCACCTTCGGCGGACTGCTGCTGCTGGGTGGCCGCGCCGGCGACATCCTCGGCCGCCGCCGGGTGTTCATCACCGGCATCCTGCTGTTCAGCCTGGCGTCGCTGCTCGGCGGCCTGGCGACCTCGTCGGGCTGGCTGCTGGCCGCCAGGGCGTTGCAAGGGGTGGGCGGCGCGATCGCCTCGCCGACCGCGCTGGCGCTGGTCACCACCAACTTCGCCGAAGGCCCCGCCCGCAACCGAGCATTCGGCGTGTTCGCGGCCGTCTCGGGCTCCGGCGCCGCCGTGGGGCTGCTGCTCGGGGGCATGCTGACCTCGTGGCTGTCGTGGCGCTGGGTGCTGTTCGTCAACGTGCCGATCGGCATCCTGCTCGCCGTGGCGGCGCCCCTGTACATCGCCGAGTCCGAGCGCCAGCCCGGCCGCTTCGACGTGGCCGGCGCGCTGACCTCCACGGCGGGGATGACCTCGCTGGTCTACGGGTTCATCCGCGCTGCCCAGCAGGGCTGGAGCGACGCGGTGACGATCGCCGCGTTCGTGGCCGCGGTGGTGCTGCTGGCGGTGTTCCTGGCGATCGAGGCCAGGACACGCCAGCCGATCACCCCGCTGCACATGTTCCGCAACCGCAACCGCGCGGGCAGCTACGCGATCATGCTCGGCCTGGCCGCCTCGCTGTTTGGGATGTTCTTCTTCCTGACCCTGTTCGTGCAGGAGGTGCTCGGCTACAGCCCGCTGAAGGCGGGGCTGGCGTTCCTGCCGGTCAGCGCGGTAATCATCGTGACCTCGCAGCTGGTCGCGCGGCTGTTGCCGGTAGTCGGGCCCAAGCGGTTCATGGTCGCCGGCGCGCTGCTGACCACCGGCGGGCTGGCGTGGCTGTCGAGGATCACGGTCAGCAGCGGCTACCTGGACGGGCTGCTGGGCCCGATCCTGGTATTCGGGCTCGGCATGGGGTGCCTGTTTGTGCCGCTGACGCTGACGGCGGTCTCGGGGGTCTCGCGCCAGGAGTCGGGCGCGGCCTCCAGCCTGCTGAACGCGATGCAGCAGGTGGGCGGGTCGCTGGGGCTGTCGATCCTGGTGACGGTGTTCGGCACCGCCAGCCGCAACGAGGCCACCAACCTGGTCGGCAAGTTCCTAGCCACCGCCTCGCCGGCCGCGCGGGCACAGTTCCAGCGGACCGGGCAGCTCCCGGGCCAGATCTCCGCCCAGATCCTGGCCCACGGCATCTCCACCGCGTTCGAGTTCGCGGTCCTGTTCGCGCTGCTCGCCCTGGTCATCAGCCTGGTGGTGATCCAAGCCCGGCCGGCCGGCCCGCCGCGGGACGCCGGCACACCGGTGCCGAGCGAGACCGAGGCCTGATCCGGGAGACTCCTCCCAGTGCGCGCCACGACTGGAGCCGGGAGGCCGTCAGAGGCCGTCATGGGGAGCAGGCTCACCGAGATCGTCGTCGACTGCCGCGACCCCGCCGCGCAGCCGGCGCTCAGGAGCGGTCCCGGTTTCGAGGATGAGGCTCGGGCACGCCTGGGCGACCCGTGGCAGGCGGTCAGGCGGCGGGACGGAACCGCAGCCGGGCTCGGTCGGCCAGCCAGGCGACCCGCTCGGGCCCAAGCCTCGGCGGTAGCCCCTGCAGCAGGTCGGGCACCCGCCGGGCCGGAACGATGGTGACACTCTCGGCCCGCACCAAGCCCCAGGGGACGCCGGCGCCGTGGACAGCGACGATCGCGGCGACCTGGACGTCGGCGATGCCGAGGACCTCGTCAGCCTGGTCGGCCTGCCACACCACCTTGCGCAGGGCCGAGACCAGCAGGTGGCGGCCATGCCAGACCATGCCGTCGTGGTCCAGCCATAGCCGTCCCCGGTAGTACTTGGAGTCGATGACCAGCACCCCGCCGGGGCCGATGACCAAGTGATCAAGGTTGGCCTGGGTGCCAGGACGGCCAGGTCGTGCAGGACCGCCCAGCCGCGACGCTCCAGGGGAGCGAGCAGGCGCGCGGTGCGCCGCTCGCCGGCGGCGCCGCGCCGCCACGCCAGGGTGTCGGTGCTGGGGCGGCTCACCCCCTCCAACCTCAGCGCGTTCTACCGCGCCCTCCTCACCGACGCCCGGCGGGACGGCCAAGGCCTGGCCCCCAAGACCGTGCGCAACATCCACTCCATGCTGCACCGGGCCCTTCGAGACGCCGTCCGCCTCGGCTACCTGATCCGTAACGTGGCCGACGCGGTCAGCCCGCCGCGTGGCGCCTCGCCGGAGATGCAGGTCTGGACCCCAGAGCAGCTGCGGGCCTTCCTGGCCCACGCTCGCCAGGATCGCCTGTACGCCCTGTGGCTGCTCGTCGCCACCACCGGGATGCGACGCGCCGAACTCGCTGCGCTGGGTTGACGTCGACCTGAACGCCGCTCGGCTCTCGCCCCGGCGGCCCAGGGTGGTCGTCAACTATGCGGTCCACGAATCCGAGCCCAAGACGCGGATGGGCAAGCGGTCACTAGCGCTCGACCCCGCCACGCTGGCTGCCCTACAGGAGCAGAAGGCTCAACAGGAGCAGGAACGCGCCCAGGTCGGGGCGGCCTGGATGGACTCGGGGCTGGTCTTCACCCGGCCGGACGGCTCCCCCATCCACCCGGACCTCATCACCGACTGGTTCCGGCGACTGGCCCGCGGCGCCGGCCTCCCGCCGATCCGGCTACACGACGTCCGCCACAGCTACGCCACCGCGGCGCTGGCTGCGGGGATTCCGGCCAACGTGGTCAGCGAGCGCCTCGGCCACGCCAATATCGCCATCACCCTGGACGTCTACAGCCACGTGATCCCTGGCATGACGCCCAGGCTGCCAACGCCGTGGCGAGCCTGATCCTCGACGGTTTCGGCCCAAGCGAAAGGCCCGGACCGAAGCCCGGGCCGTCCACTGACAAAAAACTGACAACAGCCACATCCAGCTGTCCTATTGAGAGGAGGTGAAGCGCCGAACGTGCTGGTTAATCTTGGTGGCGGGGGAGGGATTTGAACCCTCGACCTCTGGGTTATGAGCCCAGCGAGCTACCAGACTGCTCCACCCCGCGCTGCGGGAGCGCACGGTAGCACAGCGCGGATCGGCGCCGCAATGCGGATTCGTCAGCCGGGCCTCGTGGTCGTGGTGGCGCCGCCGGCCGCCGCCGACGCCTTGGCGGAGGCCTGGATGGCTTGCGCGACGAGCTGGCCGGCACGGTTGACGTGGCGCTGGTACTCGGCCAGGTCGCCGGTCTTCAGCGCCTCCTGGGCGGCCTTGAACTCCTTGTCGGCGTCCTGCAGCAGGCGCTGCACGTCGGTGCCCGCGGGCGGCTGCGTGGTGCCCCCTTCGGGCGGCGGCTGCTGCTCGCCGGCACCGGAGATCACCTCGCTGAGGGCGCCGGCGAGGTCGTCGGCGAAGCCGACGCGGTTGTTGTAGAAGACCGCCACGTTGGTCAGCAGCGGGATCGAGTTCTCCGCCGACCCCTGCACGAACAGGGGCTGGACGTACAGCAGCGAGTCCTTGATCGGCACGACCAGCAGGTTGCCGAGGATGACCTTGGAACCCTCGCGGTTGAGCAGGGAGACCAGCGAGGAGATCTCCCGGTTGGCGAGGATGCGCGCGTTCACCTGGGTGGGGCCGAACACGGTCTTGCTGCGGTCGAGGTTGAACAGGGTGACGCGCCCGTAGTCCCCCGGGTCGGAGCTGGCCGCCATGTAGGAGATCATGTTCTCCTTGCCGTTCGGCGTGAACGGCATCACCAGGTGGAAGCCGAGCTTGTCCTCTCCGGGCAGCCTGGTCAGCAGGTAATAGGGCCGCATCTTGGCCTGCTCGCCCGGGATCAGGCTGCTCCCGCCCTGGCGGATCTCACCGGAGCGGTCGTCCGGCAGTGCCCAGAAGTCCTCGCGGGAGTAGAAGTCGCCCGCGTCGGTCACGTGATAGGAGGCGAAGCGCTCGGTCTGGATCGAGAACAGGTCCTCGGGGAAGCGGAGGTGCTCCGCAAGGGACTGCGGGATCTGGTCCTTGGGGGCGAACAGGTCCGGGAAGGCGCTGCGCCAGGCCTGCAGGAGCGGGTCGCTCTCGTCGAAGGCGTACAGGGTGATCGTGCCGTCGAAGGCGTCGACCACCGCCTTGACCGAGTTGCGGATGTAGTTGCCGGCGCCTGCCACGCCGCTGCCCGCCTCGGAGTTGCGCCGCGCGGCCTCGTCGAGCGCGATGCGCTGGGAGTACGGGTAGCGGTCGGTGGTGGTGTAGCCGTCGCGCACGAACTTGATGCGCCCGTCGACCACCACCGCGTAGGGGTCGCCGTCCCACTGCAGGAACGGCGCGACCTTCTCCACCCGGTCGCGGATGTCGCGGTTGAAGATCAGGCGCGACTGCGGCGTGATGTTGCCGGAGATGAGCAGGTTGAACTCGCGGAAGCGCAGGGCGAAGGCGAGCCGTCGCAGGAAGCTGGACATGCGGACGCCGCCGCGGCCCTCGTAGGTGGTGGTCGCCGGCGTGTCGCCACCGCCCGACGAGGGGCGGTCGATCTCGGGCTGCTTGGTGTCGACCACCACGTAGGCGGCGGAGTTCGGGGGCGGCTCGCTGAAGTAGACGCGTGGCTGGCTGACCGGGATGGGCGCGTTGCTGATGTCGAAGTTGGAGACGATGAAGTCGGGTTGCCCCTGCTGGACGGCGGTGTTCACGCGTGTCGCGACGATCCCGTAGCCGTGCGTGTAGCCGAGGTGGAGGTTCTGCCAGGTCTTGGCCTGGGAGGCGATCAGGTTCGAGTCGACCTCGCGGGTCGAGATCATCACCTGGCGCAACTCCTTGTCGACGGGGTAGCGGTCGACGTCGACATCGCTGAACGAGTAGTAGGGGGCGATCGCCTGCAGGTTGCGGACTGCCGGCTTGAGCACGTCCGGGTCCCAGAGGCGGATGTTGTTGACGGTGTCCTTGTTCTCGTCGAGGTCGCTGGCCTTCAGGTCGGTGCTGGCCGGGAAGGACTTGCCTGCGACGGTGCCCAGGCCGAAGGCCTTGCGGGTGGCCTCGATATTGCGCGCGATGTAGGGGCGCTCGCGACGCAGCTCCTGGGGCTCGACGCTGAAGCGCTGCACGATGCCGGGGTAGACGCCGCCGACCAGGATCGAGGTGAGCCCGAGCAGCACGATCCCGGCGACCGGGAACGCCAGCCCGCGGGTGCGGGCGCCCCAGAAGAACAGGCCGGCGCAGATGATCGCCACGAAGAACAGCAGTCGCAGGGCGGGAAGCTGCGCGTGCACGTCGGTGTAGGAGGCGCCGGCGACGAAGCCCCTGGTGGAGTAGACCAGCTCGAACTGGTCGAGCCAGTAGCCCCAGGCCTTGAGGGCCACGATCAGCCCGACCAGGATCGAGAGGTGGGCCTGGACCTGGGGGGCGACCCGGTCGCTGGTGACCTGGGGGCGGATGCCGCCGAGCAGGTAGTGGCCGGCGGCCGACAGCAGGGCGGCCAGGACCAGGGTGCTGAACAGCCAGCCGAACACCGCCCGCTGGAAGGGAAGCTCGAAGACGTAGAAGCTGATGTCGCGACCGAACTGGGCGTCGGACTCGTGGAACGGCACGGAGTTGCGCCACAGCAGGAAGCTCTGCCACAGGCCGGCGGACTGCAGGCCGGTCACCAGCCCCAGGAAGGCGGCCACGCCGATGCGCAGCGGCCGCAGGTACGGGGCGAGGATGGCGCGGTAGCGGTCCACCTGGGGGCGGCCGACGACGGCCAGGCCGTAGCGGGGTGAGAGCCGCTCGACCAGCCACAGGTTCGCCCCGATCACGATCGCGGTGCCGAGACCGGCGAGCAGGCCGAGGGTCAGCTTGGCCGTGATCTGCCCCCAGAACACCTGGGTCTTGTCGACCTCGCGGAACCACAGGAGGTCGGTGTAGAAGCGGGTGATGCTGCCGATGGCGGCCAGCAGGACGAAGGCCAACAGCAGGACGGCGAGCGTCCAGCGGCGAGGAGGGCGTCTGGCTGCAACCACCAGCAGACCCTAGCACGCCGTCCGTGCCTGCGAGAGGGCGTCGGCGACAGGACCCACCCCGTACCCTTTCGGGCCTCTCCCGCGCCTGGAGGTTCGTGCCTCCCGAACCGAACCGGGGGGTCCCGGGGGGAGGTGCCTTGATGGCGCTCGTGCTCATGCTGGCCGTGGTGTTGCTGCTGGCGGCGCTGGCCCTGGCGGTGACCGGAGGGTCCTCGCGCTGATCAGCAGCCGGGCCCGTCCGCCGAGGCGGACCGCTGGCGCAGGTAGGTGAGCGCGTCGTGCAGGTTGGCCACCTTGACCAGGCGGAGCCCGTCTGGCGCGACGCGCCGGGCCTCGGCGCAGTTGCCCTCGGGCACGAGGAACACGGTGGCTCCCTGGCGTCTCGCCGCGACCAGCTTCTCGCCGATGCCGCCGATGCGGCCGACGCGGCCGTCGAGGAAGATCTCCCCGGTGCCGGCGATGCGGCGCCCGCCGGTGAGGTCCTCCTTGGTGAGCTTGTCGATGATCGACAACGTGAACATCAGCCCCGCCGACGGCCCGCCGATGCCCTCGGTGTCGATCTTGACGTCGACCGGGAGGTGGTCGAAGAGCTCGCGCAGCACGATGCCGATCTGGGCACGGTCGGGCTCGTCGCCGGCCGCGCGGGTGCCGACGGTGACATCCAGGTCGGCCCGCTCCCGGCGGACGCGGACGGTGACCTCGTCGCCCGGGCGGTGCTTGGCGATCGCCTCGCGGACCTCGTCGATGCCGTGCACCTTGTGGCCGTCGACGCGCAGGATCTCGTCGGCCACCCGCAGCTTGCCGGTGGCCGGTGCGTCGCGCCCCACCTCCTGGATCTGGGTGCGGGACGGCTTGATCTCGTAGCCGAGCTCGCGCAGCGCGACCACGGTGGCGTTCATCTTGGAGGTGTCCATGTCGACCGTGTTCTGGCGGTCGATCTCCTGCGGGCTCTCGTCCTCGGGGTACAGGTCGGACCGCGGCAGCATCTGCACGTCCCGGTTGGCGAGGTCGAGCAGGGCCTCGTAGAAGCGCACGTCGTCGTCGATGCCGACCGAGGTGAGGTAGAGGTCGCCCTTGGACTCGTACACGGGGGTGCGGCCGGTGATCTTGACCCGGGCGAGGACGTCCTCGGCCGGCCCGGGCGAGAGCGCCACCACCGGCAGGCGGTAGAAGTTGAGCGCGAGGACGATCCCCACCAGCAGGACGGCACCGATCCCGGTGGTGACGCGCTGTCGCACCAAACCTCCCACCCGCGGCGCCGCCCTCCGAGACCGGAGGCCTTTCGTTCCATCCTATCGCCCGAGTGGCGGCCCGGCCGCTGGCGTGCCGTTCAGCGGCTGACGGCGGCGTCCACGAACAGCGGCGCCAGCTCGTCGATGTCTTCGACGGCGTGGCCGGCGCCGAGCACCACGCACTCGAGGGGAGCCTCGGTGTGGTGCACGCCGACCTGGGTCTCCCGGGCGATGCGGGCGGCGAGGCCGGGCAGCAGGCTGGCCCCGCCGGTCAGGAAGATGCCCTTGTCGAGCACGTCGTTGGCGAGCTCGGGTGGCGCCTCGGAGAGGGTCTCGACCACTGCCTGGACGATCTGCGAGACCGGGTCCTCGAGCGCGTCGCGCAGCTCGCCGCCGAGGAGCGTCACCGTCTTGGGCAGCCCGGTCGCCAGCTCGCGGCCGCGCACCTGTGCCTCGACCTCGCTCTGATGGGGGCTGGTCGACCCGATCGCGAGCTTCAGCTCCTCGGCGGTGCGCTCGCCGATGGCGACCGCGTGCTCGCGCCGGACGTGCTGGGTGATGGCCGCGTCCATGTCGAAGCCGCCCACGCGGATGGCCTTGGCGGTGACGATGCCGCCGAGCGAGATGCAGGCGACCTCGGTGGTGCCCCCGCCGACGTCGACCACCAGGCTTCCGGCCGGCTCGTTCACCGGCAGGCCGGCGCCGATCGCGGCCGCCATGGGCTCCTCGATCAGGTAGGCGGCCTTCGCCCCGGCCTGCATGGCGGCCTGGTGCACGGCCCGGCGCTCCACCCCGGTGATCGCCGACGGCACGCACACGACCATCCTCGGCTTGCCCATGCGCCCCGCGCCGACGCGGTCCAGCAACAGCCTGATGAGGCTGGCGGTGGTCTCGAAGTCGGAGATGGCGCCGCCACGCAGCGGGCGGACGGCCACCACGTGGGCGGGCGTGCGGCCGATCATGGTGTAGGCCTCGTCGCCCATGGCCAGGATGTCGCCGGTGCGCTCGTTGATCGCGATGACCGTCGGCACGTTGAGCTGGATGCCCTTGCCTCGCACGTAGACCAGGGTGTTGGCGGTGCCGAGGTCGATGGCGACGTCGCGGGCCACGGCCGCTAGCCCCTGCCTCGGGCGGAGGGGTGGGTGAGGCGTGGCACGGGGCCTCCCGGGGGGGTCGGGGACCGGTTGCGGACGCCTATTATGAGCGCGGAGAACCGCGGCGGGCCTGCCGCCGGACCAGCGCGAGCGTGGCGATCATCGCCACGCCGGCGGCGGCCCCCTTGTAGATGTCGCTCCGCCGCACCCGCACGCCGCCGACGGCGACGCCGCCGGACGGCATCCGGGCCGCGGCGGCGAACGCCTCGGCCGTGCCGCTCCGCGGCGCCCAACCGGCCGCCCGCAGACGGCTCGAGTCGAGCACCCACGGGTGCATGTGGTAGTGCAGCTCCCCCGGCGTCGCCGGCGAGATCCCCAGACGCCGGAGGCGCTCGGCGGTGGTGAACGCGAGCGGCTCGGGCAGCTGCAGGCGCCGCCTGCCGGCCGACCGGGCCGCGTCGCGCACCGGCACCCAGTCGGCCGGGGCGACGTTGTAGGTCCCCGGCAGCCCGCCCCCGATCGCGAGGACGAGCGCGTCGGTCGCGTCCTCCGGGTCGAGCGCCTGCAACGGCGGGTCGTAGCCGCGCACGCCGACCAAGGCCGGGGCCTGCATCGCCCGGCCGAGGAAGGTGCCCCACGAAGGCGCCCAGACGGCGCCCGCCCGCAGCACGGTGACGGTGCGCCCGCTGTCCTGCCCGCCGTCGAGCACCGCCCGCTCGATGTCGGCGAGCACGCCGGCGGGGGCGAAGTCGTCGTTCGGCCGCGGCGGCTGGCTCTCCTGGATCGGCACCGGGTTGTGCGGGTGGGCGCCGTACACCACCCCGCTGGACCACAGCACCAGGGTCGACGCGCCGGTGGCGGCCCGCAGCGTCAGCTCGGCGACCTCCCGCGCCAGGCTCGGGTCGCGCTCGCCTTCCTCGACCTGGGGGAACAGGACGACCGTGTCGGCCTCGGCGATGGCGTCGGCGAAACGCTCGGTGCCCGGCGCCGCCCGGACGAACTCGAACTTGGGGCCGAGCAGGGGCGGCTCCTGGGCCGAGATCCCGAGCACGCGCTCGACCGACGGGTCGTCCTCGAGCCGGAGGGCCAGGCCCCGCGCCGCCGGGTGGAGCGCGCCGACCAGCGCCACCGTTCGTGCCATGAAGCTCCCCTTCCTCGTCTGCGCCCGCTCGTCTAGGCTACCCCGTGGCCGGCGGGCAACGCCCGCCGGCGGCCGCACGCGACGACACCCGTGTGGTGGCCGCCGGACAGTCCTAAGCTTGGTGCATGAGCGAGTTCCCCGGCGGCGCCGACTTCTTCGGTCGCATCCCGCTGTTCCGTGAGTTCGCCCGGCTGCTCGCCGGCGAGTCCGGGCCGGTCAACTGGGAGCTGGCCAGGCAGGTGGCGGTGGCCACCGCGGCAGGGGCGGACGCGCTCGGGACCATGCCGCAGCTCCCGAAGCCCACGCCGAGCCCGCCTGCCGGCGAGCGCCGCGAGTGGGACGAGCGCCTCCGTCTGGCCGAGCTGTGGGTCGACCCCGCCACGAGCCTCGCCGGCAGGGGCGTGACCCTGGCGGCGCAGCCGGTCAGCCGGCCCGACTGGGCCGAGGCCGTCCTGCCCGAGTTCGCCCCCCTGGTCGAGCCCGGCGCCAGGCGGTTGATGGAGGCTGTCGGCCCGGAGTCGGGCGGGGCCGCGCCCGGTGAGATGGGCGAGGTCATGAGCAGGCTCGGCGCCCTGCTCGCCGGCCTGCAGGTCGGCGCGCTGGTCGGGCAGCTCGCGCAGCTCGTCCTGGCCCAGTACGACCTCGGCCTGCCCAACCGCGAGCCGGCCAGGGTGCTGGTCGTGCCGGAGAACGTGGCCGAGTTCGAGGACTCGGCCGGCGTGCCGGCCGATCAGTTCCGCCTCTGGCTCGCCGCCCACGAGGTGGTGCGCCAGCGCCTGCTCGTGGGCGTGCCGTGGCTGGCCGACCATCTGCGCGCGGTGGTGGTGGAGATCGCCCAGGCGACCGATCCGGACCCGTCCGGCCTGATGGACCGGTTGCAGTCCCTCGACCTCGGCGGGGCGGACGACCTGCGGGAGCTGCTCGAAGGTGGCCAGGGCCTGCTCGGCCCGCCGACGGCGGCGCTGCAGGCGGCCGTCGGGCGGCTGGAGGCGGTGCTCGCCATCACCGAGGGCTACGCGCTCACGGTCTGCGAGCGGGCGCTCGAGGGCCGGCTGCCCGCCCTCGGCGCGATCTCGGCGGCCGTCGGGAGGCGCCTTGCCGACCCGGAGGGGCCCCAAAGCCTGTTCGCGCAGCTCCTGCGCGTCGACGCGGAGCGCGCCGGCGCTGCCCGCGGGCACCGCTTCTGCCGCGAGGTGCTGGCGGCGACCGACATCGAGGGGCTCGACCGGCTCTGGGCACACCCGGACTTCCTCCCCAACACCGAGGAGCTCGCCGTCCCCGGGCGCTGGCTGGAGCGCAGCGGTCTGGTCGGCGGCGCCGAGGTCGACCTCGACGAGGGCCTGCGCGCGCTGCTCGAGGACGGTGCCCCGGCGACCGGCGCCGTCTACGACGAGAAGCCGGACGAGCCCGAGCCCGGCGACGACAAGCCGGACGGGCCCGAGCCGGTCGGCTAGGGCTTCCTGGGCTGGTCGGGTGGGGACGGCGCGGGGAAGGGGCTGCCGAGCTCCGGCTTGGCGGCCGGCTCGACCTCCATGGTGAGGCCGTCGAGGCCGACGACCACGACCTCGGTGCCGGCGGGCAGGTCGCCGCCGTCGCGGCTGCGGGCACGCCATTCCAGACCGGCGGCGCGGACCCGTCCCGACGGGCCGAGCGCGCTGATCACCGTGCCCGTCACCCCGATCAGGGCGTCGGTCCCGGTGACCGGCGGGGCGCGCCTGGCCGCCATCACCGATCTCGCCACCACCAGGAACAGCGCCGTCACGCAGGCCACCACGACCACCAGCACCAGCGGGTGCACGCGGGCGCGGGAGCCCGGCTCGTAGAGCAGCAAGCCGCCGAGCACCAGCGCGATCACCGCGAACACCGACAGGAAGGCGTGCCCGGCCAGCTTGAGGTCGAGCACGAACAGGCCCATGCCGAGGGCGATCAGGGCGAGCCCGCCGAGCTGCACGGGCAGGGCCTGGAACATCAGCAGGGCGACGATCAGGGAGAGCGCGCCGGAGACCCCGCCGACGCCGATGCCCGGGTGCACGATCTCGTACACGATCCCCGCCACACCGAGCAGGAACAGCAGGAAGGCGACATTGGGGTCGACCAGGCTGTGCAGCAGCGCGGCGGCCGGTCCGAGACCGGCGTCCTCCACCGGCGCGCCTTTGGTGCGCACCAGCACGTCCTTGCCCGCGCCGGTGCGCAGCACCTTGCCGTCGAGGGTGTTCAGGAACGCCACCTCGTCGTTGTCCACCGACTCGATGGCGTCGATGCGCTTGGCCTCCGCCGCCTCGACCGAGACCGACCGGCGCACGGCGCTCTCGTACCAGCCCGCGTTGCGGCCGTGCCGCTCCGCCAGGCCGTGGATGTAGGCGGCGGCGTCGTTGGTGACCTTCTGCTCCAGCACCTCGCCGGAGATGCCGACCGGGTGGGCCGCGCCGATGGTGGTGTTCGGGGCCATGGACGCGTACGCGGTGGCCGCCAGGATGAAGGTGCCCGCCGAGGCCGCGTAGCCGCCGGAGGGGCCGACCCAGCCGGCCACCGGGACGTCCGACTCGAGCATCGCCGTCACGATCTTGCGCATCGAGCTGGCCAGCCCGCCCGGCGTGTCGAGCTCCAGCACGATCACGCCCGCGTGCTCCCGCTCGGCACGGGCGACGGCCCGCTCGATCGCGTCGGCCACGAGCGGGTCGATCTCCCCGGTGACCGGCACGCGGATGACCGGCGGGGGCGCCGCCATGGCACGCCCGGGCGCCACGGCCGACGCAGCGGCCACCGCCCCGCGTGCCGGGCCGGCCGGCCCGCCCGCCACCCCAGGGGCCGCCAAGGCGAGGGCGAGACCGGTGGCGAGGGTGGCGGCCGCCAGGACGCGGCGCATCGCGCCGGCGCGCCCGGTGGCGGGCTCGCGGCGCCGCTCCGCTCCCGCCGCCGCAGGTCCGGCCGCTCCGCTCCGCTCGTCCATGCCGCTCGCCTCCCCAGCGATCTCGGCGCTCAGTCCAGCTCCGGGGGCGCCTCCCCGGCGGGCCCGTCGTGGTCCTCCAGGCCCTTGGCGATCAGGAACCCGCGCGCCCGCTCCGCCAGCGGGTAGCGGGCGACCAGGTCCCAGAATGGCCGCGAGTGGTCAGGCACCAGCAGGTGGGCCAGCTCGTGCACGAGCACGTAGTCGCGCACCCAGCCCGGGTACGCGGCCAGCCGGTCCGACAGCCGGATGGTGCGGTCCTCGGGGGTGCAGGAGCCGTAGCGGGCACGCATGTTGCCCACCCAGCGCACCGAGCGCGGCTCGGCCCGGCCGTCGAGGTAGCGCCGGGCCAGCATGCGCGCGCGGCGGCCCAGCTGCTCGTCGCCGGGCGGCTGGCGGCGGCGCTCCCGCTCGGCCAGCCGTTCGAGCATGGTGGTGACCCACTGGCGCTCCTCCCGCCGGGTCATGCGGGCGGGCAGCAGCACCACCACGGTGTCGCCCTGCCGGTAGGCGGTCACCGTCTTGCGCCGCCGGGCGCTGCGCTCGACCCGCACGAGTGGCTGGGGACCGGCGGCCGGCGGATCGGACCGGGGCGGCGGGGAAGAGGACGGAGCCATGCGCACCTCGGGGATGGGCCGTGCCGGACGGAGCTGGCGGGATCGCCGGCGCCCTGCCGCACCGGGGACCCCCTTACCGTCGAGTATGCCACGCGGTCCCGACGGCGAGGCCGCCCCGGGACGCGCCGGATTTTTCTCGTCCACAAGCCACCGGAGGGCAACGGCGCAGCTCAGAACGGCGGCTCCGATTTCCGTCCCCAGCGCCGTCCCCAGTGCCGGCGCCGGTTGTCCACAAGCAACGCCCCGGCCGTCAACACCCTCGCCGAGTTCTCCACAGGATCATCCCCAGACCTGGGGAAACGCGCGTTGACGGGTCGTTGTGACCGTGCCATCTTGCTTGGGCACGAGGTCTCCGGGAGGGCAACGGGCCTCGCTCTGTAAGGGGAAGGCAGAGCGCGGTCCAGCGTCCAAGCGGGGACCTCGTTCCTATTAGCAGCAGCAACGCCTGCCGCTCCCCCGCCGCCGCGTCCTGATTTGCGCCATGGGCAGCAAACGGGCAGCAACCGGCCTACTGGGCCGCCGAACCGTGCGCGGCGGCCTCGCGCGCCGCCACCTCCAGCACCACCGCGAGGCGGGTCTCGATCGCGGCGACGACCCGGGCGGCCATCTCCGGCGTGGTGTCGCGGTAGCCCATCCCGGTCCGGCTGGCGCCGAGCCGCCGCGCCCGGCTGCTGTTGTCGTGGCCCATCACCTCATCGATCACCCGGTCGGGGATGCCGGCGTCCTCCAGCCAGGTGGCGAAGGTGTGGCGCAGGTCGTGCGGGCCGTGCAGGTCGAGGTGCGGGAACCGCGTCGCCTGGTCGGCCGGAACCGCTGACCACCGGACGGGCTCAGCCGCGCCGCGGGCCGCGAGCCCGACCGCGTCGAGCGTGCCAAGCGCCGCTTGGATGGTCGCCGGCCGCAGCTTGCCACCGGGGCGGCTGAACCGCTCGCCAAGCTGCGCCAGGGTCTGCGGCCCGTCGGCGCGCAGCGTGGCCAGGACGCGCCGGGTGGCCGGTGGGAGGCTGCGGGCGGGGTCGTGCAGCTGGCGGGCCGCGCCGTGGTAGACGTGGCGGAACAGGTAGCGGGACAGCGGCCGGCGGGCGCCGTCGCTGGTCGGGTCGGTGAACAGCAGCGCGCTAGGGTCGGTGCCGGGCGGGAGCTGGCGGCGGATCGCCTCGGCGACCTGGGGCGCCAGCGGGATCGCGCGGATGCCGGCGGGGCTCTTGGGGCGCGGCCTGTAGCCGCTGCCGAACTTGCCCGCCTGGTAGCGGGTGGTGACGACCTGGAGGACTGGCCGCTCAGCGTCCAGGCGCGCCCGGCCCTGGCGGAGCCCGGCAAGCTCGCCGAACCGCAGGCCGGTGCCGAGCAGCACGACCACGTGATCCCACCATTGGGCCGGGAGCTGCGCGAGCAGGAGCCCGGCCTCCTCTGGGGTCAGCGAGCGCCGTTTGGCCTGGCCGAGCACCTCGTCAGGGTCGACCGGAGCCTTGGGGGCGGGCACCTTGCGGACCGGGTTGGCGACGATCAGCCGCTCGTCCTCGGCGGCCTGCAAGATGCGGTACAGGATCGAGCGGCACGCCATGACGGTGCCGTGGCCGTGGGTGGTCTTCAGTTCGTTCTGCCAGCGGCGCACGGCCGTCACCGTGACGCTGCGAAGCTGGTGCCGCTCGAAGTACGGCACGACGTGCAGGCGGAATCGCGCCTCGGTGGCCTCCAGGGTGGTTGGGCTGCGGTCAGGGTCGCTCGACCAGACCTCCCACCACTGCCGTGCCCACTCCCCGAACGGCTGCCTCCCGCGGCGCGGGTCGACCCACGTGTCTCGGGCCACGCCGGCTAGCAGGTCGTGCTTGAAGTCGCGGGCCTGGTCGCGGGCGTCGAACGTCTGGCTGCCCTGGGTGCCGTCGTCCAGCCGCCACCAGACCTTGTAGCGGCCGGTCGGGGTCTTGCGGATGCCGGCGGATGCCATCGCTGCTTCGTCCCCTCAACACTGCGGCCGTGTGGCCGTCTCGGGTTCGGCTCGTGTCGGGTGGCCGGCCCACCGGGGTGTGGCGGACCGGCCGAGGGTGCTCAGAACGGTGCGTCAGCGGGGCGGGCGGCAGGCTCACCCGAGCCGGTGCCGGTGCCGTTGCTGGCGCGGTGGAGGTCGGCGGTGGCGAACAGCAGGCTGGGGCCGAGGTCGTCGGCGGTGACCTCGGCGGCCTGGCCCTTGCGGCCGTCCTCGGTCTCGTACTGGCGGATGCGCAGCCGCCCGGTGACGACCACGCGGGCGCCCTTGGCCAGGGTGTCGGTGGCGTGGGCGGCGAGCTGCCCCCAGCAGGTGACGCGGTAGAACGACGTGGGGCCGTCCTCCCAGGTCCCCTCGCCCGAGCGCACGCGGGGGGTGACGGCCAGGCGCAGGTTGACGACCTGGTTGCCCTGCGGGGTGAAGCTCAGCTCAGGGTCGGCGCACAGATTGCCGGCCAGGGTGATCGGCGTCTCGTTCACGAACAGCTCCTTGCAGAAAGTGCGCGAATTACAGCGGTGTCGTTCGCCCGGGCGGGCCGCGGGAACGGGCCGCGACGGGCCCTGAGCGCCACGGAGCCGGCTGCGGACGGGCCGGGGCATGGCGGAACACCCCGGCGGGCGGCTGGGGGCGGCGGTTGGCGGGCAGATCGGGCCGGCACCCCGCCCCCCGAATGGCCGCGTGGCCGGATGGCGCGCGGTGGGGGTGGTGGGGGCCTCGCCGTGTCTGCGTGGTGGGGGTGTCAGCGGGTGTCAGCCCCCTACAGGGGGGGCTGACACTGACGACACCCCCTGTCCGCGGCGTCGCTGACGGTGTCAGCGGACGGTGCTGACACCCCGGCCGGGAGGCGGGGCGGGTCACGTCCCGGCCTCCCAGGGGGTGCCGTCGGGGCGCAGTGCCCACCAGCGCTTGCCGCTGGCGTCGCCGGCCTCGCTGTCGGCCAGGTTCGCCCGGGCGAGCTTGTTGAGGTTGGTCGAGCAGGTTTGCCGTCGTAGCCCGTGGTGGTGGCGGGCCTTGACCTGGTCGACCAGCTCGTCCCAGGTCGCCGGTCGGCCCAGCTCCCGCATCGCCTCCAGCAGCTTGCGGGCGGCCGGCTCCAGGTCCGCGCGGCGGACCGCCGGGTCTTGGTCGACGCCGGTCAGGCCCTCCCCGGCGCCGGCCGCCGGGTCGATCGTCTCGGGCGTGATCGCCAGGGCGAGCTGGCCGCCCTCGACGTCGACGCGGACCTCGTGGGCGCGGTGCAGCCAGCCGCGCCGGTCCTTGGCCACCCGCAGCTTGAGCAGGCCGGAGGTGGTGCGGGTGAACGGGGTGATCGGCTCGACCATGAACGCCACGTCCACCAGGCCGAGCTTGGCGCCGGAGCCGCGGGCGTAGCGGCCGGCGTCCTCCTGCTTGGTGACGTGGTCGAGCACCACCACCGCCGCGCCCGACGTTCGTGCCGCGGGCAGCAGGACGCCCTTGTACAGCGCGGTCACGTCGGGGGCGTCGTTCTCCCGCAGGCCCGCCTGGGCCAGGAACGCCCCGGCGGAGTCGAAGCCGACCAGCGCCGGCCGCACCTCGCCCAGCAGGGCGGCCAGGCCGCGGCGGTCGGCGGCGTCCCAGGCGCGGGCGGGGAACTCGGCGTAGACCAGCCGGGCCGGGTCGAGCAGCGCCGGGGTGGCGCCCAGGGCGAGCAGCTTCTCGGTGACCAGCTCCCGGCCGGCCTCCTCGTCGAGCAGCACCACCGCGGCGCCGGCGGCGAGCAGCTCCAGCGTCCAGACGTAGAGCAGGGTGGACTTGCCGGAGTCGGGCGGGCCGGCCAGGGAGTGCAGCCCGCCGCGGTACAGCAGCCCCGAGCAGACCCGCTCGGGCTCCGGCACGCCCGCCCG
>Ga0137375_10004043_pt1 | contig 17452 bp, 19 predicted proteins | sample SagtaG_24_FD_104936 | JGI IMG/M metagenome (GOLD analysis project Ga0137375, IMG submission 104936) | Vadose zone soil microbial communities from Sagehorn Ranch, Mendocino, California, USA - Sage1_R_113_16 metaG | ecosystem: Environmental > Terrestrial > Soil > Vadose zone | place: USA...
CTTCGATGACAACGTAGCTGTGGCCGGAAAAACCGGCATCAGCTATGCCAGCTCGGTCAACCGCAGAGGTGATCACGGCAGCTTCTCTCGGACTGACACGCACATTTCATTGTTGGCACACGGGCCAGCCTTTAAATCGGGCCTTTATGACACGCTGCCCACGGCGAATGTGGACATCGCGCCTACCGTCGCGCGCATCCTCAAGTTCAGCATGCCGGGTGTTCAGGGGCGCGTGCTCGAGGAAGCGCTGCAGGGCGGACCGCGCGTCACCGAATATGCGGTGCTGAACAAGACGCACCGGTCCTCAATAAAGACTGGGTTGACGATGAAGTTGCCGACCGACTTGGACAGCAGGAGCACTGATCCCAATCTGACGACATATGCCGTCGAGCTAAAGACCAAGGTCCTCACCCGCGGCGACAAGAGCTACACTTACTTCGATCACGCCAAGGCTATCCGCGAGTAACCGGCGACAGCATGGTGCTGGAGGCGCAGAATGAGCAGCAACTCCAGGCTATGAAATTGATGTTTGCTCGCTCCGAATATGGGCGCCCCTTCTTTCTGCCCGCCGGATGTTCCAGGGGAGCGTGTCGTAGCGCTACGGCAGGCGTTTGAGGAGACAATGAAGGATCATGAGTTCCGCACCAAGGCCGAACGACTGCAGCTCGAAGTCCAGCCGATGTCCGGAGTCGAGATGCAGAAACTGGTTGCCGAACTTGCCAGCACGTCTCCGGACGTCATCGCCAAAGTGCGAGCAATACTGGGGAGCTCCGCCGGACGGTGAACACAAGCCCCGACTTGCAACGAAGTCGAACCGGTCTCAGTGCTGTCGAACCGAGTCTCAAGCAACAAAATCCGGATATTAGAAATTCGCGACCAGAGACTCGCCCGCAAAAATTGCGGAAGCGGCCAGAGCACACAGATTTTCCCGCTGCAGAGACCGACTGATCTCGCGCTAACCTCCGGAAATGTCGTGAGATTATTCTCAAGGCGGAAACAGCCCACAGAGGCGACAGTGGCTGGCTGGGGCGCCAGGATTCGAACTTGGAAATCACGTTCCGGAGAATGCCCTTTGAAGAGGCGGCGCGGATTCCTACGCTTCGCTTCGGTGTGGGTGATGGGCTATCCTCGGCTTGTACGGACCGAGGATAGTGAGCCTCGTACTTGCGGGTCATTAGGATTGAAACGCCCGTAGCGCGCCAATTTCCCCTCGCCGCTTCGCCGTTGGCTCACTCGTGAGCAGACCGGGGTCGTAGTGACCCCCGGCAACGATGCGCGCCTATTGTGGCCGCGCATATGCCCACTTGGTCGTTCAGAACTGGAAGGGCTCCGACAGGGCCAATTCTCCAGCTCAGCCATCCTACAGCTCAGGTCCGTTCCGCAAGGGACAAGGCAGTGACAGCAACTGGTCTCAGCCAACTAATATTCGCTGGCCAACATGATGGTGATGACTCGTTCCGTAACGGCTGGATCAGACGGGTCGGGCGAATGGGCCGTCAGATTCTTGTCGTAATAGTCAATCTTGAAGAAGATCGCGTGACCATCAGCCTCGAAGGCGCCGAAGTCATGCTCTTCGTGAGGATCATTGGCGTGGCAGAAATCATCAAAGACAGCGATAGTCTTGACGATGCGCTCAACGAACTGCGGCCCCAGAGCGGCAACCCCTGGGGTGATCAATGCGCGGCCGCCGGCCAGCTGCTGGCGGAGCTGATCGTTCAAAGACCGGATGCGTTGATTGTCAGTACTCATTTGGAATCTCCTGTTTGGTGACAATGGTTGAGGAACCCCGCCTGCGAGGGACGCAGGCGAGGGTTTGGCTGGCTTCAAAGGATCGACCTTGGGGGAGGGAGGCTGTGGCCCGGCCATGCTCGGCGGGGGCTCCAGCTCAAGCCCGTGATGGATGGACTGCTTAGCAGTCCACAACTGCCGAACGCTAGCGATGCGGATACATCAAGGCGAGGCTGTAACGATTGCGAACGACTGTTTGGAGGTGAGGGTAGTCTCGCCAACGCAAGGTCAGGACGTCGGCTTTCCTTTCAATCGGGATGGCTTCCCACCAGCCCGGCCATGGATCGGATCCTTTCGCGAGCACCAAGTGATTCAAATCGATGCTGTCCCAGGTTGTTGGCAAGCCTTGATCTGAATCGGGTGGACTGCTCGAAGCTGCCTTATCGACAGGTTTCTTCGCCGGCGGCGGTTCCGACGACGGATCAGCTTTGGCAGCCTTGCTGCCCTCGAATGAGCAGGACAGAGCGACGCTGAGGCGATGTCGAGTAAACTTCCGATCTTCCGGATAGTCTCGCCAGCGCAAGGTCAGCATGTCGCCGGTCCGGGCAAGGACCAGGGCGTCGTACCAGCCATCGATCGGACTCTCTTGGGCCACGACCACTTGGCCGGGGACAATCTCGTCCCAGTTCTGCGGCGGGCCATTGCCTCCCGGACTGGTGGGAGCGCCACTCGACTGCGGCCCAGGTCCTGCAGGTGCCGCCGTTCCCGCCGCCTCGAGGAGTTTCGCATACAGGTCGCGTCGAACGTTCGGCACGACACTCCGTCCATTGGTGTGAATGCGGCCAACAGGCAGCCGGGCTGCGACCTCGATCAGGGCCGGACCGACAATCCGGACGATCTGCAGCTGCAGCTGTTTGGCGGCTTTTTCGGCTAGGCTTGCATGGCCGTCGGCGAAACGTGCGGCCTTCGGCTTGCCGCCTTCGTCGAGGCCAAACAGAACGACGGCAGGGTCTGACGCCGTGGATTGGGCAGTTCGCTTTCTCATCGGATGACCTCCTGAATCAGAAGGGGCCCGAACTCGGGCCCCTGGGGTTGCTGGGTAAAGGGAAAGCAGCGTGCGCGTGACAGCCGTCAAGCCAAGCCTGACGGCAGCACAGATCAAGCTGCATAATCAGTATACTGCACCTATAAGTTGCAGTCAATAAGATAATATTCTTAAGATTCTAAAGCGACGCGATCGCAGACTGTTCGCACCCGACAATGGTGGTTATTGCAGCGAGCACTGTCATTGATGCTATTGCCGTTGCAGACATCGAAGCCCTTCTGCGCGCAATATTGCCAGATCGTGCTTTGGACGAACCGCGGGAACGCCTTTGGAAAGCTTCGATTAAAGAGGCTGGCGTCGATCTGATTTGCGATCAGGCCCAACAGGTCAGAACACCCGCCTGGCCGATAGCATCTTACGCCATAAGGATGATCGGCTTCGAAGCGGCGCAGAATCCCTGTTCGGTGCATGAAGTTGTGCACCAGGGTGTCGACTACGACAAAGCTGCTGCCAACTTCGAACCACAGGGAGCCTTTTCTACCATGGCCTAACAACAGCATTGAGAAAGCCATGGCCGCGACTTTGTCCGAGATCCCGAAGACCCCGCTGATCGGACCGACGAGAGCATCCCGCGAAGCCCTGAGATTGATGGAGTCGGCCTGGTTTGCCGCTTCCAGCTGTCGGTCAATCCAGGCAATCAAATCGCCGTCGGCTACGTCGCGCAGAAATAGAAACAGGCTGTAGGCAAGCTGATTCAAGTGGCCGTTACGAAGGTCGTGCTTCGGCAGCGGGCAGGCCTCGAAGTGACGCGGCTCGGCGCAGGTTCGCTGGCCTTTCTGATACTGACAATCATAAAACCGCCAATATCCGATCAGCTTCGGGCAGGCGGAGTCATCCAGGGAAGCCTTGATATCGGCCCATTGAACATTGCCATGTTTCTCGATGAAGGCCTCTGCGACCCCGTCTGCGATCCCCTGAAAGCTCAAGATCCACATCAACCAGTCGAATAGGGCAGGGGTGTTTCGATTCTCGATGGCCGCCAACACCCCAGCCCTGCGTAGTCTAGCTCGCAGGTCCGCGAGAAAGGACGGTTTGCCGGCGATTTGGCACACTCGTTCTACGATCGCGACCGCGTGGGCCAGAGCCGGAGTTTGATTCGCCTGCTGCAGGTCCAAAGTTCTCATATCAGGGAGACCAATCGGCGTTGGGCATCGCTGTCGCCGTCGATATAGGCCTGGGTGGTTTGAATCGATCGATGACCGGCTAGCAACTGAACATCGCGGAGGGAGCCGCCGGCTTTGTGCACGAGCCGGGCAGCTCGGGTGATGAAGGTCCGACGGCCGGAGTGAGATGAGCAACCCTTGAGGCCAACGGCTCGATAGGCGCTTGCAAACCAGTTCACGACGCTGACAGCGGTCATCGGTCCGCCGCGCTCTGATCGGACGACGACCCCGTCAAAGTCGCTGACCCGGCGCCACTTGGCCAGGGCTTCTCGCAACTCGGCGTGCAAGGGGATGATGCGTCCACCGCCCTTCTTCGCGGCCCAGTCCCGAAGTTCGATGGAAGTTCCTATGTGTCCGGTGGGAGTGAGGACCATGTCCCAGGTCAGCTGAGCGATTTCGCCGGCCCGCAGGCCGGCCTTGATCGACAGCAGAACTAGAACTCGATTTCTGCGGGGGTAGCGGGTCCGGGAAGCGAAGACGAGGAGGTCTCTTATATTAGCAGCAGATAGTATTTTTGCCTGCTTTCCTGCCATCTCGGTCAATTAACTCATCTAGCATTGCAATCATGAAATAGCTTTAGCAAAAGAGCAATAGTTATCTAGGTAGGTCGCGAAAATGAATACCTATCTCAAAAATGACAATTTCCTTGTTCAACGCTGGCTAATGTCCGCTTTGCCTCCAACAGCGACCGGAAAGCGGACATTCCAGATCGGCGGCTTTGGGTCGATGCTGTCGAAAAAGTCGGTGGTAGCGAGGTTGGGGGTCTGCGAGACCGATCACGTGTCTTTAGCTTCCGGGGAATACGGGTGTGACCGTTTGGCCGACGCATAGAGACTACTGTTGACCCAACTCACGCGGACGCCAGTTTGGGCGGTGGTCCAAGCAGACGCAGGGCCATGGTCTTGAGATGGCGGCGAGATGGAACTCGTCGCGGGCACCGGAAAGGCCGCGCAGGCGCATGCGCTCGAAGCCGTGATGCGTCTTCAAATGCGCAAAGCGCATCTCGACTCGCTTCCTTTGATCACGCGATTTGAGGAATGCCTTCGTCTTCATCTTGCGGCGAGCGATGTCGCGGGCAGCCTCGTTGACGTCCCACACGATCCGGCGCGATGGCATGTTTGGACAGCATCTTTGCTTCAGCGGGCAATCCCGGCAGCGAGGCACGGATGCAAAGTAGCGGATCGCATGATCGCTATGGACCCGACCGCTCGTTGTCAGCGTTTCGCCCGCTGGACAAATGTAAACGTTGCGTCTGCTGTCGAACTTGAACTCAGATCGCGAGAACGTGCCGTCGTCCCGCCTGCTCATGTCCCAAACAGGGATGTGCGGGATGATGCCGGCGCCGGTGACGAAGGCCAGGAACCTGCTGATCCCGTAGGCCGTGTCAGCCGCGAGCCGCTTGGGGCTAAGCTTGAAGCGGTGCCGCGTACGCTCGATCATTGTGCGGGTCGCCGCGACCTCGTCATAGGTGCGCGCAGGTGTCGCCTCGACATCGACAATGATGGCGTGCTCGACATCGATCAGATAGTTGAGGCCGTAGCCGAACAGGACGCGCTTGTTGGCCTTGGCAGTCCAGGCCGACGATGGATCGCTCGGCGAAATCACCTTCGGCGGCTTGCGGTCAGGCTGAAAGTCGCCCCCATTATTTGAGCCATCGCTGTTGCCGCGATCGATCTCGGCTTGTAATCGAGCTTCGGCCTCAAGTGCCGCCAGATACTCCGCCACCGCCCGCTTCTGGCGCTGCGCGTCCGTCCAGTCGAGCTCATCGGGCGCCTTGCCGTGATAGCGGCTGGCATTTGCTTCCATCACGCTTGCATCAACCGCAAAACCCTCGCCTTTGACGAGGCCATTCGCCATGCACGCCGCCACGACGCGCTCGAAGATGTGTCGCAGGATGTCGCTTTCGCGAAAGCGCTCAAGACGATTGATCGAAAACGTGGAGTGATGCGGGACTCTGTCGTCGAGATCGAGCTTGCAGAACCATCGGTAGGCAAGGTGCAGCTTGACCTCCTCGCACAGACGGCGCTCGTGTCGGATGCCGTAGCAGTACCCGACAATGAGCATCCGGATCATCAGTTCTGGATCGACCGACGGGCGGCCGATGTCGCTGTAAAAAGGCCTCAGATGCTGGTGCACATCGGCGAGCACGCCAGTCACGAAGACATTCATCCGTCGCAGCAGATGGTCCTTCGGAATTACCTCGTCGAGGTTGAACTCATAGAATAGTTGTCCCTGGTCCCGGTCCTGTCGACCCATCATCTCCGAATCTCCTGCTGACCTCGATCAGCAGGAATCAGTGTTCGAAGCCTCAGTCGAGCCCTTTTTCGACAGCATCGGCCCATCGCTGCAAATGCGCTCTCAATAATTTTTGGTCGCTATTGGAGGAATAGCGGACATCGATCGATTCGGAGCGGTAGCGAGCACCGCCGCGAATGACCCAACAGCGACATTGGCTGTGCACTGCGGCAGATTCTTCCTGGCCACCGGCTACCGGAATGGCACCAAGACAAATGAAGCAAGAAAAAACGGCACTCAAATTGAGTGCCATTACTTGCTTTTGAGCCCATCACGAAAGGCAATCGCTTCAAGCTCCACCCGGACAGCGTCCATGACGGGAACCACGGGTCGTGCCTGGAATTCAAAAGCAGGCAACATCGAGCAGAACTTGTGAACCGCCAACGGATCGTCGCAGTCCAACAGCATATACCCACCCCAGTCACCCACTCGTATAACGAACAACTCGATCTTGAAATTGTCAGGCGCCTTCCATTGAGTGAAAACCTCCAGGATCCGCTTCTGGGCATTCTCGTACTCCATCGGCGATCCTTGCGAACGTTCGAACCAGCTGATCATGTACTTCATCGGCATCCTCCAAATTGTGCTGAAATCCTCGGAACGATCTATTCTTCAACAACAGCCTTGCGCGATTGGGGCTTCGTTGGCAAGCCGGCTCTTGTGTGGCCGGCGACGGGACTGCATTTTCGGGGTCAATTGTCGCTTTCGGAGTGAAGCGGACACAGAGCAATTTTCGGCGCGGGCCGAATCTGTTGCGAATGACCCAAGCGGACGTCGTCCGGAGCGATACTCGTGCTGTCCGTTTCACGGCTGGCTTTGTTCTTGTTTCGATTTGAGCGATACGAAGAGCACCCCAGCTCGGAGCGGGCAACCATTTGTGTGGCGCAATATGATATATAGGGCCTGGACTCATCAACGTCCAACGCAAGACGGATGATGCGAGCTTGCTAAGGGCGAGTTTCTTGCTGCAAGCTTATCCCCGCCGCGCCACGTAATAGCGATAAGAGGAAGCACCGACCGTGACGCCCGCACAGACATTACGCGATCTGCTGGCGCAGCCGAACGTGGAGATCATGCCCGGGTGTCACGACGCGCTCTCGGCCAAGCTGGTCGCTGACGCAGGCTTTAGAGTGACGTTCATGAGCGGGTTTGCCGTCGCTGCGTCGCGGCTCGGCTTGCCGGACACCGGGTTGATTTCGTTCGCGGAGATGCTCGACAGCCTGCGAAATTGTTGCGCTGCCGCCGGCAAGGTTCCGCTGATCGGCGACGGAGACACGGGCTATGGCAATGCGCTTAATGTCCAGCGCACGGTTATCGAATATGCCCGCGCTGGGGCGGCGGGCGTGATGATCGAGGATCAGGTCAGTCCGAAGAAGTGCGGCCATACCCGCGGCAAGCAGGTGATTTCGCGCGCCGAAGCGCGGATGAAAATCCGCGCCGCCGTGGATGCGAGGGCTGGCGTCGATATCCTCATTATGGCGCGGACCGATGCGCGTGCGGTCCACAGCTTCGACGAAGCGCTGGCGCGCTGTCAGGATTTCGAGGCGGAAGGCGCCGACATCATTTTTCTGGAAGCTCCCGAGAGCGAAGACGAGATGCGGCGTTTCTGCGGCGCCATGAAGAAGCCCTGCATGGCGAACATGGTGCCGGGTGGCAAAACGCCAGTCTTGGCTCCCGATCAATTACACAAACTCGGCTACAAGCTCGCGCTCTATCCGGTGATGCTGCTGTCGTCATCGATCGCGGCGATGCAGGGGACACTCGCAGGGCTTTGGCCCGGCTCCAAGACACCGCAGCCACCATCGATATCGTTCGCCGATCTCCAGGGCGTCGTGGGCTTCCCCGACTACTGGAGCCGTGAGACGCGCTATCAGGCGAAAGATGATTGATGCTCTTTCCGCAGTTTCCTGAAGCAGCGCCGCCGCAGCGTCGTGCGGTCTGTCCCGACCATCCACATGGTCGATTCGTTACTTTAGACGCCGCGACAAGCGCGGGCATCACGGGTCAGACATTGCGGGTATTGTAACTATTCGGCCTTGATGCCGGCGGCCTTGATGACCTCCGGCCACCGCTTCAGTTCGTTCTTGATGAAAGCGTCGAACTGCTCTGGCGTGCCGCCGACGATGTCGGCCGCCTGCGGTCCGCTGATGGCGACGCGCACCGCCGGCACCTGCAGCACCTGGTTAAAGATGCCGTTGATGCGCGTAACCAGCGCCGGGTCCATTCCGGCGGGCCCGAGGATACCGTGCCAAACGGTGGCGTCAAAGCCGGGTATCGTCCGCGCGACCGGGGGCGTATCGGGCAGTTGAGGCATTGGCCGCAACGCGGCGCCGGCGAGTGCGCGTACCCGGCCTTCCTTGACCTGGCCCAGCGCGGTCGAGACCGTGATGACCGCGGTGTCGGCATCGTTGCGCAGCAGCGCAGTCAGCATCTCCGCACCCGAACGATAGACGAGGTGGACCTGGTCGATGCCGGCCTGGCTGTTGAGATAGGCCATGAACAGATGCGTCCAGTTGCCCAGTCCCGCCGAGGCGTAGTTGAACTTGCCCGGCTGCTGTTTGGCCGCGGCGAGGAACTCCGCCAGCGTCGCATAAGGCAGGGTCGGCCGGATCAGCACGACCGCCGGCAAGTTGGCCGCGTGGATGATCGGCGTGAAGGCGATATGCGGGTCGTAGGACAGCTTGGCCCCGAGCATATGGGACACGGCATTGGGTCCAACCTCGCCGAGGAACAGCGTGTAGCCGTCCGGCTTCTCGCGCGCGACCGCAGCCGCAGCGATGGTGCCGCCCGCTCCAGGTCGGTTCTCGACGATCAGCGGCTGCCCGTTGGCAAATTGCGCGAAGCCGTTCGACATGTTGCGCGACAGCGTATCGGCCGCACCGCCCGCACCGACCGTCACCAGCAGCCGAACGGGGCGATCCGGCCATTGTGCTGCGGGCTGGGACAAGGCGGGCACGGCAGCGAGCGCCGCACCGGCAAGTAGGGAGAACGCGATGCTCAGGCGGCACGCGCGGCTGGCGAATAGCAGCATCGCAGACCTCGTTATCGGCTCGTGGCAGCACTACAAAGCTACCTCAATTGGCCGACTTGTTGGAAGAGCAGCGACTTCCAGTTTTGGGCCCAAAGCGGCGGTTCGCTGCGACGCCGCAATAGGTCCGGAGTCAGGGTAAAGCAGAAGTGCCTGGCGCGCGCCGAATCTGTCGCGAATGACCCACAGGAGACATTGAGCGGCAAGATTGTCCACCCAGAGAGTGCCGTCAAAGCACTAATGTTCAAACGTTCTCTCGGGCGATGGCCGCTCGAATTTCGGATGGGGCTGTACTGTAGAAACGCTTGAATGTGCGGTTGAAATAAGAAAGATCGCCAAAGCCGGCATCGAATGCAATTGAGGAAATGCTTCGGCCAGCCGAGCGGGGATCGGTCAACATGCGGTGCGCTCGTACGAGCCGCCGGCTGAGGACGAACTCTGAAAATGATGTTCCCTCGCCCTCGAACAGCTTGCGAATGTAGCTGTCCGAGATTCGCTGGCGCCGCGCAACCGCAGCAGGCGTAAGGTCGCTCTCTGCAACGTGCTTCTCGATATCGGTTTTGACGGCGCTAAGCCGCGCCGCGCGAATGCCGCGTCCCTCGGCGGCCGCAACGGCATCGCGCGTTGCGCGCAGAGTGACCACAACGAGGTCGCAAAGTTGGGCGATGATCAGTTGCCGCATGTCCGGCTTCGCGATTGCGGGATCGTGGATCAACGCGCCCACGTAGTTCGCCAGAAGGTCCAATGCGCCTGTACCACGCGGAATCGGTCGCAGCACCGCATCATCAATGTTGTGCGCCAGCGGAGCGAGTAACGCGCGCGGCAACCGGACGATGCGATGATAGACGGGGCCCGGGCGGGTGATGGTCCGCGACTCCGAATAGCGGAGCAGCATGGCCTCACCATCTCGCAGCGTAAGCTCGCGCCCTTGCCCGGCAACAATGCTGAGACCGCTCAGATTCATGTGAAGACTAAAATCGTCGTTGCCGTCTTGGACATCCTCGTACATGTGTTCGTGACGGACGCCTTGTGCCGTCCCCGACAGGAGGCCGAGGCCAGGCAGCTTCCGAATGTCAAAGTCAATGCCGCACGCGAGGTCCGGCATTGGACGGAACGATACCCAGGTCAACCCGCGCTCATATAGCGACTGCACAGCGCCGCCTCGCGCCTGCACACGCAATGCCTCTGTGGCAAGCTGGGCCATGTCCGCTACCGCTTCGTTTGTCGTCGTCTTAATGGGCGACGTTACAAGGACCACGGAGTCCCGTCCAGTCCAAGGCCGATTCCCGCGAGGTCCAAGCCGAATGGACTCAATTGATGGTACCCAATTTGGGACTGAACATCTGGAGACCTCGCATGAGCCGCTATTGGATTCAGATCGTCTTGGTAGGTGTCCTCATGGTCTGTGGCGCGGCACGCGCGCAGGATTGGCCGGCGCGGGCGATCACGCTGGTTGTGCCATACCCAGCCGGAGGACCAACCGATGTGGTTGGACGCCTGTTCGCGCACCAAATGGGCAAATCCTCGGTCGTCCAATCGTGGTCGAAAACATCGCCGGCGCTGGCGGTATGACCGGTGCGAGCCGTGTCTCCCACGCTGCCCCCGATGGTTATCAGATCCTTTTCGTTGGTAGCGCCATGACAAATAGCCAGCTCCTCTACAAGAAGCCGCTCTTCAGCTCGGTCACTGATTTTGCAGCAGTCGCTTTACTGACCCGTCAACCGCTGGTGCTCATTGCGCGCAAGGATGCTCCGTTCGACGGGCTGCAGTCATTCGTTCGCTATGTGAAGCAAAGACCGACTGCCAGCTTCGGTTCCGCCGGGGCTGGCTCCTCAACCCATCTCGGCTGCGTGATGCTCAATCTTGCGATTGACGCGAATGTCACGCACGTGCCCTATCGCGGCGTCGCGCCAGCGATGCAAGATTTGATCGCTGGTCGCATCGACTACTTTTGCACGCTGATTCCGGACGCGATCCCGCAGATTCAAGGGGGTGCCATCAAGGGCTTCGCGATGCTGTCGCTCTCGCGCTCGCAGATGCTCCCTCATCTCCCGACTGCGGACGAGCAGGGTCTCGCCAATTTCGACATCGCCGATTGGTACGGGCTGTTTCTCCCGAAGGGTACCCCGGCGACGATCGTGCAAAAGTTCAACAATGCGGCGGTGGCAGCGCTGGAGATGTCGTCGTTCCGCGAGCGACTGCAAGCACTCGGTGTCGAGGTCGTCGGTCCGGAGCGGCGCAGCCCGGAGTATCTTGCCGACTTTCTCAAGGATGAAATCGCGAAATGGGCGGCGCCGATCAAGGCCAGCGGCGTGACGGTGGATTGATCGGTAGCTCCGATCAGGGGCTTGGCGCCTATTCTCATGACACAGCAGCGCGCGGATGACCGTATCACCGGCACGAATAGCTGCGTCGATTCCGGCGTCCGTATCGTCACCGGCTTGCGGGCGGCGACCCAGAGCATCGCCTGGATCGGCGCAAAGAGCGGCACCTTCGAGATATCGAGGACTTGAGCGTCCGGCGAGAAGCCAACCGCCCGGCCGACAAAGCTGGGACGGCGGCCACGCCCACCGCTGGGTGCGCATAACCTCAGGCTGGGGACCAGGCGCTCACTTCATTGCTTTGAGCCATGCGGCCGTCTTGTCAATGGCCTGCTGCCATTTTGCCTCCAGCCCCTCGTTCTTCGGTATCCACAACATGGTGTCATAGAGCCCGCAGATCGCTATCCAGGCGGAGAAGCGCTCGGTTGGATCAATCTCATCGTTGGCGGTCTCGTCCCGCAACGGGTCGAGCCGGCGTAGCGCCGTCTCTCGGTCCTTGTGACGAGCGGACCGCAGCGTCGCCAGCGTTCTTCGCGCAATCTCTTTGTCGGCGTCACGAAACATCCCGGACCACCATGCCGGCAGCATAGCACTTTGGCGCAATGGACGGGGGCGGTCAGGACAGCGGACTGAAGCGGGCTAATCCGCCCTGAAGAGCAACACCAGGATGTTCAATTCGCGTTCGAAGCACACCGATGCACCCGGCTCGCGAATGGCCCGGACCCCCAGAACCCCCCGGCCTATGGGCGAGGTGGCCCTGGTCGCGGTGCTCACCCGGCTGGGGCCTTTACAATGCGATCACCGCAGTAAGGTTATTACACGATCGACCTTGCGTAACAGACGCATTCTCACGATGGTCAGCGCGTCTCGGCCCTGACCCTGTCCCCGCAGACATCCCCCAGGACGAGGCACGAGCCTTAGTCGGCATATTGCGGCTAGGGCTCGACCATTTTTCTAGCTGTGGAGCCTCAACAGGTTGTCCTCGGATAGACCGAGGCGACTGATGGGTGTGCTGGCTTTCAAGCTACCATGTGGCCGATGCCAATTGTAGCGATGGAGCCAGTTGAGCATTTCGGCGGATCGTTGATCCGAGTTCTGGTAGGCGCGGGCATAAGCCCATTCGCGAAGCGCGGTTTGGATGAAGCGCTCGGCCTTCCCGTTGGTCCTCGGGGTGTAGGGCTTTGTGAAGATTGGCGAAGGCCGAGACGTTGGCAGGCCGCTCGGAAGGTCTTTGACCGGTAGCACGAGCCGTTGTCTGTCATCACACGCTCGACACGGATGCCGAGCTTGGCAAAATAAGCAACAGCGGCCTCAAAGAAGGCGACAGCGCTCTCTTTGCGCTGGTTGACCAAGACCTGCACGAAAGCGACGCGCGAGGCATCGTCGATGCAGACATGGACGAACTCCCAACCGATGCCGTGGTGACGATTGACCACGCCAGGTTGTCGCCCGGTGATGCGATGCCCCACAGAGCCGATCCTACCGAGCTTCTTGATGTCGATATGGATGAGCTCGCCCGGGTTCTCGCGCTCATAGCGCCGGACCGGTTCGGCCGGCTCCAAGGCACTCAGCCTATTCAAGCCGAGCCGACGCAGAACACGGCTGACGGTAGCTGGCGAGACACCGGTCTCCGCGGCGATCTGCTTGCCCGTCCAGCGCTGGCGGCGCAGCCGTTCGATCTCTTCGACAACCGTCTGAGGCGTCGGCTGGCGCAACCGACGCGGCCGCGATGAGCGATCTCGCAATCCCGCCAAGCCTTCGCGACGATATCGATCGACCCACTTGCGAACCGTCCGCGGGCAGACGCCTGCGGCTTCGCTGACGGTCTTCGGCGTCTGCCCGCTCGCGAGCTGCCGCACAATTCGCTCTCGACCATGCGGCGTCAGACGGGCATTCTTGTGCACGTTCATCCGGTCCTCTCCTCGGAATCTGAAGTCTCAGCAACCTCAGCTTCCTCGGTCTGGGCCGGGTGGACAACCTACTGAAAGCTCACAGCTAGCTAGCCGATGGTGGAAAGATGAGCTTACCGATTACAATCCGGCTGGACTTCCGGGCAACCCGGAAACTTGGTAGTGTTCGCTACGAACTTGGGGTTCTTCGGGAATTCGAGTTTGCTTGCTACGCGAAGAAGATGGAGTCTTGTCATGGTGCGCATGATCGCCATATCGCTGTTTTTCCTCTGGGGCCACGCTGCATTGGCTGCTTCCTCGGTCATCGTCGATGACAAGGATGTCGCTGATGCTATCGCGCGCAACGCGCTTGTGTGGGACGTACGCCCGGCCGATGCCTACGCCCGTGGACATATCGCCGGTGCCATCAACATTGGCGACGCCGCCAGGGTTCTGCGAGACGACAATACCGAAGATTTTATCGCGACTGACCGTATCGAGAAAATTATGGGCGCGGCAGGACTGGACCCGAGCCGCGAGACCATCGTTTACGGCAGCCGGGGCGCTTGGCAACCGTATTTTGGTCTTTACACCTTGCAATATTTCAACGGCAGGAACATCCGTGTATATCACGAAGGCATCGAGGGTTGGACCGCCGCCGGGCATCCGGTTAGCCGTGATGCTTCGCAGCTTCCACCTGTGGCGCTGAAGCTGGAGATCAATCCGACAGCAGCCGTAAGTACCAAGGAGATGGTGTCCCGCCTCAACAACCCTGATGTTCAGATCATTGATGCGCGTACGCCTCGGGAATTTACTGGTGAAGATATTCGTGCGATCCGTGGCGGGCATATTCCAGGCGCCGTCAATATTCCTTACGAACAGAACTGGGTGGACCCGGAAACTCAGACCAAGCTGGCGCGCAAAGAGGTCAGCAACAATGCTGGCATGTCGCTCAAGCGGACCGCCGACCTGAAACAGTTGTATTCGCGGTTCGATCCTAAGAAGGAAACGATCGTCTACTGTCAAAGCGGAGCCCGAGCCTCCGAGACGGCAGGAGTTCTCCAGGAATTGGGCTTCACGAATGTGAGGATTTACGATTCGTCCTGGCTGGGGTATGGGAACACTCTGGACGCGCCCGCCAACAACGTGACATTTTTTAATGTCGGCCTGTTCAACTCGCGCTTATCGACTCTGCAAGAGCGGGTGAACCAACTCGAAAAAGAACTCGCCGAGGCGAAAGCACGCAAATGACGTACGACTCCGTGCTCGACCGACACCGAACCTGCAGCTCATGGAAAGCCATTTAACCGCTCCTATTCACCGAGGAGCTGATTTGGGCGGTTGATTTGGGGTAGGCATGCGTTGCGGCTTGGTTTTTTGCACCGCGGCTTGATCAGACTTTGGCTACGCGCGGATGGTTGATCGGACTGGTTCGACAGGGCACCGACGGCCCTTGTCGTCATGGTGCGGCGGGGACGATCGTGGTGGCAAGTTGCCGGATCAATCCGGCGTCGGAACAAGCTGCCGCGAAGGCAAGACGAACGCGCGAAACCGTTTCGATGACCCGCGCGCCGAGTTTGAGCAGCCGCAGGCGGATGGTTGCGAACTCTGCCTTGGCGAGTGAGTGCGCGTTGGGAATGGCATCGCGCATCGTCAGCATGAGCCAATAGGCGCCGGTATGCAGAATGAGCCGCATCTGGTTGGCGAGCGGCGAATGGCAGCTGCCGGGCTGATCGCGGCAAAGACCTCGATGTCGGAGATGGGTCATTCGCGTCATTTCAAGCGCGTCTTCGCCACTTCCGCTTTACCCCTAAGAGCAGGCGCAAGAGCGGACATTCGAATACCGCCGCTCAGGGCCAGAAGGCGAGATTCGGAGCTATCTGGCAGCGCGAAGGGAGTTTATCGCTTGGTCTGGAAGTATCTGAGATCCGGCGGCCTTTGGCCCCGCTTGGCGGGCATCAGAAGGCCTTCGGCGCTCAACATGTAGTTCTCGCCGCCGATCTTCACGTGCGGGTTATCCACCGCACAGTAGCCCTCGGTGAAGATCACATTACGCTCGCGGCGGTAAGTCTTGAGGATCGTCCACGGCCGCGTGAGCGCGCTATCGATCGTCGTGATCTCGTCGTGAAGATGGTCCGGATTGTCCTTGCTGACGAAGAACCTCTCGCGGACGATGGTCTTATTGTCAGCGTGCAGAGGAATGCCGGTCGGGTCGTAACTGCGGGGACCTCTGAAGTTCTTGGTCTCCACGCGGAGTTCATCGTATCGCCCATCGCCATCAGTATCGTGCCAGGTTCCGATCGAATAACCCATGAAAGAGGGCTCGGCATCGGCGGGCATCGTTCGACCGTCCGTGTAGATCCGACGCTGCTGCATGAGATACTCGACAAGGATGGTCGTGGTCTTCGGCATGATGATGATCTCCATCGGGAAGATCACGTTCATCAGCCGCGGCATGCCATCGGGCAGACACGTGTAAGTCGGGTCGGTGCCCTGGCCGCCTTGCCTCACATCCGCGAGATTATCCTCGAAAATCTTTTGATACTCTGGCGTGAGCGGAGCGCCCTGATTGTCGCGGGCTGTCGCGGGGTTGTACTGACCAATCGGACCGACTCGGTACCACTGTGCGTGCCAGTCCGGGTATTTCGACAAATCCGGCGGCCACTGGGCGGAGGCGGGTGACATCGACAACGCCCATGCAATCGCGACCGTTCCGATCAGGCTTCGGTAAAGCATGATTCATCCTCCCTGGTACCGTTCGTCGCGCGCCATAGGACGGCGAAAGCCAATCGACGAGCGCCAATCTACTTGGGTGCCACGATCGGGCGTCCATCCTTGAACTTGATTCGTGTGGCTTGCCAGGCGCCACCGGGGGCACCACTCCGCAATGGGTCGATGGTCATGCGCAGCTCGTCGCCGGGCTTGATGCTCGAGCTCGTCCATCCGTCACGGACCAAGAGGCTCGGCGATCCGCCTTCCAGATTCCAAATGTCGCTGGTCCCGTCCTGAGCCTTGATCTCCAGATAGATGTAGACGTGTGGGCTGGTGTACCTAAATTCCTTCACGGTGCCGACCACCTCGATCGGGTTCTGCTGATCGAACATCGCAAAGGAGTGGTGCGCCACCACGGCACCGGTCGTCGCGACCAGCGCAGCGCCTACCAGGAATGCAGCCAGTTGCCGTCTCATGATGTTCCCCTCTTGACGCTCCGAGCTTGCGACGCGCAGCAGGAGCGTCGGATCAGCGCTTGAATGCGACTGTCATCGGGGCCGACAAAAATAGATCGGCTATTGAGGATGTGATGCCGCGGCACCACTGCTGTCCCATTCAAGGCGAACGGAGCTTGTTTGGCGCTTCCGTTTCAAAGGACAGTCCAATCACACGATACACCACTTGAGGCATGTGGCGAAAGAGCTGAAGCACACTCACAATGAGTCGAGCTTTTTCGCTCTACCCCAAAAGCAGACGGGTGGCCTGCGGCGAGCACGTTGCAAGTCACAGTATGTCGGCTCCGGGTCATTCGCGACCGATGCTGTCAAGGCGCCGCTGCCCATCCGCGTCCGCTGTGCCCCAAAAGCGGACCTTGATTTGCTCATTAATGAGTACGCGGCCTAGTTCAGCCCGTAGGGCGCAATAGCGCACCGTATCGCGCCGCCTTGCCACGCCGCACGGTCTGTCGGCGGAATACGCTGCGTTATTCCGCCCTACAATCAGCGCGGCGCAGCGCATCCAGGAGCCCGCACAAGCAATGGCATTGCCCGGTCGGCGCTCCGCAGATAAGATTCTGTGTTTATCGGTGCCGCCGCGATCTCAGCGTTGAAGGCGGCTACAGGGGAGCGAGCAGTCATGCAAATTGGCAGCCGGAAACTTCTCACCATGGCCTGCGCAGCAATGACGGGCGTGTCGATCACCGCGCTGACGGC
>Ga0137375_10004059_pt1 | contig 17434 bp, 17 predicted proteins | sample SagtaG_24_FD_104936 | JGI IMG/M metagenome (GOLD analysis project Ga0137375, IMG submission 104936) | Vadose zone soil microbial communities from Sagehorn Ranch, Mendocino, California, USA - Sage1_R_113_16 metaG | ecosystem: Environmental > Terrestrial > Soil > Vadose zone | place: USA...
CCCTCCATTCCCGCCACGACGATGACTCCCGATGCCGCATCCAGCGCGGGCTTGCGGTCGAGGAGCCGGTGAATTCCCGCCACTCCGACATCGTAGACACGCAGCACCTCGATCCCCAACATCCGAAGCGTCTCCGCTGCCTCTTCGGCCACGGGCACGTCCGCCGTGCCTGCGGTCACGACCGCCACCTTCCCCGTTCGTGCGACGATCGGAACGACTTCGATGGAGGCCGTACGGGCCAGCGCCGCATAGCGGAAAGCAGCCATTCGTTTTTGGATGCCCTCGGCCTTGGTGGCGTCGAGCCGCGTAATCAGGACGTTCTGGCCGGTACGGGTGAGTTCCTCGGCGATGGCCACGATCTGTTCGGCGCTCTTCGGTTCGCCGAAGATGACTTCTGGAAAGCCGAGACGTAGCGCACGGTGATGATCCACGGTGGCAAAACCAAGGTCCCGAAAAGGAAGATCGCGTAGCTCCGAAAGCGCCTCGTCGGTCCCCACGCTGCCCGCGCTGACCTGTTCGAGGAGCGCCCTGATACGCTTGACGTCCATGGGGCGCATCTAGCGCAGCCAGGCCGAACTGTCGACCTTGATTCCCGCGCGGTTTCGCAGCAATTCTCGGCCATGCCTGCTCCCTTGGCCCCGCTCATCGGCTTCGCCCTCGGTGTCGGCTTCGCATGGTGGGCCCGCGAAGAGCTGGCCCGCTCGCAAGCGGGCTCCGGCATCGGTACGCGATCGCTGGTCATCGTGACACTCTTCGCAACCCTGGTGTTCGCACCGATCGGCGCTTACTTTCTGGCTTTCGAAGCCGATTGGTCCTACGCCTACTTCATCGATACGCGTCGAATCCCCTCGGCCCTGCAGCTGGCGCTCGTGCTGCTCGATGCAGCGTCGGTGCCGGTCGGATTCGCCGTTGCGGCTCCGCAAGCCAAGTCCCGCAAGCTCGTCCCGCTGGTGAGCATGGGCGTTCCGCCGCTCGTGCTGGTGCTGGGATGCATCGCCGCCACGGCGGGGCGGCTCGGGATCCAGGCGTCGTATGCGCAGTTCCACGGCGATTTCGGGACGCGGCCCATCGCGGGCAGCTCCCTCGGCTACGCGCTGCTCTGGATGGATACCGTGCTCGTTTTGGGGGTCGTCTGGACGGGCCGCCACGTCCAGAAGCTCGTTCGGCCCGCTCGCGTATGAACGAACCCTTGACCGTGCCGTGCCGGCCAGCCACTCTCCGGACGTCATGACCGAGCGACCGATCGAACCGCTGCTCGCGCTGGCGTCCCAGCTCGTCGAACGTGCTCGAGCGGGCGGCGCCGATGTCGCCGAGGTGATCGCCCGCGCCGGGTCGGAGCTCTCGGTTCGCGTGCGGCTGGGCGAGACCGAGCTCGTCGAGGAAGCCGGCCATCGCTCCGTCGGGATGCGGGTCATGAAAGGGCAAAGGGTCGCACTGACGTCGACCTCGGATCTGACCCCTTCCGGTATCGATCGCTTCATTTCCGACGCGCTCGAGCTCGCGGATCTCTCGCAAGAAGACCCATTTGCGGGCCCAGCCGATCCCGACCAGATCGCCAGGGGCCCCTTCCCCGACCTCGAGCTGTTCGATCCGGCGATGGGTGACCTCGACGCGGAAAAGGCAATCGCCATGGCCCGCGCCGCGGAAGATGCGGCTCGCCAGTCCGATGCTCGTATCACGAACAGCGAAGGGGCCACGGTTTCACGCACGGCCGGTGTCATGGCCCTCGCACTCTCCGGGGGGTTTCGCGGTGGGTACCGCGGCTCGTATTCTTCCGTGTACGTCGTGCCACTGGCCGATGACGAAGGGGGCAAGAAGAGGCGCGGATTTCATTATTCCGCGAAGCGCTTTCTCGCCGAGCTGGAAGAGCCGAGCGAGGTAGGAAAAGAAGCCGCGCGCCGCACGCTGCGCAAACTCGGTGCCCGCAAGGTGCCGACCTGCGAAGCGCCGGTCATCTTCGATCCCGAGGCCGCCCGCTCGATCATCGGCACCTTCGCCGGGTGTGCGATGGGGAGCTCGATTTGGCGCAAGTCGAGCTATCTCGCCGGACGCGAGGGCACCGAGGTGGCGAGTCCGCTCGTCACCCTCGTCGATGATCCCCACTTGCCGCGGGCGCCGGGCTCCCGTCCTTTCGACGGCGAAGGTCTGCTCGGTCGAAAGAACTGCGTCGTGGAGCGCGGCGTTCTCAAGACGTACCTCTGCGACAGCTACAGCGGCCGAAAGCTCAGTCGCCCGTCCACCGCGAGCGCTTCGCGCGGGGCGGGCGGCGGAGTCGGCGTGTCGACGTCGAACTTCATCGTTCAGCCGGGCGATCTCACCAACGAAGCGATCGTGGCCAAGACCGAGCGCGGGCTGTACGTCACCGAGATGATGGGCTTCGGTTTCAACGCGGTGACCGGCGACTTTTCGCGTGGCGCCGCGGGTTTCTGGATCGAAAATGGCGAATTGGCTCATCCGGTCAGCGAAGTCACGATCTCTTTGAACCTCGACGAGCTCTTGAAGCGAATCGATCTGGTGGGAAACGACCTCGATTGGCGAAGCTCCGCGGTCGCACCCACGTTCCGCGTCTCCGCGATGACGATCGCGGGAAGCTGACTGCGTTCAACCCTACTCATTCTGCGCGCCGGGTGTCGCGGAGCCGTTGATGCTCGGTGCGAAGGCTGTCGGATCGTCGTCGAAGCTTTCCGGCGATGCGCGCGCGATCGAGACGCCGTTTTTCGTCTTGACGGCGGGAAAGGTGGAGACGACCGCGCCCGACGCATCTCGGAGGGTGAGCTTCTCGCCGTCGTTGGAGAGGCCTCCCCGACCGAGCGCCGGAACGCGCAGAACGAGGGTATCCGGCGGTGCGATGGGATCGATCCCGTCATCGGCGACGTAACCCTCCGGCACGACCAAGGCCCAAGCGCCGGGCTCGAGACCCGCGTCCGGCAGCACGGCTCGGCCGCCGCCGTCTTCGAGAACGAAGCCGCCGAGCGACACCGCTGCGGTCCCGTCGTTGAAGAGCTCGACCCATTCCTGGGACGGCTCGGCACCCGCAGGATTGGCCATGACCTCGTTCACGACCACGTGCGCTCGCGCTGGCGCAGGCTCGACGGGAAACTCGTTGGCTTGCACGCGGCCACCACGATCGAGCACCGCCAGGCGATAGAAGCCGCTTTCGGGCATGGGCCGAACGACAAAGCGCTTGGCTCCGCGGCTCGAGCGCACGATCGTCTGTTGCCCGGTGTCGATCGTCCACAGAATGGCCGCTTCAGGTGGCCGCACGAGGATGCGGTCGTCTTGCACTTCGGCGCAGCCCGGTCCGAAACGAAGCTCGGCCGCCCCACAAACGGCGGCATCGCTCAGCAGGACGTCGGACCTCACCCACAGCATCGTCGGCTCGAGCCCGACGCGCGAGCCATCGCTCAGCGTCGCCGCGGCGGGCGCCAGTGCCGTCGGGCTGCCGGCCACCGCGGCCAGCGGCGGCGTCGGATTCAGCGCCAACCAACTGATGCACCTGCCCACGACGAACGGCGCGCCCGTGCCGAGAACGATGCGCCCCGGCACGGCCGCCGGAGCGAGCGCGACCGGCACGTCGACCGAACCAACATCGCTCGCGCCGCACCACACGGCCGCCGTCGCCGCAGGTGCCTCATCATCGCGATCCGGCCACACCCGCGCGAGGACCGGGATCGCATCGAGGGCGGCGACCGTGAAAGGCATGGCGACCGCCGGGTCGCTGACGACGACGCTGTAGATGGCCGCGGGCTCCAGCTCGACCAGGGGGGCGACTACGAGAACCGATGGATCCGCGGTGATCCAAGCGAGCGCCGGCAAAGCGCGAGTGGAAAGCGACTGCGGAACCGTGGCGCGGGCCAGATCGCGCAGCTGGGCAGCGCCGAGGACGCCGGAGACCAGCATGACGCGCGGCTCGAAGAGGGGGCGATCGAACACGACGCTGATGCGGGTGACCCGCGAGACGGCGCCGTCACTTGCCATCGGATCGAACTCGAGCCGCGGCGGTCTCGACGCGTCCGGCGGCGCGCCGGCTTGCCCGCCGCCCATCCCGGCCCCATCCCGCTTCGGCAAGGGGCTGCCGCAGGCCGACAAATACAAGAGGGTCGCCGCAGCCAGAAGCTTGCGTTCGATGCCGTTCACCTCCCTCGTTCGGCCAGTGGCGTCCTCGGTTGCGTTCTCGAGGCCTCCTTTTCGCGGTATGCTGCCGGCGCGTGAGCCCCGAGGAGATCAAAGCGTTGCGAACCGCGCTGCAGTGCTCGACGCGCGAGCTCGGCGACGCGGTGGGCGTCGATCAAAAAACGATCATCGAATGGGAAGCGGGGCATCTGTTCCCCACCAAGAAGTTCGTGGATCGGATGCTCGCGCTCAAGGAGAAGGGCCCGAGTGCCGTCCCCAAGAAGGCGCGCGGCGCCGCGCCCCCGCCGATGCGTGTTCTTTCCGATCCGACGCTATGGGAGATCCTGCGAAAGCTCGTGGCACACAAGAGGCTTCGCGACGAGGTTGCCAAGCTCGCAGCCGGCTACAGCGATCCGGCCGAGGAGTGACTCGTGGGAGTAGCGCCACTTCGATGATCGATCTGGCAGCGAAAAACTGGCGAAGTAACGCTAGCTCGAAATATCGGGATCGGTGGCCCGGCTCATGTCGGAAAGAGGGGGTCTCGAATCGGGGTCGGTGGGTTGGTCGAACGGGTCGTCGCCGGCGGGGAGGTCAGCGACGTGCCGCTCCGTGGGAACGGCCGGCTCCGTTTCGTCGGGTGAGCTTGTGCCCGTACCGACCGCCGTCGCGGCCGCCGCGAGCGCATCGACATCGGCATCGGTCGTCTCGTCGCCGGAGGCGGCCATTTCGCGGTCGAACGCCCGGCGCGAGTCTTCGGAAAGCTCGGTGAACTCACGAAGCGACGGTAGGTCCTTCAGCGATCGCAGGCCGAAGAACTCCAGAAAGTTCGCCGTGGTTCCGTACAAGAGCGGGCGCCCGGGCTCGTCCTTCTTACCGAGGATCTTGATGAGCCCTCGATCGAGCAGCATCTTCATGACCGGACCGGAGTCGACGCCGCGCACGTCATCCACTTCCGGACGGGTGATGGGCTGTCGATAAGCGATGATGGCCAGTGTCTCGATTTGGGCGCGCGTCATGCGCACCGGTTTTTTCGCTGCCGCGTCGCGAACGAAGGGACCATAGACTGGATTGGTCCGGAAGATGAGGCCCCCCCCGACTTCTTCGAGGTGGATGCCACGCCACGCGTACTCCTGGCGAAGCTCGTCGACCAGGGCGCGAACCAGCTTTCTGTCCGCCTTCCCCGCCGCCTTCGCTATCTCATTCAGGGGCAATGGATGATCGGAGATGAAGACCAACGCCTCGATGAGGCCTTTCAAGTGGGCTCGGCTCACGTCGCCGGTGGGCACGGTCGCCACGGGAACCTCGGACTCCTCGGGCCTCGATACGGGTTGGTCCGGTTGCGTGTCTCGCTCGTCGATTTCGGCGCTCATGATGGACTCCTTGTGCTCGCGCATCGCAGGCGGGCCGAAGGCCGCGCCGAGTAACATGATTAGGCAGCTGGCTCTCCACCTTCCGCGGGCGGGGCAACGCTCTCGGCCGGCGAAAGTTCGATGAAAATCGGCGCCAGAGGATCGGCCTGGTAAAGCCGCGTCATCTTGAGACGTGTCATCTCGAGCAGCGCCAGGAACGTCACCACGAGGTCGATGCGCGTTCGCTGTCCATCGAACAGTTCTTCGAAAGCACACGAGTGGCACCCCGCCAGCCGCTCGCACAGCTGGACGATGCGCTCGGTGACCGTCATGCGATCGAACGACACTTCGTGATCGAGGTTCACCTTGGCCCGCGCCATCACTTTGCCGAAAGCGTCCAGCAGATCCCAGACTTCGATGGCAGCGAGCGGTGCCGGCCCTTCCGCCTCGGGCGCTTTTGCGCCGCGAAGGAACACGTCGCGGCCGAGCGCGCCGCGCTCGTTGAGATCCGCAGCGGCTTGCTTGTACTTCTGGTACTCGAGCAGCCGGCGGATGAGTTCGGCGCGCGGATCGGCGCCTTCTTCTTCGAGAGTGTCTTCTTGGCCGGCCGGCTCGACCGGGAGCAGGGTCTTGCTCTTGATGTGGGTGAGCGTCGCGGCCATGACCAGGTATTCGCTCGCGACATCGATGGAGAGTTCCTGCATCAACGAGATGTACTCGAGATACTTCTCGGTGATGAAGCTCACCGGAATATCGAGGATGTCGAGCTCGTGCTTCTGAATGAGATGGAGCAACAGATCGAGCGGACCCTCGAAGGCGGGCAGCGCGACCAGGTACTCGCGCGGATGCAGCTTCTCTGCTTCGGGCACTCCGCTCATGCGAGACCGTGCACGATCTGCGTTTGAAAGAGGGATTGCAACATGTTCATCACGAACCGAATCGGACGCGACACCAAAACGTCGCTCAGGAGTGGAATGTTGATGATGACGATGAGCAACACGAATGAATAGGGAGCGATGGCCGCCTGAAAATCGTCCATCGAGCGCGGCAGAAGGCGACTCCCATCGAGAGGCGGAATGGGCAGGAAGTTGAAGACCATCAGACCGACGTTGATTTGGAACATCGCCGCGAGAAGAGCGCCCACGCCCGTCGTGCGACCGGACGCATCCCAAATCCCGCCATTGATACCCTTCAACGCAGCGAAGAGTCCCAGGGCGATGACCGCGAGCAGCAGATTCGCGATCGGTCCGGCCGCAGCGACCAGAGCCATACCGGTGCGCATCGGCACCGACGGGCGAAAACGAGCGGGGGTGACCGGCGTCGGCCGCGCCCATCCGATGAACCCGAATCCGCCGGCGAGAATGAGATTGAGCGCGGGAATCAGCAAGCTGCCGAGAGGATCGATGTGGGTGACCGGAGAGAGCGACAGCCGCCCTTGGCGTTGCGCCGTATCGTCGCCCAGCCGATACGCGACCCATGCGTGGGCGCACTCATGCACCGACAACGAGAGCACCATCACCAAGAGATCGAGTGCGAGAATGCGAACGAGGACCGGCAGAGGCTGACCGAGCACGGTGCGCAGCCTAGCACTTCTCTCTGCTAGGCTCCCCTCCCACGATGGGGTCGCCGTCGAGCATCTGTACGATTTGCGGTGCGAGGTATGAGGCCGGCGCACTTTTCTGCCCCAGGGACGGAGCGCCGCTCGGCGCCGCAGCGCCCAAGGGGGCTGATCCGTTTCTCGGAATCGAGCTCCTCGGACAGATCCGCATCGAGCAGCTGATCGGCATCGGATCGATGGGTCGCGTGTACCGCGCGTTTCAAGCGGGTGTGCAGCGGCGCGTCGCCGTGAAGATCCTGCATGGCGAGCTTTCCGGCGATGCCACGCTGGTGGCGCGTTTTCATCGCGAAGCGCAGATTGCCAGCCTACTTTTGCATCCGAACGTCGTGCAGGTCTTCATGGCGGGGCAGCTGCCCGATGGTGTACCGGGTGCCGGCGCCATGTACATCGTCATGGAGTACCTCGATGGCATTTCCCTGCGCTCCGCGCTAGCCGCCGCCGGCGGGGCGTTACCGCTTCCGCGAGCGCTTCGCATCGTGCTCCCCATCTGCGAAGCACTCGGTGAGGCTCACAACCAAGGGGTCGTACACCGCGACCTCAAGCCGGAAAACGTGATGTTGATGCGCCGAGGGACCGAGTCGGATTTCGTCAAGGTGCTCGACTTCGGCATCGCGCGCCTGCACGGAAGCAACGTGGCGGCGGTGACGCAGGCGGGACTCATCTTCGGGACGGCGCGATACGTGTCGCCGGAGGGGGCTCTCGGAAATCCGGTCGGTCCGCCGGCCGACGTCTACGCCATCGCTACGATCCTTTATCAGATGCTCGCGGGGCGGACCCCGTTCGAAGGGGATTCGGCGGTCGGCCTGCTCGCTCAGCAAATCAACGACGCACCTCCTCCGATCCGATCGCTCTCGCGCGCTTCTTACGTTCCGGAGGCGCTCGCTTCGGTCATCATGGCGAGTCTCGCCAAGCGCCCCGAGGACCGCTGTCCCGACGCACGCTCGCTCGGTCGCGCGCTCGCCGCCGCCGCGCGAGCGAGCGGGCTGGTGCCTGAAGAGCTCGTTCCTCGCTCCGCCGTCCTCGGCGCTCCTGCGCCACACGCGGCATTCACATCCGTCGAACGCACCAAGCAACAGGACTTCACGGCGAACGTGGCGCAAAAAATCGCAGCCGCGAATCCGATCGACGACTCCGCCGGTCAGACGGTCGACAACGAAGCCGCCGATCGTGGGCCGCCGTCGGGGCCCGCTCGAAAAAGTAGCCGCGGCGCGCTCGCCTTCGTCATCGGATGCGTCGTCGGAGGAGCCGCCCTTGCCGCGCTGGGAGCGCTGCGAGTTTCGGAGCCGTCTTCTCCGGAGAACGTCTCGGCGCCTCCCAGTATCCCCGAGCAGGGCTCTCTAGTTCACGATGCAGGTCCCGAAGTCCAATAACGCGCTTGACTAGCGCGTTCCCGCCGCAATCGAGGTACGCTGAAAGAGAGCGCACTTGGGTAAGCTCCTCATCTGGTTATCGGCGGCCTCCGTCTTCGCGATCGCCGCACCCTCTCGGGCCGAGGAAACGGCCTCGACCCGCAGCGCGATGACCGCCCGCGGGGTTCGCCCGTACACGCTGGCCCAGCTCGGAGTGGGTCTTCTCACCCTGCCGGCTGCCGATGTGTGTTTGACCGCCACGCAATGCAGCAAGGGCGACACCAGCGTCGAGATCGATTTCTGGCAGATGTACCGAGCCAGTCCCGCCTTCGCGATCGGCGCCGGCGCGTCATTCGCCCTGCGCCCGACGACCGACACGCCGACCACACAGATGATGGCCGAGTCGGGCGTGACTCGATCGCACACCCGAAGTTACTTTCTCGTCGAGGCCCAAGGTCGGTACTACTGGCTTCGCTTCGAAACGATCGAGGCGTGGTTCGGTGCTACCGCCGGGGGGGTCATCGTGAGCGATCGTTATGCAGTCGAGGGGGGCGAACAGCCGACCGCGGCGCTCATCGGCCCCCGCTCATCGACGGTCCGCACCGAAGGAGGTGCCCTGGGGCTTCTCCTCGGCGGGCAATGGTCCTTCGCCCCCAACTGGGGGCTCGGTATTTCGGCTCGCTACATGCGCTGGTTCTTGCCTCACGAAGCGGCAACGTCGGTCTTTCTCGATCGGGCGACGCTGACCGACCAACAGAGCGTGCTCAACTTCGGCATCTCCTGTAGCTATCGCATCGCCCTCTAGCATGAGCGTATCGGGGGGCGGGCAGACTCACGCCATCGCGGCGTTCACGCCCGAGTCGACGGCGTCGACATCGGCCGTCTTGAGCGGACCGGCATCGCCGGTGGGACAATCGAAAGGTGCTCGACCGATCTGACGCGTACCGAACCGCGGCATGAAAAGAGCGAGAACATAGACACGCAGGCAGAACCACCAGAAGCTGCGGGGCTTGAGCTCGGGATGAATCTCGGCTTGGATCTTGGCGTGCAACGCGGGTAGCGTGCTCCAATGGGCGCCCGCTTGTTCGTGATGAGCCGCGTGAAGCCCGTTGTTGAAGAGCAAGAAGTTGATGGCTTTGCCGGTGAAGCTTCGGGAATGATTGTGCGCCGACCACGGGTCGGTGTGGACGTGCTGGATGTAATTGAAAAGCATGATCGTCCAGAGGGCGAAGAATGCCGGCAGGCCGAAGGCGAAGATCCAAACCTCGATGCCCCGTACGATTCCGAATTTCGCGATGGCGGCCGCGATGAGGAGCGCGTGCGCCCCCGCCCACACCGCGTATTGCCCGATGATTTGTCGATAGAGCGCGCGATTGTCGCGCCGAGCCTTGCGAATGTAAGCTTTGATGGGTTCGGACTGAAAGTAGGCCGACACGAAAAAATACGTCGACGCGACGAGCGCGTTGTGGCGGTTCGTGTAGCGCCAGGTGATGGTGGCGTCGCCCGCCTTGTTCACGAGCTTGTGGTGGTTGAGGTTGTGGGTCGGAATCCACCCGAACGTCGGATACCCGTAAAACACCGAAAGCCAGCAGCCGAATACGTGGTTCATTCGGCGGCTCTTGAACGTGGGACAATGATTGTGATTGTGTGCAATCACGCCCGCGGATAACGCGAAGTAACAGGCGAGCGGACAAAAATAGAGGATCAGGTCGGGTCGCGCATATTGCGCGATCCCGAAGACCGGCATGAACAACGCCCACAGCAACGTGCGGTAGTCGGCGGCGTATCGAGGACGCATGACCGGCGCGAAGGATACGCCGACTCGCCGCGTCCGGACAGCAATAACGGCTGCGTAGCGTCGTTCGCAGCGAGTCAGCCTCGTACGAGAAGCGCGATAAAGCTTGCGATTCTCTCGAACAGGACCGCCGTCAACACCAAGAGCGCGAGCGAACGGACCGGGGCAAGAAAAGCATGCAGGTGCGCCGGCGAAGCCGCGCGAGCCATGAGCGCACCGGCGACTTCGATCATGATGGACGCCGCAAGGAGGGGAGCGGCGATCGCGACGGCGATGCCGATGCCGGTCGCGAGATCGTGCGCCGCGCGAGCCAGTCCATTTTCGATGGCCGGCGGAGCCGTAGCGAGGACGGCCACCACGCGCGCCGGCCCGCCGGTTGCCAGAAACAGCGTGGCGCTGAGCAGCGAGAAAAGCACGGCGAGCGGCGTGGCGCGATCTTCGACGGTCGGCATCATCGCGGGATCTTGCGCGCCGCGCAGCGCGTCCACGACGCCGCCCGCCATCGTCGCCGCCCAGAGCGGGATCGCCGCCCCGAGTGCGACGACCGTGCCGCGCAAGAGCTCGATCAGCAAAAGCACCGGAAAGGGAGTCGGCCCGACCGCCAGCGGCCGAACCGCGGGAATGAGCAACAGGGCGAACAGAAGAGCGGCGGCGGCACGCAGCGGCGCGGAGAGCGCACGTAAGCCGAACGCGGGAACGATCGCGACCAAGGGCGCCACCCTCGCCCAAGCGAGGGCCCAAGCCGCGAGGTCGATTCCACCCGCTTCGAGCCATTGCGCGAGCGTCTCGAGCAAGCCCGCGTCCTTCATGGGCTCAGCAGTCCTAACTGCATTTCAGTCCTCGAACCCAGCTTCGACCATTGCCCACCCACGCGAGCCAGGCGCCGCCGTCGGCGCGCGCCGCCATGGAGATCAACGAAAAGTCGAAGCCCTGCCCGGCCGTGATCCCGCGCCCGAACGCACCGCCGTCGACCGGCGAAAGTTCGAGCAAGTTGGGCGATCCCCCATCGGCATCGGACGGCCGCGCATAGGCCGTCCAAACCCTCTGACAAACGACCGCGCCGTCGACCGGAGCCGGATCGATGCCGCCCGGATAGATGTTCCATTGCACCGGCGCATCGAGGTGGGGTTCGCTCCCGATCGCGAGCGAAGCGAGCCCGAACGACGACGTGTCCCGTGCGAAGGGAATGAAGGCCACCGGACCTTCGCTGCCCGCGACGGCAGCCACGTCGATATGGCTCTCGGGAGGGGGGCCGACGAAAACGACGACATCCGATCCGAGGCGCGGCGGTCCCTGGAACCCCACCTCGATGGTGCGCGCGTGGACCGGTGACATCGCCGCGCGCGCGTCGAGGCTGATTGCCAGAAGACGCGTCGGCGTCTTGGCGAGGGCGACGCTCGAAGCACCCGATCCCTCGCTGGTGATACCGATCGTTCCGGCCCCTTCCACCCACGCGCGCGCCACACGTTCGTCGCCGGCGCGGACTGCCCGGGCAATATAAAGCGCGACATCACGGCCCGCTGTTCCTGGGTCCGCGGCGAGGGTCTCCGCCGCCACCCGGGTCCCGTCGTGAGCGTCGTTCGCCAAGACCTCGAGCGGACCGGACGCCGCCGTTGCATCCCAGTTGAAGGCACGCCGCACGAGCTTGCCGCGGGTCACCCAATACACATGTGAAGAGCGCGCGAACGTGAGCGGCGGACCTCGGAGCGCCCGCGTGCCATCGGCCGACTCCTTCGCGCGTAGACGCGCGGGAGCCTCCGCGAGCGGAACCCCGGTGAGCTCGTCGTCGCGCGTGCGGAAGATCACGCCGCGATCGGTCGCAACGAGAGCACCGGGCGCTCCGAGATCGATGGGCTTCTCGAGCTTGAGACCTGGGGTTCGCACTCCGACCGCCGCGCTGGAGCTCGGCGCGGGCAACGGCTCCGTCCGCGCACTTTCCACATTGGACGGTGCCGGCGAGGTTGCAGGTGCGGAGGGCGGCGCGGCCGGCGCGGCAGGGTCGTTCCGCTTGCCCCGCGAGCAGTGCAGCTGGGTCGTCAAGGCGACGATCCCGACGCACGCCCCGACGGCCCGCGCCCGAGGAGCGATGCTTGGCCGTTCCAAAGGTCCTTGGACCGCTGTAGAAAGGCTGCCCATGGCACTCGATTCGTCCGCAGTTGGGTTTACCACCGCGCCGTCGCGGTTTGCCTACGATTGGAAGACGGTGGTCTTGTACGCCCTCGGCGTCGGCGCGACCAGAGACGAGCTCGACTATCTCTACGAAGAACGAGGGCCTCGCGTCTACCCGAGCTTCGGCGTGTGCCCGGTGATGCCGGCGGTGATGGAGTGCCTCGCACGCACGCGCGGCGACTTCGCGACGGTCGTGCACGGGGGGCAGAGCCTTCGCTTGCATCGACCGATTCCGCCCTCCGGCGAGCTCATCACGACCGCCACGTTGCGCGGCATGTACGATATGAAAAAGCTCGCGCAGGTCGTGGTCGACACCGAGTCACGCCTCGAAGGCGGCGAGCCGCTGTTCGAGACCACTTGGTCGATCATCTATCGAGGCGCCGGAGGGTTCGACGGTCCACGACCTCCCAAGGCTGAATCGGTCGCTTTTCCCGAAGACCGGCCGGCCGATTTTCACGTCGAGCTGCCGACTCGGCCCGAGCAGGCGCTTCTTTATCGATTGTCGGGCGACCTCAATCCGCTGCACGCCGACCCCGCATTTGCCGCCAGCGCGGGTTTCACGCAGGGGCCGATTCTGCATGGGCTTTGCACGTATGGCTTCGTCGCGCGCGCGATCATCCAGGGCGCGTGCGGCGGCGACGGCAAGAACCTCAAACGGTTCGACGGCCAGTTTCGCCGCCCAGTCTGGCCCGGAGACACCATCGTCGTCGACGGATGGCGCGTCGACGGCGGCGTCGTCGCTGCGCGCGTCGGCGTCAAAGAGCGCCCGGAGCCGGTGATGACCGGCGTCTTCGCTCACCTCGGCGAATGACGTTATTTGACGAGCGCCTTGAGGCGCGCGTTCTTCTCTTCCCGTGACAGGCTGATTTTCTCGTGCTCTGCCGGCGCCATGCCCGGCTGCACGATGAACTCCTCGTCACCGATGCCGAGCACGGTCTTGCCTGCACGCGCGACGACCCATTCGATCTTGCTGCCGTCTTTGTCTTGCACGACGAAGCGGTAGGCGTTCTCACCGATGCCCTTCTCTTCGGCGGCGCCGCGAACTTTGCTCATCGTCTTGATGACGTCTTTCGCTTGCTCGGGGTCGTCGCGCACGGCGCAGAGGACGCGGTAGCGCTTCTCACCGTCCTTGTAGAAGCCCATCGCACCCGCTCCTGCGCCCTCAAGGCCGAGCAGATCCTTCGGCAAATAGAGAATGCCCATCGGGACCATTTTGTCGGCGGGCAGGTTCGACGCGGCAGCCGGAAGCGCCGCGGCGCCGGGCAGCTTTTGGCCGATCTCGGTCGCGATCGGGACCAACAGACGCTCGCTCGAGGCTTTCATCTGTGCGGGCGTCTCTTGTTCGTTCGCGTATTGAATCTCGGCGAGGTGAGATCCTTTCCACACGTAAGCGCGCCCCGTTCCCAGCGCCCCGGCGCCTCCGGCGCTCAGCTTGCGTGGAGCCGCTTCGAGCGGATCGCTGTCGGCAATGACGCGCTTGGTGAACATGGCATAGGCGCCGTCCACCGACCCGAACTGCGAGAGGTACACCTCGACCGAGCCGGGCGAGCCCGCCCCGTCCACGTAGCGGAGCTGCACGACGCGTTTCAGCCCGAACCCCTTGTAGACCTCGCATTCACCATCGAACGCTTCGGTACAGATCGCGTCCATCGAAAGCTTGCCACCCTCGCCGAACACGCGGGTCTCGCCGTTGGGATCGAGACAGTAGCCGGCGGCCTGCCGGGGAAAAAGGGCGGCGACCGCCGGATCGGCGATCTGGCCGCCCCCAGCGGCGCAAACCCCCGGCTTCGAGGCGCTCTCCACCGGGGGAGGCGCGGAACCGCGCGTCCCCGACGAGCTGTCCTTGTTGCAAGCGAAACAGGCAAGTGCCGCGATTACCGCACAGGTCCGATGCATGCCCGCTACCTACGGCAACGCGCCGGGCGGGGCAACATCGGCCGCCACCCACACATCCCCACTTGTCGCGCCCGCGCCGGTGGCGCACCTTTTTGCGTAGGCTTGCAAATTCGTGCTGGCTCGGTGCGTGGAACAGGCCAGAAATCCCAACGAAATCCGTTGCAAAGATTGCCGACCGCAGGCACGTCCCTTGCTCGGGATTCGCGGCGTGATGGTCCGACGAGCTCGACACGCAAGAACGCCAGCGACGTTCGGATTCACCTTGCTCGAGCTGATGGTGGTCGTCGTGATGATCGGCGTTCTGGTGACGCTCGCCATTCCGTCCATCGCAACGCAAATGCACGACCGTCGCATGAACCAGGCAGCGCACGAAATCGCTCTGCTCTATCGACAGGCTCGCTCGATCGCGATGGGTCGGGGGGCGGCGGTGATGGTGCGCTTCGATGCGAAAGCCGAATCCCGTGGCGCCGTCGAAGTGCGGGAAGCCAAAAACGACCAGCCGTCGCAGAGCTGCGTCGGTCTACCCGCCACGAGCTGCGGCAACACCGATTGGAATGCCGGGAGTGCTCAGAACCACTTGATCGCCGCCTTCGAGCCTGCGAAGTGGGGTGTCTACAGCAACGTCCAGCTCAAGTTCAAGACGAGCGCCGATCCGTCGGGAGCCAATGCGATCGACATCTGTTTCAGCCCCCTCGGCCGGCCGTACTGGCGCAGAGCGCATACCGGCGCTTTCATCCCGATGACCGAAGTTCCGCAGGTGGACGTGAGCCCGTTCGATGGCCTCGGTCTCACTCGCACGGTGCTCGTTCTACCCACGGGCGCGTCGAGGCTCGCGCTATGAAAAGGTCGGGGGGCTACACGGTCGTCGAAGTGATCATCGCGCTCACCATGCTCGCCATCGGCACGAGCGGGATCATCGCCATGCAGAAGGTGACCGCCGTCGCCAACCGCGACGCTCGCAATCTCGTGCTCGCCAACCAAATTGCACGCACCTGGATCGAGCGGCTGCGCGCCGATGCCCTGCAATGGAATCACCCTTCCCCGACCAACCCGGGGAGCGATCTCGGCGACACGACGTGGCTCAAGAACGTGAACGGCCCTTGGTTCCTACCGCTAGCCGATAACTCGAAAACGACTCCCGCGGCCGACGCTTTCGGCAACGACACCGAGCTCGACAAAGGAATCTACTGCACCAACGTCCGTCTCACCTGGCTCTACGGACCTCCTCCTATCGTCTCGCCGCCCTATCTCATTCGTGCCGAAGTTCGCGTCTACTGGTTGCGCGAAGGGGGTGGCGGCGTCGTTCAGGCGGGCAAACCGCTCTGCGATTCGAGCACCGATCTCAGCGAAGTTTCGCCGGCCGTCGACCGCTATCACTTCGTTTACGTCACGAGCGCCATCGCTCAGAACATGGCCCGTTAACATTATGCGTCAGATCTTGGCGATGACAGATCACGATCAGCAATTGCCGCGTTTCGCCCACGCAAATGACGGCGAGGCCGTCGGTAGGGCGCATCAGACCGGAATGGCCGCCAGGCCTCTTCGGCTTCGCCGACAGCCAGTTCCGCCTGTCCGGTCAGTACTTGAGTGGGCCTCTGGCTACTCCGATGAAACGATCTGGCAGCGACGATCTGACGCAGTAATGCTAATGCGATCGAGAAGACGAACGCGGGGCTTCACGCTGATCGAGCTGCTGGTCGCGGTCACCGCGGGGCTTTTCGTGGCCATCGGCGCGTTTGCTCTGGCGCGCCAGAGCTCGAGGTTCTTCCAGCAGGAAGCACGCCTCGCCAACGCGCAGTTCTCGGCAACGCTGGGATTCGACCGCCTGCGCGCCGATATCGCCCGCGCCGGCTTTCTCGCGACGTCCAACATTCAGCGCGACCCCTTCTTCTGCGGCAACCCCGCCCTCTTGCCCAGCGGCATGGCGTCGCTCGCCGCCATTCGGATTCTCGAGGCCAAGCCCGCCGACGCGCAGGACTCCCTGAACTCCCTCGCGCCCGACCAGCTCACCCTTTCGGGCAGCTACAGCTCGGCGGAGACGTTTCCGGTGCGCACCGTCGTCGAGGAAGAGGGCAAGTACAACGTGTACCTGCAAGCCAACACCGGAGCGATCGCGCGTACCGATTACGGCGGAGCCGAGGGCGGGACGCTGCCTCAAATCTTCAAGGCCGGGCGTGTCCTTCGCATTCTGGATGCAGGGGGGAAATACGAGTTCGGGGCCATCGAGAGCTATGCGGTGAACGGTTCGGGCCAGATGGTCGTCTCGCTGAAAAGAGATCCCGCCATCCCCTTCAAGCGAGCCGGAGGAACTTGCGGTGTCGAGGGGCTCGGCGTGGGCATGCAGGCCAACGTCGTCAATCGAATCCGTTACGAGATCCGCAACGTCCAGAAAAATCCCCCGGAAGGCTACAAGCCTCTCTACGCCGCCGGCGCGACGGCGCCCGGCGACGAGAGCCGGCGCGAGCTGGTGCGGGTCGAGCTCGACAGCGACGAGGCGGAGATGGCCGACTCGCTGGAGATCGTGGCGGAGTACGCGGTGGACCTCAAGTTCGGGCTCACCGTCGCCGCGGGCTTCAAGACGCCGGCCAACCTCGATCCCGAGCTTTCGCAATTTGCGATCGGCGATCCCAAGAACTACGAGTACTTCGCCGGAGTCGGGGCGACCGACAGGGGCCCGCACCGGATCCGTGCGGTACGAGCACGATTCGCCGTTCGATCGCGGGAAGCTGATCGAGCGGCGGGTATCGAAGCACCAGCGGGCAATCTTTTTCGCTACCAGCTTCCGGGCGGTGGATTCGCGCGCGCGCGCACGTTGACCGCGGACATCGGGCTTCCGAACCTCGCAGGGGTCGCATGGTAACTGCCGCCAGGTTCGGGCGCTTCCCCGACCGAGCGAATGAGCGGGGTGCCGCCATCTTCGTGGTGGTGATGGTGCTGACGATGCTCACGGCGATCGGCGTCTTCGCGATGCGGGCGGCGAGCTTGGCGACGACCACCTCGGGCTACGATCGGCAGAACACACAGAACCACTACGTTGGCGAGTACGGACTTCTCTGCGCGGTGACCGAGCTGTCGACCACGCGCCGCAGCGCGTACGTCGACAAGATGTCCAAAGCGGTCGAGACCTGTTCGGCGACCAAGAACG
>Ga0137375_10004066_pt1 | contig 17423 bp, 20 predicted proteins | sample SagtaG_24_FD_104936 | JGI IMG/M metagenome (GOLD analysis project Ga0137375, IMG submission 104936) | Vadose zone soil microbial communities from Sagehorn Ranch, Mendocino, California, USA - Sage1_R_113_16 metaG | ecosystem: Environmental > Terrestrial > Soil > Vadose zone | place: USA...
CGAGCGCGGCGCCCCCGATCGCGCTGTCGATGAACGCGCGCAACAGCTGCGGGCCGAGGAGCTGCAGGCCGATGCTCGCGAGGAGCACCACGGCGAGCAAAGTCGTCCGCCGCCACTGGGGCGCGACGTAACGGCGGAACAGGTCGGTGTAGGGATTGCTCACGCGCATCGTCCGGAGTCTCTCATGCGAAATGACCTGCGGCGCGCTGCTGCGACGTACGCTAGGGAGCGTGACCGAGGATGTCATCCAAGACTACCGTCCGCGGATGCCGCGCCTCGTGACGGCGATCGTCGTCGGCGCGATCGCGGTCGCCTCGCTCGCGGCGCTACTCTGGCCGTCGCTGCCGATGAACCAGGATGCGACCGGACCGACGAAGGTCGGCGTCATCCGCCGGCAGATCGCCGGGTCGAACATGGCCGGTCGTGTCGACGCGGTCGCGCCGGACTTCGAGTGGAACGCGCCCGATGGATCGACGCGCACGCTGTCGGGGCTGCGGGGCAAGGTCGTCGTGGTGAACTTCTGGGCGACCTGGTGCAAGCCCTGCCGCACCGAGATGCCCGCGCTCAACAGCGTCGCCCGGGGCAGCGACGCGGTGTTCCTCGCCGTGGATCTGCAGGAGGACGGCGCGCGGGCGCGTTCGTTCTTCGACCAGCTGGCCCTGGACCGCCTCGAGCCGCTCCTTGATCTTGACGGCCAGACGACGCGCCGCTACGGCGTCGTCGGCCTCCCGGTCACGTTCTTCATCGACGCGCACGGCGTCATCCGGCACGTCGAGCGGGGTGAGGTCATGGACCAAAGCGTCATCCGCGAGGGCATCGCCAAAGCGCGCTAGGACGGGTGCCGGGCATTTACCCGCTGTTGCCCCCGAACGTAGGTGTTCTTGGCAGCGCGTGCGCGGTGTACAACCTGACCTCTGGGCGCCGCGGAGTCCGAGGCGCTACATCTCCCAAACCCCCTCCCACCCATCCCACGCGGCCCTCGAACTCGAGGGCCGTTGCCCGAGGGCGGGGGAGCGCGGTGCGTTACGACCGGTAGATGATCCGCGCCTCGAACGCACGCTGGAAGACGCGCAGCTCGTCCTCGAGCTCCTCCGGTTCGAAGCCCTGCGCTCTCGCCTGCGCCTTGACGTCGCGCAGCGCGAGCCGGAAGCCGAGGCTAACCAAGGGCTTCACCGCGAAGCGCTTGAAGCCGGCCGCCGCAAGTCCGCGGAAGTACGTCCCCGCCTCGTCGAGAAGGACGATGCGCTCGGGGTCGTCGGCCTCCAAAGCGTCGAGGCAGGCCGGCATCGCACGACTGCTCATGGCCGCCCAGCGCTTGGCCTCGACCGCTCCGAAGCCGAGGAAGTTCGTGGCCCGGTAGGCCTGGCCGAGCGTGTTGTCCTGGATGGTCGCGGCGCGGGGCCGGAGGATGCGGCCGAGCGCATGGCGACGCGCGTACGCATGGTCGTACGCGAGTTCCCTCGCCTCCCCCAACCGTCCGGGATCGGACACCGCGGCGAACAGTATTCAGCCGACCGCCTTGACGCAAGTCACAGAATCGTCGGAGCGCACGAAGTGGGAGGACGGATATGGCGACTGAATTCGTCGTGAAGCTCAAGGACCGGCCGGGTTCGCTCGCGGCCGCGGCGCAGGCGCTGGCAGACGGCGGCGTGAATCTCTGGGGCACGGCGGCCTCGACCGGTGGCGGCAGCGGCACTTGGGGATTCGTCGTGAAGGACAAGGACGCGGCGAAGGCGCGCCGCGCGCTGAAGAAGGCCGGCCTCCGTGCCACGGAGCGAAAGGCGATCGAGGTGCGTCTCGCGGACAAGCCTGGATCGCTCGCCCGCACCGCGGCGCGCCTCGGCAAGGCGAAGGTCAACATCGCGTCCGAGTACGTGCTTGCGCCGGGCCGCGGCAACGTGACGGTCGCGTTCGGCGTGAAGGACGCGCGCAAGGCCGAGAAGGCACTGGGCCGGCGCTAGTACTGCGGTACCAATCCGGGACGCCATCGCGCATCGCCTGATCTAGCGCCAGCCTCCCGATGACATTCGTCGGGAGGTCCCACATGCGACCGGTGCACCGTTTCTGCTCCGAGTCCGAGGCTCTTGCCACCATCGAGTACGTCATCGGGGCCGCCGTCATCCTCGGGACTCTGGTCATCGGCGTATCGGCCTGGAACAACGGGCTCGTCACTCGGCTACAGACGCTCGTCACGCAGCTGCAGACGGTCCGATGACGCGCTGGCGCGACGCTGAGCACGGGATGGCGACGCTCGAGACGACGCTCATGGTCGTCATCCTGGTCCCCCTGCTGTTCGCGATCCTCGAATTCGGATGGCTGACGCAGCGTTGGCTCGCCCAAGACGGCGTCGCCTTGCAGGCGGCACGTTACGCGGGCGAGCTCGGTGGAGACCGACCTGAGCTCCGCTCCTACGTGCAGGAGCAGTTGCGACTCGTCGGCCTCGAACCCACGCGTGTCACCGTGGATGTCGAGCCCGCGTTCGTTGGGTGGCGGGAGCCGGTGCGCGTATCGCTGCACACCGAGGAGCGCATCGCCGTGCCGTTTCTGTTCGCCACCACGATCGCGGTGCGCTCGACCGCCGTCGCACGCGGCGAGGTCAACCGATGACGCATGACGATGGCGGGACCGCAGCCGTGACCACGATCGTGATGCTGCCACTTCTGCTGGTCGTGCTTGTCGGCGTGCTCGAGCTCGGCGCCCTACGCGCGGTCGCATACCGCGCAGGTGCGGCCGCCGACCTCGCGACCATCGTCGCCGTCAACGATCAGGACCCGGGCGAATTGGTGCGCACGGGAACGCTGCGGCTCGCCGTCGACGCAGCCGAGACCGCGCGGGAGTATTTCGCGCGCAACCTCTCCGCCACCGCCCCCGCGCTTGCGGCCGGCGCTGCGGAGATCGCCGCAGCTGCGGACATTGCGACCTTCGCGGCCGCGCCGAGCGTCGATCCTCGCACGGGCGCGCGCTACGACCGCCCGACCGTCCGTCTGATCGCGACGGTGCCAGTGAGGACACCGGGATTCGCGATGGTGTTGATGCCCGGTGTCACGACGATCGTGATCCGGTCGGCGAGCTCGGCGCGATGATGAAGCGGGCGACGCTCCTGGCGACGGCGATCACGCTCGTATTTGGCATTGCCGCCGATGCGCGCGATCCCTTCGAAGACGACTGGCTATCACCCGCGCCTCCGGTCGGACCAGCTCCAGATCCGGTCGCCTTCGTAGTGCCCGCCGGCCTCTACTACGTGACTGATACCTACATGGGAGACGTGGTCGCCACGACCGGCGCGACGACGACGTACTCGACGACGACCGTGCACGAGTCGACTGGTTCGTTCGCCCGCGTCATCGATACGGTCGATACGGGCACCGCCAGCGCGTTCGACGGCGCGGCGTTCAATGGCCGCGGTGTGCTCAGCGATGGTCGGGCGCTGGCGGGCACGTATTACGAGAATTTCGTGCTCACGTCGGACGGTTACCTTCCGGTGAGCATCGTTTTCTTCCAGGACGATTCGGAGACACGTCGAGGGAACAGCGCAACATCCCCGTCGCCGTCACCCTCGCCGACGGCAGTACCGCGACCGACCCCATCGCCGTCCGCGGTGGACACCGCCACGTCGCATGGCAGCGTCGCGGCTGAGCCCTCCTTCCGACCGGGAATCACGACCAGACCGGTCCCCCGGATGCTGCGCGCGGCGATCGCGCTCGCGCCGGATGGTCCGGCGCTCGCATCTGCGGAGGTGCTGCGTGGCCGCCTCGTCCATTTCTGGCCGCGCGCGTTCGACAATGGTGTGCCCACGCCGATCCGTTCATGGCGTCTGGTGTCGGCGCAACCCGACCTCGTGTCAGCGGCGTCGGGCGGCACCGAGCCGCTCGCGGCGCAGTGGATCCGGATGCCGCCAGCCGCCGTACGTTGGTCGCTCCGCTTCGAGATCTTCACCGAACTCGAGCCGACGCAACGGCTCGAGGCCGAGATCTCGATCTCCGTGCGATCGCCCGCTCTCATCGATTGATCGCTCGTAGGTCGCTCCTCGTCGTTGCGGTCATCGCGGGTTGCATCGCGGGCGCCCTGTACTACCTTGGCGCACAGCGTGTCGCGATGGTCGTCGCGGCGCAGGATCTCCCGCTCATCCGTCCGCTGACCGCGGACGACATCGAGGTGCGGTCCGTACCCCCGGATGCCTTGCCGGCCGGCGCTGTGGCGAGGGTCGAGGACGTCATCGGGCGTGTCCCGATCACGCCGCTGTGGCGCGGCCAGCCTCTCGTCGCGCAGGCGCTTGCCGATGACGCGGCTGTGTTCCACACCGGACTCACGCTTCGGCCCGGGGAACGCGCGGTCGCGATCCCCGTCGCGGCTGTCAGCGCGGTCGGGGGTGCCATCGTGCCAGGGGCGCGCGTCGACGTGCTCGCCGTGCCGCTCATCGGACGTGCGCCGGCGGGGCGCAGCGTAGAGCTGCTTGCCGCGGAAGCGCTCGTTCTCGACGTGCGAACGGAATCGGGTGCACCGTACCTGCAGCGACCGCGCGACTCCGCGCTCGCCGTTGACCGTATCGGCAGCGTGATCGTCGCGATCTCGCCCTCGGACGAGATCCGATTCGCCGACCGGATCGCCACCAGCTCCTTCGTACTTGCGTTCAGCTCAGCGCGCTGATGGTCCCGACGACGCTGCGGCTGGAAGCTGTCAGGTGCACGGCGTTCGACGTTCATCTCGCGCGACTTGGAGGCGCGAGACTCATACGCACTGGCGCCAGCACGTATCTCGAGACCGAGATCGGGATCGAGAACGCGAGGCACCAGCTCGCGCTGGCCGGGATCCGCGTCGTGCCGTGCAGTGGCGCCCCGACGCCGGGAGCGAGCCTGCGCCGTGCGGTCGCCTTCGATCTCGTACCGCTCGACGACTCACTCGAGGCGATCGACGTCGTCGAACTCCGCGAGATCCCGTTGAGTGAGGCAAGCGCCGAGCTGATGAGGCGGCGCGTGCCGTGGCTGCGGCGCTCGCCCGCCAGACAGGATGCCTGTCGACGGTTGCTGCGCGGCGACGATGCTGTGCTGGGTTGGCGTCGCGTGGTCTGGTGCTCCATACGTTCTTTGCGCGCGGCGCGAAGGAGCGTCCGGTTGCGACCGGTGGTGTTCGACGCGACGGCGATCGAGCGCGCCGCCCTGAAGTGGGTCTATGTCAGCGAGGGCGCCATCGAACGGTGGGCGTTCACGTGAGCCGCATCCGCGCCTGGCTCGACGCAACTCCGATCGCCGATCTCGCACTGACACTGATGCGTGAAGCAACGGGGCGCTCGGATCCGATCGAGCCCCTGCGCCCGACCCGTCCGGCCGCCCTGGCCGAAGGCCGGCGCCTTGCCTTCTGGTCCCTGGTCGGCGGCGTCGGCGCGAGCACCGCAGCCGCGCTGGTCGCTCACCGTTCGGCTGCCGGGGGACGAGCCGCCGTGCTCTTGGATCTGGACCGATGGGCACCGTCGCTCGCGCTGCGCGCGCGGATCGAAGCGGCGACGATCGCTGACGTGCTGGTTCAACCTGGTCGCGAGCGCGCGCTCGTTTCACGCTGGGCCGCGGTGCCGTTCCTCCCTGGTTCGCCCGCGCTGCGCGGTCGTCTGGACGTCGATCGCACGATCGAAGTCATCGACGCGATCGGCGGTGTCGCGCCGGTCGTCCTCGATCTCGGAGCGGGCGCTGACGGTCTCGATGCCGGACTTCTGTCTCGGATCGATCGACTGTGCGTCGTCGCCGGGTCACGAGCCTCGCAGCTTCAAGCGTTGTTCTGCGCGGTCCCATTGGTCCGCGCCATCCCGTGTCCCGCAGGTCTGGTCGTCGTTGGTGTGGCCGCAGAGGATGGGAAGCTCATCGCAGAGCGCGCCGGGCTCGAGTTGCTCGGGGCGATACCGACAGATCCCTATCTCGCCGAAGATCAATTCGCGACACGCTCTCCGACGCTGCGAGCGGTCGACACGCTCATCCGGAGGATCGCGTGATCGACCCAGCGACGGTCGCGCGCGTGCGCGCGGAAGTCGCGTCGGGCCTCGATCCGACGGCGATGCTCGCGCTGTATGCGGATCCGGCCCGACGACTCACGCTGCGTGAGCGCGTGCGTGCGGCGTTACCTCTCGGTGTCCCCGACGCCGAGCTTGAGGCGCTGTGCGCCAAACTCTTCGGCTTCGGCCCGCTGCAGCCGTTGTTGGACGATCGCGAAGTCACCGACGTCCTCGTGAATAGCCCAACACAGGTGTTCGTCGAACGCTGCGGGCGTCTCGAACAGGCGAATGTGCGCTTCACCGATGCCGCGGACGTCAGTGAACTGGCTCATCGCATCGCCGCCGGCGTCGGTCGGGAGCTGACCATCGAGCGGCCGTACGTCGACGCGAGGATGCGCGATGGCAGTCGAGCGAACGCCGTCATCGCACCAGTCGGCGGTCCGACGCTCTCGATCCGAAAGTTCACGCGCGTGTCGTTGAACCTTCGTGGCTCTGCGCCTTCATGGGAGGCGACCAGCGGGCTCGCGAGTCAGGCGGCCGATCTGCTCGCCCGAGTCGTGGTCGCGCGTTGCAACGTGCTCGTGGCGGGCTCGACCGGGGCGGGAAAGAGCACGCTCCTGCGGTCCCTCGCGGGCGAGATACCGGCACACGAGCGGCTCGTCGTGATCGAAGACACGAACGAGCTGGTCCTGCCCCACGATCACGTGGTTCATCTGGAATGCGTTCCCGGACGAGATGGAGCCATCGGGGTCGCGGACCTCGTGGTCAACGCACTGCGGATGCGACCAGATCGGATCATCGTCGGGGAAGTGCGTTCGCCGCACGAGGCCTCGGCGCTGCTCGAGGCGATCTCAACGGGTCATGACGGCGCCCTGACCACGCTGCATGCCGGATCTGCGTTGGGTGCACTCGATCGCCTTGAGCTGTTGCTCGCTCGATCAGGCGACGTCGCACCTCAGGCCATAGGGCGATCGGTGGCGCGCGCGTTCGATGTCGTGGTGCATGTGGCCCGCGCGGTGGACCGCATCCGCATCGTTCGCGAGATCGCGGCGGTCGAGGACGCGGGACCGGTCGTGATCTGGCGAGCCGGCGAGACAACGATCCGCGAGCTTCCCAGCCGGTTGGCCGGACGGCTCTCGTGAGCCTCGTTCTCGCAGGCACGATCGCGACCGTGCTCGCGGTGACCTGCGTGATCCTCGTTCCCTTCGGCTCACCGGGCATGTTCAGGTCGTCGCTCACCCATCCCGAGCGTTCCCTGCTGCGCGAGGCGGGCTGGACCCGACCGCTGCTCGCCTGGGAAGGCCTGCGCGTCCTTGTGACGATCTGCGGTCTCGGGCTCGCCGATTCCGTTGGCGCTCTTCCTGTGGGGATCGTCGCGGTACTGGCTCCCTCGCTCGTGGTCAGGACGATCGCGATCCGACGTCGAAACGAACGCGCTCGCCAGACGGTCACGGTGCTGCAGATGACCCTTGCTGGACTGAGGTCGGGGGCGAGTCTGACCGAGGCGCTACGGCTCGCGGCCAGCGCAGACCGTGCGGCCATCTCTGCGCCGTTCGCGGCAGCAGTGCGGGCATTCGATCTGGGTGCGCCCCTCGATGTCGCGCTGCGTGACGCGCGCAGCGGAGCGCGGGACGACCGCGTCATCCTCGGTCTTGATGCGTTGGCGCTGTGCGTCGCGGAGCGTCTTCCGGCATCCCGTTGCGTCACGCTTATCGCGAGCGCGGTGGATCGCCTGCTCTTCCAGCAGCGGACATCTGACGACGTGCGTGCCCGGACCTCGGGACTCCGCGTGCAGATCGTGTTGCTCGCTGCGCTCGTGCCCGGACTCGGGCTCTACCTGGCTGTCACCGTGCCTGGTTTGGCCGAAACGTTCGCGACACCTCTCGGACGCTTCGTCCTGCTGCCGCTCGCGGCAGTGCTCGAGACTGCCGGCATCGTCGCCAGCAGACACGTCGTGAGCGACGTGTCGTGACTCTTATCGGAGCCGCCGCGGCAGTGACCTGCGTGACCCTCATGATCCTCGGGGCCGCGCCTCGCTCTCGGGTCGCCGTGCGTCTCAACGCGCTGCTGCCCGTGAGGGCGACTAACGTCTTCGCGAGGCTCGCTGGATCGCGCCTGATCTCTCCCGCGACACTCCGGGCCAGCGGCTTTGCCATCCACGCCGAGCAACTCGTCGCGATGAAGATCGCCCTTGCGCTTGCCGGCGGCTTGCTCGCCGCTGTCGTTGGATTGCTCGTACCGATCGGCGCTCTTGTGGTCTTCGCAGCCGCCTACGGCGGCTTCATCCTGCCCTCGATCGTCGTCGAACGGCAAGCGGCGCTGCGCCGGCGTGACGCCGAAAGGGCCATCGCCTCGTTCGTCGAATGGACCTATGCGCTCGTCTCCTCGGGAAGGCCCGTCGACTCGGCGGTCGTAGCGCTGGCGCGTCGCGGCACCGGAGCGGCCCTTGTTGACGAAGTCCTCGCCCGTGTAGCCGACAACTACACGCTCGGGGCGCCGCTTCACGCCTCGCTGATCCGCGAGGCGGGAGAGGCCGCTCTTCCCACGCTGACGCGAATGGCGGAACGTCTCGAACGCTCGCGTGAGCTAGGGCAGGGCTCGGTGAGCGTCCTGGAAGACTTACGGGAGGAGCTGCGGACCTCCCACCATCAGCGTCTGCTCCAGTCGGCTTCCCAGGTCGAAGGGAAAATGACGCTGATCCTGACTCTCTGTTACCTTCCGGCGCTCGCGCTTCTGGTCGTCATCCCGCTGTTCGTTACGCTCTTGGCCGGCCTGTTCGGATGAGGTCTGCCGTGCGTACACTGTTCACGACTAAGAAGCGCGCGGGGCGCGCGGGGAAGTGACGAATGCCGTTCAACCTAGGGGGCCCGGAGCTCGTCTTCGTTCTGGTGATCGTGCTCATCGTGTTCGGAGCGGGAAAGCTGCCGGACGTTCTCGGTCAGCTGGGCAAGGGCGTGCGGACCTTCCGCGAAGAGGCGAACAACGCCGACAAGCCCGCGGCCAGCACCGCGACCACGACCGAAAAGCCGAAGACGAACTAGACAGCCCCAAGACCGCGTCCCACCCGAACACGCCTCGCGGGGGGCGCGTGCGGTCTCTAGCCCTTCACGACGCCCAGCGGACGCAGGGCGTGCACAGGGCGGGCGAGGTCTGACTGGTACGACATGACGCTCTCGATGTCCTTGTACGCACGGCCGGCTTCGTCGAGGGCGTCCGACTCAGGCGGACAGACTAGGATCACGCCTTCCGCCTCCATCTCGGAACGGATATCGATTCCGACGTTCGATCGGCGCACCGCGCCACGGCCCATCTTCCTCCCGGCACCGTGCGAGCACGTGTTGAGCGCGAGGCGGTTGGCGATGCCCTCGGCGATGTACGAGCCCGTCTGCATCGATCCGGGGATCGTCACCAGACCCTCGCCGGCCTTCACTGCGCCCTTGCGATGGACGAGTACGTCCTTGCTCATGTGCTTCTCGCGCGCGGCGAAGTTGTGATGCGTCTCGATGTCGACCCCGACTGTGAACCCGCCGAACGTCTCCTCGATCGCTGACAGGCATCGCTCTCGGATGCGCTTCCGCGACTCCTCCGCGAAGCGCATCGCGAAACCCATGTCGATGAGGTAATCCCGGCCGTCGTCGGTGTCGAGCGACAGGAACGCGAGCTCCTTGTGCGGCAGCGGCGCGTAGTAGCGCGAGCACCAGCGCAGAGCAACGTCGTGGTAGCGGTCGCAGATGAACTTGCCGAACGCGCGCGAGCCAGTGTGCAGCATGAGCCACAGCGTGGCGCCATCGGTCTGCAGCTCCATGAAGTGGTTGCCGCCCCCGAGCGTTCCGACCTGCCGATCGCCGCGCTCGCGCACGCGGCTGCTCTCCGGGTCGCGAGACCCGCGGTCCTCGAACCAACGGCGGAGGGTCTCGGAGTTCTGTCGCTCCAAGAACGAGCCGGCGTTGCGATCGCCCTTCGTCGGCTGGCCGACGGGCACGAGCTCGTAGATCCGCAGCAGGATGGCGCGCACGCGATCAACGGAGGCCTCATCGTGTGGCACGCTCGTTTGCACCGCGATCATCCCGCAGCCGATGTCCACGCCGACCGCGTAGGGCACGACGGTGTCCTTCGTCGCGAGCGCGGCGCCGATCGGCATGCCGTAGCCGACGTGGCAGTCGGGCATGACCGCGACGTGCACGGCGGAGGGGAGCTTCGCGAGGTTCGTGATCTGCTCGAACGCGCCGGCCTCGATCTCCTCCGCAGGCAGCCACGACCACACCGGGATAGTGCCAACGCCCAGCTCGCGCGCCCCGGTCGAGGCGCTCGCCGTGTCCTGGATCAGCGGATCGCCTTCCCGCGCAGCGCGCTCATGCGGCGGTGACGAGCGAGATCGCAGTGCGCCCGCGCCTGCCACTCATCAGGATCGTCGTCGCGGCAGTCGTATGTCCGGCAGTGCTCCGGGCGTGACTCGTACACCGTGCAGCGCAGTTCCTTCTTGTCGAACGCCTCGCACTCGAACATGGGCTGCCGTCCGTCCTTCTGCTGGTGCCAGCCGACGATCTTGATGTCCGTTCGCGCCTCGAGATAGATCGGCCGAGCATCGGCGAGCGTGAACCATCCCGAATCGTCCTCCATGAACTGACGACGGCAACACGGTGCCTCGCAGTTCTCGCAGTCGGGATATCGCTCGCGCGGCATGTGCCTCTCCCCTGTGCCAGACTGGCGATCCCGTCATGGTAGGCACGTTGCTCGAGGCGACCGTCAAGACCTTCATCGAAGACCGTTTCGCTCTCGAGCCGGTCGCCGCGACGGTCATGGGCTACCACTCGCACGACCACCGCCTCGGCGACCTCACAGCCGACGGCTTTGCCGCTCGCAACGAGTTCACCCAGGACTGGCTGCGGCGCTTCACCGGCATGGGCGAGGACAGCCTCGACGCGTACCAGAAGGTCGATCGCGGGCTCGTGCTGTCGGAGCTCCGCGGCGAGCAGGCGCAGCAGCCGTTCGAGCGCTGGCGCCGGCAGCCGTCGCTGTACTCCGATCTCATCACGCGCGGCGCGTACTACACGCTCCTCCGCGGGTACAGCACGGCCGACGAGCGCCTCGCGATGCTCGCCGAGCGTCTCGCCGAAGCGCCCGCCGCGCTCGATGCCGCCCGCGCCAACCTCGATGCCGCGCGCGTGCCGCCGGAATGGATCGCGATCGCCGAGCGCACCGCGCCGGCTGGTGCCGCATTCCTGCGGGACGAGCTCCCGAAGTCACTACCCGACACGTCGCTGGGGCGAGTCGTTGGCCGTGCGCTGCTCCCCGCCGCGCACGCCGCGGCTGACGCGCTCGACCGGTACGTCGCGTGGCTCCGCGCGGACCTTCTGCCGAAGGCGCGCGGCACGTTCGCGATCGGCCGCGAGACGTTCGAGGCGCTGCTGAAGGAGAAGGAGCTGCTGGACCACGACGCGTCGAGCCTGCGGGCGTACGGGGAAGAGCTCTTCCGCGAGACCGAGGCGAAGATCGTCGAGGCGGCGCGCGCGCTCGGCGACGACGATTGGCGCGACTCCGTCGCGCGCCTGCGGCGCGATCATCCCGAGGCCGAGCAGCTCGTCGAGACCTACCGCATGGAGATGGAGCGCTCGCGCGAAGCGGTGCGACTGTCTGGGGTCGCGTCGATCCCGTATGGAGAGGACCTGACGGTCGAAACGATGCCGGACTTCCAGCGCGCGACGTACCCGTACGCGGCGTACATCGCGGCGGCGCCGTTCGAGGCGAACCGCCGGGGACGCTTCTGGGTCACGCTGCCGATGGCCGACGACGACGAGCGCACGCGCCGCGAGCGACTCGAGGGCCATCCCCGGGCCGGCATCCCGGTGATCGCCTGTCACGAGGGCTATCCCGGGCACCACCTGCAGCTGACCTACGCAGCGGACAACACTTCGCTCGCCCGCAAGACGCTGCGCAGCAACCTCATGGTCGAGGGCTGGGGCCTCTACGTCGAAGAGCTCATGACCGAGATCGGTTTCCTCGATTCGCCGGCGACGCGCCTGCTGCGGCTCAAAGATCTCCTCTGGCGCGCCGCGCGCATCGTCGTCGACGTCGGCCTCTCGACCGGCGGGATGACCTTCGACGAGGCCGTCGCGTACATGGTCGAGCGGCCAAAGCTCGAGCCGCCGAATGCGATCGCGGAGGTCCGTCGCTACACGCTCACGCCGACGCAGCCGTCGTCGTACGCGCTGGGACGCGAGGCGATCCTCGCGCTGCGTGACAAGGCGCGCGCGAAGGGCTGGGGCATGCGGTTCTTCCACGACAAGCTGCTCGGCGCTGGTTCGCTGCCACCGAAGCTCCTCGCGAAGGACGTCGATCTCGCGTGAGCCGGGCGATGCGCTTCGCGACACAGTCGGGCGGCGCGCCGAGCCTGCAGGAGTGGATCGACCGCGCGAAGCGCCTCGAGGCGATGGGGTACGGCACGCTCGCGATGCCCGACCACATGGTCGGCGGCGCGTGGGCGGCGATGCCGGCCTTGGCCGTCGCGGCAACGGTCACGCAGAACCTGCGGGTCGGCACGCTGGTCGTCGACAACGACTTCCGCAACCCGACGGTGTTCGCGCGTGAGTGCGCGACGGTGGACGTGCTGAGCGGTGGACGCTTCGAGCTCGGCATCGGCGCGGGCTGGCTCGACCGCGATTATCAGAGCACCGGCATCCCTTTCGACCGCGGCCGCGTGCGCGTCGCGCGCCTGGCCGAGGCGGTGACCGTGATGAAACGCCTCTTCACCGAGGATCAGGTCACGTTCGATGGCGAGTACTACAGCGTCGAGAACGCGGAGTGCCGGCCGAAGACGGTGCAGCAACCCCATCCGCCGTTCCTCATCGCCGGCGGCGGACCCGAGATCCTCGCGCTCGCGGGGCGAGAGGCGAGCATCGTCGCGATCGTGCCCGTGGGGATCACGGGTTCGGGCCGGATCCCGCCCGAGAAGTTCCGGATCGAGGCGATGCGCGAGCAGATCGGCTTGGTGCGCGACGCGGCGGGTGCGCGCTTCGGAGAGATCGAGCTCTCGATGTTCCTCGACTGCACGCTCACCGACGACCGCGAGAAGGCGATCGCCGAGCAGGCGGAGAAGTCGAAGGTCGACCCCGATACGGTTCGGAGGAACGTCTACCGCGGGATCGGAAGCCTGCGGGAGATCCGCGACCAGATCGTGCGCGCGCGTGACGCGGTCGGGATCACGTACTTCTGCCTGCGGGGTCCCGATGTGGAGAAGCTAGGGTCGATCGTGCAGGAGCTGGCGGGGACGTAACCCAGCCAGGGCGAGCCGCCGGAACCCGACGGCTCGCCCACCCCATGTCGATCGTCGGAGGCGCGAAGGACACCAGCCACACGGCGATCGCGAGCAAGATGACGCGGCCGCCTCACTTGCGGGCGGCACGTCTCCGGGGCGTGCGCGCCTTGGCGGGTGCGGTCTTCCTCTTCGCGGCCTCGGCGGTCGGATCCAGCATGAACGCAGTCTCCGGCTCCCCGGCCAATAGCGGCCGCAGCTCGCGCAGGACCTGCGGGCCGAGGCGCTTCGCGCGTCGCCAGAGCAGATCGGGACTTTCGGGCTTCTCCACAAGCTCGCCCCACTGCACGCCCGCGTGTTGCCTTCGCAGTGCCGGGCTCAGGTCGCCCGCGGCCGCGCGCATCGCGGCGAGGCCCGCCTCGAGGCGTGCGACATCCTTCTCATCATCGAGGACCTGCTTCTTCGGGAGACGCGTGAGGAGATAGACGAGCTGCGCCTGCTCTAGGAGCGTGATGAGCGTCTTCTTGTCCCGCGCGGAGACGGCCATGGAGCGCGAACTCTACGGCATCTCCCAGGGGACGAGGCCGACCTTGCGGCCGATGGCGAGCACCGGGTCGTTCGGGTCGGCGTACACGCCGGTGATCGCGCGCCCATAGACGTCGTTGCTGTCGATCGCCGTGACCACGAAGACCGTGTAACCGAGCACGTCGACGTACTGCGTCGCGCCACCGGCGACGACCCCGACCTCGAGCGTCACCTCGAGCAGGTGGGTGACGCGCTTGTTCGTCACATCATCAAGGCCGGTCGCACGCACCCAGCCCTTGTAGACCTCACCGGACCGCGCGAGTGTCGTCTGCACATTGAGGGTGTGATCCTCGCCTGGGTCCACGTTGGGGATGGTCGTCGTCAGGAAGCTCCCGTCGATGCCGCAGACGAGCACCTCTGGCGGCAGGATGCTCGGATCGGTCGTCGTCGGGCACTTCGCCCACGACAGCGTGAGCAGGTTGTTCCCTGTCCACTTCGTGGAGCCACCGGAGGCGGTCGTCACGCGGATCACGTAGTTCGCCTGGGTGCCTGGGGCGGCGATCGCGGCATACGAGTCAGAGGACGTGAGGCTGAAGTCCCGCTGCTGGTTGTCGACGTTGATGTTCACCAGAGACTCGTGGACGCGGGTCTGGTACGGCGCGCTCGATGTACCGCGCACCCAGGCCTGGAAGATGCCCCGGTCGCAGTTGTTCGTCGTGATGGTGTTCCAGGTCTGGTTGTAGCTGGACTGCCCGCCCCCCGTCGGGTTGACCGTAAAGTCTGCGGGCGGTGTGGCGTGGGTCGCACAGCCGTTGAGGAACGGATTCGTGGACGTACCGGCGTCGTCCGTCATCGTGCCGTTGTCCGGGATGAGCGTCGTGGTGACCTGCGCGCCGCTGATGGCGAATTGCGGGGAGAACGTGTACGTCACGCTCGAAATCCGCGTGCCGTTCGCCGGCAGGTTCAGGGTGCCGCTCGAGACGTTGAAGTCTGGCACCGTTTTCACCGTGCCGTCGTACATCTGAAGCAGGAGCTTGTCACCGATCTTGAAGCGGTCGAAGTAGTCCTCGACGAAGATGCCCGAGCTCGAACCGTTGATCGCCGCGATCTGCCCGCACGGCAGGAAGGTGCCGCTGGCCACCACGCACAGGTCAGGTCCCGGGTAACCCTCGAGGATCCAGAAGGACTCGTAATCCTTGAGCGTGTTCGTGGTCGCCGTCGACGGCACGAGGTTGTACGCGACGCCGGGCGAGGTCTGCTCGTGCAGCAGGTTGCCGCTGCCGTCGGTGTTCGTGAAGTCCCGGATATCCAGACCGATGTAGCCGCGGAACGAGCTGTCGTTCGTCGCCTTCGCCGCCTGGCCGAAGATGACGAACTCGCGCCCGGGGTTCGCCTCGGTCGCGTCGGTGCAGCCTGACGAGTTCGTGGACGTGCAGTTCCAGTCCGACCCGCTGTTGCCTGGATCTCCGGGATTCAGCGGTCCCGCCTTCACGTGATCGATGAACTGGTTCGGGTCGCCCGTACCGGGCCCGGGCGGGTTGGCGAAGCGCGGGACGACGCTTGGGAGGAAGCCGGTCTTGGTCTTGGCGTAGCCGCGCGTCGTCATCGTGATCGTGTTGAGAGCTGGACTGAGGAGCTTGATCAGGAAGGTGGGCACGTCGACCGTTATCGCGACACGGCAGCCGACGCCGCTCGTGTTCGTCGGAAGGATGCCGCTGTTGAGGTTGTGGACCTCGACGATGTTCCCGTCGTATACCTCGAAGCCCTGTGGGGGGATGGCGTTGGTGAGGTCGAGCCCAAGCGGGTTCGCAAGGAGGTTGCGGTCCCGGAGCAGATCAAAGCCGGCGGCCCAGGCCGACGCGACGTTGCCGGTCCGCGAATAGTCGCGTGCGCAGGCGAGCGCCGAGGCGTCCACCGCGTCCTGGATGTAACGGCGCTCCGAGTAGAAGCGGCCGACGTCAATGCCCAGAGCGGCAAAGCCCATGAGCACCGTGAACATCAGGGCAACGAGAACGACGGTCTGACCCGCGTCGTCGCGAACGAAGCGATCCCTTCCCACTGGTGTGCCGATGCTAACGAGCGGGAAGAGGGCCGCGCGAGATGCGCGAGGTGAGTTGTTACGTCCCAGACACTGCGGTGTCACGGCGCGAACTGTGTGACAGGCTTCTTCTCCACACAACTCGCTGTGGGGTAGCGCGTTAGTACTACCCCGGTGGAGCCAGACCCGTCGCTCCCATTTACGCCTGTGCAGCAGCCCCCTACAAATCTTCCACCCCACGATGGGTCGTGTGGTGAGGTGGAAATGATGAAGCGCGCTACGGTCGTTGCACTGAGCGTAGCTGCGATGGTCTTCTCGGTCGTGGGCCCTGCCCCGATCGCTAACGCGTTCGCGGGCCAGACGACGCGGGTCTCGGTGAGCTCCGCTGGCGTTCCGGCGAACGCGACGGTCTTCTCCGGCGTGCTCTCCGCGGATGGCCGCTACGTGGTGTTCTGGACTAGCGCGACGAATCTGCTGGAAAGTGGCCCCGTCAGCGGCGCGCATGTGTACCGCCACGACCGGCTGTCCGGCGCGACGGCGCTTATCAGCGTTTCGACGAGCGGCGCTCCCGGTAATAACGTGAGCCGCGATCCGTCGGTCTCGGCCGACGGCCGTTTCGTCGTGTTCAGCTCGTTCGCCACGGACCTCGTGCCGGGCGGCACGAACGGTCTGTCGCAGGTCTTCGTCCGCGACATGCAGACGAATACGACCCGCCTCGCGAGCGCGGACGCGTCCGGCGCGCAGGGCGACCTCGGCGGCGCTTTGAGCGGCCTGCCGGGAGCGCATGAGATCTCCGACGATGGCCGATATGTCACCTTCACATCGACCGCGACGAACCTCGTCGGGGCCGCGAACGGCGCGCAGCAGGTCTACGTCAAGGACATGACCACGGGCGCCGTCGTTCGGGCTTCGGTCAATGATGCCGGCGACCCCGGCAACGCCAACAGCTTCACGGCGGCGATCTCGGGCAATAGCCTGTTCGTGGCCTTCCGTTCGGATGCAACGAATCTCTCGCCGAGCTCCAACACGTCGCAGATCTTCGTCCGCGACCTCGCAGCCGGACTCACGACACTCGAGTCGCCGGGCGCCGCGGCCGTCGGCCGGCCTTCGACGGTGCCGACGATCTCGTCCGATGGCCGATATGTCGCGTTCGTGTCGGACGCGCGGCTCGACCCACTCGACCTCGATACCGGCACGCCCGACGTCTATCTGAGGGACCGCGTCGCCGACACGACCGTGGTCGCGTCGCTGTCGCCCAACACTGTTGCTGGCGCGGCGAGTGGTGGCCCGTCCATCTCCGGCGACGGGCGATGGGTCGCCTTCAACTCGATCGACGACAAGATGGTCACCCCCGATACGAACGGCATAGTCGCCGACATCTTCCTCTACGACCGTGATACTCGGTTGGTCACGATCGTGTCCCGCAATGACGCTGGCGATCAAGGGAGTTCGCCGACCAATGGCGCGTCATCGGGCGCGTCCCTGTCGTTCGATGGTGGCCTCGTGCTCTTCGCTTCGACCGCGACGAACCTCGTGCCTTCGTCGAGCTGCTGCACACAGCTCTATGTTCGTGTTCTCAGTGCGAACCAGGCACCCGTGGTCAACGCCGGTCCGGATGAGACCGTCGC
>Ga0137375_10004071_pt1 | contig 17418 bp, 19 predicted proteins | sample SagtaG_24_FD_104936 | JGI IMG/M metagenome (GOLD analysis project Ga0137375, IMG submission 104936) | Vadose zone soil microbial communities from Sagehorn Ranch, Mendocino, California, USA - Sage1_R_113_16 metaG | ecosystem: Environmental > Terrestrial > Soil > Vadose zone | place: USA...
CAGCTCCAGTGGTTCTCGAGCTCGAAAGCCATTTCGGGCTCCGGACCCGCTGCCGGCATGCGCAGGCAGTGCGGGCCGTCGGTGGCGATCAGCTCGAGGTCGAGTGCGGAGGGGCGGAAGAGCGTGGGCGAGCTCCAGATGGCATCGTTCGGAAACTGCAGTGCAAGCTGGTGCGATCCGGCGATGTCGACGGGTTGCTCTTGCCAGCGGACGTGCTCGTCGATGCGCATGAGCTTGGGTTCGGTACCCTTGCTGCAGGGTGCGGCGTCCATGGAATGCCAGGTCGCGGTGCCGAGCTTGGTTCCCTCCGTAGCGTGAAGATCGATCTGGGGGACAATCGAATCGCTCAACATGACATCGATGCGCTTGATCTCTCCGGTGGCGCCGCCCGCGCTTCCTGCCCTCGAAGTCACCGGGGCGTACTTGAGCGACGAGCAACCCGTCACGAGGGTGATCCCGAACCAGAACCCCCATCCGCGTGTCATAGGCCGAGACCATAGCTCAGCACGAGGCCAATCGAGGCGCCCACCTTCGAGCCGCTGCCGCTCGCCATCCAAAAGCTGAGAGGCACTTCGAGGTGGGACCAGATCATCCGATCGCTGCCGGAAAAGCCGGGCCGTAGCTCCCGCTTGCCGGTGAGCGCCAGCTCCAGCGCGACGCGCGGACCGTGCAGCACCCTGTCGAAATGAACAGGCTGCCCTTTTCGCTCCGGTCCGGCGGCGGTGATCTGGTAGCCCACTTGGGTGCCCAGCGCCCACGATCCCGAATGCGTCCAGTAGCGATCGGCGGCGAGCGCGACCTCGGGAAGCATGACCAGGGTGTTGGTGGGATCGGGACATGCCTTGCACACGGCGCCCGCCGCGCCAAGTTCGAGCCAGCCTTTGTAGGGTCCGAACCAGGTGCCCACGCGCTCGGCAAGGGAGAGAGCCGGGCCCCGATCGCCTGCGCGTGCGAGGGGCAGGTCACCCGCCACCGCGGTTCCAAGGAACAGGGTGCGCGACAGCCGCCAACCCTCTGCGACGTCGGGCCCCGCGAGCAATGTTCGAACGCAATGCCCACCGTCGGGCCCGCTGAGCTGGACATCCACCGCGCTCGCCCGGCCCAGGATTTCGTTGGCCTTCTCGGCGTCGAATTCGAGTCGGACGTCGTGCGAACCGCCCGGCGTGAGGGGATCGTGGTCGTAGCGAATGTCGTCGACCTCGATTTCTTCGGCGCGCGCACCGTCCGCGCATGGCTCGACCGAGCGGGGCGTGAGCCGGACCACTTCCAGGACAGTCCCCGGCGGCGCGTCGAGCCTCGCGAACGTGAAGACCATCCCGGGCTCGAAGCGAACGCGCGTGATCTCGAAGGAGACGGAGCCCTCGTGACTGACGTGGGGCGCGCGCGGGTGAAAATCCTGCAGCGCGCACCCGGCTGGGGCGCATAGGAGGAAGAAAAGGAAGGACAAGCTTGGGCGCATGCGGACCCGCATCCTAGCGATTCGCGTGCCAACCAGGATAGCTCCAGGAGCGCGGATCCAGGCCGACATCGCGACGATTCTCGAACAGAGGCGCACAGCGGGCGACGACGACAACGTGCACTCACTCGTTCTGCTCACCCAGACCGGTCCCTTCGGCGAGGATTGGCATCCGACGATCATGGAGCAGGCTTCGATGGAGAACCGAGCCATCGAAATGATTCGCGCTCTGCTCAATTGGTGACACCCGAGAACGTTCGACCCGGTCGGCGCCTACCGAAAGCCGGTGCGTAGAGCGGCGCTCGCCCCAATTGGGTAGCCCGCGCCCGTCACGAACTCGAGAAGCGCGTCTTGCTTGTGGGGGTCGACCATGTTCAGGCGCACGCCGACCCAGACGAATCCCCCGCTCAGGAAAGGAGTCAGCGATGCCGTAACGTTCGTCGTTTCTCCCGCCAACATCACCGACGGACCGAGCTCGATTCCCCCGAACAAATACGATGCCTGCGGTCCCAAGCCGAGGCGCGTCGAACCGGGTGCCGGATAGTAATGGAGCCATCCGAAGGCGCCGATCGTAGGTGAGTAGTTACCGATGGCATTGCCTCGAAGCCAGTGGGCGTAGTTGATGGCTGGCCCAAACCCTACCGCTCCACCGGGCGAGCAGCAGAGCTTGACGGACATCGACATTCCAAAGGTCACGAAGTCATCTGGCTCGCTCGCAAGCGCGGTGGAGACCAAGGAGATCGTTGCGAGGACCGTTGCAGCAGCGACGCCGTGACGCATGGAAGGTCGTTCCGCTACCGTAACACGCCCCGCAGCGGCCGGGTGCCTTCATGGACGAGCCGGTGTGGTACAAACCGGCGATGACCGAGCTCCGTTCAGCTCTCGCGCGAGCAACTGATGTTGCGCTCTCATGGGGATCACCATATCGAGATTACCACGTCGGTCAGGCCAAGCTTCACCACGACGAGGTCGAAGTGAGAACGGCCATGGTTGGCCGGAATGCAACGGTCCGGGTCACGGCGCGAAGCAGTGGGCGTTCGAGCAACCCGTCAGACCGAGCGCCACGCAATCGATGGTGACGGGTGTCCCGCCGACGCACGACGTGAGGAGATTGCCCTCGCAGCTTTGATTCTCGGGCGTGCACAGGCCTGCGTTCGGATAGACGCAGGCGGCTCCGCCAGAGTTCTCGACGCAATGGCCGCCCATCAGGCCGCAGTCGTGGAAGCTAACCATTCCGCAGCGATCGCATCCGAGCTTGATGTCTCCGTCGCAACGGTCGTTGGCCGCGGACTGGCATGTCACTGGAGCGCGATCGGTGCACCCGGTCAACGAAGTGTCGCTGCATTTCGTGAAGGAGTGCGAACAATCTCGGGTGAAGGAGTTGCCAGGCACTGCCAGCGTGGCGATGTCGCCCGAGCATGTCACCGAAGGGGGAGCCAGGGCCGGGTTCCACCAGCATCCGTCTTCCTCGCAGATGATGCCGGCGGGCCTTTGCGTCGACTTGAAGAGACCGCCGCACCCCTTGTTTGCCAGAAGAGTTCGCAGGTTGAACGACCAGCGCTCGTTCTGATCGAACTCCGGGATGACGCGCTCTTCGTTGCCGTGAGAAGCCGGATTGACGCACGACCGAACGGCGTCGGCCATCTGCTTGTCTAGGTCGACGATCCCGCCGTCGGGAGTTTGGAGTCGAAAAAAGCAGGCGGAAAGAATGGCGCAGCCTCCGAGGAGCTCGGACGGTGTCACGAGAGATGGCTCGGGCGGACGGTTCGGCCATGCTTCGGCCGCCGAGACATCGACACGGCCGTCAGGTCGGATGCCGTGTACGATGGGCGCGTCGATGTTGCAGGTGGTACGGCCTCCCTCCGACGTTTCGGAGCTGGCGTCCGTCGAAGGTACCCCTTGAAATTCCTCGCCCGAGGAACAAGCAACCCCGAAGAAGGCGAGAAACATCCCCAAAGACTTTGCACTCATGTCCACCTCCCCAAGCAATTGGAAGGCCAGTCCAAAATTCCATGCGAAATGAGACGCGTGGTTCCCCTTTTGCCACACCCTTGCTTCGCACCGTGACGGCTCCGCACGCTGGCCAATCGCGTAAGCGCAATCGTTTTCCTTCATGGACATCATGTGCGACACGAATCTGACTTTCAACCCGCCTTGAGCAACGTTGTCGTCGGCTTCTGACTGCCGTCGCCGCGCACGTTCGTTTCGCGTACGTTGTGGGTATTCCCCGGCCGAAGTACCGCACCGTCCGCGGCCGTCGCAAGGTTGACGATACCAGCGATACGAAAAAATGGCCGGGTCTCCATGGTCCCCTCTGGCTTCTAGCAGTCCGCACGGGTGACGGATGCCATGTCGGCGGTGATTCGCCGCGCAGCTCACATGGTAGGATGCGGCCTCGACATCGAGGTCGAAGGATGCGAACCAGCGGACTGGCCCGAGGCGCTCCATTTGTTGATGCTGCTCGGTTGCGGAAGTACGGAAACTCGCCCCGGCAGTGCCGGCTCGCCGGGAGGGGCCACCGGCGCGATGCGACGAGTAGTGGCGCTGCAAGGGCGGGAAGCGGCGGAGCGGTAGGAGTGGGCGGCAGTACGTCAGGCACCGGTGGCGGCGGCGCCGGTGGTGGGCTCGCTGAGTCTGTGACAGTGCACTTGGGGGTGCGGGCGCATACGTAGCTACAACTGGCAATGCCGGAGCGCCGTGGCGACGCCTTATTACCTCCAATGATTCAGGGGGCCGACGGAGCCTGCAAGCTCGAATGGACACCCTGCACGTATTCGTCGATGACCCTACGAACGTTGGCGTCTTTGAGCACGACCGAAATTTCGATGCGGCGGTTTTGCTCGTAGGCCGCCTCCGTTTTGGCTGGGTTGATCGGACGAAACTTGGAGTAGGCGCTGGCCGCGAAGTAGCTGGCGTACGAACTCTCCAGCGTCTTGTTGGCTTCGAAGAGGTAGTTGAGAACGGCGCTCGCCCGCTTGGCCGAAAGGTCTTGATTGAACGCAGCTGAGCCCCGTTCGTCGGTGTGGCCCTGCACGACGATGGCGTCGATGTTTTCCCGCACGGCGGCGTCACCGAGAACCTTTCCGAGCGCACGGGCGAGTGTGTCGAGCAGAGGCTTGCCCTCTTTCTTGATCGCATAGGAATTGAACTCGAAGACCAGGCTCTCGTTGATGACGATGTTGCCGTTGTCGCCAATGTGGACGATTTCGGCCCCCGCCCGGTTGGCCGGGCCGAGCTCCACCTCGATGGATCGTTTCACCTTATTGAGCACATCCACTCGCAGGACGGCGATGCCCTGCAGCCTGGCGCGAAGATTTTCGAGCTCCTTGTTGCTCTGCGCAATCACGTCCTTCTGGGCGTTGAGCTCGTCGCCCGACGCTCGCAGCTGCGCTTTGCCGGTTGCGATCTCCGCCGCCGTGCGCGCAAGATCGTCCTCGAGCGCGCGCAGCTTCTGCTCCGAGGTGGCGATCTGCAACTGAAAACCTTCGAGCCGCTTGCCGGCTATCAAGTTGCGCACGTAGGCGAGAAGAACCAGCACGAACAGGATGAGCGCGATCGTCGAGGTGACGTCGGTGAACGACGGCCAGATGTCTTTGGTGCTCTCGTCGGTCGACAGCAGGTTTCGTCGGCGTCGCATGGTCCCCCGCCTAGCTGCCGTTGCTCGACTTCAAGGTGCCGATCTGGTGCTTCAGCGTCTCGCTGAAGTCGCCGAAGCTGAGGCTCATCCTCTGGACGTTGTCCTTGAGATGCAGATTGAACTCCCGAAAGTCCCTCGTCGTCGCCGCGAAGTTCTGCAGCGCCGAATCGAAGCCCGCGACCGAGGCTTCCAGTCGCTGGACCGAGCGACCGAAGTCGGCCACGATTCGTTCGAGCTTGTCGCTTCCAGAAACCGAAATGCCCGGCGCGAACGTTGGCTCCGCGCGACCCGACCCGCGCACGAACTGGTGATCGAGATACGTCTCCAGCTGGACCATGAGAGCGGTGCGGCGGTCGGTGACGTTGGAGAAGACGCCGATGACCGTGAGAACGATGGCTGAAACGATGCCGAACAGGCTGCCCGAGAAGGCGACCGACATGCCGGAGAGCGCCTGCGTCAATCCGGTGGTCAGCGACTGGGTGACGTCGCCCACTTTTGCCCCTTCGGCGGACAGGAGATGGGCGAGCTTGCCGATCGACAAGGTGAGCCCGTAGAACGTCCCGGAGAGGCCCAGAATGATCACCAGCCCGGTCGCCGCCCGGACGAAGCGCTCCCCGAGGAGACACCAGCGGAGCTGCGACTGGAAGTTCTCTTCGATGATGGCTTGCGTGTTGAGCTCGCCGGACCGGCGCCGCGCGGCTTCTCGCGCCTCGGCGACGATTCGGTTGAAAATCGCGTGCGAAAACGGTTGTTCAGCCTCGCGCTCGGCTCGGAGGTCCCTGGCCATGCTGGCATACCGGGCGCTGATGAAGAGGTTCGCGGCGACCGCTCCGATGAGGGACGCCACGATGGCGGCGATGATCGCGTAGCCGCTGGCGTCGACGAGCGACAGACCGTCGAGAATGGCATGGGGCATCTAGGGAACTCCTCTGCGGCCATGGGGAAAGGCCGACATAAGAAAACGACTTCTGAGTCGGTACGAAATCGAGAACGCGCGCTCGCCCGCGATCATTCCCGGTTTCGCAAACGCTACGGGAAGCGAATGAGTGGGATGGGGATCGCCTCGACGATGACGTCGGCGTTTCCCTTTCCTTGGGGGAAGTTCCTTCCGAGGTCGTCGAAGGCGGTGACCAGCTGCTGTCCGAGGGGCACGAGCGGGCCGGCAGCGAAGGAGGGCAGCCGCTGGTCCCCCCTGCGATGCTCGGACGACCTCGGCATGGGCAGCTCGATCAGCCCCAGATCGAGCATGCTGCCGTTCCATCGCACTTCCTTGAGCCACAATTCCTCGGCCTGAGGGTCGCCCAAGCCGGCGCCCGTTCGCCAGGCGAGAAACACTTGGTTGGCCACGCGTATGGCATTGGGCTGATCCTGGGTGAGCCCCACAGCTGAAGCGACGCCCGCCGGTACATCGACTCCTGTCACGTTGCCTGGTTGAGCTACGTCGAGCACGGCGACCCGCAGCTTGGACCCATCGTGAGGGGACTTGCAGCGGCGCTCAATGACGGCGAAAGCGTGAACGGCAGTCTAGGTGGCCACAGCGCACTGCATCTTGGAATTTTGAACGGACACGTAGAGATCTGTCGCTATCTGGCCCGGTGTGGCGCGAACGTGAGTGCCGCCGACCGGCAAGGTGACTTGCCAATCCATTTGTGCGCGCTCGCAAGGATTTTGTCGGACGAGAGCGCCGTGCAGGTTGCACGCTCCCTGCTGGAGCATGGCGCTCAACCCGATGCCGTGAACGCACGGGGAGAGACCGCGAGTGACCTAGCCCAGATGCGGGAGAAACCGCTACTCTATCAGCTACTGAAAGACTCGTGAAAATGCTTGTAACCACGCCGAAACGCCCGTGCGCCACGCCCCCGCCTATTGACCGCTCGAGCTAACGTACAACCGCGATGTCTGGCACCGTGCGCGTGTGGTCGTTCCTCCAGCGCGCGGACGTGGATCAGAACCGACCATTAAGCGAGCGCCGTCCGGAGCTTCTCCATCGCCTGCCGGTCGACGCGGCGGTGGAGGGACCGATAGACAGTGGGTACGTGCGGTACGTAGCGGTTGGGCGTTCGCCGGGCCGAACGGACTTGCAAACTTGGATGGTGTGACGCCCTACAATGACCACCCGTCAACCCAGCGGCGCGCAAAGTTCCGCGAGCGCCGCCCGGTCGACGCGGAGCCTCTCCGGGTGATAATCGGCGCGGGCGAGGACCAGCGATCGAATCGCGTCGCCCTGCGCGAAACTGACACGCAGCTCCACGGGTTCGGGAGCGTCGCGCGCGCCGCGTTCGAACTCGGCCCATAACGTTTTCCCCGGGTGCGACCGCAGCCAATCGTGCATGGCCGCCTGGTAGCGGTCGCGAACATCTGGGTCGAGGTAATCGCGCACGATCGTCTGGTACGCATAAACGAGGGCAGGTTTTTCCACCCGTGCCACGACGTCGAGGTGCCGCGGGACGTCGAGAATCTCGGCGGTAGAGAGAACGAGCTCACCGGTCGCCAGCGCCTCGCGCGCGCGCCCGATCGCCGCTTCGAGGCGGTGGAGTCTGTCGACTTGGCCGGGCCACATGCAGGCGCGGAGCCAGTCGGCGTGGTCAAGGTCGCGAACGTCTATCGGCGAGCGATCGAAACCTAGGCGCAGGGCGATGCCTCGCGGATGGGAGGGGAGGGGAGTTCCACTTTCGTCGATCCACGAGATCTCGATCCGATCGGCGACGAGGTTGAGGCCGGCGCTGCAGCCGACGTCGGCGAGCGCGATGGGGCCGGCGATGTCCATCATCGCCAGCGGCCACTGCCAAACGACGGCGCGGGTCACCTCGTTGGTCTGAACGGATGCGTCTTTTAGGAGATCGAGCGCAAGGGGTCTTGCCAGGGCATTGCGCACGGCGTGCTCGGTGATCGTTTCGTCGTCGGGAGGTTCGGTGGCGATGGCGCGGGCCAGCGGGTGCGCCGGATCGCGCAGGGCATCGAAGCGCACCGCCGCACACAAAAGGAGCGGCCGTTCGTATCGAGCGTGAAAAGCTCGCTCACGCCAGGCGTCCTCGACGAGGCTGCGGGTAACCAGGTCCCGCGCGAGCAACGCCCTCGCCGTCTCGAGGAGGCGCGCATGCGTAGGTGAGCGCGACGCGAAGAACTCCACTTGTCCCGCTGCTTCGTCGTCGAAACCATCGAGGCCTGTTCGGATAGGGCTGGTCACCGAGAGACTCTACTGGCTTCGATCCCATCGATCGACCTACCATCTACCCCCCCCCAATCGGCTCGAGTTTGGTTACCATACGAGAGGAGCGGTCATGGGGAGACTGGCGATCGATTTTTTTCACGAGGCGGAACGGCTGGGCGGCTTGGCTGCCAAGGCGCAGCTCGCCGCCGTCGCACGCGTTACGTCGGCGGAGGCGGCGACGATGGACGATTCACCGGAAATCCTGGCGCACTTGAAAGCTGCGATGGGCCAGGTCCGATCGCAGCGCGTGGCCCGCACGGTGCAGCCGAGCGCGGAGGGGGACGTGGTGCCCGCGGGCGCCGAGGCACGAGACGCGACCATCCTGCGCCGCCAGATGCGCGCGGTGGCGGAGCTCATGTCGCAGCGATCCCTCTTCCTGGGGGACGTGGCCAAAACGGCGCGACGGGTCGACGAGGCGGCGGCCACGTCGCTGAATGTCGAGCGGGTGAGCGTTTGGATGCTGGATGCCCGTCGAACCAAAATCACCTGCCTCGATCTGTTCGAGCGTAGCCCCGTCCGACATTCATCGGGCATCGAGCTCTATCGAAAGGACTGCGAGCCGTATTTCGCCGCACTCGAGCACGAGAGGACGATCGCCGCCCATGACGCGCATCGGGACCGGCGCACCTCCTGTTTCTCCGCGTCGTATCTCAAACCGCTCGGCATCGAGTCGATGCTCGACGTCCCGATCTCGGCTCGCGGTGCCATGGCCGGCGTCGTGTGCCACGAGCACGTCGGGTCGCCACGCAAGTGGAACAGCGACGAGGAATCATTCGGTTATCTGATGGCGACCATTATCGCGCTCAGCATCGAGCGCCGGCAGTAATCAAGTCAGTTCGTGTTATCTTTCACCACGATGGAACCAGGGCGCGCGAGTCGGACGGCAGAGCTCGTGTGCATGGGGCGCGCCGTGGCGCACGGCAGGACTTCGGTGGCGAGATTCGCCGATCCGACCGCTCTCGCGCTGCTCCCTGATGATGCGCGGGCGCGCGTCGAACGGGTTCGAGCCGGCACCCCGGCGACGGGCCTGCGCGCACGGGTCGAGCGGGGATACCTCAATCGCCAATCGAAGATGATGGTCGCGCGCACCGTCGCGATCGACGACGCCGTGCGCGCCGCGGCTTACCCTCAGCTCGTGATCCTGGGTGCCGGCCTCGATGGTCGCGCCTGGCGTATGCCCGAGCTGCGCGACGTGGTCGTCTTCGAGGTCGATCATCCCGATTCCCAACGCGACAAGCGAGCCCGGTCTACGGCGCTCACACCGGTGGCGCGTGACATCCGCTTCGTCCCCGTCGACTTCGCACGCGACGATCTCGACGAGGCTCTCGCGTCCGCGGGCCACGACCCGGCCCGCGCGACGACGTGGATTTGGGAGGGCGTGGTCATGTACCTCACCCTGGCCGACATCGAAGCGACGCTTGCGGTGATCGACCGGCGGTCGGCCGCCGCGAGCCGCTTGATCGTCGCGTATCACAGTCCGTGGCCGCTGTTGCGTTTGGTCGGTCTCCTTTTGCGCCGGATCCGCGAGCCGCTGCGCTCCGCCTTCACCGCGGAGGCGATGCGAGGGCTCCTCGCCAAGCACAAGTTCGAAGTCGTTCAGGACGAAGATGTGCCGACGATCGGCGCGGGCTTGTCCGCTGAGATCGCTCGTGCGACGCGGGTCGTGAAACACCTGCGCATCGCGACCGCCGTTCGCCAGCTGGGCCACGTTTCCGCAGAGTAACACCTGCGTTTCGGACCACGGCGCCCGTGTGCGCAAAAAAGGCCTGGCTCCCTTCGCGTCAAACGGGAGTAGACTTTAGGCGCAATGGTGACGGTCCCCATGAGTACGCAAATAGGGCGCGGCACGCAGCAGGTCATCCATGGGCGGCTACGTGTCTACTACGACGGCTATTGGATCAAGGCCTACGACGTCCCAGCCGACACCCTTCTCGCCAAAAAGCGCCTCATCGAAGCGCTCACGCGCCGGCTCTTCAACCATACCGAACACGGCATCAATATCCCGGGCGGTCGCCTCGAGGAGGCGCGGCTCGCGTTCGATACGGAACCCGATCCCCAGCGCCGCCGCATCAAGGGCGGCATGCTGGCAGGGGCGCTCTTCAACCGCGCGGCGGACATCATCACCAAGCTCGTGGAGATTCAAGCCATGGGGGTCGTGATACAGCCCGACAACGAGCTCATGCGCCATTGCGGCGAGCATCTGCGCGAAGCGCTCGAGCTCGGGAAAATGGTCCTGCATCGCAGCGGCGACGAGGGAATCGATGAGCTCTGGGGGGAGCCGTTCAAGGCGTTCGCCTATCCCATCGAAGAGTTCTACAAGAGCCGCTACATGAAGATCGCGATGACGATGAGCGCGATCGATCTCATCGCCGCCGAGCTGCTGCGCACCTTCGGAGATCTTCCCATGTTCCATGGCCTCGAGCCGCTCGTGGCCTCGTTCGCGACCGCCGCGAAAGCGAAGTCCGAAACGCTCCGAACCGATCCCGAGATCTTCGAGGTCTGGACCTCGTTCGTGGCTTCGGCGGAGAAGCTGGCCGCGTTCGAACCTGTCCTGTCGGCATGTCCGTCATCGCTCGAGCTGGACTGGGCGCAGCAGGGCATGCAGCTCGTGAACGGCGGCAAGGAGCTGGTCTCGTACATCACGCGCGCGCGGGTGCCGATGCCGAAAAGCACGCGAGAGTGGAGCGAGCGTTGCGAACGCTATCGCCTGAACTGCGCGGTCCGGCGGGAAAACGCGGTGAGCATCACGCTGATCTCTTGAAGCCAAGCCTGCGGCGGACCTAACCTACGCGCCGGCGACGTCGGGTCAAAATCAGCACGGCCAGTCCGACGGCGCCCAGGGGAGCGCTCCATCCGCGGGAGCGGGAAGACATGCGGCAGCTGCAGCCGCTGTCACCGTTTTCATCGGTGTCTGCGTTCGCGCCATCCCGTAGACCACCATCGAGCTTCGCATCGCTCTTGGTGGCGCCACTGTCGCGGACAGTGCTCACCGGCGCGTCGTTCGGGGGCGAAGCCGTGTCGGCTGTGGATACATCGCCTGGCAACGCATCGAGGGGGGGTGAACCGTCCTTGGGTGGGTCGGTGCTCGATCCGTCGCGCGTTTCGGCGTCTTTCGCTGCGCCGGCATCCGGACAGACCGGCGTGCACGTTTGCGGCACCCCGCCGACGCAAGCGGCGACCATCGTTCGGCAGGGCCCTTCGCCGCACGATGTCGAGCCGAGACCTTCGTCGGCGCCGCCCGCGCAGTTATCGTCTTTGCCGTTGCATACCTCGGCAGCGCCGGGATGGACGGCGACGTCGCCGTCGTTGCAATCGGTGTTGTTCGACACATAGCCGGCGGGCGGCGCGCACGCCATCGCGGTGCCGCTGGATACCGATCCATAACCGTCCCCATCCACGTCCCGGTAGAACGTGCTGCTCGCCGGAGCATCGGTATCGACGACGCCATTGCAGTTGTCGTCCTTGTGGTTGCCGCAGATCTCGGCGGCCCCCGGAAACGTGTTGCGGTCGCTGTCGTCGCAATCGGTGTTATCGGCGACGTAGCCCGCGCCGGCTACCGCGAGGCTGCACGCGGTTTTCGGAAGGGTCGACACTCCGTGACCGTCGCCGTCGGCGTCACGGTAGAACGTCATCATCGCAAGGCCGTTGTCCGCGCTCCCGTCGCAATTGTCATCGACGCCATTGCAGGCTTCGGCCGCGCCAGGATGAACGGCGGCGCTGGCGTCATTGCAGTCGGTGTTGTTCGCCACATATCCGCCAGGCTGAGTGCACGCAGCGGCGCTCGCCGATGCGTTGCCGTACCCATCCCCGTCACCATCGCGGTAAAACGTGCCGGTGACCCCTTCGTCGGTCATGCCGTTGCAGTTGTCGTCGGCGGCGTTGCAGATCTCGGTGGCACCGGGATGGATGGCGGCCGAGCCGTCATTGCAATCGGTGTTGTTGGCCACGAAACCGGGGGGTTGCGTACATGCGCTCATCGAGTTGGAAGGGTTGCCGTAACTGTCGGCGTCGGAGTCGCGGTACCAGGTCGTCGGCGTGCAAACGGTCACGTCCAGCGTCGTACTGGCGGCTCGATCGTTTTGGTTGGTGCCCATCTTATCCACCGAATTGCCCCACGCCGTGAAGGTGACGGTGCCGTTCACCCCTGCATTCGGCGTCCACAGCACCGTGAAAGTCGCTTTGTTCGCCGCGTCGTTGTTCTTGGGCGCGCTGTGCGTCGCCTCGAGCCAGGTCGTCGCGAGGTTGGCGATGGGCCTCGTCGACGTATCCCCGGCGACGCTCGCAAAGGTGCCTCTCTGGCTCGAACGAATGTTGAAGCCGGCCGCCTTTTGGGTCGGCGCATTATTGCTGGTGACGACGAAGACCAACGTGATCTGTTGCCCGGGGGTGAGCGTGCTGCTGCTCGCGGTGAGCGCGACGGTCGGCGCAACCGTCGCCGTGGTGTGGCAGTTGTTGCAGCCGTTGCTGAGTGTCGGCGCGAATTGCGAGCTGTCGATTCCCGCGGCGCGCGCGCGGGCGCCGCGTGATCCGCAAATCGTGACGGCGAAAGCCGCCAGTGTCGCTACGAGTAAAATATGCCGCGTGGGACGGACAAAACAGTGGTTCATGATGGGCACTGCTTTGTTGGCGCCTCGATTCGCCCATTATCAAAAATTCGTCGCCCCCCCTCGCGTGCGGGCCGCTGCTTCCCAGGTCAACGCGAGTTCTCGACGGAGATCTCCGGAAGCGCCGGCGCTTCGACCGACTCGCTGCGAGCGGGTGACGCCGTCGGCAGCGTCGCTGCGCGAGATGTCTCGGCACATGATCGCAGCATGCCGAAAATGACGAGCACCGCGGCACACGCGAAGAGGATGGTTCGGAACTCAGGACCTAGGTACTCGCCACGAGCAGTTCCTCTGAATGGTTCGGCGGGCGAAGGCCATCTATCCTGCCCGCGAAGTATCGCTGGGTCAGCGTGGCTGCCGACACGTGCTGGACTTCTCTGAAGCCGGCTTCGCGGGCCAGTGTGAGCATCTCCGTCGGCGTGAAGAAGCTGATGAAAGGCGTTCCGCTTGCGCGCGCCCCCTTCTCCGCTAGCTCAAGCCCGGGACGCACCTCGGGATCCGCGAGCTCCAGCGGCAGCAGGAACGACATGGCGAGCGTGGATCCCGGGGCAAGCGCGGCGACCTGGCGCAACGTGGCCGCGTTCGCATCCCCGGTGAGATACATGCTGACCGCGGTGGAGGCCACGACCGCTGGCTTGCCCGCATCGAAACCTTCGGCCGCGAGCCCCTCCTGCCAGGCCCCGCCCGCCTCGAAGTCGACCGGCACGAGCCGCAGCCATTCCGGGACGCCGAAGAACGGCGCGCACGCGCTCCTCGCTGAGCGCTTGGGCCTTCTTGTGAGCCACCTCGTAGATATCGACGTGTCATTCGAGAGTCATGTTCATCGTTTCGAATCGCTCGAAGCACGCGCAGATATCCGGGAGCCATTTCGCATCGGCAGGATCCATGCGCGCGCGGTACCACGCTCGAAGTGGAGAAGCGGCAGTATCACCCGATCTGTTAATCGGCGTACCTTGACATTTCGTTCGCGTGCTTGTGTGCTTGTGTGCTTGTGTGCTTGTGTCGAGGCTTTGTCCGGTCATGCTCGGAAAGAAGGATCGAATGCGCTGGGATCGCTGCTTACTCACATCTGCATTGGTTGTGCTTACCGGCCTGCTGAACGACTGCAGCGGCGCGACCGTCAACATCGACATCGTTGAACCCGATGCGGGCGGCGGCACGGGGACGACGACGACCGGTGGTGCAGGGGGAGCTTCGCTGTTCGAAGGTGGTTCGGCTACGGGGGGAAATCCGGAAACGGGAACGGCAACAGGCGCGGGCGGTTCGGGGGGCGTTCTCGGAACAGGGGGTGCGGCTGGCTCTCTGGCCGAGGGGGGCTGCGCTCGGTGGGCGGCGACCGCGACCGCGCTGAGCGATGCCCTGTACATCTTGTCCGATACGTCGGGGTCGATGCTGTGTGCGGCGGCCGACGATGCATGCACGAATCCGGCCGGCAGCGTGGTCCCTCCGCCGACGAGATGGGACACGTTCCAAGCGGCCATCAATGCATTCGTGAGCTCACCTATGGCAGCGGGGACGAGTGTTGGCCTCGGCTTTTTTCCGTTGTTGCTCGGCTCCGCCGACGCCGGGCCGTCAGGCGCGACCGCCTGCGCAGCGTCGGACTATGCCAAACCGGCTGTGCCCATCGCGGCTCTGCCCGCCAGCGCAAGGACCATCGCCGATGCTCTCGCGATGCAAACGCCGGCGGGAAGTACGCCGACGACGCCCGCCCTCCAGGGTGCCGTCGCTTACGTGAAGTCGTACCTGACCGCCGCCCCGGGACACAACGCGTCGATACTCCTCGTCACCGACGGCGTTCCGACCGGGTGCATTTCCAACACCGTCACCGCAGCGGTAGCGGTCGCGACATCGGCGTTCACGGGTCAGCCGTCGATCAAGACCTATGTGATCGGTCTCGGAGCTACCAGCGCCCTCGACGCATTGGCGCTCGCTGGATCAGGAGGCACTACCCATTATTTTCCCGCGAGCGGCGACATCGCGGCTGCGGTGGCCAGCGCCCTCAGGGCCATCGCGAGCCCGAGCCAGTGTAGCTACGCATTGCCCGCGAGCGACGGTGGAAACCTCGATTACGCACGGCTCGGCGTCGAGGTTCGCGTCGGAATCGGGGGGGGCGCGACCACCGACATTCATCGGCTCGCCGGCGCAGCTGCCTGCGGGGCAAGCGATGGATGGTACTACGACGTCGATCCCACGGTCGGCCACCCGGCAAGAGTCACGCTATGTCCTCACATTTGCGAACCGGTCAAGACGACCGCGGGTAGTGCTGTCACCTTCCTCATCGATTGCTTTCCTTGAGCGCAAAGGACAAATCAAGCGGAGAAAAGCGGCGTTGGGTGGTTACTGATCGTATCGACGGACCCGAGGTGATCGGCGTGGAAAAACAGGATCTGGTCGCCATCGGGCTTGCGAACGATTTCGCCGAGCTCGCGGCCGCCGGCGTAGAGGCGGAAACGCTCTTCGAGCGTGGCGCTCGTCGCCGTCACGACGGCGCGCTCGTAGAGATTACCCACGAAGTACCGCGTGGTGTCCGCGTCGCGGCGGGTAGCGCCTCGAAACGCCGGAACGCATCGATCACTGACCCCCGTACCGGGCGAACAGTGCGTACTTGTCGATCGGACCACACAACGGCATGTTGAAATCCCAGCTGCTTCCCGGAGCAACGGTCATGTCGGCCCTGTCCAATGCCAACTCGAGAGGCCGACCGGCACCATTGATCGGATAGAAACGCACTTCCGGGTCTCGAATTGCGAAAGTCCCGTGATTGGCCATCGTACCGCTCAGGCTCGTCGCCATTCCCCCGGCTTTCGCCAAAACTACGTTCTGTAGCGTGACGTCCGTGAATTTCGTGGCGTTGGGATCAACGAGTCCCGTGAAAGAGTAGTCGATTCGCTTGACCTCACGCGTGTCGTCCTCGACCATGGAGATCCTGAGCAGATATCAGAGCCGTGGCAATGCCGACCTCTCCGGCACCCAAACACCGCTCGAGCGTACTTGCGCCGATACGGCACAGGGACCCATCGATCCACCCCTCGGCGGCTCCAATGAGCATCCCGTTCGCATCGATGAACGAAACAATGATGCTCTCGTGCAGCGTTGTGGAGCCGTTGTTCCGCACAGCAACCAACCACTCCTTGCCTTCGCTCCATTCGAGCAAGCTTGCCCCAACGACTTCGAGGCTGAGGTTCGGCAGGCCGGGCGATCCACCGTCCTCATGTGGAATGCCCGCTGGAAAGAAGGCATTCTCATCGATAGTTGACGGCCACGTGCAGGTCCCGCTCCCTGAACCCCCGGTTCCTCCGCCGTCCGGAAGGGAACCGCCGCTTCCTGCAGCCCCGGTTGAGCTATTGCTCGAAGTATTGCCTGCCTCGCCGCACCCAAGGACAAGAAGCACGGCTCCCCAAAGTGTCACCGCCCAGAAGTGTGCCTGCCTTCGATTCACGATTCGCCTACCTCTTCCGTTTGGTATTCGTAGTTCGGTGCCGTCGGTTGGACCGATAGGCGCAACCGCGCTACCGGTTTTCGGTGGGCCGGTATCATCGAGTGAAGGCTCATCATCACGGTTTGTGGGGCCCCAACGCTGCGGACAAATGTCACTCCCACTCGATGCCGAGATCATCGACTGTACCATCTGCTCTGATGGCGAATGGGCGGGACCCGAGCCCACCGACTGGGTGGACAGAAAGCGTGTACCGCTCACCGTTCTCCAGCGGTTCACATCTCTCGAGTCGAAAACCGGTAGGCACCGTGCCAATCTGCCATTTCGCTAGGGGCAAGGGATCCCGCGACGCCACGACTTTGCACTCCGATGCCTTCCCACGCTGTGGCGGTGCACCGCGATAAACCTGCAGCTCTTGGACAACCGGGAGACCCTTCATGAAGAAAGGGTTCTTCAGCTCGACGACGCACGCGGCCCTGTCTCCAGAGACGCGCAGACTAACTTCCGGCACACTGCAACCCGCAAAGGCGACCGGAAAACAGACCAACAGAATGCGAGTTATTCGCCTCATGGTAGGAGCCTCAGTACTCGAGCATAGTCTACCGCATCCTTACCCATTCGATCGGCAATCTGGTCAAGGCTCCATTGCGCATCAGTGACGTCTAGGTAGCCCAAAGGAACCTCCGACAGCGACGACCCAGGCGGAACTCCGTACGTAGGAAATTCCGCAGCATATCTCCGAGTGAACCCGGACGGACCGAGTTGATCCCATTGCGCCGCGTGCGTAGGCTCGTGACCCAGCAGGAAGACCTGGTCCTCCTCAGACAATTGTGGCCACTTATTTGTCATAGTCACAACGTGATCGATCGTAAAGCCCTTGATTCCCGGCGGTGTGAGCCCAAAGCGAACCCGGAAATCTGGAGGATGTCCACTCCAGATAATGTTCAGTACGAGGCGCGTTTGCTCAGTCGGGCAGTACCACGAACCGCACGGCTTGAGCCACGGGCCTGCCGGTGCCTCCGCACCTAGACCTGCGCCCTCATGCCCACCGGCGCCTGCCTGCGCGGCCGGCCC
>Ga0137375_10004097_pt1 | contig 17374 bp, 10 predicted proteins | sample SagtaG_24_FD_104936 | JGI IMG/M metagenome (GOLD analysis project Ga0137375, IMG submission 104936) | Vadose zone soil microbial communities from Sagehorn Ranch, Mendocino, California, USA - Sage1_R_113_16 metaG | ecosystem: Environmental > Terrestrial > Soil > Vadose zone | place: USA...
ACCCCTTCTGTCGCGAGTGCGCCCACTGGGAAAGCATGTGTCTCTCTTCCGCCGGTGTCGGCCATCGCCACTCCGAGTCGGCGAACGCCTGCACCACCCCCCAGTAAGAGAGTCCCGCGCGATTCGCCGCCCTGATGATCGCGGTGACCCAGGAGTAGTTGCAGCGCTTGCCGCGATAGCACGGATACGGGTTGAGGCCGACGTAATCGGCGGCCCCGCGCCAGCGCGGGATCTGTTCCAGGCTCCGCTCTTCCGAGTTCGAGTCGGAGACCATGACTGTGATCTTCCCCGGGGCGAGTCTGTGGATCAGGCTCGAGCGGGTCCGGTGCGAGGCCGGCGCGTTCGGGCACGAAAAGGGGTCCGGCTCGTCGGAGAAGAAGAAACCCGCGACCTTCGGATCACCAGCCATTGCCATCAGTTTGCTCTTGAGGGCCGTGTCGGAGATCTCCCATGTGCAAGCCGCATTGTCGTAATCCCCGACCCAAACGAGCCCTCTTGCCCCTGCTGGTACCCGGTCGGCGTCCCACTTTGAGCCGACGTCGACGAGATTCCAGCCGCTGTCTGCGACGGTGTCCGCTGCGGATTCCGAGCCGAAGATGAAGCGGAAGCGAGGTGGCCTTGCGGCCGGGTCGCCCGCCCCCAATGAGTCCGCACTCTGGGCGACGGCCAGCGTTGCCTGACTTTCGGCCGCCGATCCGAGAGGCTCTGAGCGCGCGCCGAATGCAGAGGCGGCAAGCGCGGCAGCTACACCGACGACGGCTCTGTGTGCGCTCTTGGAGAACAAGGCGATCGTCTCGACCCTAGCGAGTCACGCATCTGCGCTCGAGGTTTCGCGCGACCGAGCGTGAACTATCGCTGCGGAAGTGAAGCTCGAGCCGCGGTGAGCGCCGCGTCGAGCGTCTGTTTCCGAGCCCGGGACGATCGAGCGTCGTAGGTGACGAGGCCAAGCAGAGGCACCGGCGTCAGCCTCAACAAATGGGTGACGTCGATTAGCTTGTCCTTCTTCATCCGGTTCGGCGCGACCAGCACCAAGCCCTGCACGTCTGCCGACGGATGCTGAACGCTGAACGGTCGGATCTGCAGAGCTCCGCGAGCACCGTTCGTCAGGGCTGAGCTCCCCGCCTGATCGGCCGCTCTCGCTGGCATCGCCGCGAGTCGTTCCGCGAACCGAGCGAGATCGACGTCGGAAACCGCGGGAAACAGGGCGATCGCCTCCAATCCGGCGGCTTCCGCAGCGAGCCGAAGCCGCGCGGAGATCGCCGACAACTCCTCTGCTGAAGTGTCCGCGTCCGGCTCGCTCGGCAGCGTGCCGAGTAGTGGCGTGTCCAACTCTCGGGCGAGGACGTCGCTCCCAACCAGCGTCGGCCGCATTACCTCGATCAGGCTGGCCCACGCGACGCCCAAGATCAGACCAAGAAGCGCTCCGAGGATGAGGTACGACAGCCAGTGAGACGGGTCTGCGCGCTCGGGCACCGTCGCCGGACTGATGATCGCGGGCTTCGGGCGGAGTGCGTCGGTCGAGAGAAGGCTGACACGCTCCGACTCGACAACCCCGCGCTGCTGAGCCATGAAATCGCGTGACCTCGTCGCCGCGTCGCGCCGGGCCCGCAGAGCGTTTGCCCTTGCCGCAGTCCCGGCATTCGCGACCTCGATGTTGAGTGAGTCAATCCTCGTGTCGGCGCTCGCAATCTTCGAGTTCAGCTCGTCGATCCGGCTGTCAAGGTTCCTCAGAACCTGCTGCAGCTGGCCGCTACTGACGTCCAAGCGCGCTCTGATCACGCGGGCCGCCAGCGCATTGGAGACCGCTGCTGCGACCCGCCGGTTTCTGTCGCTCACAGAGAGCTGCACGACAGCCGAGGTACCGAGCGCCCGGATCGACACATGATGCTTGGCGACGTCAACCGAATCTCGATTCGTGACATGGACATCGTTGAGGGCCGCTCGCACCTGCGCCGGGCTCGTCGCAATCGCCTTGGCTGTGTCCGCGATCGCCGTCGACTCTGCACGCGTCTTGGGGTCTTCCGTGTCGAGGACCAGGCGACTCGACGCGGTGTACGTTTCGCCTCCGCCACGTGCCAAGGCTGCGATGCCGATGCCGATGAGTACGGAGAGGACGCAGAAGAGGATCAGGCGCCAGTGCTGGCCAAAGATGCGGTGACCGACCTCGTTCAGCTCCATGCCTGCGTCGCTATCCGAGCGGTAGGCAGAAGGAGGGCGAGAGGCCGGGTTTCCGATGTGAGATCCCTCGACGGCACCGTCACTCTCGAGTGGCTGATCGCGCCGCTCGTAAGACTCCAAGAACTCGTTCTCCCTCTGGTCGCGGTCCCAGCGTAGCCTCGTCTCCAGCCGCGCGGCTGTCAATGGGCCGAAGGCGAGGGGCCTGGCTAGCCGAAGGAATAGTTGTCGGGAATTCGACCAGCGTGCACGATGAGGAACGGCGTGCGCACATCAATCGTCACGGGTGGAGCTGGCTTCCTCGGGTCGCATTTCTGCGAGTACCTTCTCGAAGCGGGTGACCGCGTCATCTGCGTGGATAACCTCGATACGGGGTCTCTCCAGAACATCGAGCACATTCGCGACGAGAGGTTCGTCTTCCTCAACCACGACTTGATCGACCATCTCGAGATCGACGAGCCCGTAGATTTCGTCTACCACCTGGCGAGTCCAGCGAGCCCGATCGACTACCTGCGGCTGCCGCTGCACACGCTCAAGGTCGGCTCCTACGGAACTCACAATGCGCTCGGGCTCGCCAAGCACAAGCGAGCGCGCGTCCTGCTCGCCTCGACGAGCGAGGTCTACGGCGACCCGAAGATCCATCCCCAGCCGGAGACCTACTGGGGGAACGTCAACCCGATCGGCCCACGCGGGGTCTACGACGAGGCGAAACGGTACGCCGAAGCAATGACCATGGCCTATCACCGCCAGCAAGGTGTCGACACGTGCATCGTCCGCATCTTCAACACGTACGGCCCGAGGATGCGGCCGAACGACGGACGGGCAGTCCCGACCTTCCTGCGCCAGGCGCTCGAGGGCAAGCCGCTGACCGTCTTCGGCGACGGCTCGCAGACCCGAAGTTTCTGCTACGTCGATGACCTCATTCGAGGGCTCCACATGCTGATGCTGAGCGGCGAGCACTTGCCGATGAACATCGGCAACCCGCGCGAGCTCAGCCTGCTGGAACTCGCGGAGACCGTGCTGAAGGCGACGGGGTCGGACAGCCAGATCGTGTTCGAGGCGCTTCCGATTGACGATCCGCAGGTGCGCCAACCGGACATCACCCGCGCTCGCCAGGTCCTCGACTGGGAGCCGAAGGTGGAGCTCGAAGAGGGCCTCGCTCGAACGGTGGCCGCGAACCCGCGCGGCGCAGAGCCCGTCGCCGCGGCCGTCCAAGCCGTCTGAGACGACGAAGACGTCGTACGGGGCGTTGAGTTTTCTCAACGCCTGAATGGGTCACCCGGCCCATTGAGGAGGCCGGAGCGCGACGCTAACGTAGCGATACGGAATAGGGCCTGCGGCACATGGCCTGTTCCGAGTCGGGTTCCGGCGGAGACGCCGGGGGGAGAGGTTTGGGAGACTCACTGAAGCCGGGGGACGGCTTGCTGCCGCTGCGGTCCGCGAGGATCGCGCAGCGGCTGTTCAACGTCCCTGAACTTGCGCGACCTCGGACTCGCTTGAGCGTGTCTGAAGCGACACGACCGCGATCGGGGGCGGCCGAGGAATGACCAGTTCGCCTTACGCGTATACCGGGCACCTCGAGGAGCCCATCAGCCGGGCTCCGCGGTCGCTTGCGGCTCGGTGTGGAGAGGCAGTCGCGGACGTCGGCCTCGACCGCGCCCTGGTGATTCTCTTTCCGGTGGCTGCCGTCCTCCTCAGTCCGGGCGTCAGCTCACAGAAGATTTTCGCGATGATGGTCGCTGCCAGCGTCTGGTTCGTCGCTCTGCAGAACTGCTACGCACGTCCACGGCTGTCCACAGCCGCCCTGGGCACCGGCTTCGTGACCGCCGTGGGCACGATGGCGGGCCTGGCAGCCGTTTCGCTTCTCGACTTCTGGCTGCCTGGTCTGGGGCTGGGCAGCCGCCAGCTGGTCCTTATGGCGACCGGAGTGTTCCTCGCGTCCGCCGCCTTGGAGGCCTGGACGCAAAAGGGGCGCTCGCGTCGTCGACTCCTCTTCGTGGGCGCAGACGACGGCATCCAAGAATCGCTCGTGGAGCTCAGCCGGAATCCGCAACTTCCGTTCGAGGTGATCGGGGTGGTGGACGATGTGCGACCCGGCGGGGCCGGCTCTGTACCGGCGGTTGGCACGATCGGCGACCTCGGGGCGATCTTGCGCACAGACCAGCCGGACCTCGTTGTACTCGGCCCCGAAGCTCGCCGCGCAGACGCTCTGTCGCAGGTGCTCGATGCTTCGCCTCTCAACATTCGCGTCATGGACGTGCTCCACTTCAACGAGCACGCGTTCGGGAAGGTCCCCGTCCACCACATCTCTTACGAGTGGTTCATGAGCGTGCTCCACCTCTACCAGCGGCCCTACTCGCGGTTCGTCAAGCGCACGTTCGATCTTCTCGTCGCCAGCGTCGCTCTCATCGTTCTGGCGCCCATACTGGTCGCCGTCGCCCTGATCGTGCGCGCGTCGAGTTCTGGGCCGATCTTGTTTCGGCAAGTGAGGCTCGGCGAAGGTGGGAAAGTCTTCGAGATGCTCAAGTACCGAACGATGGTCGACGGCGCCGAAAAGCCCGGAGTCGCCGTCTGGGCTAAAGCGGATGACTCCCGAGTGACGCCGGCGGGGCAGGTGCTGAGACGCACCCGCCTGGACGAGCTCCCGCAGTTCTGGAATGTCATTCGCGGAGACATGAGCATCGTCGGCCCCCGGCCTGAGCGGCCGGAGTTCCTCGAGCTACTCCGGGAGACGGTTCCCTTCTGGACGCGGCGCCATCTCGTCAAGCCCGGTATCACGGGGTGGGCGCAGGTGCGGCGCGGCTACACCGCCGACACGTCGGGAACTGCCGAGAAGCTGGCGTACGATCTCTACTACCTCAAGTATCGGAGTCTGCTGCTCGATCTGGCGATCATCGCCTGGACGGCGCGCACCGTTCTGTCAGGCTCGGGTGCTCGCTAGCTCGTCGCGCGGACGCGTCTAGCGACAGTCGCTACGTGATAGCTGTTGCTCATCCGCGAGCGGCGGCCACCCCATCCCGGCTCCGGGCCGTGACGAGCTCGGCGATCGTCGACCAGCGGAAGTCGCCGAGCAATGAGCCAAAGCGTCGCTCGCAGGTGTCGAGGCCGACGTAGTGCCGGAAGCGGTAGCCGCGGGCGATCCCGTCGACGCGAGGTTGGCCAGGGTCTATCTCCCACGGGTGGATGTAAAAGACGTACGGGTGGCCGGCGCGAAGGATGCGACTGACTCCGCGCCGGAAGACAGAGTATGGAAGAAGGCGAAAGTACCCGCCGCCGCCCCACGGGACACCGAGAGAGCCAACTTTGAGGCAAGAGACGCAGACCTCGTGAAAACCCGGTCGCAGCTCGACGAGCGTCTGATTCGCGTCCACGCCTGACAGGCGTCCGTAGCGGTCGTGCGCGAGCGTCGGGAATACCGACGAGTCGTATGCGAATCCGAGGTCCTGGAGAACGGGGATCGACCAGTCCTTGATGGAGAAGGCGGGAGCCCGATATCCGATGACCTGCGCACCGGTCAGGTCTTCCAGCAGGGTCTTCGACCGCTCGACGTCGGCGCGGAACTCGTGGGGCGTGAGGGCATCGAGCATTTCATGCTTGTAGCCGTGGGACGCGATCTCGTGACCTTCGGCGGCAATTCGCTTGATCAGCGACGGACACCTGTCGGCGATCCAGCCTAGGACGAAGCACGTCGAGCTCACGCCATTCTCGGCCATCAGTCCGAGCATGCGGTCCATGTTCCGCTCGACGCGGAGCTGACGCGAATTCCACGTGTCGCGTCCGATCACCGCCCGCAGGTTCTCGACCTGGAACCAGTCTTCCACGTCGATCGACATGGCAGCGCACGGTACGGAGTCGGAGGCGGAATGCATGGGCGGCCAGAATAGCGCCGGAGCTCTCCGCTAACGGTCCGGGAGCTCTGTGCATGTGCGCTGAACCGTCGAGGTCGCTCATCACTGCATAGGCCACTCGGCCTATTGACTCTGCATTGGGTGGCGGTAATGTCGCGGGTTGGGAGCGGCATCGCGGCACCTGGCCGCGGGCATTTGCGGCAATGGGTTCTTCCGGGGAGAGGAGATGATTCGGGTGACTCCTGCTTTGCAGGGTCTTCAATGTGCATTTGGCGCGAGCGGAGTCGTTGCGGCAGCGGTCCTCGCCAGATGACGACGACGGTTCCTTCCGCGAGCCTGCGATCACGCCGCAGGGTGCGCGTCCGCCCGGTGCGGGTCGCACAGGTGACGGCGAACTTCGCGGACGGGTCGGGCGGAATCATGCTGCGAGAGGCCCTGGCCCTCGACCGGGAGCGCTACTCGACCACGATCATTGCGCCGGAGGATGGAACACTCTTTGGCCGCGCCGAGGATGCAGGACTGGAGGTCATCCGGCTGCGCAAGATGGGCCGGGGGCGCCGTGTCTATCCGTGGGCCGACGTCGAGGCCCTGCGCGAGCTGAGCGCACACCTGCGCGTCGGGGAATTTGATCTCGTGCATACGCATGCCGGCCGGGCGGGGGCCCTCGGGCGGGTTGCGGCTGCTCGGATCGGAAGCTCTGCCGTCGTCCACACGCTCCACGGATTCCCATTCAACGAGTTCCAGTCGGCACCCGTTCGGCGCACGCTTCTGGCCATTGAGCGAAGGCTCGGCCGCATCACGGACTACTTCATCACCGATGGAACGTTCGTCGCCTCCGCGGCGATCAGGCTGAAGATCGCTGCACCGGAGCGTGTTCGCGCCGTCATCACACCCATCGACGGAGTCCCGCCCGCCTCCGAGGCGGCTCGCCGCGACGCCCGTCGCCTGCTCGGACTTCCGGATGCGGCGAAGGTCGTCGGGACGGCGGCTCGGCTCGTAGCCCAGAAATCGCCTTTCGACATGGTGCGGGCGATCGCGGCACTCCAGCGGCCGGATGTTTACATGGTCTGGCTCGGCGACGGCGACCTGCGGGCTCAGACGCAGCGTCTGATCGAAAGGGAGCGGCTCACCGACCGATTCCTGCTCCTCGGGGCTCGGGACGATGTTGCCCGTTTGCTTCCAGCATTCGACGTCTTCGCGATCTCGAGTCTGTGGGAGGGCCTCCCTTGCTCAGTGGTTGAGGCAATGACCTGCGGGATTCCCGTGGTTGCCACCGCCGTGAATTCCGTTCCGGAGGTCGTCATCTCCGGCAAGACCGGCCTCGTAGTTCGACCGGGAGACCCGGGCTCGCTCAGCCAGGCACTTGCGTACATGCTGGATCACCCGCGCGAGGCGGCCCGTATGGCTGAAGCCGCACGGACTCAGATCGGAGAGCAGTTCCGACTCGATCTCCTGGGTCAGGAGCTGGCTGAGGTTTACGATCTGGCGCTCGACTTCGCTTCTAACGGTGCGCGTCAAGCCGCGATTGCGAGCCGCTGATGCGCGGATTCCTCGACACGGCCGGGGAGCACCTAGCGATCGAGTGCTCGATCCCTTGGGTCATGGACCTGCTCGCTGAGGGGGCTGCCGGGGAGCTTCGGCGCGCTGGGAGTCGTGACGCTTCGGTCGGCGTTCGAGTCGAGGCGGATCGGCGGTCGTTCGAGATCGACGGTTGGGAACCGCTCGCACGCGGGGCGTGGCGACGCAACGGCGAGGTCGTAATCGAGAACGCCTGCACGGCCGGCTTCGACCTCCACCTGAAACACGCGCCTGAGCATGCTCAATTTACGTTCCGCTGGCGTCCGCCGCCGCGAGACCGAGTCGCGGCCAGGCTCTTACGGTCGCGGTTCCACTTGCTTGCCCGCGCGACGCTCATGCAGTACCCCGTGCTTTGGTGGGCCGGGACGCGGGGCCGCGTGCCGCTTCACGCGTCGGTTTGCGTCGTGGCGGGCTCCGTGCCGCTAGTCACCGCTCCCAGCGGAATCGGCCGCTCGACGGTCGTTCTTGCCGAGGCCGCCCGCGGCGGACAAGCCACGGGCGACAACCTCGCGGTGAGCGACGGGATCACCGTGTGGGGCCTCGTCGAGCCGACGCGCGTCACAGGGGGAGGCGGACGCCGCATGCCGCATGGCCGGCAGGAGGGGGCACTGCACCACCGGGCGGAGTCCCTCGTGCCGGACCGCATCGTCGTTCTCAGAAGGGGACAGTCGGATCACTCGTCGCTCTCGAGCTGCAGCACCGAGGCTGCGACGCGCTCCCTCGTCACGAGCACGTACATGGCGGGTGAGTTGCGGAGGTACTGGGTCTTCGCGGCCACTCTGGCGGCGGGGCTCGGCCATGGCCCAGCTCATCCGCCGATTACCGAGATCGCCGCCGCGCTCGCTGGCCGACTTCCGTGTTACTCGCTTGCCCTCGGGCGCCGGCCCGGAGCCAGTCTCTCTGAAGTCCTCGACGCGGTTGAGGTCGCGGCATGACCGTAACCGCTAACGCTGCAGAAGCCGCCGGGCAGCTCTCTGCCAACGGCCTTCGCATCTTTCAGAGCGCCGATGCGCCCGCTGATTCCCTTGCCGTGACGGTGCTTCGCGAGGGCGTGGCAGATACCGACCTCGCCATGCCCGCCACGGTCCTGCCGGACTTCCACCTGAAGGACGACAAGGAGATGCCCTCGAGCATCGCCGTCGCGACTCGCGAGACCATCAGGCCCACGCTCACCTGTTGCTCGTTGAACTGCGGGATGGCGCTGGCATCGCTGGACATCGAGCGCCCGGATGTCGACGCCATCACCGACTTCTATGCGCGCGTTCGCGAGCGATTGCCGTTCCCGCCGACATACCGGCGCGAGCTGACGGTCGACGAGGTCGTCCGCAGCGCTGCGGAGGGAGCGCACTTCGCCGTCGAGAAATTCGGCGTCGATCCTGCTGCACTCGACGCGATCGAAGAAGGTGGCCGCCTCGATGTCGAGGGCTATGGCGGCGCCGAGCGGATCCGCCAGGAGCTTCCCTGGTCGATCAAGCAGCTCTCCCGAATCAGGTTCGGGACGATTGGGCCGAGCAACCATTTCATCGAGCTCCAGCAGGTGGACGAGGTGCTCGAGCCCGAGACGGCGAGTCTGCTCGGCGTCGAGGCAGGTCAGGTGACACTTCAGTACCACGGGGGAGGCGGGACACTGCCGGGCCAGCTGGGCGTGCTGTTCGGCGCGCGTAAGCGCTACACGCGGCCGCTGCGGATCCAGATGGCGGTCCAAAAGCCTCTCTACCACCTGGCTCGGGCTCGCTCGGCCCAGGAGTTCAGGCGCAGGGCCGCGCTCTACTTTTCCGGCGGATTTCCGCCGGTGGAACGGGATGGTGTCGAGGGCGAGCGGTTGATGCTCTCGAACGTCATGGCGATGAACTACGGGTTTGCCTTCCGCGTCGCGGTGTACTCGATCCTCACGCAGCTTCTCGGCGAGACGTTCGGTGCAGTCGGCAGCCGGCTCATCGTGGACTCGCCGCACAACTCGATCTACGAGGAGAACATCAACGGAGAGACGGCAGTGGTCCACCGGCACAACGCCGCGCGAGCCTATCCGCCATCGCGAATGGCGCATCACCCCGTCTTCGGTAAGACCGGGCAGCCCCTCTTGCTCCCGGGCACGAATCGCACATCCTCGTACCTGTGCGTCGCGGGTGAGGGTGCTGATCGCAGCCTGTACTCGGCCTCTCACGGCGCGGGAACGACGGTGAAGGATTTCGCCGCGCGTGGACTCTCGGGACCGGACCCTCGACGGCGGGTCACGCTGCGCTTCGACTATTCGCAGGATGGCCCGAAGGCGGTCCAACAACTCGACGACCGAGGCGTCGACGAGGTGCTTTCGACCCTGCGCCAGGACGACATCTTGCGTCCAGTCGCCAGGCTTCGCCCTTTCGCGGTCCTGAATTGATGGTGCGGCGATGATCTCGAACGAGCGCTGGCGGAACAACTGGCTCGCGATCAGCCCCCCGGGCGCGGTGCGGGTCGACCTGAAGCGAGGAGGCGCGAACCACCAGGCTCTCGAGCGGAGGATTCGCAATTTGCAGCCGGGGACGCCAGTCGTAGTCTGCGCCTCTCCACCTCGCGCGATCCGCCGGTGCCGAAGGTTCGCCTCGGGGGCGGCGATCGAGCTCGAACATGAATACCTCGCGTTTCCCTCCGCAGCGACACCCGCCTACCTAGTCGAGGATCACGCGGCCCCGGTGCGGGTTTTCGTCAGCACAGTGTTGGCCGCGCCGCCTCGTATGAAATTCTCTCTACCGATCGCGGCAGGCCTTGGCCTGCTCCGCGTCTTCAAGCCCTGGCGAGTGCTTCGGACGATTGCGCCCGGCAGAGTTGTCGTCGGAAGGCGCACGTGAGCTTGCCGACCGCAACCCTGGAGACGTTTCCGGAGCTCCTCGGTGAAGCGTCGGCGTGTCGAACCTCGCTGTGGGAGTTCGTGCACGACTCGGGGCTGCGGTCGCTAGTCGTCGGCACCTCGAAGAATCCGAACGCGAAGATCATCATCTTGCTCGTATCGCCCGCGAGCAGCCGAGCGGTTCTTGCGGTCAAGGTGCCGACGACGGAGGCCGCGGCGCGCGCGGTCGAGGCCGAGTGGCGTGTTCTCGGTGCTTTGCGCCGACTCGGGCTGGACTCCATGGGGACAATCCCCCGCGTCGTCGACGTAGTTGATTTCGAAGGACGTCCGGCCTTGGTGATGACTGCCTTGGAGGGGACGCCCATGAGCACCTCCTACCTTCGATGGCGCTACACGGCCAGGCCTGCAGGTGTGACCGCGCACTTCGCCGCAGCCGACACGTGGCTCGGCGGCCTTCAGCGCGCGACGGCTGCAGAGCTGGCCGCGCTGGAGATGGACGCGGGAGTGGCGTCTCGCCTCGCGAGGCGCTTCTCCGAAGACAGTCGGATCGATGAGGACCTTGACCAGCTGGGCTCGATCCACGCCAGGCTTCGCCAAAACACCGTTCGCCGCACAGCGATCCACGGGGATTTTTGGGTCGGGAACATCCTCCTTTCGAGGCGGCACGTCTCGGGCGTCGTCGACTGGGAGGCCGGCGCCACTTCTGGCGAGCCCGTGCGCGACATCGTGCGCTTCGCGATCATGTACGCACTCTTCCTCGACCGCCGAACGAGACCGAGCCGCCAAGTCGCTGGACACCACGGGCTCCGCGCCGGTGAATGGGGTGCGGGCGTCGAGTACGCACTCGACGGTACGGGCTGGTTTCCAGAGCTCTTCCGGGGCTTCCTCTGCGAGGGCCTGGCCAGGCTTGGAGCATCGGCGGGGAGCTGGCGCGACGCGGCGCTCGCAGGGATCGCCGAGGTCGCCGCCCTCACCGACGAGGACGGCTTCGCACGTCGCCACCTCGAGTTGTTTCGACGCCTTGTCCACCGGCAGGCTCGCCAGCGATGATCGATGCGGCTGCGACTGCAGGTCCTTTTCGCCGATCGGGCGCGCTCAGCGCTGTCGCCGCGAGGCCCAGACTCGCGCTCAACCGAGTGGCCCTCGCGGCGACCGCAGTTGCGGTTGCCATGCTGCCCCTCGCCGTCCCGCAAGGGCCGGAGAACATCGCCCCGATCGACGCATTTATCGCCGTCGCGTTAGGCACGTCTCTCCTCTGGGCGGCAACTGCTGGGCGACGCTGGCACTTCCCGTACGTCATTCCTGTTGGCCTGCTTCTGGTCGGTGGCGCCCTGGGTGCGCTCATCGGTCCCGTGCCCGGCGCGGGACTCGTCGCGCTCAGCCAGGACGTCCTGCTCATCGGCTGGTGCTGGGCCTTGGTGAACATCAGCCACTCGGCCGGAAACCTGAGGATCCTGTTGGCGACATGGGTCTACAGCGGGATCGGCTGGGCGGTCCTCGCTTTCATCGGCCTGGCAACCGGCTCCCAGGTGCTAACGGGCCAGATCGAACGCCAGGGCACGCGAGTGCAGATCACGTTGGCCGATCCGAGCTATGCGGCCAACTACTTCTTCATCTCGATGATGCTCATCTGGGCCACGCAACGCCCGCGTCACCGCGTGGTGAGACTCGCCGCATACGCCCTGCTCCTGGCGGCCGTTGCCACCACTGGATCCAACAGCGGGATGGTGGCAGTGATCGCGGGCACGGGTGTGGCCATTTTGCTGGGGATTTATCGCCGATTCGGGGCTGCGCTTGCGCTGACGACACTTTCCTTCTTTGTGCCCGTTGCCTTTTTCCTCGCCTCCTCGATCAGCTTCGGAGAGATCCAGCAGAGGGCGCACGACAGTCGATACGCGTTCGTTCGGCAGGGGATCGGACGCAGCCCAGAGAGTGCGGGTCAGCGCAGGATGCTCTTGAGCGAAAGCGTGCAGCTCTACGAAAGCGGAAGCCCGCTCGGCGAAGGGCCCGTGTCGACGAAGCCGAGGATCGAGCGCGAAATGGGGCCGCTCGTCAAGGAGGCCCACGACGACTACTTTGCTGCCCTGATCGAACGGGGGGCAATCGGGTTCATCGGCGTCCTCGTCCTGGTCTCCAGCCTCGTGCTGCGTGGCGTGTCCTTGATGCGAGCGAAGCCGGCCGGCGACGTTGCTGCCATCGTGATCAAGCCGAATGCCCTTGTCGGCGCAGTTGCGGGGACGCTAATTGCTGGGACTGTCTACGAGCTCCTTCATGTGCGGCACGTCTGGGCTCTGTTCGCCTTCGTCGCGGCGCTCTACATCTGGGGCAGGAAAGGGCGGATCAAAGAGCTGAAGGGGCCCGGATAGCGTCTCGATGGCGAGGTCGGCGCCGTGGCTCAGAGGCGATGCAGTGCCTACGGCTAGCTCGAATAGGCCCTTCGGCCTATTGACCTTTTCTGACGTGAGGCTGACCATGTCGGAAGCCGCGGGGGCGCCTGCGGGATCTTGGCGTTCTCCGCGCGACGTGGCCGCCGGGGGACGGGGAATGATGGGAGAGGGAGAGCAGCTTTGAACGGCCCTTCCAGGGGCGAGCGCACCACTGCCGAGGCGGCGAGATCACGGCTTGCGCCGACTTCCGACTCACCGCATAGCCGCTGGTCTCTACCCGGGGGTCTCGTTTGCCTCGGTATCTCGCTGCTCGTTCTTGCGCTGCCCGCGGCCGTTCAGTCCGCCGCAACAGCAGAGGCGACGTTGTACGTAGACAACGGAAATCCCGCGTGCTCCGATGCCGGAGCCGGGAGTGCCACGCAGCCGTTCTGCACGATCGGCGCGGCGGCCTCGAGGGTCAGCGCCGGCCAGACCGTACAGGTCAGTTCAGGCACGTACGCCGAGAGCGTGACGATTTCCACTTCGGGCACCGCGGCCGCGCCCATCAGCTTCGTCGCAGCCTCCGGGGCCAACCCCACGGTCACAGGCTCGGCCAACGGTTCCGGCTTCTACATAGCGTCGCGAAGCTACGTAAGCGTCACGGGCTTCACCGTCACCGGCGTGCGGGGGGATGGGATCGTTGTCAAGAACTCCTCGAACGTCACCATCGCGAACAATCACATCAGCTTCTCCGGCCAGCCGGTGAACGGCAAAACCGCCAAGGGGATCCGTCTCGACAGCGCGACGGACTCGACGGTCTCGGGCAATACGGTCGACCACAACAGCAGCTACGGGATCTATCTCACCTCAGGGTCCACCCGCAACCTGCTGAAGGCCAACGTCATTTTCAGCAACGCATTCGGCTTCCAGCGGGCTGCCTCCGGTATCAGGGTCTTCAGCTCCCCGGGAAACACGGTCTCGTCGAACATCAGCCATGACAACGAGGACTCCGGAATGGAGTTCGACAAGGCAGATGACAACCTGGCGATCAACAACGTGAGCTACGACAACGGCGACCACGGCATCGACAACACCAACGGCTCGGTCGGGACGCGGATCATCGCGAACACGGTCTACAAGAACGTCACCGCGGGGATCAATGTGGAGGGGACTTCGACCGGGGTGACGCTCGCGAACAACATTACCGTCGACAACGGGATTGCAAGCCCGCGCACACACAGCAACATTCGGGTCGAGTCAGGTTCGACTTCCGGCACGACGATGGACTACGACCTCGTCTACCTGACCACTCCGGACACGCTTTTGATCTGGAGCTCCGTCGCCTATACGTCGCTGGCGGCGTTCAAGTCCGCCACCGGGCAGGAGTCTCGCGGCATCCAGGGCAATCCAGGCTTTGCAAGCGTGGCCGGCAGGGATTTCCACCTCACCGCCGGCTCGCCGGCAATCGACTCAGCCAACTCTGGTGTGAGTGGCCAGTCGAGTACGGACGTGGAGGGAAACCCACGCTCTGACGACCCGCGAACGTCGAATACAGGCGTGGGACCTCGCGCATACGACGATCGCGGCGCGTACGAGTTCAGCGCTGTCCCGCTCGATCACATCGTCATCAGTCCCGCCAGTGCATCGATCGTCGCCGGTTCTTCGCAGACGTTCACCTCGCAGGGCTTCGACATCAATGGCAACTCGTTCGACGTGACCCCGTCCACCACGTTCTCCATTTCTCCCGATGGTTCTTGTACGGGCAACGTCTGCACTGCGACGACCGCTGGTCCTCACACAGTGACCGGGAACGACAGTGGCGCGACCAGCACAGCCTCGCTGACCGTGACCGCCGGCGCGCTCGACCATCTGGTGCTCGCGCCGGCCTCGGCGACGATTTCCTCGGGCGGGTCTCAGGCGTATACGGCACAGGGACGCGACCAATACGACAACTCGCTTGGCGACGTGACATCGACCACGACGTTCTCGGTCGCGCCCAACGGCTCGTGCACCGGGGCGACTTGTACTGCCGCATTGGCCGGAGCGCATACCGTGACCGGAACGAAGAGCGGCAAGACCGGTACCGCCTCGCTGACGGTGTCTGCCGGGACCCTCGACCACATCGTTATCAGCCCCTCGACAGCCACGATCACGGCCGGCGGTTCGCAGGCCTACACGGCAGAAGGTTTCGACGCGGTCGGGAACTCAGTCGGAGACGTGACCGCTTTCACGACGTTCTCGATCTCCCCCAACGGAGCGTGTACAGGGGCGAGCTGCACAGCGACGGCGGCAGGCTCGCATACGGTAACCGGCAATGACGGCGGAAAGACGAGCACCGCTTCTCTGACGGTCACGTCGGGCGCGCTCGACCACCTCGTTCTCGCGCCGGCGTCGGCGACGATCACGGCCGGCGGCTCGCAGACCTACACGGCGCAAGGCCGCGACCAGTATGGCAATTCACTGGGCGACGTGACCGCGTCCACGACCTTCTCGATCGCTCCGGATGGATCCTGCACGGGCGCGAGCTGTACCGCGACCGCGGCCGGGTCGCATACGGTGACGGGGAGCGACGCGGGCAAGACGGGTACCGCCTCGCTGACGGTGACGGCTGGGGCACTCGACCATCTCGTGCTCTCGCCGTCCTCGGCGACGATCACGGCGGGTGGATCCCAGTCCTACACGGCGGATGGTCGTGACCTGTACGGCAACTCGCTCGGGGATGTGACCTCGACGACCACGTTCTCGATCTCGCCTGATGGGTCGTGTACGGGCGCTACCTGTACTGCCTCGGTGGCAGGGGCGCACACCGTGACCGGGACGAAGGCGGGGAAGACCGGCACGGCCTCGCTGCAGGTCAACGCCGCCACTGTCGACCACATCGTGATCAGTCCCGCGAGCGCGACGATCACGGCCGGCGGCTCGCAGGCGTATACGGCAGAGGGCTTCGACGCCGCCAACAACTCGCTCGGCGACGTCACGTCGGGTACCAGATTCTCGATCTCTCCCGATGGATCCTGCACGGGCGCGAGCTGTACCGCGACCGCCGCCGGGTCGCATACCGTCGTCGGAAATAACGGTGGAAAGACCAGCACGGCCTTGCTGACCGTAAACGCTGGGCCATTCGATCACCTCACGCTCTCGCCAGCGTCCGCTACCATCAGCTCGGGAGGCTCCCAGGCGTACACTGCGCAGGCGCGCGACCAGTACGGCAATCCGCTCGGCGACGTGACGTCCACCACGACGTTCTCGATCGCGCCGGAGGGTTCTTGCACCGGGGCTACCTGCACCGCCACGGCGGCAGGGGCCCATACCGTCACCGGAACGAACGCCGGCAAGACCGGCACGGCATCGTTGCAGGTGGGGGCCGGCACCCTCGACCACATCGTCATCAGCCCCGCGAGCGCGACGATCAGCGCCGGCGGCTCGCAGGCGTATACGGCGCAGGGCTTCGATGCCGCCAACAACTCCCTCGGCGACGTCACCGCGTTCACGACGTTTTCGATCGCGCCGGAGGGTTCGTGTGCCGGCAGCGTCTGCACCGCCAGTGCAGGCGGCTCCCATACGGTGACGGGCAATGACGGCGGGAAGATCGCCACCGCCTCGCTCACCGTGAGCTTCGTGAGGAATCCTGGATTCGAGACGGACCTCTCGGGGTGGAACACCTCCGGGTCCGGAGCGAACATCTCGCTCACGAGGGTTTCCGGCGGCCATACGGGCAACTGGTCGGCCAAGCTGACGAACACCGGAAGTACGGCGAGTACGTTTGCAACGCTGCAGGACTCTCCGAACTGGGTGACGACGACGACGGCCGGCACGTACACCGGCACCATTTGGGTGCGCTCGGACACTGCAGGAGCGATCTTCAAGCTCAAGTTCCAGGAGTACTCAGGGAGCACTCTGGTCGGATCGGCGACCGCGCAGGTCACGCTGACCACGTCGTGGCAACAGGTGACCGTTACGTACACGATCAAGTCACCCGGTTCGACACTCGATTATCAAGGCTACGTGTCGAGCCCCGCCCCCGGGACGGCCTTCTACGCGGACGACGCGTCGATCGTCTTCGGCTGACGGGTAGAACGTGATGCGACTGCGGCAGCTTCGAGTGAGCCGCCACAGCCTGCTGCTCGGAAACGTTGCCGCTCGCGTCGCAGCGCTAGCGTGCGTCTTTCTGGCGACGCTGGTGCTGGCGCGGAGTGGCGGGGCCGCGGTGGTGGGGATCTACGCGCTCCTTCACGTGCTCCCCGGTCTGCTCGGGACGCTGGTCTCCTCGGGACTCCCCGTGGCCGCGCCATATTTTCTCGCAGGCCCCGATCGTGACGACCCGCGTCTCCCCTCGACGTTGGTCGCGATTGCGGTTGCCGGCGGAGCGGCTGGGGCTGTGTTATGGATCGCGTGCGCGCCGGTGGTCCGGCCACTGCTCTTCCCGGATCTCTCGCTGGCGCTCGTCATGGCCGCCGGGTTGGCAGTTCTCACCCGCCTCATCACGATCACCGCGAAAGCGTGCTCGCAGGGCAGCGAGGATCTCCCCGGCTCGAACCGCGTCATCTTCACGGAGCAGTTCATGTTCCTGCCGGCGTACG
>Ga0137375_10004099_pt1 | contig 17373 bp, 17 predicted proteins | sample SagtaG_24_FD_104936 | JGI IMG/M metagenome (GOLD analysis project Ga0137375, IMG submission 104936) | Vadose zone soil microbial communities from Sagehorn Ranch, Mendocino, California, USA - Sage1_R_113_16 metaG | ecosystem: Environmental > Terrestrial > Soil > Vadose zone | place: USA...
GAACGGCGCTCCCGGGCCGGCCTCTCCACCATGTCCAAATCCCCCAAGACCGATCAACCCGAGAGCTTTGAGGCCGCCCTCGCCGAGCTGGAGAAGATCGTGGCCAGCATGGAATCCGGAAAGCTGACTCTGGAGCAGTCCCTTGCCGCGCACAAGCGAGGCCTGGAGCTGGCGCAATACTGCCAGGGGGTCCTCGCCCGCGCGCAGCAGCAGGTGAAGGTGCTTGAAGAAAACACGCTGAAAAACTTCCCCGGTGCCGACGACGACGAATGAATTCACCGCCTGGATGGCAAAAGTCCAGGCTCGGGTCGAAGCGGCGCTGGAGCGTTTTCTCCCGTCGGCGGAAATCGCGCCGCAGCGCCTGCACGACGCCATGCGCTATGCGGTGCTCGGTGGAGGCAAGCGGATACGGCCCTTGCTCGCGTTTGCCGCGGGGGAGGCCTCCGCAGGCGAACCGGCCCGCGCCGATCCGGCGCGCCTGGAAATCGCGGCCTGCGCCGTCGAATGCGTTCACGCCTACTCGCTGGTGCACGACGACCTGCCCTGCATGGACGACGACGTGCTTCGGCGCGGCAAGCCGGCTTGCCACGTCGAGTTCGACGAGGCGACCGCGCTTCTCGTGGGCGACAGTCTGCAGTCGCTCGCGTTTCAACTGCTCACCGAGCACCGTCTCTCCGATGATCCGGCGGTTCAGGTCGAAATGGTGAAGATCCTCGCCGCCGCGTGCGGCAGCCGCGGCATGGCGGGCGGACAGGCGATCGATCTCGCGAGCGTGGGCCAGGCCCTCTCCGTGCCGGAGCTCGAATACATGCACATCCACAAGACCGGCGCGCTGATCCGCGCGTCGGTGGCGCTCGGCGCGCGTTGCTCGAGCGCGCTCACGCCGGGGCAGCTTGCGCGCCTCGATCACTACGCGAAATGCGTCGGGCTCGCTTTTCAGGTGGTCGACGACGTTCTCGACCAGGAGTCGTCGACCGCGACGCTCGGCAAGACCGTCGGCAAGGACGCGGCGAACAACAAGCCGACCTACGTCTCGGCGCTCGGGCTCGCGCGCGCGAGAGGGCTCGCCGAGGAACTGCGCGAAGAGGCGCAGGCCGCGCTTTCGGAGCTGCGCGGCGGCGCGCGAAGGCTCGCCGAGCTTGCCGATTTCATCGTGTTGCGCAAATTCTAGCTGCGGAGGAACCAAGTTCGCCTCGGACAAGCTTTCCCGGTTTGCGGGATAATTCGCGCTCCATGAGCGCGATCGGAAAAGCGGATCTTCCCGGCAGCAAGCCGGAGACCGGATCGACCGAATACGATCCGGCGGCGTACGAGCTGCTGAAAGCCATCGACGACCCGGCGGCGCTGCGCAAGCTCGACCGCCGCGGGCTGCAGCGGCTCGCCGGTGAGCTGCGCACCTTCATTCTGGAATCGGTCAGCCAGACCGGCGGCCACCTGTCCTCCAATCTGGGAACGGTCGAGCTGACCATCGCGCTGCACCACGTCTTCAACACGCCTTACGACCGCATCGTCTGGGACGTGGGGCACCAGACTTATCCGCACAAGATTCTCACCGGCCGCCGCGAGGCGATGAGCCGCCTGCGAATGAGCGGGGGAATTTCAGGTTTCCCGCGCCGCAGCGAGAGCGAGTACGACACTTTCGGCACCGCCCATTCGAGCACCTCGGTGAGCGCCGCGCTCGGCATGGCGCAGGGCGCGAAACTGAAAGGCGAAACCGGCGAAAAGAAGCGCCACGTCGTTGCGGTGATCGGCGACGGCGCCATGTCGGCGGGCATGGCTTTCGAGGCGCTCAACAACGCCGGCGTGATGGACACCGATCTGCTCGTGATCCTGAACGACAACGACATGTCCATCTCCCCCGCGGTGGGCGCGTTGAACCGCTATCTCGCGCGGCTGATGTCGGGGCGTTTCTATGCGGCGGCGAAGAAGGCGGGCGAAAAGGTGCTCGCCGGCATGCCGCCGCTCCTGGAGCTGGCGAAAAAGGTGGAGGAGCACGCCAAGGGCCTGGTCGTGCCTTCGACCTTGTTCGAGGAATTCGGATTCAACTACGTCGGCCCGATCGACGGACACGATCTCGACTCGCTCATCCCGACGCTGAAGAACATCAAGGAGCTGAAGGGCCCGCAGTTCCTGCACGTGGTCACCAAGAAAGGCCAGGGTTACAAGCTCGCCGAGGCCGATCCGGTGCTCTATCACGGTCCGGGCAAGTTCGATCCCGCCCAAGGCATCAAGAAGGCGAGCGGCGGGAAACCCACCTACACGCAGGTGTTCGGCGAGTGGCTGTGCGACATGGCGCGGCTCGACTCGCGTCTCATCGGCATCACCCCGGCGATGCGGGAAGGATCGGGACTGGTGCGCTTCTCGGAGGAATTTCCCGACCGGTATTTCGATGTCGGCATCGCGGAGCAGCACGCGGTCACCTTCGCCGCGGGGCTCGCCTGCGAGGGCCTGAAGCCCGTGCTCGCGATCTACTCGACTTTTCTGCAGCGCGGCTACGACCAGCTGATCCACGACGTCTGCATCCAGAACCTTCCGATCGTGTTCGCGCTCGACCGGGCGGGCCTCGTGGGCGGCGACGGGGCCACGCACAACGGCGCCTTTGACCTGACTTATCTGCGCTGCGTGCCCAACATCGTGGTGATGACACCGAGCGACGAGAACGAATGCCGTCAGATGCTCACCACGGCGTTCGCGCTCGACCGGCCGGCGGCGGTGCGCTATCCCCGCGGCAGCGGCCCGGGGTCCGCGATCGTCAAGGAAATGCGCTCGCTGCCCCTCGGCAAGGGAACGGTGCGCCGGCGCGGCCCCGGCGGAAAGGACGGCGTGGCGATTCTCGCGTTCGGCAGCTTGCTCAAGCCCGCGCTCGAGGCAGGCGAGGAACTGGATGCAAGCGTCATCGACATGCGCTTCGTGAAGCCGGTGGACGCAGATCTCGCAGCCGAGCTCGCGGGAACGCACGGGCTCCTCGTCACCATCGAAGAGAACGCAGTCCTGGGCGGCGCGGGGAGCGCGGTGGCCGAGGCGCTCGCCGCGCGCGCTGTCCTCACCCCGCTCCTTCAGCTGGGGCTTCCCGACCGCTTCGTCGATCACGGCGACCAGGCTCAATTGCTCGCTTCGGTCGGCCTGGACAAGGCGGGCATCGTCGCCGCAGTCCGCGCGCGTCTGGGATAGGGCGTCCAGTTGAAAAAGCCGGGAACGGGACGCATGTTAAAATCCTCTAACACCGAGCCCAGCGCAACGAAAGGCTCTTCATGAATATCCGCGACCCGCTTGCCATCCCCGACGTCCAGGGTTCCGAGGACAAGCGCAAGCTCGCCATCGACCAGGTCGGGATCAAGGCGATCCGCCATCCCATTCGCGTCGCCGAACGCTCGGGCGGCGTCCAGCACACCGTCGCAACGTTCAACATGTACGTCGGCCTGCCGCACCAGTTCAAGGGCACGCACATGTCACGCTTCGTCGAGATCCTGAACGCGCATGAACGCGAGATCTCGCCGGAGACCTTTCAGGTGATCCTCGAAGAGATGGTCGAGCGGCTCGAGGCCGAGTCCGGCCACATCGAGATGCAATTCCCTTATTTCGTCAACAAGTCGGCGCCGATCTCGAAGGTGAAGAGCCTGATGGACTACGAGGTGACTTTCGTCGGGGAGATCGACAAGGGCGAGAAGTGCTTCAAGATGAAGGTCGTCGTGCCGGTGACGAGCCTGTGCCCGTGCTCCAAGCGCATTTCCGACTACGGGGCGCACAATCAGCGCTCGCACGTCACGATTTCGGCGCGCACCAAGGGGTTCGTGTGGATCGAAGAGCTGGTCGACTACGCCGAGAAGCACGCCTCGAGCGAGCTCTACGGGCTGCTCAAGCGGCCCGACGAGAAGTTCGTCACCGAACGCGCCTACGACAACCCCAGGTTCGTCGAAGACATGGTGCGCGACATCGCTGCGGATCTGAATCGCGACAAGCGCATCGAGTGGTACCGGGTGGAATCGGAGAACTTCGAGTCCATCCACAACCACTCTGCCTACGCGCTGATCGAGAAGGACAACACCCGTAAGTAACGAACGGGGGAACCCTACGGTTCCCCTTGGGCTCCGCCCAAGGGCCCCATAAACGAACGGGGAAACCCTACGGTTTCCCCGTTACGCCTTCCCCAACCGAAAGCCAGGCGCAGCTCGCTAGAACCGGCGGATCAGGACCATCGTCTGGCCGTCGCGCTTCATTTCCATGTGGTTCAGGAAGCTCATGCCGAGCAGCGCGAACGGCATCTGGTTGCCTTCCAGCACGGCCGCATCGACGTTGTTGACGACGATGTCGCCGACGCGCACCGTGTCCAGTTTCACTCGGTAGGCCACCACCGTGCCGTTGGCGGTGCCCGTCAATCCGGGCTGCCCTTTGCGGTAGTCGATTCCGAGCCGGGACGCGTCGGCCGAAGAGAGCGATATAGAGGTGGCGCCCGTGTCGACCAGAAAGCGCACCGCTCCGCCGTTGATCTGCCCATCCACGACGAAGTGTCCGCGCGGATCGGCGGTGAGCGTGGCGCTCTGGCTCGAGGAGGCCGCAGCCGGACCGGTCTGATGCTGTCCGATGACTAGCGTCCTTTTCTGACCGTCGATGAGCAGCGTCGCCGACTCCCGGTCGGTCGAGATCAGCGTGACGCCTTCGACGGGTTTCTGGCCCACCGAAAGAACCCGCGGCGCGCCGCCGTCGATCACGACCACTGCCTTGCCGGGAAACAAGCCGATCACGCTCACCTCGGCGGTCCAGCCGGCCGCCGGCAGCAGAAAAAGAAGGGAGGCTACAATACGGTTGACCACGATGTTCTTGCCTCGCACATGAAACCGGTTGCGATTTTCCGCCACAGCCGCGCCGAGGGGCCGGGCTATTTTGCCACATTCCTCGACGCACACCGCGTTCCGCACCGGCTGGTCAAGATCGACGCGGGGGAGACGGTTCCCGCGGATCCGCGCGAATTCTCGGGGCTCGCATTCATGGGCGGGCCGATGAGCGTGAACGACGACCTGCCGTGGATCTCGCGGGTGCTGGAACTGGTAGGCGAGGCGGTCGACGCCGATATTCCGGTGCTCGGCCACTGCCTCGGCGGACAGCTCGTCTCCAAGGCGCTCGGCGGCAGGGTGACGCGCAACGGGGTAAAGGAAATCGGCTGGGGCCCGGTCACGATCGAAGACAACGTTTGCGCGCGCGAGTGGTTCGGCGCGACGCGGGAGTTCTCCGGTTTTCACTGGCACGGCGAGGCCTTCACCATCCCGCCGAAGGCGACGCGCATTGCCGGGAGTCCGTATTGCGCAAACCAGGCGTTCGCGCTCGGCAAGCACCTCGGCATGCAATGCCACGTCGAGATGACGCCCGAGCTGATCCGCGCCTGGTGCGAAGACTGGGGAAAGGAGCTCATCGCGAAGGCCGGGCCGTCGGTGCAAACCCCGGAGCAGATGTTCGAGCGGCTCGACGAGCGCGTGCATTCGCTCAACGGGATCGCTGCGAAGCTGTATGAGCGCTGGATCGAAGGACTGAAAGTATAGAGAGGTACCTCATGCCGAAAGCCAAAACCCAGAAGGGAACCCCGCGTCCTGCTTCGGGGCCGGTCACGCTGCTCGTCGGAACGCGCAAGGGTGCGTTCTTCATCCGCTCGGATCGCGCGCGCCGCAGCTGGACGCTCGCGGGCCCCCACTTTCTCGGCCAGATCGTCAACCATCTCGTTCTCGACCCGCGCGACCGCAAGACTCTGCTCTGCGCCGCGCGTGCCGGCCATCTCGGGCCGACGGTGTTTCGTTCGACCGATTCCGGCCGCGCGTGGAAGGAAGCCGAGCGCCCGCCCGCGTTCCCGAAGGCGGCGCCCGGCGAGAAGGGCCTCGCGGTGGAACACGTGTTCTGGCTCGCGCCGGGACATCCTTCAGAGCCCGGCGCCTGGTACGCAGGCGTCTCACCGCCGGGATTGTTCCGCTCCGATGACGGTGGCGTCACTTGGGAAGGTGTCACCGGCTTCAATGCCAACCCCATGCGCATCGTCTGGATCGGCGGCGACCAGGAACAGGGGCCGCCCGGTGGCGCGACGCTGCACTCGATCAACGTCGATCCGCGCGACCCGCGGCACCTGTACATCGGCATCTCGGTCGGGGGCGCGTTCGAGAGCTCGGACCGCGGAGAGACCTGGCGGCCGCTCAACCTGGGTGTCGCGGCCGATTTTCTTCCGGTGAAAGACCCGGAGTACGGGCACGACGTGCATTGCATGCGGCTGCATCCGCTCGCGCCCGACCGCCTGTACCAGCAGAACCACTGCGGGATCTACCGGATCGACCGTCCCGCCGAGCGCTGGGAGCGTATCGGCGACGCCATGCCGAAGGCGATCGGCGACATCGGCTTTCCGGTCGTGTTGCATCCGCGCGATCCCGACGCGCTGTGGGTGTTCCCGATGGACGGTGGCACCGTGTGGCCGCGCGTGAGCCCGGAGGGCAAGCCCGCGGCCTACGTTTCGCGCGACGGCGGCCGGACGTGGCGCCGCCAGGACAAGGGGCTGCCGGCCAAGCAGGGCTGGTTCACCGTGAAGCGCCAGGCGATGTGCGCCGACATGCGCGATCCGGTGGGCGTGTACTTCGGAACGACGAGCGGCGAGGTCTGGATGAGTGCGAGCGAGGGCGATCGCTGGAGTTGCATCGCTCGCCACCTGCCGGAAATCTATTCGGTCGAGGCGGCCGGCGGCTGAATGAACGTCCTCATCCCGTCGCAGCTGCGCGACTACACCGGGGGGCGCGCGCACGTTGAAGCGCGCGGCGCGACGCTCGCTGCGCTGCTCGCGGATCTCGAGCGGCGCTATCCGGGGATCCGATTCCGCATGATCGACGAGCAGGACGCGATCCGGCGCCACATCAAGATCTTCGTCAACCAGGAGCAGGCGCGCGACCTGGGCGCCGCGCTCGCCGCAAACGACGAAGTCGTCATCGTCGGCGCGCTGAGCGGCGGGTAGAAAGGAATTTTCCCCTCCTTATCAAGGAGGGTGCCGGCGAAGCCGGCGGGGTGGTCAGTCCCGGAAATTCTGGAACTGCAGCGGAATGTCGGTGACGCTCTTGCGCACCAGCGCAATCGCGGCCTGGAGATCGTCCTTCTTCGCGCCTGAGACGCGCACAGCGGTTCCCTGGATGCTCGCCTGGACCTTCATCTTCGAGTCCTTGAGGAGCTTCACGATGCTCTTCGCCTTCTCCTGCTCGATGCCGGCCTTGACGTGGATCGGCTGCTTCACCTTGGTGCCGGTCTTCTCGACGCTCTTCGTGTCGAACATCCGCGCGTCCACCGCGCGCTTCGCGCACTTGGTGAGGAGCACGTCGGTCACCTGCTTCAGCTTGAAATCGTCGTCCGCGTAGAGCGTCAACACCAGCTCGGCCTGCTCGATGCGCGCGTCCGAGCCCTTGAAATCGAAGCGGTTCGCGATTTCCTTGTTCGACTGGTCGACCGCGTTCTTCAGCTCGACCTTGTTGACTTCGGAGACGATGTCGAAAGAGGGCATTGCAGATTCCCCGCGGGTGGATGCGGAATTATACAGATGATTGTGCGAGACATTTCCGACAAGCGTAGACTCACACGCCCGGCCAAACAAGCACAACACATGACAGTCCAATGAAGTGCATTGCCTACAACGACGGATACAAGTACCAGCTCAAGGAGACCTACACCATCGCAATCGACGTAAAGCCAGCGGCACCCATCGATACGGAATACATAGACCTCGATACCGAAGGAAATCTCACCCTTGCCAAAGGCTATGCGTGGGATGGCCCATCCGGACCAACGATCGATACGCTGACATTCATGCGCGGCTCACTGGTTCACGATGCGTTGTATCAGCTGATGCGAGAGAGTCGCCTAGACCACAAAGTACATAGAGAGGCGGCCGATCGCACTCTTCAGAAGATTTGCAAGGAAGACGGCATGTGGTCTTTGCGCGCTTGGTGGGTTTATCACGGAGTTCGGCTGTTCGCAGATCCAGCAGCCGAACCAGCGGACAAACGGCCAGTCACCCGTGCACCAAAAAGTTGTCAGCCATGAACCCCGGCTGAAGCCCGTATTATCGCCAAGTCGGGCGCGCACCGCATGGAATCCGGCGTATGATCGCGCGTCTTCGGGCGGAGCGAGGAGCCAGCCGAGCTCCCGCGGGTCCGCCCGGCTTGAAGGAGGTTTCATGGCAAAGTGGGTACGCGTCGCCCATCAGGGGCGGGAATACATCGGCAAGCTCGAGGGCGACACCGTCCGGGTGCACTCGGGCAGCATGTTCGCGGGCGCTGAGGCGACGTCCCAGGCGTTTCCCCTCGCCGCCGCGAAGCTGCTCACGCCGAGCGTGCCGGGCAAGATCGTCGCGCTGATCGACAACTATCACGAGCTCCTCACCAAGCTCGACCACGCGGTCCCATCCGAGCCTCTGTATTTTCTCAAGGGCAACAACTCGGTCCTCGCGCACGGCGAGACCATCCGCGCGCCGAAATCCTATGGCGGAAAGGTGGTGTACGAGGGCGAGCTCGGCATCGTCATCGGCAGGCGCACGAGCGGCGTGATCGAGGGCGACGCGGCGAGGCACATTTTCGGCTACACCTGCATCAACGACGTCACCGCGATCGAGATCATCGCGAAGGACCCGGTGTTTGCGCAATGGACGCGCGCGAAGAGCTTCGACACCTTCGGGGTGTTCGGTCCCTGCATCGAGACCGAAGTCGATCCCAGCAAGCTCACCGTGAAGACCATCCTCAACGGCCAGGAGCGCCAGAACTATCCGCTTTCGGACATCGTCTTTCCCCCGGAGAAGCTGGTGAGCCTGATTTCCCAGGACATGACGCTCGAGGCGGGCGACGTGATCGCCTGCGGCAGCTCGGTGGGCGTTGGCTCGATGACGCCCGGAAGCACGGTGAGCGTCGAGATCGAGGGCGTCGGCACGCTCACCAACAAGTTCGAATAGCTCAGCGCCTTTTCCGGCGCCGGTTCGCGGCGATGCGCATCCGCAGCGCGTTCAGGCGGATGAATCCGCAGGCGTCGGCCTGGTCGTAGGCGCCGCGGTCGTCCTCGAAGGTCGCGATCCCGGGATCGAAGAGCGAGTCCGCCTTCGAGTCGCGGCCGACGACGGCGACGTTACCTTTGTAGAGCTTGAGCCGCACCCGCCCGTTCACGCCGCGTTGCGAGGCGTCGATCAGGGTCTGAAGGAGGGCTCGCTCCGGGCTCCACCAGTAGCCGTTGTAGATGAGCGAGGCATAACGCGGCATCAGCTCGTCCTTGAGGTGGGCGACCTCGCGGTCCAGACAGATCGACTCGATCGCACGGTGCGCTTTCAGCATGATGGTGCCGCCCGGCGTCTCGTAGCAGCCGCGCGACTTCATGCCGACGTAACGGTTCTCGACCAGGTCCAGCCGCCCGATGCCGTGCTTTCCGCCGAGGCGGTTCAGCTCCGCGAGCACCTTTGCGGGGCCGAGCTTCCTGCCGTTCACTGCGACGATGTCGCCCCCCCGGTATTCCAGCTCGGCGACCTCGCCGCGCCTGGGAGCCTTTTCCGGCGACACGGTCCAGCGCCACATGTCCTCCTCGGGCTCGCGCGAAGGGTCCTCGAGGACGCGGCCCTCGTAGGAGATGTGGAGCAGATTCGCGTCCATCGAGTAGGGAGACCCGCCCTTTTTCCTGCCTTCGATCGGGATGCCGTGCTCCTCCGCGTATTCGAGCAGCTTTTCCCGGGAGCCGAGCGTCCACTCGCGCCAGGGGGCGATCACCCGGATGTTCGGCTCGAGCGCGTAGTAGCCGAGCTCGAAACGCACCTGGTCGTTGCCCTTGCCGGTTGCGCCGTGCGCGACGGCGTCCGCTCCGGTCTTGCGGGCGATCTCGATCTGCCGCTTGGCAATGAGCGGGCGGGCGATCGAAGTTCCCAGAAGATACTCGCCCTCGTAGATCGCGTTCGCGCGGAACATGGGAAACACGAAGTCGCGCACGAACTCTTCGCGCAGGTCGTCCACGAAGATCTCCTTCACGCCGAGCTTCCGCGCCTTTTTCCGCGCGGGCTCCAGCTCCTCGCCTTGGCCGATGTCGGCGGTAAACGTGACCACCTCGCAGCCGTAGCTGTCCTGCAGCCACTTGAGGATGACCGAGGTGTCCAGGCCGCCGGAGTAGGCGAGGACGACCTTCTTCACCTTGTCTTTCACCTTCTCACCTTTTTGTCTTTGTCTTTCTCTACCTTGCCGAGCAGGAGAAATTCCATCAGCGCCTTCTGGGTGTGCAATCTGTTCTCGGCCTCCTCCCAGACGACGCTCTGCGGCCCATCGATGACCTCGGCGGCGACTTCCTCGCCGCGGTGCGCCGGCAGGCAGTGCATGAACAGCGCGTCTTTCTTCGCCGCGCGCATCATGTCTGCGTCCACCTGCCAGTTCTCGAAATCGCGCCTGCGTTCTTCCTTTTCCGCTTCGAAGCCCATGCTGGTCCAGACGTCGGTGGTGACGAGGTCGGCGCCGCGCGCGGCGTCCATCGGGTCGGCGAAGCTCTCGTAGTTCGCGTCGCCGTAGATTCCGGCGCGCTCGGGCTCCACCTCGTAGCCCGGCGGGGTCGAGACGTGCACGTTGAAATCGAAGATCGTCGCCGCCTGAAGCCAGGTGTTGCACACGTTGTTCGAGTCACCGATCCACGCCAGCGTCTTGCCCCGGATCGGCCCGCGCTGCTCGATGTAGGTGTAGATGTCGGCGAGCACCTGGCAGGGGTGGTACTCGTTGGTAAGGCCGTTGATCACCGGGACGCGCGAGTTCGCCGCAAAGCGCGAGAGGATCTCCTGCTGGAAGGTGCGGATCATGACCAGATCGCACATTCGCGAGATCACCTGCCCGGCGTCCTCGACCGGCTCCCCCCGCCCAAGCTGCGAGTCCCTCGTATACAGATAGATCGCTGCGCCGCCGAGCTGATGCATGCCCGCCTCGAACGACAGGCGCGTGCGCGTCGAGGGCTTCTCGAAGATCATGGCGAGGGTGCGGTCCTCGAGCGGCCAGTAGCGCTCGTAGCGCTTGAACTTGTCCTTGATCCAGCGCGTGCGCGCGAACAGATGCTCGTACTCCTCGCGCGAGAAGTCCTTGAACTGCAGGTAGTGCCGCAGCCGGGCCTGCGCCTTTTTCATGCGCGCGCGGATACGGCGGTCGGGGCTTGAGCGAGGAACGAGCGCACGAGCGGCACCAGGATGGCAAGCACCTGGCGGGCCTCGCCTTCGTTCATGATGAGCGGCGGCAGCAGGCGGATGACGTTATCCATCGTGACGTTGATCAGAAGGCCCTCTTCAAGCGCGCGCTTGACCAGATCTCCGCAGGGCCGGTCGAGCTCGACGCCGATCATCAGGCCGTGGCCGCGAACCTCTTTCACCCCCGGACGGCCCGCGAGCGCCTCGCGAAGCCCGGCGAGCAGAATCCCGCCGATGCGCCCGGCGTTCTTCATGAGACCTTCTTCCTCGATGGCGGCAAGCGTCGCGAGGGCTGCCGCGCAGGCAAGCGGATTACCCCCGAATGTGGAGGCGTGAGTTCCAGGTTTGAACACCTCGGCTGCCGCTCCGCGGGCGAGGCACGCTCCGATCGGCACGCCCGAGGCAAGGCCCTTCGCGAGCAGCACGACGTCGGGCTCGATTTCAGCGTGCTGATAGGCGAACCATTTGCCGGTGCGGCCGAGGCCGCACTGGACTTCGTCCACCATGAGCAACCAGCCCTGGCGTTCGCACAGCTCGCGCAGATCGCGCAGGTACTGCATCGTGGAAATATTGATTCCGCCTTCGCCCTGGATCGGCTCGACCAGCACCGCGACGACGCTCTTGTCGTGTGAAGCGACCTGGCGCACCGATTCGATGTCGTTGAACGGCACACGCACGAAGCCCGGCACCAGGGGCTCGAATCCCTGCTGCACTTTGCGATTGCCCGTGGCCGAGAGCGTCGCGAGCGTCCTGCCGTGGAAGGCCTTGTCCATGACGACGATTCCGGGACTCTCCACTCCCTTGCCGTGGCCGTACAAGCGCGCGAGCTTGATTGCCGCCTCGTTGGCTTCGCAGCCGGAGTTGCAGAAGAACGCGTTCTCCATGCCACTGATCGCCGCGAGCTTGTCCGCGAGTCTTTCCTGCTCGGCAATACGGTAGAGGTTGGAGGCGTGGATCAGACGCGAGCTTTGCTCCGCGATCGCTCGCGTCAGTTTCGGGTGGCCGTGGCCGAGCGTGTTGACCGCGATTCCCGCGAGCGCATCGAGGTACTTCTTGCCGGATTCGTCCCACACCCACACGCGCTCGCCGCGGGTAAAAGCGACCGGAATCCGGCTGTATGTGTTCATCGAATGAGACATGAAATCACCCGTTGGTGTTTACGGCGCAGCGAAACGCTTGCGCCAAAATCCTCTGGAACGCGCCGCAAGGCGCGGGCGCTTATTGCCGCGCTCGGCGTCGTCGGGTGTCGGGCCGAATGGGCGAAGCCGCGGCGCCTGCGTGACGCGCTGGCCGGATAAAAGTCATCTCGTCGCCCTGTGCGATAATCGAATTGCTCTGAAGGGCCAGTAGCTTAGCACAATGAGTTCGGCATGGGAACGCGCCTGACGGTATTCAATCAGAAGGGCGGGGTCGGCAAGACCACCACCGTGCTGAACTTGGGCGCGGCGCTCGCGCGGCGAGGAGCGGTGCCGCTGCTGGTGGACCTCGACGCGCAGTCGCATCTCAGCTCGATCCTCAACCCGGGAGCCTCCAGCGGGGAAAGTCTGTTCGCGTACTTCAATGCAGGCAAGCCGCTCAAGGAAGTTGCCCGGCCGATTCGCTTCGGCGGCGAGCTCATCCCGGCGCACATGGAGATGCTCAAGGTGGATTCATTGTTCGGCAAGGGGCCGGACATCCTGAACAAGCTCAAGCGGGGGCTGGATGCGGGCTGGGACGGCAAGCGCCCGGTGCTGATCGATTGCTGCCCGATGCTCGGGGTGCTGTCTCTCTCGGGGATTTTCGCCTCCGAACGGGTTCTGATCCCGATCTCGACCGACTACCTCGCCCTGAGAGCAGCGCTCGCGCTCGAAAAGACTCTGCGCGCGCTCGAACAGGTGCTGAAGCGGCGCGTCGAGCGCCGCTACCTTTTGACGCGATTCGACACGCGCCGGCGCATGTCGCACGACATTGCCGGACAGCTCGCCGCGCGGTTCGGAGCGGAATTGTGCCTGACGCGCATCACCGAAACCGTGAGCGTCGCGGAGAGCCCCGCGCTCGGCAAGGACATTTTCAGCCATGCGCCCGACAGCCGCGGGGCGCAGGACTACGCGGGCTTGCTGGAGGAGTTGCTGTCTTCGGGATTTCTCGAGGCGTCGTGCGCGCCCGGCGCTACTTGCTGATCAGGGAAACAATCTCTTCGAAGCTCGTTCCGTCCGGGGCACCCGGGGCCGGTGTCAAGCTCGGCTGCATCACCGCGGGCTGCATGACGCTGCGTTCCAGAATCTCGCAGTAGAGGTACATCTGCCGGAGCTTTCTCTCGGCGTCGGCTTCGTCGCGGCCGTGGATCATGAGGTGCTCGACCACCAGGCCCTGCCGCGTGCGGATGCGAAAACCGAATTTGGTCGTGTTCAATGACGGGAGCATAATTTACTCGGAAATGCCTGTATAACATACCATTTTCGAGGTTGCAAGGCCGCATCAACGGGTCGATGGGTGTTTTAACCGATGCGGCGCAGGCTGCGCTCCTCGGCCGGCTTCAATACCCGGAGGCAAGGCAGATAGCCGTCATAAACGATCCCGTGAAGCTCCACCCGCTTCTGGGACCTCAGCAAACCGACCAGATACTGGACGATCTCGCGTGTGATGATCTGCCCGGGCACGAGCACGGGGATGCCCGGCGGGTAGGGGACGATCTGGTCGGCGCACGCCCGGTCGAGCAGCTCCCGCCGGATGTTGTCCTTCTCGTCGACCAGGGGCACCAGCTCTCCGCCGCAATAGAAGGCATCGCGCGGCAGGTAGCGCAGCCGGGTGAACCCCGGGATTTCCGGGAACCGGTACAGGCGGCGCGGCGAGCGGCCCTCGCGGGCGACGCGCATGAGCGCGTCGTACAGGCGCGAGACTTTGCTGCGCGTCGTGCCGATCGTGAGCAACAGGGTCAGCGTATTGAAGGTGGATTTCTCGACTTGGATGTTGTAGCGGTCGAACAGCTCGCGCTGCAAATCCTCCACCGTGTAGCCGCAGCTCGAGATGTCCACGGTCACCTTGGTCGGGTCGAGAAGGATGTTGTCCCGCCTGACCTCCTCCGGAAGAAGTTGGTCGAGGTCGAGCACCCGGAAAACCCCGGTCGAGTTGATCTGGGCGCGCAGCTCCTGCGAGAGCGCGAGCGTGCGCGAAAGGAGCTTGTAGCCTTCCATCATCGCCTGCTTCCGCGCCACGTCCAGGCTCGCGATCATGCTGTACTGGGGGCTGGTCGACGTGTGCATGTTGAAGTTCTCCCGGAACAGGTGCTCGTTGAAGCCGGGATCGTTCACGTGGATCATCGAGGCCTGCGAGAAAGCCGAGAGCACCTTGTGCGTGCTTTGCGTGGCGTAATCCGCCCCGGCCTCGAGCGCCGTGGGCCGGAACGCGGGATGGAAGCGCGCGAACCCGTACCAGGCTTCGTCCACGATCACCTTGATGCCCTTCGCGTGCGCCGCCTCGACGATGGGCGCGAGGTCGTAGCGCAGCCCGTCGTAGGTGCAGGAGGTGAGGATGATCGCCTGGGCGTCCGGGTGTCTGCGGATCGCGGAAAGGATGGTCTTCTTGGGTACCGGACCGTAAAGGCTGTACTTGGAGTTGATCGAGGAATCGAGATAGATCGGATGGCCGCCGGAGAGCACCACGCCGTGATGCACCGACTTGTGACAGTTGCGGTCGAGAAGCAGCTTTTCGCCGGGGGCGAGCAGCGTCTGGAAAATGACCTTGTTCGAGGTCGAAGTGCCGTTGGTCGCAAAGAAGGTGCGGCGCGCGCCGAAGGCCTTGGCCGCGATGGTCTGAGCCTCGGCGATCACGCCGGTGGGCTCCATCAGCGAGTCGAGCATCTTCACCGACACCGAAAGATCGGCGTCGAAGATATGCTCGCCCATGAAATCGTAAAAGTCGTTGACCCAGGGGCTGCCGCGCAGCGACTCGCCGGAGGAGTGGCCCGGCGTGTGCCAGGAGTCTTTCGCCATCCAGACGTAGTTCTTGAGCTGGTCGTAAAACGGCGTTCGCGAACGCTCCTGGACCTGCGCGTTGAGAATCCGGTACATGCCGCGGTAATCGCGCTCCTCGCGGTAGAAGTAGCCGTCGACCGCCTCCGCGAAGAGGGCATCGACGATCTCGTCCTCGTGCTCCTGCGCGATCAGGATGTAGACGTCGAGCTCGGGCCGAAAGCGCGTGACGCGCTGCACGAGCTCCAGCGCCGACATCTCCTTCTTGGGGCTCTTCTGATTGAGGGTGTAGAGCTTGTCGTCGACCACGACGGCCTGGAGATCGCCGTCCTCCTCGATGGCGGCGAGCGCTTCGCGCGCCGTGGTGACGCCGGAAAACGTGATGCCGAGCGGATTGTCGAGCGAGCGTGCGGCGGCGTTCAGGCCCTTGACGAATTCCCTGAGCACGAGCGGCTCGTCGTTGATGATGAGGACCCGGCTGACCGGTTTTTTCATGAAACGGCCCGAAGAAGGGACCGAAACCCCTTCAGTGGAATAGGCGGTCGAGCCGCGCCGCTGCGCGCTTGATCCGGCTTATCCCGGCATCGTCTTGAGTCGCGCGGCGAGCCGGCTCTTGTGCCGCGCTGCTTCGTTCTTGTGGATGACTCTCTTGTCGGCGATGCGATCCATGATCCCCGAGGCTTCGCTGAAAATCTTCCGCGCGGCGGCCTTGTCGCCGGCGGCGATCGCCTTGGTGACGCTTTTGATCGCGCTGGTCAGCGCCGAGCGCAGGCTCGCGTTGTGCTTGCGCCGCTTCTCGGCCTGGCGGGCCGCCTTGCGCGCGCCCTTTGTATTCGCCATGTCAATTCCCGAACGAAAGGGCGCAATTGTAATCGGTGCGGCAATGCGGCGCAAGGTTTCCCGCCGATGAAAGCTATAATTCCCACATGAATTTGTTGAAAGCGCTCGCGACCGTGAGCAGCATGACGCTCGTGTCGCGCATTCTCGGGCTGGTCCGGGATGTACTGATCGCGAAGCTTTTCGGCGCAGGGCCCGCGACCGACGCTTTTTTCGTCGCTTTCCGCATCCCCAACCTGCTGCGGCGCCTGTTTGCCGAGGGCGCCTTCTCGCAGGCCTTCGTTCCGGTGCTCTCGGAGTACAGGACCCGCCGCGGCGACTCGGAAACGAAGCTGCTCGTCGATCGCACCGCGACGCTGCTCGCTCTCGCGCTTCTCGCGGCGACGGCGCTCGGCGTCGCGGCGGCGCCGCTCATCATCTACGCGAGCGCGCCGGGGTTCGCGGCAACGCCCGCCAAGTTCGACCTCACCGTGGCGATGCTGCGCATCACTTTTCCCTACATTCTGTTCATCTCGCTCGTTTCCCTCGCCGGCGGCATCCTAAACACCTGGAGCCGCTTCGCGATACCGGCGCTGAGCCCGGCGCTGCTCAATCTCTCCTTTATTTTCGGGGCGCTGTTTTTCGCGCCCTATTTCGCCCTGCCGGCGATGGTGCTCGCCTGGGCGGTATTTGCCGGCGGGGCGCTGCAGCTCGGGCTGCAAGTCCCGGCGCTGGCGAGAATCGGCATGCTCCCTCGGCCGAAGCTGTCGTTTTCGGACCCCGGAGTGCGGCGGATTCTTCTGTTGATGGGGCCGGCGGTGCTTGGCGTGTCCGTCGGCCAGATCAGCCTCCTCATCAACACCATATTCGCTTCGTATCTCGAGGATGGCAGCGTCTCATGGCTCTACTATGCGGACCGGCTGATGGAATTCCCCACCGGGCTGCTTGGCGTGGCGCTCGGCACGATCTTGCTGCCAAGCTTGTCCAAGTATCACTCCGCTTCGGACGAAAGCGAGTATTCAAAGCTGCTCGACTGGGGCCTGCGTCTGACGCTCATCCTCGCGGCGCCAGCGGCCGTCGCGCTGGCCTTGCTCTCGGTGCCGCTCGTCACGACCTTGTTTCACTACGGGCAGTTCGGGGAGCGCGACGTGTGGATGACGCGCCAGGCGCTCATGGCGTACAGCGCGGGGCTCCTCGGCCTCATCCTCGTCAAAGTGCTGGCGCCGGGCTTTTATGGGCGGCAGAATATTGCGACGCCCGTCCGAATCGCCATCGTAACCCTGGTTGCCACCCAGCTCATGAACGCCGCCCTGATCGTTCCCCTCAAGCACGCGGGACTTGCGCTCGCGATCGGGCTCGGCGCCTGTCTCAACGCCGGCTTGCTTTACCGCAAGCTCCGTGAGTACGGTATTTATC
>Ga0137375_10004114_pt1 | contig 17341 bp, 14 predicted proteins | sample SagtaG_24_FD_104936 | JGI IMG/M metagenome (GOLD analysis project Ga0137375, IMG submission 104936) | Vadose zone soil microbial communities from Sagehorn Ranch, Mendocino, California, USA - Sage1_R_113_16 metaG | ecosystem: Environmental > Terrestrial > Soil > Vadose zone | place: USA...
CCTCGCTCCGCAAAACCGAGAAATCCGCCTGTTCGGTCAGTTTAACATTACTGCCGCAGTCTTGGCATCGGCAGATCACGATCTGCAGATTTGGCTCCGACCCAACGCAAACTACGGCGAGGCAGTCGGAATCAACCAGATAGACGAAACGAGCCGCGACGCCCTGGCCAGCCTCGCTCCGCAACACCGAGAAATCCGCCTGTTCGGTCAGTTGAAGTGCGCTTATGGCCGCTCCGACGATCGATCTGGTAGCGGAAATCTGCGGCAGTAATGTTAAGTGGGCTTATGGCCGCTCCGACGATCGATCTGTAGCGGAAATCTGCGGGAGTCGTGTTAGGCGCTTGCCGCCTGCCCGCCGCAATTGGAGCAGAATTTCGCGGTGCCGAGCTCGTTGCCGCACGCCGTGCAGAAACGTTTGGCCGGGGCCGCGGCGAGCGCACCGCCGCACTCCTGGCAGAACTTGCCGGTCGGGACCTGGGCGGAGCACTTGGGACAGGTCACCTTGCCGCCGACCGCAGGCGGCGCCGCCACCGGCTGGGCCGGCGCGGCGTGCTGCATCCAGCCGGCCATGCCCATACCAACCGCCATCTGCGCGCCGATCGCAGCCATGCCGCCGCCGTCACCCCCCTTGGCCATTCCCTCCCCCGCACCGACCATGGCCCGGCCCACCGCGTAACTCTGGTAGCCGCCCGCCTGATCGATCTCGAACTGCCGCTGCTGCGCCTCCGCCTCGGCCTGGGAGATACCGACTTTGGCCATCCGCGCCTTGAGCTTGGCCTGCGCCATTTGGTCTTGGAGCTGATCGATACGAGCCTGGTCTTCCGGTGAGACGCTGATCTTGAGCTCGCCAATCTCCAGGATCCGCACGCCGATGTCGCTGAAGTCCGGACAGTCGCGGGCCATCGCGGCGGCGAGGTCGGGAGCCACCCCGCCGAGATCCATGAATGTCGTCTGGCCGCTTTGGAGAAAGCCAGCCAACGTCTTGCCGAGCCCCTGAAACATGCGCTGGCGGAGCCAAGCGGTGATCTGTTCGTTGTCCCCCTCCGCGGCTTGTCCCGTATAGCCGATGATGAATCGAATCGGGTCGACGACCAACATCGAATACGTGCCGTAAGCCCTCGGCGTGACGCGCACGTCGAGCTCCGGATCGCGCATCGACATCATCTGCCCTCCGAAGGTGAGATTTCGGATCGGTTGGCTTTTCACGAAAAAGACTTCCGCCTGGAAAATGTTGCCGCCCGTGAAGGAGGTGATGAAGTGGTTCAGAAATGGGATGTTCTCCGTCGAAAGCGGATAGCGGCCGGGGGGAAGAGCGCCTACCGTCGGCGGTGATCCGCTCTTGAAAAATACGGCCGACTCATCGAGGTCGACGGTCAGCCGTGCATACATGGGGATGTTGCCGTCGGGGTGCTTGTAGACGATGAGGTGCTTCATGTCGTCGGGGCGAGCGACCATCATCTCCCGCACGCCGCCTTTGACGAAGTCGATGATCCCCATGGCAATCGCCTCCTCGCCCTTGTGGACGAAACTCGTGCCCAGGATAATCGCCAGCTCTACATGCAGCAAACGCCAAGAGCATGATCGCCCCGATTGACGTGACGAAGCTGCCCCCGGCAGCGCAGAAGATCCTCGATCCGAAAGGGCCGCCGCCGCTGAAAGCGATGGCGGCCAAGGCGGTCGTGCCCGGCATGAAACCCGCCGATCTCATCGTCGTCGTCGTTCTGCTCGCCGAGGCCGAGGGCACCGCGGCGGAAATCGCCAAGCAGACGCTCGCGAAGCTGCCGGCGCCGGTGTTGAACGGCGCCCTCGCCGCCGATCTCGAACCGTTGGCGATCGATCGGCTCGCACGTCACTACATGGACCAAGTGGCGGTCATGGAACGGTTGCTCGCGATGCCGCGGATCGCCATGGAGACCGTCGAGGAGGTCGCCGCACGTTGCGGCGAACTGCTTGCAGAGATCGTCGCGACGAACGAGCAGCGGTTGCTCGCTCACCCGGCCATCATCGAGCGCCTTTACATGAACAAGGCCACGCGGATGTCGACCGCCGACCGGATCGTCGAGCTCGCCGTGCGCAACAAGCTCGAGCTCACCGGAATTCCTGCATACCGTGAGGTGTCGATCGCGATCGGACAGGAGCTCATCGCCGAAGCTTCTGCCGAGCCGAATCCCGACGATATTTTGTTTCGCGAGACGCTCGACGAAGGGGCCGCCCTCGAATTCGACCCCCTCGCCGAAGACACCCACGTCGTATCCGACGAAGGTCAAGAAGAGGTCGCGCAGAAGTTCGTCCCGCTCTACGCGCGCATTCGTCAAATGACCATCGCCCAGAAGATTCGCATGGCGATGATCGGCGATGCCGCCGAGAGGCTGCTTTTGATGCGCGATAGCAATCGCCTCGTCGCCTCCGCGGCGATCCGCAGCCCGCTCATCCAGGAGCCCGAGGTCGTGCGGGTGAGCGCCAGCCGCGTGATGTCGGAAGAAGTATTGCGGTGCATCGCACTCAACAAGGAATGGGTCCGAAACTACCAAGTGAAGCTGAATCTCGTGACCAACCCGCGCACGCCGTTCCCGGTGGCCGCCCGGCTGGTCCCCTACCTGCGCGAGCACGAGCTCAAAGGCATCGCGAAGAGCAAGAACGTCACCGCACCGATCGCGCAAGCGGCCAAGCAACAGCTCGATCGCAAGGCCAAATGAGCGGTCAGCGCCCGATGCCCCAGATTTCGCCGGTCGCCCAGGTTGCATCCAGCAGAGCGAGCACCACGTGCGCGACTTCGTCGGCGGTTCCGAAGCGGCCGAGCGGCGATCGGGTGGCGAGCCGATGCGTGCGCAGCGGATCGGCGTCCGCTTCCGGATCGGCGACGATGCCGAGAGCGACCATATTGATGCGCACGTGCGGAGCGAGCTCCACCGCGAGCGCGCGCAGACCCGTTTGCAGCGCGCCTTTCGCGGTGAGATAGGCCACGTGGTTTTCGTACGGTCGCGTGACGCCGGCATCGCCGAGTGCGATGACCGCTCCCTTGGAAGCGATGAGCTCGGAAGACAGCGCCGCAACCAGCAGCAAAGGCGCAATGGCGTGCACGGCGAGCGTCCGCTCGAGATCCTCGCGCCGAAGCCCTTCGAAAGGCGTTCTCGGAAAGGGACCGCAGGCAAGAATGACGTCATCGATTCCGCCATACTCGCGCACCTGGGTGGCAATGCGGTCGGACGCGTCGCGCGTCGTCAGATCGACGCACACCGTTTTTGCCACCTCGATCCCGCCGAGCTCGAGCGACATCGCCGCGAGCTTCGATGGGTCGCGCGCCGTCAGGATCACGCGATCGTCACGCGCTCGAAGAGCGCGCGCGATCCGAATGCCGAGACGACCGGTGGCGCCCACCACCAGGACACGCCGAGGTCTCCGCTCGTATCGAGTCGAGGACGGAGGGGGAACCATACTGCTCATGGCCAGGGATTATCACGCCTTCGGGCCAACCACGACCGCTTTGCGCTACGGAACCTTGACCTTGTCCTTCGGCGGCTCGACCACGAACGGCACGAGGTGCTCACGGTTTTCGAACTCGGCGCGGTAGCTGACCGCGTCTCGCTGGGTCTTGAAGGGGCCCACCCGCACCCGGTACCAGGTTCCCCGACCGGCCAGCTGAGCGGGCTCGACGTAGGCGCGGTGGCCGCGCTGGCGCAGGGCGGTCGCGAACGCCGAGGCCTCCCCTTCGGTGCGGAAAGAGCTCGCCTGCAGCTGGTAGCCGCCAGCTCGACCCTCGTCGACGGGGGGCGTGGTGATGGAGGAGGCTTCGCGGGCCATCTGGGTCAGGGCGTCGCGTGGACGGCTGACGACCGGCGACGAAGCCACGATATTTTTCGCGGGCAGCGGCACGACCGAAAGGCGGTCCGTTGCCGGAGGGGGTGCGGGAGCAGCGGAACCTGGAGCCACCGGCGGCACCGCGGAGTCCGCCCCAAGGGGGAGCGCCGAAGGAGGGGTGCCGCTCGAAGCGGTTCGTACCGTCGAACGCACCGCAGCCAGCGCGGTCGTTGGACGGAGGGCGTCGGATAGAAGCGAGGGAAAGGTCACGTCCTTGCCTGCCAGATCGGCGTTTTGCGCGGGCGAAGCTCCCTTCGCCTGCGCCAGGAGCTCACCCAAGGGATCCGGGCGCAACGCCATGGGCACTCTTCGCTTGGCCTGCGACACGATCGCGAAGATCACACAGGCGGCCCCGAGCGAAGCGAGCAAGAGCGTGCCGGCCCTCGACCCCTTCGGTCGGCTGTCGGCTTCTTGAATTTGCTCCAGATTGCGCAACGACCCGGTCTTCACGTTTGGCTCTCTTTCGTGGGAAGGTCGGTGAGCACGTCCCCGTCCTCGTCCTTTTCCCCATCGGCTTCGCTCGGCCGGACCATGCGATCGGGTGCCGAGATCCCGAGGAGTGACAGCCCCGCCGCGTAGACGGTCCGAATGGCCTCCACCCAGAGCAAGCGGGCTTCGGTCTTCTCCCGATCCCAGCGCTCCTGCCAACCCGGCGTAAGCTGCGATGCTTGCGGCAATATCGCGTCCTTCTCGTTCTTGAGACGCGTGTAGTAGCTTTGAAACGACTGGGCGAGTTCTTGGAGGAAAAATAGGACCTGGTGGGGCGCTCGCTCCTCTGCCGCCGCGCGCATCACCCGCGGGAACGTGCCGAGGTGCCCCAGGATAGAAAGCTCGTCGGGGTGGACCAGCCGCGAGACGAGCGCCGCCGAATACCGCGGCACCTCGAGCCCGAACACGTCCTTCGCCCGCCGAAGGATCGACACCAGCCGGGCGTGGCCGTATTGCAGATAGAAAACGGGGTTGTCGAGGCTTCTTTTCTTGGCGAGCTCGATGTCGAGCTCGATGGGGGACTCGGTTCGCCGGACGAGGTAGTAGTAACGAAGAGCGTCGGCCCCGGCTCCCTTGCGACCCGCCGCCACGTCGATCTCTTCGACGATCTCGTCGATGGTGATCAAATTGCCGAGCCTCTTGCCCATCTTGTACGGCTTACCGTCGCGCAAGAGACTCACCAGTTGGAAGAGCAAGACTTCGAAACGGTCTTTCTGCAGCCCGAGAGCCTCGAGGGCGTTGCGCACGCGGGCGACGTAGCCGTGGTGGTCGGCTCCGAGCACGTTGATCAACCGATCGTAGCCGCGCGCGATTTTGTCGGCGTGATAGGCGATGTCGCTCGCAAAGTAGGTGAATCTGCCATCGCTGCGGCGCACGACGCGGTCCTTGTCGTCTTGGACGTCCGATGACTTGAAAAACAGCGCGCCCTCGCGCTCTTCGAGCCAACCCGTTCGCTCGAGTTGCTGGAGGGCAGCGCTGACGCGCCCCCAGCGATGCAGACTCTCTTCCGAATACCAGACGTCGAACTCGATGCCGAGGTCGCGAAGCGTTTGGCGAATGCCGCCGAGCTCTTTCGACCCCGGTACGCCGTCGAGCATGCGCAGCACTGCCAGGCGCGCGAGGGGGTCATCGATTTCGCTGGAGGATGCCTCGAGCAGTTCGGGAGCATGCTCTTTCATCGAGTCGGCAAGCTCCTTCACATAAGCGCCGCCATAGCCCCCTTCCGGCGGTGGCTCCCCGCGAGCTGAGGCGCGAATCGAGGCTGCCAGCAGTCGGATCTGGTTGCCGTAATCGTTGATGTAATATTCGCGCGTCACGCGGTGGCCATTGGCCTCGAGCAGGCGCGCCAGGGCATCGCCCGCCACAGCGCCCCGACCGTGAGAGATGAGGAGAGGTCCCGTCGGGTTGGCGCTCACGAATTCGATGTGCACGCGCTCTCCACTGGCCGCGGGTGCCCGGCCATAGTTCGAACCGGCGGAGAGGATCTCGCCGGCGACCTCCTGGTAAGCCGAAGGCGCGAACCGCACGTTGAGAAAGCCAGGCCCGGCCACCTCGGCGTCGCGGACAGCACCCGCCTGGCGAAGCCTGTCGGCGATCGCGGTCGCGAGCTCACGCGGCGGGCGGCCCGCTCGCTTGGCGAGAGCCAACGCCACGTTGGTTGCGAGATCGCCGTGCTCGGCACGCTTCGGCCTCTCGACGCTGAACGCCAGGTCCCGAACGGCCTCTGCCGACAACGTTCCCGCCCCCACGAGCTCCCCCAACACCGCCTCGATGGAGCTGCGCAGCTTCTCCTCGACACCCATTCGCAATCCTTTCCGTATCGTCAAAAGCTCACTTCTAGGCCAAGTTTCCAGACTCCGCGGCGAGGCGCTCGATCTGCGTGCCTTTCCAGCGCGTCTCGGCCAGCTCGGCTTCAGGGTCGCTGTCCGCCACGATGCCGCCGCCTGCGAAATAGTGACCTTCTCCCGCGCGCACCGTGAACACCCGGATCGCCATCGCCAACCGGAGCGAACCATCGGCGGCGATCGAACCGAATGCCCCCGTGTAAAGACCGCGGCGGGCCGGCTCGAGTTCGGCGATGACTTCCATCGCCCTTATTTTGGGGGCGCCAGTGACGCTGCCGCTCGGGAACATCGCCCGAAGCAACTCGAGCGCCGACCGCTCAGGGCGCAGGAGGGCGGCGACGACGGCCGCGCGGTGGTGCACCGTGCGGTGCGTCTCGACCGCCGGCTCCCGCGCCAAACGCACCGAGCCCGGCACCGCGACGCGGCCGAGGTCATTACGTTCCACATCCAAGATCATCGTCAATTCCGCCTGCTCCTTGGAGCTTTCCTCGAGTTCACGGCGCAGACGAAGATCGTCTTCGGCGTCCGCCCCGCGGGGCCGCGTCCCCTTGATCGGCGCGGTGCGTACGTGCCCGAGCGCGTCGAGCTGCAGAAACAGCTCGGGCGAGCTCGCGCACACGATGATCTCTCCCAGATCGAGACAAGCACCGAAGGGCGAAGGCGAATGCCCGGCCACCGCGACGTAGAGGTCGAGAGGGTTCGCCGCCACCGCGAACCTCTGCCGGCGCGCGAGATTGACTTGGTAGAGATCGCCCGCACGGATGAGCTCCTGCGCTCGCCGAACACGCTGCACGTGCGCGCGCGGGTCGTCGTCCGGAAGCGGACGCAGTCGAACCGGGCCGCGCGGGCGGCGTCGCGACGTTCCCCGCGCCAGCTCGCGGGCAAGCTCACGCACCCGGCTCGCATCATCGCCGACCACCCGTACCAAGCCGAGCCCGGGATCGACCTCGATGACCGCTCCGTAGCGCCACCATCGCGGCTCGACGAGGTGTGGCGCAGGCCGATCGTCGGGGGTCCTCGTCCAGGTCCGCCGCTCGAGCGAGCGCGCCGCCTCGTAGGGAATGACACCGACCCATTGGGGGACGGCGGCGCGGGTATCGGCTGGCGCATACTTTTTCGACGGAAGCTGCGGGAGCCAGTCGGAACAGGCGTCCATCGGATCCATGGCCACGAAGCTCGCTCGCGGGCCAGCGTGGGGCGAGGCTGCGTGCAGCAGGGCCAAGCCCGTTCGTCCCTCGAACCTTGCGGCGATCGCGATGGGGTCGGGTTCGAGGTCCACCACGACGGCCGAAAGGGACATGGCGGCCCGAGCTTGGCACGGCGCGGGACCTTTCGCCTGCCACTCGAACGCGCCCGGACTACAATGGCGTCGTGCGCCACGTTTGGCTATTCGGTCTCGCGCTGCTCGGCTGCTCCTCCGACGCTCTCCCTCCAGCCGACGTCGTTTTTCTGACCGGTCATGAAGAAGACGTGTGGACGGCTTCGCCGCCCCCCACGCGCGTCCAAGTGGAGCTCGTGCTGACGGATGGTCGGGTCGACCTCGGTCAAGCACAAGTGCCCGTAACCAAGCTGACCATCGCCACCCCCCCGATTGATACGGGTAGAATCGGCAGCTTCGAAGCCACCGGCTACGACGCGAGCGGCTCGGTCGTGGTGCGCGGCGCGACCGTTCCCTTTCTTCTTTACGGCATCGAAGGGATCAGCGTACCGATCTTCGTCGCGCGCACCGGCGGTTGGTCACGTCCTCCCAGCGCGTTGGAGCACCCCCACCACCACGCGCTCGCGGAGGTGGCCGTCCACGAGTACGTGCTCATCGTCGGCGGCGATGCAGTGGCCGACTCGAACCCCGCTGTGCCGGACGTCTACGACTTCGCGACCTGGTCGACGTCCCGTAATCAGCTTCCGCTGCAGCGCACGCCGAAAAGCATGGCCATCGTTCGCGGCGCTCTTCTCGCGATCGACGACCTCGACGCGACCTGGATCAGCCTGGTCGGGGACGAAACGGTGGCCGCCAAAATGGCGGAAGGCTTGACGTTCGGCGAGATCGCGGGAGGCGAAACCGTCGCGTTGCCCGACGGCACGCGCTACGTCGTCGGAGGCACACGCATGGCCGGAGACCCTACGGCAAAGGTCTTGCGTATCGACGACTCCGGAAACTTCCGCACCCTCACGCTTGCAGTGCCGCGTCTCGGTGCCGCCGCGGCTGTGGTGGGAGGGAAGCTGGTCGTGGCCGGCGGAAGTGCCAGCGGTCCAGGGGCCGAAGTGATGTCCGATGGCCAGACGAGCTTCGCGCCGATCGACATTCCGGCCGAGCCGACCACCGGTCTCGGCCTTGGCGAGCTCAACGCGACGACTGCCGTTCTCGCAGGGGGAAAGGACCCAGTGACCGGAATGGCCACCGCCGTGCGCACGTTCAATCCGACGTGCACGGGTGGTTGCGTGTTGACGGACCTCGGGGTCGCGGTCCCCATGGTGTTGCAGCGGACGAAGTTGTTTTCTCTTGCGACGGGCAAGGTGTTGGTCGTCGGAGAAACCGAGGACGAAGAGAACCACACGTTCATGATCGACACGTCCAGTGCGGCACCTACCATCGCCGAACATCCGCTGCGCGAGCGTCGCAAAGGAGCGACCCCGGTGCTCCTCCCCAATTCCCAGGTGGCGCTGCTCGGCGGCGAAGACCCCCTCAGCGGGGCGCCCATCCTCGATTTCGAGGCATTCTTTCCATAAGCCCGACGGCGATTTTCAGCCCGGAAGGGGCAGCGACACGTGCGTCCAGGGCGCTGCCAGCGTGCGCTCGGCAGGCGCCGTCAATTCGCCGTCCGCGAAGACGACGCAGTCGCGCACCAGACCCGCACCTCGCACCTTCGCTCCCGGGCCAACGATCGAGCGCTCGAGCTGCACCTCGCCGGCGATCTGCGCTCCGGCCGCCACCCACGCAGGCAGCCCGCGCCGCTCGAGCCAGCGGAGGTTGGCCTGCAATAAGGCGGACGAAGTTCCGATATCGTCCCAGGGGCCGTCGTAGCGCAGCGACGCAATGCGACCTCCTCGGCGCAAGAGCGGCAAAGCGACGTCGGCGACCAGGCAGCCCTGGGCCGGCAAACCCTCGCGCACGGTCGCGCCGAGCGCCTGCACCCCCAGAAAATTTCCGCCGCTCGCCTCGCGGCCGAAAACTTCCCCGCGCAGCCGGACGATGTTGCCGTTCTCGTCGAGACCGACCGTCCCGTTCCCGCGGCCGAGGGGCTCGACGACCCAGAGCATCTGCGCGCCCCCGCCACCCTGCGAGCCGAGGAGTGAGCGCGCGTCGAGCTCCGGCGCAACGATATCGCCGTTCCACACCACGATCTCGCCCGGACCGAGGGCGCCCGCCGCATGCGCCACACCCCCGGCCGTACCCAGGATTTCAATCTCGTGCAGCACTTGAACTTTCGAACTCATGCTCTTGATTCGCAAATCGAAATCATCCGGCCGGTGGTGGGTATTGATGACCACGTCTTCGATCGCGGCTCGCCCCAGCGTCTCCAAGATGTGCGCCAGAACGGGACGATCGCCGATCGGCATGAGTGGCTTCGCGAGCTCGTCGGAAAGCGGACGAAGCCGGGTTCCGAGGCCGGCGCACAGCACCATCGCCGTGGTCATGATTTCGGGCTAGCACATTACCGGGGTTGGCCCAGCGGGATCACGTTGTTGGTCCTGCGGCGCCATCGTGGTAGCGGACCGACATGGTTCGGTTCGTCCCGTTCGTGCCGTGGTTGCAGGGGGTGGGTGCGATCGTCGTCGCGACGCTCGCGTGGGAGGCGACGGGCTGCGGCACCGATCCGGTGGCAACCGAAGCATGCCGCCAGATCGAGCAAGCCCGCTGTCGCAAAGCCGCATCGTGTCCCGAACTGCGCCTGCAAGGCGAAGTTGGAGTGCAAGAGTGCACCCAGTTCGCGCGCGACCGCTGTCTGCACGGCCTGGCCGTGGAGGACCCCGGTCCCGCCGCCGTCGAAAGATGCGTGAGCGCCATCGATCAGGACTGCTTGGCCGCTGGTGCGCCCGAGACGAGCGAAGCCTGTGCTTTCTTGCGAGCGAGCGCCCCCACCGAGGATGGCGGTCTCGACGCATCGCCCGATGGCTCGATGGATGCGGCACAGGACTCCGACCTTGGCCCTTAGATTTCACGAGCGCCGGAGCACGCGCTCGCGTCTGATCTGGCGTCGAGCATCCGCTTCCTGTACACACCGAGCCGCCCGCATGGCTCGTCTCCCGTCGCGATCGATCCTGCTTTTCTCCGGAGCGGTTCTGGCCGCGGCGCCCATCGCGGGCTGCCTCGACGATTCCAGCACGGTTGCCGCCATCGCTTCACCCGCTCTCCTCACGGCGGATCCCACGACCTTTCGCGGTACGCTGCGCTGCGGGGCGCCGGAGCTGGCGAAGTACGTCGTCACGCTGACCGAGGTGAGCGCTTCGCCCCCTGCCCTTCTCCCATCGTCTCTTCCCGTTCCCTGCACGACGGTGGCGTCTTTCGAGGCGACTTCGAACGGGCCCATCAAAGTCGGCAGTTTCTACACGGCCGCCATCGACGGATATGATCGCGACGATATTCACCCGCAGGAGAGCGGCAGCCGGACGATGCTCGACGCAACGAACGAAGTGGTTGCGCCGCGGTGGACAACGACGTGCGGGGAGCTTCCGCCGCCCGCAGCTCAGGATGCCGACGTGCTGGAAGGCGGCGAAGCCGATGTGGGTCTCGATGAGTTCAACCCGCTTCGCTATCCAACGCAGGTCCTGGGTGCGACGGACGTGATCCTGCGGGGGTGCAGCACGCTTCGCGAAGGCGACCCGTCGGACGCCGGGGCTGACGCCGGAACCGAGGAGCGAGCGGACGCAACCTCGCAGGTTCAGTTGTCGCCAGGAGCCGACGCGGCGAGCCAATGACAACGCAAATTCGGGGCTGCGGAGCCAGGCCGACATCGACTCCATCGCGCGCCTTGGGATGCGCAGCCGCCTTTTCTTCGCAGCGACGACCCGAGCGAACATGCGCGACCGATGACGGAACGGTTGCTGATCGAAGCGCCGGGGTGGCACGCCACGAGCAGCGTGCTTAGCTTACGAAAAATCCGTTGACGCTTCTAAGATTGTTGGTCGTACAGTCGTACATCAGACTTACAGCTAGCAACGAGGTTCACGGCGCACGCAGGTCTGCTTCAGGGAGAACCCATGTCTGAAAAAAAGAACCCGCCTCCCCCCATGCCGCCGCGCTCGGACGAAGAGGTCCAGTTCGGTGACGAACTTCCGGTCCTCCCGATCCGCAACGCCGTGCTGTTTCCAGGTGCGGTAGCGCCTTTCGACGTCGGCCGAGAGAAATCGGTAGCCCTGGTGGAAGACGTGGACAATTTGCCTGGTCCGGTCATCGCGATCTTCGCCCAGCGCGATCCTGCGACTGATGACCCGGGCTACGACGACCTTTACCCGGTGGGCTGCGCCGCGCGCGTTCTCAAAGCCCTCAAGCACAGCTCCGGAAACTACTCGCTCATTTTGCAGGGGCTCGTTCGTATCCGGCTCGAGTCGGTCACTCAGGCGGCCCCTTACCTCAAGTCCAAGATTCGAAAGCTCGAAGAACCGGGCGCCGAAGACGTCGAGGCCGAAGCGCTGGCCATGAGCTTGCGGGACATCGCCAAGCAGGTCATCCAACTTATGCCAGAGCTGCCGCGCGAGGCAGGCTCGCTCATCGACTCGATCCAAGCTCCGGGCGCCCTCGCCGACCTGGTAGCCGCCAACCTCGATGCGCCGGTCGAAGAGAAGGCGCAGCTCATCGAAACGCTCGAAGTCAAGGAGCGCATTCGCAAGGTGCTCCGGCTGCTCACGCGCCAGCTCGAGATCCTGAAGATGCGCGAGCGCATCAACTCCCAAATCAAGGAGGAGATGGGCAAAAATCAGCGCGAATACGTTCTTCGCCAGCAGCTCAAGGCGATCAAAGAGGAGCTCGGCGAGGACGACGGCGATCAGGGCGATCTCGACGGAATCGAAGAGCGCATCGCCAAGGCCAACCTGCCGGGGGAGGCGGAGACCGTCGCCAAAAAGCAGCTGAAGCGCTTGCGTTCGATGCAGGTGGGCTCTGCCGAGTACACCGTCGTGCGAACCTACCTCGATTGGATCCTGGACTTGCCGTGGACGACCACCACCCAGGACATCATGGACATCGCCGCCGTCCGCAAGGTGCTCGACGAGGACCACTACGGTCTCGAGAAGGTCAAAAAGCGGATTTTGGAGTTTCTCGCCGTCCGCAAGCTGAAGCAGGACAAGAAGGGCCCGATCCTCTGTCTCATTGGCCCGCCCGGCGTCGGCAAGACCTCTCTCGGCCGCAGCATCGCCCGCGCGCTCGGGCGTAAGTTCGTCCGCATCTCGCTCGGCGGCGTCCACGACGAAGCGGCCATCCGCGGGCATCGGCGCACGTACGTCGGCGCGCTGCCCGGTCAAATCATCCAAGGCATGAAGAAAGCGGCCACCATCAACCCCGTCTTCATGATGGACGAGGTCGACAAGATCGGGCACGACTTCCGCGGTGACCCGTCGGCTGCGTTGCTCGAGGTGCTCGACCCCGAGCAGAACAACACGTTCGCCGATCATTACCTCGAGGTTCCCTACGACCTCTCGAACGTCATGTTCATCGCCACCGCGAACATCTCCGATCCGATTCCTCCTCCGCTGCGCGACCGCATGGAGATCCTGGAGATCCCCGGGTACACGAGGCGCGAGAAGCTCGCGATCGCCAAGCAGCACCTGTTGCCCAAGCAGCTCGAGGAACACGGCCTCAGCACCGCCCAGATCGACATCCAGGACACGGCGATCGAAGAGATCATCGACCAGTGGACGCGCGAGGCCGGCGTCCGCAACCTCGAGCGACAAATCGCGAGCGTCATCCGCGGCGTCGCCGTCAAGGTCGCCGAGGGGGAAACCAGCCTGCGCAAGGTGACGACGGCCGATGATCTGCGGGAGTTCTTGGGAGCAGCCAAGTTCACCAGCGAGGTCGCCGAGCGCACCGAGGAGACCGGCGTCGCCACCGGCCTCGCGTGGACGAGTGTGGGCGGCGAAATCCTGTTCATCGAAGCGACCCGAATGTACGGCACTGGCAAGCTTCAGCTCACCGGCCAGCTCGGCGACGTGATGAAGGAGTCCGCCCAGGCCGCGCTCTCGTTCGTGCGCACCAACGCCGAACGTTACGGCATCATGAAGGACTTCCTCGAGAAGAGCGACGTACACATCCACATTCCGGCGGGTGCAATGCCCAAGGACGGGCCGAGCGCGGGCGTCACGATGTTCACGTCGCTGGTCTCGATGCTGACCGGAATCCGGGTACGCCACGACGTGGCGATGACCGGCGAAATCACGCTGCGTGGCCGAGTTCTGCCGATAGGCGGCCTCAAGGAGAAGGTCCTCGCCGCGCACCGAGCAGGCATCAAGCGGGTCATCATGCCCGAGCGTAACAAGCCGGACCTCGACGAGGTGCCGAAAGAAGTGCAGGACGAGCTCGAGTTCGTGGCGGTGAGCCGGATGGACCAGGTGCTCGAAGCGGCGCTCGAATCGATGCCCACGCCGAGGGTGACCGAGCAGGGTTCGCCTCCCGCCGCCCCGGCGGGCGGCGAAAAGAAAGAGGCGCCGGCAACGACGAATTGAACGTGAACTAGCATTACTGCGTCAGATCTTGCCTACGACAGATCACGATCGGCAATTGCCGCGTGTCGGCCAGGTGAGTTACGGCGAGGCCGTCGGAGTTGGGCCACCAGACAGGAATGGCCGTCAGGCCTCGCCTCTGCAGCTTCGCCGCTAGCCGGTTCCACCTGTCCGGTCAGTAGTTTAGTGGGCTTATGGCTACTCCGATGAAACGATCTGGTAGCGAGGATCTGACGCAGTAATGCTAGGGCGTCAAAATGAGTCGCCCGATAGCTCCCCGCTCCGCCATGACCTTGTGCGCCTCGGCCGCTTGCTCCAGCGGAAGCACCCGGTGCAAGACCACCCGAAGCTTCTTGCTGGCAATCATCGAAAACGCATCCTCGAGATCGCTGCGGGTACATCCGGCGCTGCCGAGAATCGCATAACCATAGAGAATGACGGCACCGGGGTTGATTTTGATCGAGTCGGCCAGGATGTTGCCGACCAGAACGAGGCGGCCGCCGTTGCGCAGACTGCGTAGCGACGAGGTGAAGGTGGGGCTACCCGTCAGCTCGAGCACCGCGTCGACGCCGTCCTCGACCAGGCTCCGCACTTTGTCGTGCAGCGAGCCCTCTGCGTCGACCAGGACTTCGTCGGCACCGGCGTCGAAAAGGGCCTGTCGCTTGGCCTCGGAGCTCGTTGCGGCGAGCACGCGAGCTCCAAGAGCCCGCGCGATCTGAATGGCGGCCATCCCGACGCCGCCGCTCGCACCGGTGATGAGAAGCTGATCGCCCAGGGTGACGCGGCCGACCGAGCGCAGCGCGCGCAGCGCGACGCCGAAAGTGCAGGCGACCGACGCCGCCTCGATGTTGGAGACCTGAGGTGGCACCTTCACGAGGGCCGAAGCGGGAGCCACCACCAGCTCCGCGTAACCGCCGTCGACCGTCTGGCCGAAGCTCTGCCAACGCTTTTCACAGACGGGCGTGTCGCCGCGTAAACAAGCTCGGCACGAACCGCAGCTCAGCCGGAGGAGGTTCGCCACGCGGTCGCCAGGGGCGAGATCGCTCACCTGCGAGCCGACTTCCACGACCTCCCCGGCGAATTCGTGCCCCAGAATGACGGGCAGCTTCAGGGATCGAAAGCCGCCGCGCCGATCGATGAGATCCCTTCCGCAAACTCCTTCCGCCTTGACCCGGACGAGTACGTCGCTCGGCCCGAAAGGCGGGTCGGGAACCTCTTGCAGCTGCAGCTCTTCCGGCCCACCCACACGACTCAATACGATGGCGCGCATGGGCCCGAAGGTAGCGGTTTGGCGAGGGCGGCGCTATCGTGCCGCGTCCCTATGGCGATTTCGAAACGACCCGTCAACTTGGCACTTCTTGGATGCGGCACCGTCGGCGGAGGCGTGCTGCGCCTGCTCGCGGCCAATGCTGCCAACCTGGCGACCCGCGTGGGCGCACCGCTGGTCATCCGCAAAGTCCTGGTACGTGACTTGGTCAAAGACCGCGTACCGGAATGCGAGCGGTCATGGCTCACGACGAATCCCGAAGATATCTTCCAGGACCCGGAAACCGACGTGATCGTCGAGGTCATGGGCGGCGACCAACCCGCCTACGACTACATTCGCCGCGCGATCGATGCGAAAAAGGGCGTCGTCACCGCCAACAAGATGCTCCTCGCGGCGCGCGCCCACGAGCTCGTACGGCGCGCGGTCGACCGCGGCATCGACCTCGCGTTCGAGGCATCCGTGGGCGGCGGCATTCCGATCATCCGCGTCCTGCGCGATGCGCTCGCCAGCGACTCGGTCGAGTCGCTGTACGGAATCGTCAACGGCACCTCGAACTACATCTTGACCCGCATGCACGAGGACGGCCTCCCCTTCGGCCAGGCCCTCTCCGAAGCGCAAGCCCGAGGCTATGCCGAGGCCGACCCCACGCTCGACATCGACGGGCACGATGCCGCCCACAAGATGTCGGTTTTGGCGATGCTCGCGTTCGGTGTGAAGGTGGAGCACGGCAAGATCCCCACCGAAGGAATCCGATCCATCGAGCCCATCGACCACCGCTTCGCCGACCGCTTCGAGTACGTGATCAAGCACCTTGCCATCGGCAAAGATCAGGGCAACCGAATCGAGCTCCGCGTCCATCCGACGCTCGTTCACAAGCGCAGCGTACTCGCCAATGTTTCCGGCGTCCTCAATGCCATTTACCTGGAGGGACGCGCACTCGGGCCGTGCCTCATCTCGGGAAGGGGTGCCGGCGACATGCCGACGGCGGTCAGCGTCGTCGCGGACATCGTCGACGTCGCCAGGTCACAACGCGCTGGAGCGGCCGGGCTTTCGACCCGCGGCATCTCGCTCGAGGAGCGTCCGCTGGTTCCGCTCGGAGAGATCGAAACGCGCTACTACCTGCGGTTCACCGGGCAGGATCGTCCGGGCGTGCTTTCGCGCATCGCGGGCGCTCTCGGCGAGCACGGGGTCAGCATCGAGCAAATGATCCAGGACGGCCGATCCAACGCCCCCTCGGAACCCGTGCCGATCGTGATGATCACGCATCGCGCGCGTGAAGCTGGCGTGGTGGCCGCTATCAAGGCCATCGGCGCTTCGGACTACGTGACCGACCGCACCCGCGTGCTTCGCATCGAAGAGGTCTGAGGCTTTGCCGATTCCGCCCTCCGGGTCTCGAAGCGGCGCGCCGCTCGGGGTGTTCGACTCCGGATTGGGCGGGCTTACGGTCGTTCGAGCGCTGCGCGACAGGATGCCCGGCGAATCGATCGTCTATCTCGGCGATACCGCCCGCGTTCCCTACGGCACGCGTTCAAAAGAGACCGTCGTCAAATACGCGCTCGGCTGCGCGAAGGTTCTCACGAACCGCGGCGTGAAAGCCATCGTGGTCGCGTGCAATACCGTGAGCGCGGTAGCGCTCGATATCTTGCGGATCGAGCTAGATTTGCCGGTTCTCGGCGTGATCGAGCCGGGGGCGCGAGCCGCCGCCCTCGCCGCGCCGGATGACATCATCGGCGTACTCGGAACGGCCGGGACCATCGCTTCGGGCGCTTATGCGCGCGCGGTCGCCGCCGTCAGCACGCGCGCGGAGGTCATCGGTCAGGCCGCGCCTCTGCTCGTGCCTTTGGTCGAGGAAGGATGGACCGATGGGGACGTGCCGCGCCTTGCCGTCCGGCGCTACCTCGAGCCGCTCTTGGCCCGCGGCGCGCGCGTCATCGTGCTCGGATGCACGCACTATCCCTTGCTGCGCGACCTCATCGAGCGAGAAGCGGAAGCGCTCGCCGGACAGCCCATTCGCATCGTCGACAGCGCCCACGCCACCGCCGACGCAGTCGCCGATTTCCTGCAGGACCGAGGTGCCGTGGCGCGAAGAATCGAACCGGCGCAACTCGATCTCTTGGTGACCGACCTGCCCAAAGGCTTCTCCGACGTGGCAAGCCGGTTTCTCGGAGAAGCCGTCTTGCGCGTCAGCCAAATCGACCTTTGAATTTGCGGGCGAGCTTGCGAGCCATTA